>Ga0302157_10008267_pt1 | contig 10262 bp, 8 predicted proteins | sample I_Bog_N3_3_FD_193502 | JGI IMG/M metagenome (GOLD analysis project Ga0302157, IMG submission 193502) | Peat permafrost microbial communities from Stordalen Mire near Abisko, Sweden - I_Bog_N3_3 | ecosystem: Environmental > Terrestrial > Soil > Wetlands > Peat | place: Sweden: Abisko, Stordalen...
TCACATCTCCGACGTCACCGACGCGATGATCCTGCACCGGCTGCTGGTGTCGCTGTTCGAGAACCGCGTCTCGTTCGTCACGACCTCCAACTTCAAGCCCGACGACCTCTACCCGAACGGCCTCAATCGCGACCGCATCCTGCCGGCGATCGAGCTGCTCAACGCCAGGCTCCAGGTCATCAACGTCGATGCCGGCATCGACTACCGCCAGCGCACGCTGATCGACGCGAAGATGTACCACACGCCGCTGGGGCCGGAGGCGGACGCCGACATGGCCGCCACCTTCGACCACCTGGCCGAGGCACGCGACGAGAGCCCGATCCTGCACATCGAGCACCGCGAGATCCGCGCCCGCCGGCGCGCCGGCGGCGTGGTGTGGTTCGACTTCAAGCAGCTGTGCGGCGGCCCGCGTTCGATGAACGACTACCTCGAGCTCGCCACGCAGTTCCACACGCTCATGCTGTCGGACGTGCCGCAGATGTCGCCGCGCCTGGCGGCCGAGGCGCGCCGCTTCACGTGGCTGGTGGACGTGCTCTACGACCGCCGCGTGAAGCTGGTGATCTCGGCCGAGGTGCCGCCCGACGAGCTGTACCTGTCCGGCCCGCTGGCGCATGAGTTTCCGCGCACGATCTCGCGCCTGCACGAGATGCAATCGCAGGAGTACCTGGCTGTCGCGAAGCGGGATGTGGATACCGGACTGACCTGAGGGGCAGGTTCAGGTGATCGCCTCGACGCGCACCAGCACCAGCGACAGGTTGTCGCCGGATCCACGTGCGCGCTGGCGTGCCTTGCTGATCAGCATCTCGGTGGCCTCGCGTGGCGACAGCGCGTTGATGATGGCGCCGATCTCGCGCGCGGTGAGGTAGTGCCACAGGCCGTCGCTGCAGGCCATCAGCGAGTCGCCCACCTCCAGGTAGTCGATGTGGTTGAGCTCCACCGGCGGATCCTGCTGGGTGCCGAGGCAGCCGGTGAGCAGATTGGACTGCGGGTGCGTGTTGGCTTTTTCCTCGGTGAGCCGGCCTTCGTCGATCAGGCGTTGCACGTAGGAGTGATCCTTGGTGCGGCGCACCAGCTCCGCGCCCCGGAAATGGTAGATGCGCGAGTCGCCGGCGTGCACCGTGTAGGCGTTGCGGTTGGGCATCACCAGGAAGGCCGCCAGCGTGCTGTGCGGCTCTTCCTCGGCGGTGATGGCCGTGAGCTTGATCATCAGGTGCGATTCGACGACCAGGCTCGTGAGCATGGCCGACGGGTCGTCGCGCGCGGGCGAGAAGCGCTCGAACACCTGGCGCGCCGTCATCACGACCTGGTCGGCCGCGGTGCGACCGCCGCTCTTGCCGCCCATGCCATCGGCCACGAGCCCCAGCGCGCATCCGGGTATACGTGGGTGCACCAGCAGCTCGATCTGGTCCTGCTGATAGGCGCGATCGCCCTTGTGCAGGCCGGTCGAGGCCGAAATGCGGAAGCCTTGCGTGGTCGTGTTCATGATCGCCAATATAAACTGTGATTGCGCCCGCCTCGGGCTTCCTCCATGAATGAATCCCTGCATTCCCCACAACGTCACCTGATCGAGCTGCGAATGGCCCATGCCGACCTCGATCAACTGATCGACCTCGCGGGTGCGCAGGCCACGCTCGACGAGCTGGCGCTCAAGCGCCTGAAAAAACGCCGTCTCCTCTTGCGAGACCAGATCTCGCACCTCGAAGCTGAACTCGATCCCCCTGAAAAAGCCTGACGACGCCGGCCCGGCAGACGCGCTCCAGGCAGACGATGCACCCGCCTTGGTGCAGGCCGTCCTGCGTGCGTTGTCCGCCGACGGCCCGCTGGCGCGCGAGGACGACGCCTACCTGGAGCGCACGGGCCAGCTGATGATGGCCGCCGCGGTCGCGCAGGCGATCGAGGATCGTTCCACGCTGGTGGTGGAGGCCGGAACCGGCGTCGGCAAGACCTTCGCCTACCTGGTGCCGGTGCTGCTGGCCGGGCGCCGCGCGCTGATCAGCACGGCCACCAAGAACCTGCAGGACCAGCTGTTCTACCGCGACCTGCCGCGCCTGATCGCGTCGCTGGGCGTGCCGCTGTCCGTCGCGCTGCTCAAGGGACGGTCGAGCTACCTGTGCCCCTACCGGATGGAGCGGGCGCGCACGGAGGCCAGCTTCGCCGACCGGTTGGCGATCCGCGCGCTGTCGCGCATCGAGGTCTGGGCCCAGTCCACGGTGACGGGCGACCTGAGCGAGCTGGAGGGCCTGGACGAGCGCTCGGAGGTGATCCCGCTGGTCACGTCCACGCGCGAGAACTGCCTCGGCAGCGAGTGCCCCAAGTTCGCCGTCTGCCCGGTGATGAAGGCGCGCCGCGAGGCGATGGCGGCCGACGTCGTCGTCGTCAACCACCACCTTTTCTTCGCCGACATGGCGTTGCGCGAGGGCGGCGTGGCCGAGCTGTTGCCGTCGGTGGACGTGGCCGTGTTCGACGAGGCGCACCAGATGGTGGACATCGGCGTGCAGTTCCTCGGCCAGACGCTGGCCACCGGCCAGGCGATCGACCTGTCGCGCGACCTGGTGGGCGCCGGCCTGCAGCAGGCGCGCGGCCTGGCGCCGTGGACGGAACTGGCGGCGCGCATGGAGCTGCTTGCGCGCGAGGTGCGCCTGGCCGCTGGCGGCCCGCGCGCACATTCCACCGGCGGCAGCACCGGCAGCACGCGTCGACCCTGGGATCAGGTGGAGGCCGAAGGCCTGTTGCCCGACGCGCTCGCGGCGTTGGCGGCGCACTGCGCGCAACTGGTCGAGACGCTGGAGCCGCTGCAGGAGATCGGCCCCGATTTCACGAAGCTGCGCGGCCGCGCCGAGACCTTGCGCGCCCAGTGCGCGCGCTTCCAGGGCAGTGCGCCCGAAGGCCTGGTGCGCTGGGTCGATCTCACCACCCACCAGGCCCGGCTCGTCGAGTCGCCGCTGGACATCGGCGGCCCGCTGAGCGTGCAGCGCGAGGCCGCGCCGCGTGCCTGGATCTTCACGTCGGCCACGCTGGGCGACGACGACGCGCTGACCTGGTTCTCGGAGCCTGCCGGTCTGGGGGACGCGCGCAAGCTGCGCGTGGACAGCCCGTTCGACTACGCGGCCAACTCCTGCGTCTACGTGCCGCCGCGCTTTGCCGCGCCGGCCGACGCACACCACGCCGAGAGCGTCGGACGCGCCGCCGCGCATTGCGCCGCGGCGCTGCGCGGGCGCACGTTCGTGTTGACCACCACGCTGCGCGCCATGCGCTCCGCCGCCGACGCGCTGCAGGCCGAGCTCGGCAAGCTGGGCGTGTCGCTGGAAGTGCTGGTCCAAGGCACGCTGCCCAAGCGCGCGATGCTGGAGCGCTTCGTGCGCGGCGGCTGCGTGCTGGTGGGCTCGCAAAGCTTCTGGGAGGGCATCGACGTTCCCGGCGACGCGCTGCAATGCGTGCTGATCGACAAGCTGCCGTTTCCGCCGCCCAACGATCCATTGATCGAGGCGCGCGTGAAACGCCTGCAGGCGCAGGGCCGCGACGCGTTCAACGACTGCTTCGTGGCAGAGGCGGCCGTGTCGCTGAAGCAGGGCGCCGGACGCCTCATCCGCACGGTGGCCGACCGTGGCCTGCTGGTGATCTGCGACTCGCGCCTGCGCACGGCCCGCTACGGAAAGCGGCTGCTGTCGGCGCTGCCGCCGATGCGCCAGCTCGAAGACGGCGGCCAGGCGCTTGATTGGCTGCGCCAGCTCGCGTTGTCCCACGATTGAAAAGGGCCGCAAAAGCGGCCCGTCGATCAGTCGGCAGCGGCGTGTCGTCCTACCACACGCGCCACCAGGCCTTCTTGATGGTGACATCGGCGAACTTGCTGTTGGGGAAGTTCTTGTCCAGCACGCGCTGGGCATCGTCGCGCAGCTGCGTCAGGCCCAGCTTGTCGTAGGCCAGCACCATGATGGACAGCGCCTCCGCCGTCGACGCGGTTTGCGGGAATTCCAGCACCGATTCCTTGGCACGGTTGGCGGCGGCGACATAGGCCTGGCGGCGGATGTAGTAGTTGGCTACGTGCACTTCGTACTCGGCCAGCATGTTGACCGTGAAGTTCATGCGCGTGCGCGCGTCGGGCGTGTACTTCGAATCGGGGAACTGTTCCGACAGCTGCTTGAACGACTGGTAGGACTCGCGCGCGGCGGCCTGGTCGCGCTCCGACAGGTTCTGGCCGGACAGGGTGCCGAGGAAGCCGAGGTCGTCGTTGAAATTGATCACGCCGCGCAGGTACAGGGCGTAGTCGAGCGCCGGGCTGGACGGGTGCAGCTTGATGAAACGGTCGATCGTGGCGAGCGCCTGGACCTTGTCGGACGTCTTCCAATACAGGTAGGCGAGCTCGAGTTGGGCCTGCTGCGCGAGAATGGAGCCTGCGGCCCTGCCTTCGATGCGGTCCAGCGACTTGATCGCCTTGTCGTAGTTGGCCGATTCCGCGTCGTCCATGGCGTCGGCGTAGAGCTTTTCCACCGGGGTGGCGTTGTCCTTCTCGGCCTGGGAAGTTCCGCAGGCTGCCAGGGCGGCGGCCAGGGAGATCGGCGCCAGGAGCGTGGCGAGGCGGCGGAAAGCAATCGAGAAGGTCATTGGCTGGGCGCTGTGCAGCGCTTGGTCGCAGTACAAGATGGAAAGAATCTCCGGAATTATATGAGCAGTGCCCTGACAGACTCCGAACCCGACCAGCGCCCCGATGAGGTGGAGCCCGATGAAGACGCCTCCGAGATCCGCAGTTTCGCGGTGACGCTGGCGCAGCACGGCGAGCGGCTGGACAAACTGCTGACCGCCACCGCGCCTGAATTCTCCCGCGCCCACCTGCAGATCCTGATCGCCGACGGCCGCGTGCAGGTGGAAGGCAAGGTCGCCACCGGCGCGTCGGCGCGCATGAAGGCGGGCTGGCGCGTGCAGGTGGAACTGGTGCGCCCGGCGCAGGACCAGGCGTTCAAGCCCGAGGACATCCCGCTGGACGTCGTCTACGAGGACGCGCACGTGATGGTCGTCAACAAGCCCGCCGGCCTGGTGGTGCATCCGGCGGCCGGCAACTGGTCGGGCACGCTGCTCAACGGCATCCTGCATCGCGACCCGAATGCGGCCACGCTGCCGCGCGCGGGCATCGTGCATCGGCTCGACAAGGACACCTCGGGCCTGATGGTGGTGGGGCGCACGCTGGAAGGCGTCACTGGGCTGATGCGCGACATCGCCTCGCGCGTGGTCAGCCGCAAGTACCTGGCGCTGGCACACGGCCGGCTGAAGACGACGCAGGAGTCGATCGAGGCGCCGATCGGGCGCGACCCGAAGGTGCGCGTGCGCATGGCGGTGGTCAACAGCGGCAAGTGGGCGAAGACCGACATCGACCAGGTGGCCTATGCCGAAGGCATCGCGGCCGTCCGCTGCACGCTGCACACCGGCCGGACGCATCAGATCCGCGTGCACCTGATGTTCCGCGGCCATCCGCTCGTCTCCGACGAGGTCTACGGCGGCCGCCCGGCCCTCGGCATGAAGCGCCAGGCGCTGCACGCCGCGCACCTGGCGTTCAACCACCCCGTCACCGGCGCGCGACTGTCGTTCGACGCCGCGCCGCCGGAGGATTTCGCGCAGGCCTGGGCGCATATCGTCGGTGACGACCTGCTGGAAGATTTCAGCGAGGACGAGTGAGCGTGCGCGGTGCGCGACAGGCCGGGCGAGATATTCACCGGCAGTCCGCACCAGAACGGTTACAATGTGCCATTCCTCCTCCAGTCCGTGAGTTCGTGACCCGCCGTGAAGGCGCCTGGTGACGCGTGAGCTGGGGCAAGGAATGGGGCGATTTCAACCGCGCGCAGTGCTGCTCGAAGCCCGCCGGCCCCGCTTGAACTGGAATCTCTCCCTGAAAACGCGTCCGTGCATGGTGTGTTTCGCCTGGAATGATGGCGTCGCCGTGCTCTCGCTGACACCGGCCCTTCCAATGGCCTGCTGATGCAGGCGGACACCCGCTAATCCATCGCCGATGAATACTCAGGATGCCAAGCGCGTTCTTGAAACCGCGCTGATCTGTGCCAATCAGCCGCTGCCGCTGCGTGCCATTCGCAATCTGTTCGATGACCAGATCGGGTCGGACACCTTGCGTTCGATGCTCGACGAGCTCGTGCGCGACTGGAGCGGCAAGGGCGTCGAGCTGGTCTCGATCGCCTCCGGCTGGCGTTTCCAGAGCCGCCCGGAGCTGCGCGAGTTCCTCGATCGCCTGCACCCCGAGAAGCCGCCCAAGTATTCCCGCGCGGTGCTCGAGACGCTGGCCATCATCGCCTACCGGCAGCCGGTCACCCGCGGCGATATCGAGGATATCCGTGGCGTGATGGTGGGCAGCCAGATCGTCAAGCAGCTCGAGGATCGCGGCTGGATCGAGGCCATCGGCCACCGCGACGCCCCGGGCCGGCCGTCGCTGTTCGCCACCACGCGCCAGTTCCTCGACGACCTGGGCCTGGGCAGTCTCGACCAGTTGCCCACGCTCGAAGGCGGCCAGGCCCCCACCGACGCATTGGCCGACCTGCAGCCCAGCCTGCTGGGCGAGATGCAGGGCTCGCTGGAACTGGCGCCGACGCTGGCTGACGGCACGGACGCGGGCGACGAAACCGCCGACGGCGAGGTGCTGGCGATTGCCGGCCCGGCCGTCGAGCACGACACCGCCGATGCGACGGCCGATGCCTTCGAGGTGCCGACCGCGGTCGCGCACCCGGCCGACATCGTCGATACGCCCACCGAGGCCGATGCGGCCACGATCGGTTACGAAGCGGCGATGCCGGCCGAAGTGCCGGTCGCGCCCGCCGTGCCGGCGCCCGGCCACCCGGCCGAACCCACGCTGGCGCACGCCGAAGCCGCCCAGGCAGCCCGCCAGGCCGACGCCATCGCGGCGGCCATCGCTGCCGACCTGGCGCATGCCGCCCAACTGGCCGGCACGAACCCCCCACCCCATTCCGCGCCTTCATCGGCGTCCACGCCGACGACCGATGAGCATGCGCCTGCATCTTCCGGTTCGCCCGAATCTCCCGAAGATCACCTGAAACAAGGTCCGCTGCAATGAGTCCCGATACCCCGGATGTGACGTCCCAGAACGCGTCGGCAGAGGCAAACGCGTCTGCTGACGCGAATGCCATCGAGGGCACGATGCCCGCGGTCAAGAAACCCCGCGCACCGCGCAAGACCGTGGTGAAGACAGAGGCCGCCGTCGAGGCGCCGGTTGCCGAGGCCGAGGCTGCTGCCCCGGTGCCGCGCAAGCGCGCGCGCAAGGTGGCTGAGCCGGTCGGGTCCGATGCCGGCGAGGCGGCTCCGGCGCCCGCCGTGCAGGCCGTCGAGGCGGCTGCGCCCGAAGCGCTCGAAGTGCGCGAGCCGCGTGCAGCGCGCGTTCGTGCCGAACGTCGCCCTGCGGCGGTGGCCGAAGACAGCGTGCCGCAAGCCGCCGAAGCTGCAGAGCGCGGCGAAGCCGCGGGCTCGGATGAAGGTGCCGAAGGCGCCGCGCCGCAAGGCGAGGCCGGCGAAGGCACGGCAGACGCCGAAGGCCGCCGCTCGCGCAGCCGTCGTCGCCGTCGCGGCCGCCGTGGCGGCGCCGACGATGCGGGCGCCGACGGCGCCGTGCGCGCCGAAGGCGCCGATGCAGGCGGCGAGCCGGGTCAGGAAGGCCAGGAAGACGAAGAGGGCGCCGAGGCGTCCGCCGACGGCACCGCGCCGCGCGCGCCGCGTGGCGAGCGTCCCCCGCGTCCGGAACGCGGCCCGCGCCCGGTCGTCGAGTTCGCCAGCGCCGACGTGTCCGACACCTTCGCCGGCGTCCTGTCCGGCGATTTCGACATCGATGCCGAGATCGTCGAAGGCGTCAACGCGATCCCCGCCAAGCGCGTGCTGGCCGCCGAGCCGGACGCGCCCAAGCTGCACAAGGTGCTGGCGCAGTCGGGCATCGGCTCGCGTCGCGACATGGAGCAGTTCATCACCGACGGCAAGGTCACCGTCAACGGCGAGGTGGCGCATACCGGTCAACGCATCTCCTTCGGCGACGAAGTGCGCGTGGCCGGCCGCGTGGTCAAGCTGCGCATCGCGCCGCCGCCGGCGCGCGTGATCGCGTATCACAAGCCCGCTGGCGAGGTCGTCACGATGGACGACCCGCAACAACGTCCCACCGTGTTCCGCCGCCTGCCGCGCCTGCAGCACGGCAAGTGGCAGTCGGTCGGCCGGCTCGACATCAACACCGAAGGCCTGCTGCTGTTCACCAACTCCGGTGACCTGGCCAACAAGCTGATGCACCCGCGCTTCGGCGTCGAGCGCGAGTACGCCGTGCGCGTGCTCGGCACGCTGGACATGGAGTCGCGCGAGAAGCTGATCGCCGGCGTCGTCATCGACGGCCAGCCGGCCCAGTTCAAGTCCATCGAGGACGGCGGCGGCGAAGGTGCCAACCGCTGGTACCGCGTCGTCATCACCGAAGGCCGCAACCGCGAAGTGCGCAAGCTGTTCGACGCGGTGGGCATGGCGGTGAGTCGCCTGATCCGCATCCGCTACGGCTCGGTCGTGTTGCCCAAGGGCCTGCGTCGCTCGGTCTGGGTAGATCTGGACGAGAACGACGTGCGCCGCCTGCGCCAACTGGCCGGCGCGGACAACACGCAGCGCAGCGGCCCGCAGCGCGACGACGGTCCGCGCGACGGCGCCGCTCGCGAAAACGCGCCGCGCGAGGTTGCGCCGCGGGAAGGCGCCCCGCGCGAGGGTGGCCAGCGCAACAACAATCAACCGCGCAACGAGCGCGGCCCGCGTGCCGACAACGGCCCGCGCGCCAACAACAACGGCGGCGGCCAGCAGCCCAAACAACGTGACCGCAACGATCGCCCCGCCCGTGGCCGCGACCGCGATCGCGGCCCGCGCCAGGAGCAGGCCAGCAGCCCGGCCCCCATCCGCGAGGCGGGCGATCCGGCCTACATCCCGAATCCGTTGCAACAGACCTTCGACCGACGCGCGATCCAGCAGCGCGAGCGCCCGGTGGTCGTCGACTACGACGATGACTCCGACGGCCCGATCGGCCCGATCCCGAACCCGCTGCAGCAGACCTACGACAAGCGCGGCGTGTCCGGCAACGCCAACGCGTTCGGCAAGGGCGGCAAGCGCGGCGGCGGCGGTGGCGGCTTCGGGGCCGGCGGCAGCGGCAGCGGTGGCGGCGGTGGCGAGAAGCAACCCGATCCGTTGAAGACGGCCATCGGCTACATCGGCGCCGACACCTTCATCAAGAAGCTCAACAGCCGCGGCGGTGGCGGTGGCGGGCGTGGCGGCGGCGGTCGCGGCCGGCGTTGAACCCCCGGGCGCGGATCGGCTCTCACACCGGAGAGCCTGTTCGGGACCCCTTCGCTTATCAAGTGTCATCCGCTCGGTCTAAAATGCCGGGCTTTGCTCAAGTTTTTGCCCCTGGAGAATCAAAATGACTGAACGTACCCTCTCGATCATCAAGCCCGACGCCGTCGCCAAGAACGTGGTCGGCCAGATCCTCGCCCGCTTCGAAGGCGCCGGCCTGAAGGTCATCGCCGCGCGCATGATGCAGCTGTCCAAGGCCGATGCCGAGGCGTTCTACGCCGTGCACAAGGCCCGCCCGTTCTTCAACGACCTGGTCAGCTTCATGATCTCCGGTCCGGTGATGGTTCAAGTGCTGGAAGGCGAAGGCGCCATCCTGAAGAACCGCGACCTGATGGGCGCCACCGACCCGAAGAAGGCCGACAAGGGCACGATCCGCGCCGATTTCGCCGACTCGATCGACGCCAACGCCGTTCACGGCTCGGACGCCGCCGAGACCGCCGCGAACGAAATCGCGTTCTTCTTCCCCGGCCTGCAAATCCACTCGCGTTAAAACGGGTGAGGCCTCGCACCTGCGAGGTCAACTGGAACCAGACGCGATGACGACCCCTCTCGACAATCTGCTCGACTTCGACCAGTCCGCCCTCAAGGCGTATTGCGAACGCGTGGGTGAGAAGTCGTTTCGCGCGACCCAGCTGTTTCGCTGGATCCATCATCGCGGCGTGGGCAACTTCGACGACATGACCGACCTCGCGCGCTCGCTGCGCACGAAGCTGGCCGGCGTCGCCGAGGTGCGTCCGCTGTCCGTGATCGCCGACAAGGGCTCGATCGACGGCACGCGCAAGTGGCTGTTCGACGTCGGCCAGGGCAATGCGATCGAGACGGTCTACATCCCCGAGGACGATCGCGCCACGCTGTGCATCTCGTCCCAGGCCGGATGCGCCGTCGGCTGCCGT
>Ga0302157_10008270_pt1 | contig 10261 bp, 4 predicted proteins | sample I_Bog_N3_3_FD_193502 | JGI IMG/M metagenome (GOLD analysis project Ga0302157, IMG submission 193502) | Peat permafrost microbial communities from Stordalen Mire near Abisko, Sweden - I_Bog_N3_3 | ecosystem: Environmental > Terrestrial > Soil > Wetlands > Peat | place: Sweden: Abisko, Stordalen...
CGTCCGATCAGCCGTTCGATGGTGAAACGGTTTTTGTTGCCGATGTCGCCTCGACCGACGTCGTGTTGGCGCAAATGCTGCGCCGCCATGCCCGGCTGCACGTCTGTCCGTTGACTCCGACGGCCATGTCGCTGGCGCAATTGCCCCGGATCAGCCCGGGGCGCGCGCTCGACAGGCTGGAAGGTACCGCTTTCGTGCTCAATCAGCTTGATGAAACGCGCCGTTTTGCCCGCCATGCCGCGCTGTTTCTGCGCGAACTGATGGGGGACAATCTCGTCGCGCAGATCCATCGCGACGAAGCGGTGAACGAAGCGGTGGGGATGCAGCAGGCGCTGGCACGCTATGCCCCGGCGAGTGCGGCGCTGGCCGACCTCGAACGGCTGGTGATCGCGGTCGATGGTCTGTGCTCCGGGGTAGTGTCCGCCCAGGCGGATCAGGTGCCACGTGCCGCCAAGAGCGAGGCTGCATAATGCGCGAAGGCCGGCCCCGGGCGCTGCGCATCGGCGCGCTCCTGCTCGTGCTGCCGCTGGTGGTGCTGACCATCGGCGTGCCGCTCGATTTCAGGGAACAGTGGCAGTTCGCCGGGTTGACCGTGATCGGCGCGCTCCTGCTTGGCCGGCGCAGCGGTCGCAAGACGACGATGACTCTTGCACTGCTTTCGATACTGGTTTCGACGCGCTATCTGTTCTGGCGCACGACGCAGACGCTGTCATTCGGCACGCCGCTCGAATTTCTGCTTGGATCGACGCTCTATCTGGCCGAGCTTTATGCCTGGGTGATCCTCCTGCTCGGCGTGTTGCAGACAAGCTGGCCGCTCGATCGCCCGGTGGTGCAAATCGCGGGCGATCCCGAAATCTGGCCGATGGTCGACGTCTATATCCCGACCTATAACGAAGGCCTGTCGATCGTGCGCAACACGGTCTTTGCCGCGATGGATATGGACTATCCGGCAGGGCGGTTCCGGGTTTTCATTCTCGATGACGGGCGCCGGCCGGAATTTCGCGCCTTTGCCCGTCAGGCCGGCTGCGGATATATCACGCGCGACAACAATCTTCATGCCAAGGCGGGCAATCTCAACGCCGCGATGAAGAAGACCGACGGGGAACTGATCGCGATCTTCGACTGCGATCACGTGCCGACGCGCGCCTTCCTGCAATTGACGGTCGGCTGGTTTCAAAAGGATCCCAGGCTGGCGGTGCTGCAGACGCCGCACTATTTCTATTCGCCCGACCCGATCCAGCGCAATCTCGGCGCGGTCAAGGACATGCCGGGCGAGGGCGAGCTGTTCTATGGCGCGGTGCAGGAAGGCAACGACCTGTGGAACGCGACGTTCTTTTGCGGGTCGTGCGCGATCATCCGGCGCGAGGCGCTGATGGAAACCAACGGCTTTGCCGGCGAAACCGTGACCGAGGACGCGCACACCGCGCTCAAGCTGCAACGCACCGGCTGGAACACCGCCTATATCAACGCGCGCCTGTCGGCCGGCCTCGCCACCGAACGGCTGGTGCTGCACATCGGCCAGCGCGTGCGCTGGGCGCGCGGGATGACGCAGATCATGCGCATCGACAATCCGCTGTTCGGCCCGGGCCTGACCTGGCAACAGCGCTTTTGCTATCTCAACGCGATGCTGCATTTCCAGTTTCCGATTCCGCGCATCGTCTTTTTGACCAGCCCGCTGGCCTATCTGCTGTTCGGGCAGAACATCATCCACGCCTCGGCCTCGCAGATCTTTGCCTATGCCGTGCCGCACCTGTTCTGTTCGGCGCTGGCCAGCAAGCGGATGCACCGGGGCGACCGCCGCCCGTTCTGGGGCGAAGTCTATGAAACGATCCTGGCGTTTCACCTCGTCAAGCCGACCGTCATGACCTGGTTTCAACCGCGCAAGGGCAAGTTCAACGTCACTGACAAGGGCGATTTGCTCGACCAGACCTTTTTCGATTGGGCGATCGTCCGGCCGCATCTCGTGTGCATCGCGCTGATAGTCGGGTCGGTGCTGCTCGGCTTTGCCAAGTTGCTGTTCTTTCCGCAGATGTTCAACATTCAGCTCGATTCGCTGGTGCTCAATGCCGCTTGGGCGACGTTCAGCCTGATCATCCTGCTGGCCGCTGTCTCGGTCGCGCGCGAGGCGCGGCAGGCGCGGGTCGATATCCGCGTGCCTGCCGAATTGCCGGTCATGGTCTATCTGGCCTCGGGCCATGTCGTTGCAGGGACGACGATCAACATCTCGATGGGCGGCGCGGCGGTGGCCTTGCCCGCCGAACTGTCGATGCGCGATCTTCAGGTCACGCATATCACGCTGGCGATGGGCGATGAAACGCTCGCCGTGCCGGTCGAAACGGTGCGATCGATCGCGGGCAGCACGTATTTGCGGTTCCAGCCAATGAGCATGATTGCCTCGCGCCAACTGGTCCGTGCGGTGTTGGGCCGTGCCGATGCCTGGCAGATGCCCGCGCCGCATCCGGTGGTGCCGGGGCTGCAATCGCTGGCCGATATCATCAAGGTCGACCTGGTCACGATAAAGCGCATCCTTCGCCTGAACTTTGCCGAACGTCGCCGCGCAAAAGCGCATCGCGTCCAATCGCAGGCCAAGGCCGCCGCAGCGCAAAACGCCCGGCCCGCCGAGCCGCTTGGCGAAAAGGCCAGGACGGGCTTGTCGCGTGCCGCAGCGGTTATCCTGCTGCTCGCCGGGGTCGGCATGCTGGCCGAGCCGCGCGTGGTTCAGGCGCAGGCCCCGCTCGCCACCACGCTCTCGGGCGCGCCGCTGGTCGATCCGGCCAAAGCGACAGGTGGCATCGGCGCGCGACATATCCACCTTTCGTTCAAGGATTTGCGGATCAAGACGCCGATCCGCCTGGCCGGGACGCGCGGCGAAATCGGCATTCCTTTCGGTATGCGGCAAAGCGATGTGGTGACCGATGCCGTGCTGACGCTGCATCTCGCCTGGTCGCCGGCGCTGCTCGGCGATCTCAGCCAGTTGGTGGTGCTGGTCAACGGCGAAGTGGTACAGACGGTGCCGCTGCGCCCGGGCGATTCCGGCGGGCAGGAGCTGAAAATTCCAGTCAATCCGGCACTGTTCCTGCCGGGCGACAACCAGGTCAACCTTCGCCTGCTCGGCCATTATGCGCGCGATTGCGAAGACCCGTTTCATTCCTCGCTCTGGGCGAATATCAGCAACACGCAAAGCTGGCTCGACCTGACGGTACAGCCGACCGCCCAGGCGCTTGACCTGGCGCGGCTGCCGGGGCCGTTTTTCGACCGGTTCGACAATGGCGCGCTCACCCTGCCGTTCGTCTTTGCCGGAAAGCCCGATCATGGCGATCTGTCGGCGGCCGCCGCGATTGCCTCGTGGTATGGCAGCATGGCTTCGTATCGCGGCTTTGCCTTCAAGCCGATGGTGGGCCAGTTGCCCCAAGGCAATGCGGTGGTGTTCCTGCGCGGAGGCGCCTCGCTTGCGGGGGTTTCCGTCCCGGTGACCGGCCCGGCCGCGACCGTGGTGCAAAATCCGGTCGATCCTGCGGGCACGCTGCTGGTCATCACCGGGCGCAACGATGACGAAATCCGCCTTGCCGCCGCCGCGCTCGCAGTCGCGCACGGCACGGTCGGCGGGGCGCGCATGGCCTTCGACGGCGCGCGCATCCCGTCCTATCCACGCTATGGCGCGCCGCGCTGGATACCCACCGATCGCCCGGTCCGGCTGGGCGAGATCATGGCGCCTTATGCGCTGCAAGGGATGGGTCTGCCGCCGGGGCCGCTCTCGGCGCGGTTTCGCGTCGCGCCGGACTTGTTCTTCTGGCCGCGCGATGGCGGGCAGCTCGACTTGTCCTATCGCTATCCCACCGCGTCCTGGCTCGATCGCAAGGGCTCGCGGCTCGACATTTCGCTCAATGGCCAGTTCCTGCGGACTTTGCCGTTGAGCGGAAACTGGTGGCAATGGTTGCTGAACGGCGGGCTGTGGGGCCCGGCTTCCGCACACAATTCGGATTCGCGCGCGACAGTGGTGCTGCCGCGCTATGCGCTGTTCGGCCAGAACGAACTGGTGTTCGATTACAACCTGATCCTTGCCGACAAGAAGAAGTGCACCGGCACGCTGCCCGAGAACGTGCGCGTCGCGGTCGATCCCGAGAGCACGATCGACCTGACCCAGGCCTGGCACGCGCTGCCCATGCCCAATCTCGCGACCTTTGCCGGCGCCGGCTATCCGTTCACAATCCGCCCGGACCTGACCGAAACGACCGTGGTGATGGATGCCAATCCATCGACGGAGGCGATCGAGGCGTTTCTTCAGGTGATGGGCCGGATGGGCGATGCGACCGGAGTGCCCGCGACCGGGGTGTCGGTGGTGAGCCAGGTCGATCCCGACCAGTTGCACGAACAGGACATCCTGGTGATCGGCAGTTCGGCGCTCGCCAGTTCAGAAGCGCTGTTCGGCGGATCGCCGGTGCGCTTTGAAAACGGCGCGCTGCACGTCAACGAGCGCACCCCGCTGCAATATGTCGAAGCGCTGTTTGGCGGCTCCGACTGGCAGGGCAGCAGCCAGGACGCGCAAAGCGTGGTCTATGCCGCCAAGGGCTTTTCGGGGATCGTCTCGTTTCAGTCGCCGTTTACCACAGGGCGCACGGTCGTGGCGCTGCTCGCCGATCAGCCGGCAACGCTGCCTTCGCTGGTGGGCGGGCTGAACGATGAAAAGACCAATGCCCAGGTGCAGGGCGATCTGTCGGTCGTGACCGGCGACGGCATGACCAGCTTTGCCATCCTGCCGACCTATTGGGTGGGCAGCCTGCCGATCTGGATGAAAGTCGCGTTCTGGTTCAGCCGCCATCCGCTGCTCATGGCGTTGAGCGGGATCATCGTGGCGCTGCTGCTGAGCGGGCCGGTCTACCTCTATTTCAGCCGGCAGGCGCGTCGCCGCCTCGAAGCCGTGGGAGACGACACGTGAAACACCCGGATCGCGCGATGATGCGGGCCGTGGCGCTGCTCCTTGTCGGGGCAAGCGTGTCGCCGACATGCGCCCTGGCCGACAGTCCGGCGGTGCACGCGCTGTTGCAACAGGCGCAGTATTGGCAATCCAAGGGGCGCGGCGATCTGGCCAACCAGGCGCTGCATCGCGCGCTGGCGATTGATCCCAACAATGCTGAGGTCAAGCGCGCGCTGGCCGGTCCCGCGCCTGCTCCTGCGCCAAAACCGACCCCGGCGGCCAAGGCTGCATTTGTCCCGGCGCCCGTCGCCGTTCGCGAACGCCCGGTGCCCGCGCGACCTGCGCCGGCCGCACCGGCCGATGTGGCGGGCCGGGCGCGTGTCTCCGGGTTCGCCGCGCTTCAGGACAATGATCTGGCCGCTGCTGCCCGCGCGTTTGAAACCGCCTTGGCGCGCAACCGCCGCGATGGTGATGCGCTGGGTGGGCTTGGGCTGGTGGCGCTGAAACAGGGTAATTTCGCGCGCGCTCGCGATCTGCTCGATCAGGCCTCACGTCAGGGGGATGGTGCGAAATGGGCGCAGGCGCTGGCCTCGGCGCGCCATTTCGCCGGGGTGGGCGAAGCGCAGGATCTCGTCGCGCATGGCCAACTGGGCGAAGCGCAGAAGATCGCCGAAGACCTCGTGCGGGCGGGCAACGGCAAGGACCGCGTGGCGCTCGAACTGCTCGCCGATATCTATGACCGGCAAGGGCGCTATGCGGATTCGGCCGACCTCTATCGCCAGGCGAGCGCAATCGAAGCGACAAGCGATGGGAACAAAACCGACGCAAACGACGAAAAGCGTCTTGCCAGCCGCGCTGCACGAGGCCGGGCGCTGGCGGCGTCGGCGCGCGGCGATGATCTGGCCGCGGAACAGGAATTTCAGCAGGGTCTTCTGCTTGATCCCGAAGATCCGTGGATCCGCTATGAATTCGCCCGCTTCATGATCGGGCGCGGGCGCCTGCCCGAAGCCGAATCGCTGGTCCAGTCGCTGGCCAGATCGACCAACCCCGACGCGCTTTACGCCGGGGCCATGCTCGAAAACGATCTGGGCCACACGGCCAGCGCCGAGGCTTTGCTCCAGCGCATTCCCGATACCTATCGCACGCAACCGATGCGGTCCTTTGCCATGGGGCTCAAGACCGATACGGCGATCGCGCGCGCCAAGGCGCTTGCGGCAGGTGGGCAAAAGGCCGAAGCGATCGCGGCGCTGCGCCAGATCGGCCAGGCGAAAGGGCTTCCCGCCGCACGTCAGGCGGCGATTGCCGATGCGCTCTATGACCTCGGCGACGCGGTCGACGCGGGCGCGATGGCGCAACAGGCGATGGCCGGGTCGATCACCGACCTTGGCGGTTATGAAGCGGTCATTCGCGTTGCCACGCGGACCGGGCGCGATGACCTGGCGCAGACCGCGCTGCAACGGGCCAGCCAGTTGGCCGGATCGTCGAGCGACGGGCAACGCGCGCTCGCCCGGATCAGCGCCGGGCTCGCCGCCGCGCAGGCCGACCGCCTGCGCCTGCATGGCCAATATGCCGAGGCGTTCGACGTGCTGCAACGCGGTTGGGGCGCTGCGCCCGACAACGCCGAAATCCTGTCCGCGCTCGCCCGGCTCTATCAGTCGGGGAATATGCCCGCGCGCGCGGCGCAGACGTTCCAGATCATCCTCGCCCGCGCCCCGCGTGATCGCGATGCGCTGAGCGGATTGATGGAAACCGCGCAAGCGGCGGGCGACCGCACGCTGTCGCAACAGGCCGAGGCACGCCTGCTCCAGGCATACCCCCAAAGCTATGAAGTCTATCTGGCGGCTGCGCGCACCGAACAGGCGCGCGGCAATGCCGGTGCCGCGACCCGCTACCTGAAGGAAGCGCGCGAAATCTATAACCGGCAGATGATGGGCACGACCGGCGGCCTTGGCGGCAATCCGTTTGCCACCGGCGGAGAGGCGCTGGGCGCCAACCCGTTCCGCGCCACCGCCGCCGCGCCCGCGCCGCAGCCGATCAATCCGTTCAGTCTGGGCGGCGGTACGCGGCTGTCGGGTATTGCGCTGGATACCCCGGCGCCTTCTGCTCCGTCCCAAGCGCCCTCACAGCCCGGATGGAACGCCCCGGCGGACATGGTCGGCCATTCGAGCGAATGGGGTGGCCGCCCGACCGAAACCGCCGCGTTGACCGCTGGCCCGGTTCCGGCCTCGATGCCATCGGACCCGGTGCTGGCGCAGATCCAGACCGACATTGCCAACTTGTCGCAAGACAACGGCCCGCGCGTCGAAGTGCAGACCGCCTATCGCTCGCGCGCGGGCGAAACCGGGCTGTCGGAACTGCGCGACATGAAAGGGTCGGCTGAAATTTCGACCGGGCTCGGCGGCGGGCGGGTCTATGCCCGCGCCGACGCGGTGGTGATCGATTCGGGCCGTCCGACCGGCGATTCGCTGCAACGGTTTGGCCGCGACGCCACGATCGAGGCGCAATCGATCGTCAACGCGGTCACCGCGCAACTGGTTCAGGCCGTGACTCAGCGCCAATCGGGCGTGGCGCCGGCCGTGGGCTATGCCGACAAGCTGGTCCAGGCCGAAGCCGGGGCGACGCCGATCGGCTTTGATCAGGCCAAGGCGACCTGGCGCGTCGCCGTGACCCCGCATCTGGGCAGCAATGTCGCGGCACGGGCATGGTTCGAACGCAAGCCGGTGACCGACAGCGTGATCGCCTATGGCGGGACGCGCGATCCGGTAACCGGCGAATACTGGGGTCAGGTGATGCGCACGGGCGGCGGCGCGGGCCTGTCGGTCGATCACGACGGCAACGGCGTCTATTTCGACCTGTCGTACAACACCTATGCCGGGACCAATGTTCCGACCAATCGCAATGTCGAGGCGAACCTTGGCGGCTATCTGCGCGTGCGGCATTCGGCCCATGCCAATCTGACCGCCGGGCTCAATGTCAATTACCAGGCCTATGGCAACGACCAGGATTATTTCACTTATGGCCATGGCGGGTATTTCAGCCCGCAAAGCTTTCTGAGCGTGGGCTTTCCGGTCAACTATACCTTTCAGAACCCGCAGCTTGACATCAAGGGATCGTTCACCCCCGGTTTTCAGTCGTTTTTGCAGGATCAGGTCGATCTCTATCCGACCGATCCGACCGCCCAGGCCGCGCTCGACGCGCTCAAGGCCAAGGACGGCGACGTGCGCAATTACTACGACAGCCTGAGCAAGACCGGCTTTGCGCTCGCCGCCTCGGGCTCGGCCTATTACCGGATCACTCCGTCGACCCGGATCGGCGGCGAAGTCAGCTACAATACCTTTGGCAGCTATGATGAATTGCGCGCGATACTCGGTATCCGCCAATCGCTGGGCAGTGCGAAATGAAAATGGACTTGTTGAACAAGGTGCGCGAACGCGTCGGGGCGCCGGCTCGTGAATATGGGCTGGCGGTGCTGACCGCGATGACTGCCGCCGAAATCTTTGCCGAGGCGCAACCCGAACAGGTGCACGGGTTCTATGTGGCGGTCGGGCGGCGGCTGTCTACCTTGGTAGAAGTTGGCGATGTGCGCGATCTCGATGAGTTCGCCATGCGGGTCAACGCTTTGTGGGCGGCCTGCGGCTGTGGCCACACGCGGTTGCAAGAAGTCGAAACCGGCATCAAGGTCACCCATCGCGGCGCGCCGGTCTCCATCGAAGGCGATCAGGCGGGATACTGGGCGCGGCTGTTTCCGGCCTTGATCGAAGGCGCTTATGATGCATGGTTTCGTCAGCTTGGCAGCGGGGCCTTGCTCAGCACGCGGATCATACGCCACGAAGGGGATCTGATCGAGCTGCATCATGGTGCCTGAAAACATGCGGCCCATGGTCGCGAAAATTGATCGGCGGTCCATCCTGGCATCGCTGACGTCGGTTCTGGTGATCGCCTGTTCGCGCCCCGGGGTGGGCCGCGAGGAGGCCGCCGACAGTTTCTGGACGGTGTTTCGCAATGCCTTTGTCGATGCGTCTGGCCGCGTGGTCGATTCGGGCAACGGCGGGATCAGCCACAGCGAAGGGCAGGGTTATGGCCTTTTGCTGGCGGTGCTGGCAGGCGACCGACGCGCGTTTCAGTCCATCCTCGACTGGACCGAGGCCAATCTCGCGCGGCAGGACACGGCGCTGTTCACGTGGAAATACGATCCGCGTGGCGGCGATCCGGTGTCCGATCCGAACAACGCCACCGATGGCGACCTGCTGATCGGCTGGGCGTTGGCCCAGGCCGCGCAGCGCTGGGATGGGCAGGTGTGGGCCGCGCGTTCGGGCGCGATCCGTGCGGCCATCCGCGCGCAACTCGTGATCAAACGGCACGACCGGCATCTGCTCTTGCCCGGTCGCATCGGATTTTCCGGGGCGGACGTGGTCACGCTCAACCCGTCCTATTTCATCTGGCCCGCGCTCGATGCCTTTGCCGCGCTTGACGGCGATGCCGTCTGGGGCCCGGTGATCAGCGATGCCGAGGCGATCGTGCGCGAGGCGGGGTTTGGCGCCTCGCGATTGCCCTGCGACTGGATCGAGATCGGCACCGACGGCAAAGTCGTGCCTTCGCGCAGCCATCCGCCGCGCTTTGGCTATGACGCAATTCGCATACCGCTTTATGCCATGGCCGGGCGCCGTGCCTCCCTGGTACAGCCGGTGGCCGATTTCTGGCGCGCGGCAGGCGACCATCCCCCGGCGTGGATCGACGTCACCAACGGCGCGCGCGCGCCCTATCCCCTGTCGGCTGGCGGCATGGCGATCGTGCGCCGGACCTTGGGCCAGCCGCCAGCGCCCGAAGCGCTCGACACCGACTATTTTTCCGCCGCGCTCCAGGCGCTCACCCGGGCACTGTGATCGTCCCCCTTTGCGCATGACGCGCGGGGCACTAAGGCTGGGGTGAACGTCGCGAAAGGGTGGTTGGTGTCGTCACGATTGATCCGCGGATTGAGCCAGTTGCCGGTGCAGGTACTGATCGCGATCATTGGTGGGGTGCTGGTGGGCCTGTTTGCCCCCCATACGGGCGAAGCGCTGAAACCGCTGGGCGACTTGTTCGTCAAACTGGTGCGGATGGTGATCGCGCCGGTGATTTTCGTGTCGATCGTCACCGGCATTGCCGGGATGCGCGACCTGGGCGCGCTGGGCCGGGTGACGGCGCGGGCGCTGGGCTATTTTGCGGTGATGTCGGGGTTTGCGCTCGTGCTCGGGTTGGTGGTGGCCAATGTGGTGCGTCCCGGCGCCGGCCTGATCGTGGCGCCGGGTGCGCTCGATAGCGGCAGGGTTGCCGACTATGTCGCCAAATCGCATGATGGGTCGCTTG
>Ga0302157_10008273_pt1 | contig 10260 bp, 8 predicted proteins | sample I_Bog_N3_3_FD_193502 | JGI IMG/M metagenome (GOLD analysis project Ga0302157, IMG submission 193502) | Peat permafrost microbial communities from Stordalen Mire near Abisko, Sweden - I_Bog_N3_3 | ecosystem: Environmental > Terrestrial > Soil > Wetlands > Peat | place: Sweden: Abisko, Stordalen...
CCTTAGCGTGGATGGCCGATCAGGGTTCGAAGGACGCCACCGCCGGTGCCGATTCCACCGCGCGTCACATCAACCTGCCCGAGGGCGCGGTGAACTTCAACATCGGTACCTTCGTCGGCTCCTATGCCACGGTCGCGCGGTTGCTCGATGAGGCCGCGGCGATCCCCGGAACCAAGGGCATCATGCTGACGTTCGACGATTTCCTCGTCGGCCTCGATGCCTTTGGGACCAAAGTGCAGCCACTGATGACCTGCCGCCAGCACGTGGCGGTGGCGGCCTGATGCGGCGCGGCGGCGGGGCGGCCCGGCACCGCCCCACCGCCGGGTTTCAGATCGCCTCGTCGGCCTGCAACGCCGCCAGCGCCGCCGCATCGAGCCCCAGCAGATCGCCATAGACCGCGGCATTGTCCTGCCCCGGGGTCAGCGGCGCACGCGTTCGCACCGAGGACGGGGTTTCAGACAGCCGCGGGAAGGCATTCTGCATCTTGACCGTGCCCCAGCGCGGATGCTCGACCTCCACCAAGGCCTCGCGCGCGGCGAACTGCGGATCGGCCAGCATATCGGGCGCGCGATAAATCCGGCCGGCGGGGACGCTGGCGGCGATCATCGCGGCCTCGACCTCGTCCACCGTGCGCGTGCGGGTCCAGTCGGCGATCAGCGCATCGAGTTCGCCCTGGCGCTCGCCGCGGGCGATGTGGGTGGCATAGCGCGGGTCGCCGGCCAGTTCGGGCTGGCCCATCACCGCGCAGAGCCGCGCGAAGATCGCATCCTGGTTGGCGCCGATCAGGTACTCGCCGTCGCTGCACGGATAGACGTTGGAGGGCGCGATCCCGGTCAGGATCGAGCCGCTGCGTGCGCGCATGTGGCCGCTGACCACCCATTCGGGGATCAGGCTTTCCATCACCTGCAGCACCGCCTCGTAGAGCGCGCTGTCGACCACCTGGCCGCGGCCGGTGCGTTCGCGCGCATGCAGCGCCGCCAGCGCGCCCATGCAGCCATAGGTTGCAGCTAGGCTGTCGCCGATCGAGATCCCCATGCGGCTCGGCGGCCGGTCGGGATCGCCGACGATGGCGCGCCATCCGCCCATCGCCTCGCCGATCCCGCCAAAGCCCGCGCGCCCGGCATAAGGCCCGGTCTGGCCATAGCCCGAGACGCGCACGATGATCAGCCGCGGGTTGATCGCATGGAGCGCATCGGGGCCAAGCCCCCATTTCTCCATCGTCCCGGGCTTGAAGTTCTCGATCAGGATATCGGCGTGGGGGACGAGATCGCGGACGATCTGCTGACCCGCGGCGATGCGCAAGTTGGCGGTCACCGACTTCTTGTTGCGCGCCACGACCTCCCACCACAGCTTGGCCTCGCCGTGGCCCCAATCGCGCATCGGATCGCCGCCGGGCTTGCCGCCCAGCGCCGGGGGCTCGACCTTGATCACCTCGGCGCCCATGTCTCCCAGCAATTGGCCGCAGAACGGACCCGCGATCAGTTGCCCCAACTCGATCACCCGGATCCCGGCGAGCGCGCCGGTGTTGGCGGGCGCCTGTTCAGATGTCATGCGGTCATGCCTCCTGAGAGATTGCGGCGGGGAAATTGCCGGCGCGGGTCACCATGCTGGGCAAGGGCCCGCCCATAACGCCGGCGAACCAGCGCGATGCAGCGATCAGCGCATCGAGATCGAGGCCGGTGGCCACGCCCGAGCGCTCGAACATGTAGACGATGTCTTCGGTGGCGACATTGCCCGCCGCCCCCGGCGCGAACGGGCAACCGCCCAGCCCGCCGAGCGCGCTGTCAACCACCCGCGCCCCCGCGCCCGCCGCCACCCAGGCGTTGGCAATCCCGGTGTTGCGGGTGTTGTGGAAATGGACGCGCACCGGGATCGGCGCCACCGCCGCCGCCACTGCCGAGACCAGCGCCTGCACCTGCCCGGGCCCGGCGACGCCGATGGTGTCGGCCAGCGCAATCTCACGCGGGGCGGCCTCGGCCAGGCGGCGGGCCATGGCAACGACGCGGTCGGGCGCCACCTCGCCCTCGAACGGGCAGCCGAAGGCGGCGCCGATCGTCACTTGCGCGGATCTGCCGGCGGCCTTGGCGGCCTCGACGATACCGGCGGCGATCCGCACCGATTCGTCACTGGTCTGGCCCTGGTTGCGCAAGGCGAAGGTGTCGCTGGCGATGCAGACCGCGCCGGCCTCATCCACGCCGGCGGCCAGTGCCCGATCCAACCCGCGCCGGTTGAGCACGAGGCCGATATAGGTCACGTCCGTGCGCACCGGCAGCAGGGCGCAGAGTTCATCCGTGCCGGCCATCTGCGGCACTTTCTGGGGATTGACGAAGCTGCCCACCTCGATCCGGCGCACCCCGGCGGCAATCGCGCGCTCGATCAGGCCCAATTTGTCGGCGAGGCCGACAAGGCGCTGTTCGTTCTGCAACCCGTCGCGCGGGCCCACTTCGACGATTTCGATCATGCCAACCCCTCCACGTAAGCGATCGCCTCGCCCTCGGAGATCACATCGGCATATTTGGCGCCCATGTCGAACAGATTGGCGGCATGCGGCGCAGGATGCCGATCGCCGCAGGCCTCGGCGATGACGGCGGTGCGGAAGCCATGGCTCACCGCATCGACGCAGGTTGCGCGCACGCAGCCGCTGGTCGAGAGCCCGGCGAGGAGCACCTGGTCGACGCCTTGCGCGGTCAGGGTGGAGGCCAGCGACGTGCCGAAGAACGCGCTGGGGTATTGCTTGGAGAGCACGATCTCGTCCAGCGCGGGGATCAGGCCCTGCGGCCAGACGCCCATCGGGTTGCCCGCCTCGAACAATTTGAGCGCGGGGACTTTCTGGAAGAACCGCCCGCCATCGACCCCGCCGGGGTGATAGACGACATTGGTGAGGATCACCGGCACGCCGACAGCGCGCGCCGCCGCCCGCACCCGCCACCAGTGCCGCCAGCCCGAACGTGGTGCCATAATGCCCGGTGAGGCCATAGAGCGCGGCAAAGCTGGCCGGGCCCGCGGTGACCCCCAAGAAGGTGAACACAAGCGTGCCGCCGATCACCCGGCCGGTGTCGTGGCGGGCGCAGTGGTGCGTGGCCTCGGCCATCAGCACGCCGTTCCACCCAGAAATGCAAAACCCGCACAGCGCCAACACCGCGATGCCCAATGCATGCGGCATCGCGACCAGCCAGTTGCAGGCAAGCATTGTCGCCATGCTGACCGCCCCGATTAGCGCCAGCACCGCCATCCCGGCGCGGCGGCGATCGGCGACATGGCCCCAGAACACCCGCCCGGCCGCACCGCAGGCCTGGACCGCACCTGCGGTCGCCCCGGCGGCGAGCAGCGTCCAGTGGTCCTCGACCAGCATGTTGACGGTGAACGCCGACAGCGACAGCTGCAGCGACGAATAGATCATCCCCAGCAGCGCCAGCACTCTGAGCGTGGGCGCACCCCAGACAAGACGCTGCTCGGCGAGAAAGCCGCCGCGTAAAGAGCGGCGCGGCGGCGGCACATGCACCTCGCCGGCGTGATCGCGTGCCAGCACCGCGATCAGCGCCACCGACGGCAGCGCAAGCAACCACAGCGCCACCCGCCAGCCCGTCGCGGCGACCAGCAGCGGTATGCCCAGGCTGGCGATAACCCCGCCGATCGGCACGCCCGCCTGCTTGATCGAGAACACCAGGCTGCGCTGCGCGGGCGGGGTGATCGCGCCGAGGATATGCGAAGACGCGGGGTTCTGCAGGCCATAGCCGAGCCCGATCGCCAGCGATCCGGCCAATGCCGCCGGCAGCCACCCCATCCCCAGCAGCGCCAGCCCCAGCACATACGTCAGCAGCGCCACTTGCTCGATCCGCACCGCGCCATGGCGATCGACCAGCGTACCCGCCGCCGCCGAGGCGATCGCGCCCGAGGCATAGATCGTGCTGATCTGATAGCCGATCCACGCCGGGCTGGCGCCGAATACCGGGGCGACCTGAGGCGCGATCGCGGTGAGCGCGAGCGCCGTCATCGTCGAGGAAATCTGGATCAGCGTCGTCGTCGCGAGCGCCCGGCGCAGCGGGGAACGGGATTGGAGTGCGCGACTGGCCGGCATGGCGCCATCGCTATCGCGCGCGCGAAGCCCGCGCAAGCAGAAAATGAAAAGCTTTACACTCTTGGGCCGCAGCGGCAGATTATCCCGGCCGACCAGCCCAGGAAAGGAACCCGACCATGGCCCCGCCCACCGCATCTTCCACCGTCGAAAGCGCCCTGCGCCGCATCGCCGAGCGCGACAAGCTCGTGCGCGCGTGGCTCCATGTCGACGACACCGGCGCGCGCGCACGCGCCGCAGCGCTCGATGCCATGCCCGCGCCGGCCGGGCCGCTGCACGGCATCGCGATCGGCGCGAAGGATGTGTTCGACACCGCCGACATGCCAACGACGCATAATTCAACGCTATTTGGCGGCCATCGCCCGGCCAGCGATGCCGCCTGCATCGCAACGCTGCGCGCCGCTGGGGCAATCATCCTGGGCAAGACCGACACCACCGAATTCGCCGCAGCCGGGCGTGACGCGGTCTCGGCCAATCCGCACGACCTGGCGCGGACCCCGGGCGGATCCTCGGCCGGATCGGCGGCGGCGGTCGCGGATGGGCATGTCCGCATCGCACTCGCCACCCAGACCGGCGGGTCGACGATCCGACCCGCGTCATTTTGCGGCATCCACGGCTTCAAGCCGACATGGGGCGCGGTCAGTCGCGAGGGGGTGAAAATGTATGCCAACAGCCTCGATACAGTGGGTTGGCACGCGCGATCGATCGACGATTGCGAACAGTTGTGCGCCGTCTTTGGCATGGCCCCGGGCAAGATCGCGGCACGTCCGCTGCGTCTGGCGCTGTGCCGTACGCCGTTCTGGGACGCAGCCGATGCCGATGGTCAGGCAGCGTTGCTCGAGACGGCAGCGCACTTGGTGGCTGCCGGTGCAGTGATCGATGAACCGGCCTGGCCCGAGGCCTTTGCCGGCCTGAACGACGCCCACCACGCGATCCTCTGGCGCGAGGGCGCCGCCGCCTTTCGCGACCTCGCCGCGACCCGGGGGGAACTGTTGCATGCCGATTTCCACGCCCGCGTCGCCAGCGCCGACAACATCAGCGATACCACGCTGCGCGCGGCTTATGACACGGCGGCGACGGCGCGGATCGCGTTCGAGCAGATCGCCGACGGTTATGACGCGGTGCTGGCGCTGAGTGCGCCGGGCGCGGCGCCAATCGGGCGCGCGCCAGGCAGTCCGGTGTTCAACCAACTGTGGACGCTGATGCATGTGCCGGTGCTGTCCTTGCCTGTCGCGCGCGGCGAACTCGGATTGCCGATCGGCATTTCGCTGATCGGGCCGCGGTTCTCGGACCGGGCATTGTGTGCGGTCGGACGCCGGATCGAGGAGATGCTGGCGTGACTCGCGGATATGGGGCCGGGCATGCGCATACTCGATCGCTGGTATCATTTACAGCTTTAGCCCTCGATCGCGCGAATTATCACGCCACGTACCGGGGCGTCCGCCGGTATACTGATTCGGAATCTGAGGCGTTTTGTCGGGGCGGATGGCGGTTGAGCCAGCGTTCGCAATAAACCATCGCACGTCATCGTCATATTTTTTGTCATTCTTTCAACGCAACGTGGCGGAATTTTGGGCAATTTGGCTACGCGCAGAAGCTTTCTTGACGGCTTGAAGACATGTGATACCGTAGAGACTGTAAACGTTACCATGAAACATAGTGCCAAAGCGCATGTGGACAACAACGGGGGTACGCATCATGAGGATCTCAGGTTACTTGAGCGGGGTCGCGCTTGCGGCTGTCGTTGGCGCCACGTCCGCCGCGGCGCAAGATTCCACACCCACGACACCAGCAGCACAAGCGCCTGCCGGTGCCCAGTTAGGCGATATCGTCGTCACCGCCGAAAAGCGCGTCAGCACCGCTCAGCATACGCCGATCGCCATGACGGTCATCAGCCAGAGCCAGTTGATACAGTCCGGCATCACCAGTGTTAACGATCTGTCGAATATCGCGCCGACTCTCAATATCGCGCAAAACAACAACAATGCATTGATCACGATCCGCGGCGTTTCCAGCCGGGACTACACCGAGACGGGTAATCCTGCCGTCGCGGTCTCGATCGACAACTTCTACCTGCAGAATGCCGAAGCCTTGAACGTCGGCTTTTACGATCTCGATCGGGTCGAAGTGCTGCGGGGGCCGCAAGGCACGCTTTATGGTCGCAACGCCACCGCCGGCGCAATCAACATCCAGACCGCCAAGCCCACCGACCACCTCGAAGGCTCGGTTTCGCTCGGTTATGGCTACAAGAACGCCTTCGTCGCCGAGGGCATGCTCAACCTGCCGGTCACCGACACCTTGTTCCTGCGCGGCGCGTTCTCGGTGCACAACCGCGACGGCTATCGCGACAACGGTTCGCTCGGCAACAATCTCTCGGGTCTCGATACCAAGGCTGGCGACGACGATGTCAGCCAATCCGGCCGCGTGCACGTTCTCTGGGAGCCGACCAGCGCATTCTCCGGCCTCGTGACCGGCGAATATACCCATGTCGGCGGTGTCGGCGCGGTGATCAAGGGCATCCTCGACAGCGACGTCAATGCCGATGGCACGCTCAAGCTAGGCAATACCAAGGCATGGGAGCTGAATAACCAACCCTATGTTGACATCACGATCAAGAACATCCGCGGTGCGCTGAAATACGATCTCGGCTTCGCGACGATCTCCTACTTCGGCGGCTACCGCACCGAGCACATTCTCAACACCAACGATCAGGATGGCGGCACGACCTACGACTACGCCTTCCCGACCGATACCGTCTACGAAACGCAAAACCATGAACTGCGCATTGCGTCGGATGGCGATCATCGTTTCGGCTATCAAGGCGGGCTCTACTTCTTCCGCGAAGGTGGCCCGGGCCTGACCTACTTCCAGGTCCTCGGCGGGGCGACGCCGTTCAATTTCTATACATTCGATTATGATACCAATGCCAAGTCTTTCGCCGCCTATGGTCAGGTCTATTACAAGATCACCGACACATTGAAGTTGTCGGGCGGTGCCCGCTATACTGACGAGAAGAAGAGCCAAACCGGCTACAGCGACGTTGCCGGCACCTACAGCGTGGTCGATGCCCATTACAGCGGCGGCAAGGACACCTTCCACGCCGGCCTCGATTGGCAGGCGACGCGCCAAAACCTGCTCTACGCCAAGTTCGACACGGGCTTTCGCTCGGGCGGTTTCGATAATGGCTACAGCTATGGCCCCGAAACCATCAAGTCATGGGAAGCTGGCTCCAAGAATCGCTTCTTCGGTGACACCGTGGAATTCAACATCGATGGCTTCTACTACAATTACACCGATTTGCAGGTTCAGCAAAACGACCCAGTCACGGCGATCTCGCGCATCTACAATGCCGGCAAGGCGCGCGACTACGGCATTGAAACCGAGGCCAACTGGTTGGTCACTCACGCCGACAAGTTGAATGTCTCGGTCAATTGGGTGCATGCACGCTACACCGATTTCCTTCAGGAAGGCGTACAGTACGCGGGCAATACCTTGCCGCAATCGCCCGATTGGGACATCGTCGGCGGCTATCAGCACCAATTCGATACGGCGCACGGCAAGATCACCGCACGCGTGCAGACCCGCTATCAGACCAAATCGTACTTCGGCTTCGAAAACGCCCCGTATGAACTGCAGAAGGCCTATACCAAGACCGACCTGATCCTCAGCTATGCCACGCTGGGCAAGGGCTTTTCGGCTTCGGCCTTTGTCTACAATGTCGAGAACTCGACGATCCTTACCGACTCCGAAGCGGCCAGCTATGCCGGTGGCTACCTCGTCCAGTTCGCCGATCCGCGGACATGGGGCGTGCGCCTCACTTACGCGTTCTGAACCCGATCGGGTCCGGCGGCGGTTACGCCGGCGCCGGACCCGTCGATTGGCGCACGATCAGGCGATGCGGCAACACGATCTCGCGTGGCGCATCATCGGGATCGCGCAACTGGTCGAGCATCAGTTGCATCGCGCGCTCGCCGGTTTCGACCGTCGGCACCTCGACCGTCGTCAGCGGCGGACTGGAATAGGCGGCAAAGCGCAAGTCGTCGAACCCGGCCACCGAGACCTGCCCCGGCACATCGATCCCCGCCTCACGCAAGGCCGCCAACGCGCCCAGCGCCATCTCGTCGTTGGCGCAGCACACCGCAGTGAACGGCCGCGCGCCGGCAATCAGCGCCTGCATCGCGCGATACCCGGACTCGAGCGTGAAATTGCCTTCGGCGGTCAGCGCCTCTTCGCACGCCAGCCCCGCGCGGCGCAGGCCCAACCGCACCCCGGCACTGCGATCGCGCGCCATCTGCTGCTGCTCCGGGCCGGAGATCATGGCGATCTGGCTGTGCCCCAACCGCGCCAGATGCGCCACCACCACCGCCGCCGCCTCGACATTGTCCTGCCGCACCCGCGGGATATTCAGTCCCGGCGGATATTCGCACGCGGCGACGATCGGCGGCCGTTTTACGCCATTGTCGGCCTGGGTGACGATCGTCGGCAGGATCACATCCAGCAGGATCAGGCCATCGGCCTGCTTGCCGGCGATCATGTTCACATAGGTGTCGAGCAGCGTCTGATCGGAATCGGTGATCCCCAGCAGCACGCGATAGCCGGCCTCGCGCGCGATGTTCTCGATCCCTTGCACGAACGCCGCCGTGAACGGATTGAGGATGCTGGGCACCGCGACGATAATGTTGCCGCTACGCTGGCGGCGCAATCCCGCGGCCAGCATGTTGGGCTGGTAATCGAGTTCGGCGATCGCCAGCTTGATCTTCTCCAGCGTCTCGGGCCGCACGACTTCTGGCTTGCTCAGCGCCCGCGAGACGGTGGCGATCGAAACCCCCGCGTGATCGGCAATGTCTCTGATGTTCGTCATGTCACCCCTGTCGGTATCGGAGCGCGAAGGGCGTGGCAAGCCAAGCCACCGATGCCGCACCCGCGTCCGCCGAATGCTGTGCGTCGGGTGGCTTGACCGCCCGGGCAAACTGCGATGTAAACGTTACGAAAGGATCGCTATGCGTCAGATAAGATTGGCCATCGTCGGCGGCGGGGCCGGATCGTTCATGGGCCCGGTGCACCGCCATGCGGCTGCGCTCGATGGGCAGGTACAGGTCGTGGCCGGCGCGTTCAGCCGCGATCCCGCGCGCAATGCCGGCGCCGCGCGCCCTGGCGAGCGGCTCTATCCCGATTGGCAGGCGCTGATTGCCGGCGAGGCTGCACTGGCGCCCGACATCCGCGCCGAACTGATCGCGGTGCTCACCCCCAACGCCACCCATGCCGCGATCAGCTGCGCCGCGCTAGCCGCCGGATTCGCCGTCCTATGCGAAAAGCCCCTCGCCCGCGATCGCGCCGAGGCGCGCGCCGTCGCGCAGGCCGCCGCGGCCAGCGGGCAGCCGTTCGCGGTGGCCTATACCTACCTCGGATACGCCATGCTCCACGAGATCCGCGCCCGCATCGCCGCCGGTGCCATCGGCATCATCCGCCGGATCGAGGCGCGCTACGTGCAGGGCTGGCTGGCCGAACCCGTCGAACAAGATGTCCCCGGCGCCGCCTGGCGCACCGATCCGGCCGAAGCCGGGATCTCGGGCTGCTTCGGCGACATCGGCGTCCACGCGCAGAGCCTCGTCGAATTCGTCACCGGCCAGCCGATCGCGCGGGTGCTGGCCGATCTGGTCACTTGCGTGCCCGGCCGCCGGCTCGATGACGATGGCGCGGTGCTGCTCCGCCTCGCCGACGGCACACCCGGCACGCTCGTCGCCAGCCAGGTCTGCGCGGGCGAGCAGAACCGCCTCGAAATCGCGGTCTACGGCAGTACCGGCGCGCTCCGCTGGGCGCAGGAACGCCCCGGCGAGGCCATCCTCAGCGATGCCACCGGCGCCGCCACGCGGCTCTCGGCCAGCCCGGCGATGTTGAACTCGGCTTCGGCCGCGGCGCTGTTGCGCCTGCCCGGCGGCCACCCGGAGGGCTATCTCGAGGCCCTGGCCAACATCTATCGCGCACTTGCCGCGCAGATCCGCGGCAATGCCGATGCCCTGACGATGCCGCTCGCCGCTGCCGACACCGGCCTGCGCAGCCTTGCTTTCACCGCCGCCGTCGTCGCCAGCAGCGCCAGCGGCGGCTGGACCCCCGTGGAGATCTGACCCGATGCGCACGATCAAGGGCCCCGGCCTGTTCCTCGCCCAGTTCATGGGCGCCGCCGC
>Ga0302157_10008274_pt1 | contig 10259 bp, 8 predicted proteins | sample I_Bog_N3_3_FD_193502 | JGI IMG/M metagenome (GOLD analysis project Ga0302157, IMG submission 193502) | Peat permafrost microbial communities from Stordalen Mire near Abisko, Sweden - I_Bog_N3_3 | ecosystem: Environmental > Terrestrial > Soil > Wetlands > Peat | place: Sweden: Abisko, Stordalen...
CTGCGACTGAATCGCCGATGGTCACCCGCGGATCCAGGCTGGCCAGAGGGTCCTGAAAGACGATCTGGAGATCCCTGCGCGCCTCGCGCATCGCCGTCTGATCGGCATGGGTAATGTCGCGGCCGAGCACCGTCACCACGCCAGAGGAAGGGGGCAGGAGGCTGATCGCGGCCCGCGCCAGGGTGGACTTGCCGCATCCGCTTTCGCCGACCACGCCCAGTGTCTCGCCGGCGCGTATCTTGAAGCTGACGCCATCCACCGCCCGCAGCGACTGCTTCGGCGTCAGCAGGCCGCCGCCCGTGTTGAACCAGACCTTGAGGTCGTTGGCGTCCACCACGGTGAGCGCGCCGGCGTCGACCGGCTCGAGCGTGGGGCGGCCGCCGCGATCTTCCCGATCCAGACGGGGGATCGCGTCCAGCAGGGCGCGCGTATAGTCGGTGCGCGGAGCGGCAAAGATGGATTCGGCGTCGCCCTCCTCAAGATAGGCGCCGTCCTTCATGACACACACCCGCTGAGCCAGTCGGGCGATCACGCCCATATCGTGGGTGATGAGCACCATGGCCGCGCCGGTCTCATCCTTGAGCTCGGCCATGAGATCGAGAATTTCGGCCTGGACGGTCACGTCGAGGGCCGTGGTCGGCTCGTCGGCGATCAGCAGATCCGGATCGCACGCCATGGCCGCGGCGATCATGACCCTCTGGCGCATGCCGCCGGAAAGCTCATGCGGATATTGTCGCATGCGCCGCGACGCCTCGGGAATGCGGACGCGCCTGAGCCAGTCCAGCGCCCGGTCGTCCGCCTCGGCCCTGTCCAGCCCAAGGTGCAGGCGCAAGGGCTCGGCGATCTGCTCGCCGATGCGTACGTGCGGCGTGAGGGCCGTGAGCGGATCCTGGAAGATCATCGTCATCTTCGAGCCGCGCAACTTGTTCAAAGCCGGCGTCGCAAGACCGAGGATCTCCTCGCCACGATATTGCACCGATCCGGCCGCCCGGCCGTTGCCGGCCAGCAATCCCATGACCGCCATGAAGGTCTGGCTCTTGCCCGAGCCGCTCTCGCCCACCACGCCAAGGCATTCGCCGGCCTTGACCGTCAGAGAGACGCCCCGCACCGCCTCGACAATGGCGTCCTGGGTTTTGAAGCGCACCGTGAGACCGTCGATGGCCAGAATGGGAGGCTGGGACAAAGGGCGTCGATTCCTTGCGGCTCAGAGGGCGCGGCAACCATAGCCGCATCCGCGCTCAAACAAAGCCATGCGACTCAAGACGTCGCCGCCTCCGGCGCAGGCTCACCCGCCACGGTCCCTGGCGCCGCGCGGCGCGCGACCAGAACGAGGGCCGCCGCTGCCAGGAACGGCAGGCTGAGCGACATCAGCCCCACCCGGTAGCCGCCGGTGTGGTCCCGCGCCAGACCAAAGGCCCAGGGTCCGATGAAGGAGCCGAGCATGCCGATGGAACCGATCATGGCGACGCCGACCGCTGCCGATCGCCCGTGAAGCGCATCGCTAGGGATTCCCCAGAACGCGCCCTGCACCGCGCTGGCGCCGATCGCCGTCACCAGATAGGCGAGGACGAGGACGACCGGAGAGGTCGTGGCGCCGACCACCAGATAGGCGCCCGCCATGACCACCAGTGGGATCGCCGTGTGCCAGTGTCGCTCGCGGGCCTTGTCGGAGCGCCAGCCGTTGGCCAGCATCGCCAGGGCGCCCAGAACGCCGCCGGTGGCGACGATGAGGCCGATTTTCGTCGCGCCAAGGTGGGTCGCCGCCTCCAGAATCACAGGCGCGGACAAGGAAAAGGCGTAGCCTCCGCCCAGGATGCCCATGGACGCGATGCCCAGCATCAACACGCGGCGATCCGTCAGCGCACTGAGAAAGCTGGGTTCTGGCCCGGACGCGACCGCTTGGGCGTCCGCCGCCAGACGCGCAGCAATCCAGCCCTTTTCGTCCGGGGTAAGCCAGGACGCGGTCGCGGGGCTGTCGGGCAGACCGACCAGAAACGCCGCGCTCAAAATGACTGCGGGCAGGCCCTCAACGATGAAGAGCCACTGCCAGCCGCTGAGACCCAAGCGTCCGTGCAGACCCAGCAGCGCGCCGGCCAGGGCGCCCATCACAACAGTGCTCAGGGGAAATGCTATGTAGAATCGGCTGATCGCGCGCCCTCGGTGTTCGGCCGGAAACCAGCCCATCAGATAGAACACCGCGCCCGGGAAGAAGCCTGCCTCCGCCAGACCCAGAAGAAATCGCATCGCGTAGAACTGAATCGGCGTGCGGACGAACATCATCCCCACAGCCAGCAGGCCCCAGGTGAGCATGATCCGAGCGAGCCAGCGCCGGGCGCCGAACCGCATGAGCAAGAGATTCGACGGCACTTCGAAGGCCGCATAGCTGAGAAAGAAAAGGCCTGCGCCCAGACCATAGACGGAGGCGCTGAAATGCAGGTCCTGGTTCATACGCAGGGCTGCGAAGCTAATGTTGACCCGGTCCATATAGGCCACGCCATAGGCGAGACCGATCAGAGGGAGGATGCGCCAGGAGGCTTTCGCAAGAGCCGATCGGCCAGTCTCGTCGTCGCCGATCGGCGCATTCGCCATTCGCATCCCCCATCGCCGCGCGCAAACTGCTCATACCGGCGGACCCCTGTCGAGTTGGTCGGGAGACGCCATCTGCGAGAAAGAACGAATTGGCGAAAACCGCGGCGCCAGGCCGAGAGTTGCCGAAACCTGTTCCAAGCCGCGGCGGCCCATGGTCTTCTTAAGGAAGCAATCCGGGGAGGAGCGAGAATGCCTAAATCGCCGATATGGCAATGGTCCGCCGTCGAAACGGCGACCGCGATCAAGGCAGGCGCGGTCTCGGCCCTGGAGGTGACGCAGGCGCACGTCCGGCGACTTCACGCGACCAATCCCGCACTGAACGCCGTTGTCGTCGATCTGAGCGAGGAGGCTCTGCAAGCGGCGAAAGCCGCCGATGAGGCCCAGGCCCGGGGCGAGTCGCTCGGCTCCCTCCACGGCGTGCCCGTGACGATCAAGATCAATATCGACGTGGAGGGCCAGGCCAATTCCAACGGTGTCGCCGCCTTCGCCTCGAATATTGCGCCGGGAGACTCGCCGGTCACGGCCAATCTGAAGGCCGCCGGCGCCATCATCATCGGCATGACCAACACGCCGGAATTCTCCATGCGCTGGTTCACCGACAACCCCCTCCACGGCCTGACTTTGAATCCCTGGGATCCCGCCATCACCTGCGGCGGATCCTCAGGGGGCGCCGGCGCGTCAATCGCCGCTGGGATCGGCGCCATCGGTCACGGCAACGATATCGGCGGTTCGCTCCGTTGGCCGGCCTATTGCAACGGCATCGCCACTATCAAGCCCACCCAAGGCCGGATCGCGGCCTTCAATCCCAGCGCGCCGGCCGAACGACCCCTGATGGCGCAGTTCATGTCTTCCCAGGGTCCGTTGGCCCGGGAGGTGGCGGATCTGCGCCTCGGGCTGGAGGTGATGGCGCGCCGCGATGCGCGCGACCCCTGGTGGGTTCCGGCGCCCCTGCGCGGTCCAACGTCGGCTTCGCCGATCAAGGTCGCCCTTGCAAAGGTCCCCGACGACATGACCACGGATCCCCGGGTCATGGCGCTGATCGCCAAGGCCGCCGACGACCTTGCAGACGCCGGTTATTTGGTTGAGGCGGTTGAGCTCCCCGACCTCTCCGGAACCTGGAGGCTCTGGTGCGACATCATCTCCACCGAGATCGCGACGCTTCAGCTGACTCAGATGTACGAGGTGGGCAGCCCTGCGTTGAAGACCGCGATGGACGGGCTGCTGGACATGGCCACGATCCTCGACCTTGAGGGATATATGAAGGCCATCGCCTATCGGACACGCATCCTGCGCCAATGGATGGCGTTGCTTGAGACCTGGCCGGTGATCCTTGCGCCGCTTTCTGTAAAGCCGGCGCCTAAGGTCAACGCAGACCTTGTCGGAGGCGAGGCGTTGCGTACCCACATGTGGAACGACCTGCGGTTCTGCTCGGCGATCAATGTGCTTGGTCTGCCGGCCGCCGTTGTCCCCGCCGGTCTGGTCGATGGCCATCCAGTGGGCGTGCAGCTCATCGCCTCGCGGTATCGCGAGGATCTGTGTCTCGACGCGGCGGCGGCGATCGAGTCGCGCGTCGGCGTGCTTGCGAAGACCCTATGGGCGCGCGAAACCGTTTAGGCGATGCCGGCGCGGAGAAAGTCGTGCATGCCGATCGCACCCACGAGTCGGCCGTTTTCGCAGGCGAACAGGAGTTGAATGGGGCGGTCGCGCTCGTTCATCAGGCGAAGCGCCTCGGTCGCCAGAAGCCGGGGGTCCACGAAGGCCGGCGCCCGGGTCATGTGGCTTGCCACGGGGTCGGAGAGATCTGCGCGCGGCAGGGCCCGGCGCAGGTCGCCATCGGTAAAGGCGCCCACGAGGCCTCCCGCAGCGTCCACGACCGCCACCCCGCCAAGGCGCTTGCGCGTGATCTCGACGATGGCGTCGGAAAGGCTGGCGCCGGTTGTGACGGTGGGCACGTCCTGCCCTTTGGCCATGAGATCGCGGACAGTGACCAGCTGCGCGCCGAGCTTGCCGCCAGGGTGGAAGTTGCGGAAGTCCGCGGCCGAGAAGCCGCGGGCCTCGAGCAGAGCCACGGCCAGGGCGTCGCCGAACGCCATCTGCATAGTCGTCGAGGTTGTCGGCGCGCCGGTGTTCTGACACGCCTCCTCGGCCTTGGGCAGGATAAGGCCGATATCCGCGGCTCCGGCCAAAGCGCTGCGCGGCTCCGAGGAGATCGCGATCAGCGGCACGGCGAACCGCTTGCAGAAATGAAGAATGTCACGAAGCTCCGGCGTCTCGCCTGACCAGGAGAGCGCCACGACGACATCGCCCGACGTCACCATGCCCAGGTCGCCGTGGCTCGCCTCTGCGGGATGGAGGTAGAAGGCTGGCGAGCCGGTGGAGGCCAGGGTGGCGGCGATCTTCCGCGCCACGTGGCCGCTCTTGCCCATCCCGGTGACGACGATCCGGCCCGAAGCCTGCGCCATGCGCGTGACCGCCAGCTCGAACGGCGCTCTGAGCTCGCCCTGAAGCGCCCGGACGAGGGCCGCCAGGCCTTCGATTTCGGCGACCACCGTACGCACGGCGAAATCGGCGTGATCGGCTTGCGGCCTGGGCTTTGGCGTCGGGGACAAGTTGCGACTACCTTCCAGCGTCGTTGTGGCAGCGCCGCAATGTAGGACGCGGGAGGCTTGGCTGAAAGCTTTGACGGTATTACGCCCGGCGGTCATCCTCGACCGGGATGGCGTCCTGAATGTGGATCACGGCTATGTCGGCGATGAATCGCGACTGGAGTGGGTGCCCGGCGCGGCGCTTGCGGTCCGCCAGCTCAACGACCTCGGCCTGCTGGTGATCGTGGCGACCAACCAGTCCGGCGTCGGACGGGGCCTGTTCGATATGGCTGCAGTGGACCGCCTGCATGCGGCCATGCGCGACCATCTCACCCGGGCGACGGGGGCTTGGGTCGACGCCTTTTACGTCTGCCCCTATCTGCCCGACGCGGCGGTCGCAAAATACGCCCACCCCAATCATCCGGACCGCAAACCCAATCCAGGCATGGTGCTCCGCGCCATCGAAGACTGGTCCATCGATCCATCGCGGGCCCTTGTGATCGGCGACAATGCCCGCGACCTGCAGGCCGGCGCTGCGGCGGGTGTCGCCGGCGCCCTCTTTCCCGGCGGCGATCTGCACGCCTTCATCGCCGGTCTGACCTTACCGAAATGAACCGATACAGGTTTTGTCTCGCGCCTCGACGCGGCGGCGCCTATCAGCGCGCGCCATGATTCCCTTCATCGATCTGGCCGCCCAGCAGGCGCGAATCCGCGCCGCGATAGACGCCGCCATCGCCAGAGTTCTCGCCCACGGCGCCTATGTCATGGGTCCCGAAGTGCGCAAACTGGAGTTGGCCCTGGCCGAATTCTGCGGCGCTGACCTGGCGCTGAGCTGCGCCAACGGCACCGACGCCCTCGCGTTGCCCCTCATGGCCTGGGATATCGGTGCGGGAGACGCGGTTTTCTGTCCCTCCTTCACCTTCACAGCCACAGCTGAAGTGATCCCCTGGACTGGCGCGACGCCGGTATTCGTGGACATCCTTCCGGACACGTACAACCTCGATCCTGACCATCTGGAGAGGGCGATCCTGGCTGTTAAGGCGGACGGAGCGCTTCGTCCCGCAGCGGTGATCGCAGTGGATCTCTTTGGACAGAGTGCGGACTATCCGACCATCGCGGCGATCTGCCGGCGCCATGGGCTCAAGCTCATCGGCGATTCGGCTCAGGGATTTGGCTGCACCCTGGACGGTCGCCATCCCATCACCTGGGCGGACGTGGTGACGACCAGCTTTTTTCCCGCCAAGCCTCTGGGTTGTTACGGCGACGGCGGGGCGGTGATCACCAACGACCCGGCATTGTGGGAGCGGATGGACTCCCTGCGCATCCACGGCAAGGCGGTGGCCAGCGACGGCGCCCCAGCCGGCTCGACGCACGATCCGAAATATCTGAACGCCCGGATCGGCATGAATTCCCGGCTCGATACCCTCCAGGCGGCGATCCTGCTCGAGAAGCTGGTGATTTTCGATGATGAGATTCAGGCGCGGCAAGACGTGGCCGCCCGCTACGCCGCTGGCCTGGCGGGCGCCTGTCTGGCGACCCCTGCGGTGCGGGGCGTCTCCACCTGGGCGCAATATGTGATCGAGCACGCCAATCGCGACGGCCTGGCGGCCTACCTGCGGACCCTGGGGGTTCCCACCGCGGTTTACTATCCCGTCCCCATGCATCGCCAGGCGCCTTACGCCCACTTTCCGCAGGGACCAGGGGGCCTTCCGATCTCGGACGCCAAGGCGGAGCTGGTGCTGGCTCTACCCATGCATCCTTATCTCGACCCGGAGACTCAGGACCGGATCATCGAGGCAATCCGAGGATTCAACGGCTAGGCGCGGGGGGGGAGCAGCCGCTCAAGGACACCAAGCTCGTCCGCTTCCCGCGAAGGCTTGTCCCAGCGGATGCGATGGATGCGCGGAAACCTCATGGCGACGCCGGATTTGTGGCGGCTGGAGCGTTGAAGGCCCTCGAAAGCCACCTCGAGCACCAGACCGAAATCGTGATCGGCGCGGACCGACCGCACAGGCCCAAATCGCTCGACGGTGTTTTCGCGCACAAAGGCGTCCAGGCGTTTCAGCTCTTCGTCGGTGAACCCGAAGTAGGCCTTGCCCACAGGCGTCAGGGCTCTGCGGCCCTCGGCATCTTCGCGCCAAACTCCGAAAGTGTAGTCTGAGTACAAGCTCGATCGCTTCCCGTGGCCGCGCTGGGCGTACATCAGGACGGCGTCGATCAGATGCGGGTCGCGCTTCCACTTGAACCAGGGCCCCTTGGGCCGGCCGGCCTGGTAGAGTGAATCCCACCGCTTGAGCATGAGGCCTTCCGCGCGCTGGGCGTCTCCCGCGGGTGGCTGGGCCCGCAGGGCGGCCAGATCGGCCCAGTCGGCGAAGGACTGCAGCGGCGAGAGGTCGATGGCTGGCGACGGGATCGCTGCAACGAACGCCTCCAGTCGGAACCGGCGCTCGCGGAACGTCAGGCCTCGCAGATCCTCTTCACCCTCCAGCAGGAGATCATAGGCGCGGATGCCGGCGGGGTAGGAGCCCAGGAGCTTGGGGGTCGCCGCCTTGCGGTTCAGCCGTTGCTGGAGATCGCCAAAGGCGGCGATGACGCCGGAATTCATCACCAGAAGTTCGCCATCGATCACGCCCTCAAAATCGAGCGCGGCCACCACATCGGGAAAGGCTGCGGAGATCTCGTCGCCGGTCCGGGTGTACAGGCGCCGCTCGCCGCGCTCACTGACCGCCTGGACCCGGATCCCGTCCCATTTCCACTCGGCCGCAAAGTCAGCGGGCTCGAGCCTGACGAAGTCCGCCCCTTCGTCGATGGCCTGGGCGAGCATGGGCGGGCGGAATCGGCCCGGCGCGTCGGCGGTGGGCCTTTCACTGTGGCCCTCCAGCCAAGCGAAAAGATCGCCGTAGGGCGGTTTGAGCGCGTGCCAGATTTCCTCAATCTCGGAGACCGGAACGCCGCCCAGGTCCGCCGCCGCCTGTTTTGCGAGACGCGCGGAAAGGCCCACCCGCAAGCCCCCGGTGACGAGCTTGAGCAGCGCCCAGCGGCCGTCGGCGTCCAGAGCGTCGAGCCAGCCTTCAATCAGGGCCGGGACCTGAGAACGCGATGCGGTCGAGAGGGCGTCGACGACCTCGGACAGCTCCGGGGACCTGTTGGCGCCTGACTTCGCCGGCCAGACAAGGGCTGCGGTCTCCGCGAGGTCCCCGACATAGTCGTAGGACCAGGCAAAGAGAGTGGCGTCCATTCGCGCCTCGACGGCCGTGCGAATCGCCGCGGGTTTTGCAGCGTTGAAGTTCAGCTCTCCGGTCAGGGCAGCCAGAGCCCAGCCACGCTCGGGATCCGGCGACTCACGCAGAAAGTCGCGCACGAGGACAAGCTTCGCATTGCGTGACCGCGTCAGAGACAGACGGTCCAGGAGATGGGCGAAGGCGCGCATAGGCTGTGGGATATAGGATTGGGTGTCGCAAACGGCCATTTGGCGTCTCCCGCCGGGCGTCCTGTGACATCGTGTCGCTTGCGCGACAGAGGCGCGACGGTATACCCACACCCCGTTTGGCCGGGTCGCTACGGCGTCCGGCCCGCCTGCAACCGGGAATTTAGCCATGACGCTCAGGATGACGCGCCTTGTACAATGACGCCGTGTCAGAAGAGCTTGCAGAGCGGCCCGCCGCGGCCGCCGAATCCGGGCCGGCCACCGCCGATCTCGGATCGTTGACCTCACGCCTCATCGTCATCTTTCATGAGACTTGGAAGTACCTGCTGGTGAGCCTCGCCGCCCTGGCGGTGGACTACGCCCTGCTGGCCGGGCTGACACGGATCGAGGGCGTCGAATGGCAGCTCGCCGCCGCGACCAGCTTCACCGCAGGGCTGTTTGTCAACTACGCCCTGAGCGTCACCTTCGTGTTCAAGGAGCGCCGCGTTAAGAGTCGGGGTCTGGAGTTTCTGGGGTTCTTCATCATTGGGGCCCTGGGCCTTGGGCTGAATGAACTTGTGATGAAGTACTTCGTCGAGCTCGTTCACCTCGACCCGCTGCTCGCCAAAATCCCCGCGACCGGCGTAGGCTTCGTCTTCAATTTCGTCGCGCGCCGGGTTTTGCTCTTCACGGCGCCGCGCCCGGCCTGATACCGCCTCAGGCCTCGGTCGAGAGCCGCTGCGGCGCGCGTTTGAGCACCCCGAGCAAGGGCCCCATCACAAGGTCGGCGGCGGCCTGCGGGCCTCATCCAGCCCGTTAGCCGGAAATTCGTCGTGCCGACGCCTGCGGCAAAAACCTGACATCACGTCGAAAATCGGCAGAAGAGCCGCGAAATTGTTGTTGAAATCCTCCTGTTCGCGCGCTTCAGCCACCGTTCCGTCGTCGGGCCGGGCCCACCGTCCGGCCGCAGCATCGCAACGAGTCTAACGGTGGGTCGACGCTGAGCGTCAATCAAGGTCATGCACCGGTCGTCCGTTCACCGCTCTTTTGGCTTAACAGGCGCTCAGGGGCCGCGCGACGGCGTGTCGCGGACCGCCGAGCGGCGTTGGTCTGATCATTCGGCGGGCAAGGAGAATTCGGGAACGGTCGTTCGATTGACGTGTTGGTTGATCGATGCAACATAAATCTTCCCAACGGTGGTGGCGGTGAATGTCTGACGGACCGAACTCAGGGCTCAAGAACGAACGCTTGGCCCGGGCGGCCCGATTGGCCCCGTTCTTTCTGATCGGTCCCATTTCCGGACCTTTCCTGGCGGGCGTCCTCTTAAATTTTCGTGATGGGCGACCGGTTCTTGGGTCGCTGTACGCCGTGGCGCTAGGCCTTTACCTCATGATTCTGCCGATCATGGCGGTCAAGCTGCTCTGACGATCGTTGGGGGGTCGACGGAGCCGTCTCATGACGCAATGACGACGTTCGAGGCCTTCGCGGCGCGCGGTAGGAACAGCTGGTGGCGTTATCTGCTGGCCACGGCCCTGGCGCTCATGATCGCCGCCCTGATCGGAACAGTGATCATCGTCGCCTTGATGCTTGCGCGACGCTATCCCGCCGACCTTGGCGTTCAGCTTCTTCACCCGACGCGCCCGGCCACATTCTTCGCCACCGTCGGCGTCATGTTCGGC
>Ga0302157_10008277_pt1 | contig 10254 bp, 8 predicted proteins | sample I_Bog_N3_3_FD_193502 | JGI IMG/M metagenome (GOLD analysis project Ga0302157, IMG submission 193502) | Peat permafrost microbial communities from Stordalen Mire near Abisko, Sweden - I_Bog_N3_3 | ecosystem: Environmental > Terrestrial > Soil > Wetlands > Peat | place: Sweden: Abisko, Stordalen...
AAGGCGTTTGACGACACCATCACCATCGCGCTGACCGATCCGCACGGCGCGGCGCTGTACAACTATTACGCCCACGGCGAATTGCGCGCCGAAGGCAGCTCGGTTGCCGAAGGGATCGGCCAGGGGCGGATCACCGCCAATCTCGAAGGCGCACCGATCGACACCCAGTTCCGCATCTCGGACGAGGAAGGGTTGTACTGGGTGACGCGTTTGCTCGCCGAAGAAGGGCTGTGCCTTGGTCTGTCGAGCGGGATCAATGTCGCGGGCGCGGTCGCGCTGGCCAAACAGCTCGGGCCCGGCAGTCGGGTGGCGACCATCCTGTGCGACACCGGTTTTCGCTACCTCTCTTCGCTCTACAACGCCGCCTGGCTCGAATCGAAGGGGCTGCCGGTCTTCCCCTGGCTGCGCAGTTGAGGTATATCGGTCCGCTATGGTCCTATTCACCAGGACATCCGAGCGGCTGAAACGCATTCGCAGCCGTTCTGCAGGCTTTGCCGGCATGGCGACGGACCAGGGGGTCGGCGCCAGCCCCAGTCACGCCCAGCCCGGTTCGCGCGATATGCGCGCGCAAGCGGTGCATCGGTTGCAGGTGGGGATGTTCGGGCTGGCGGCCATGCTGCTGCTGGTCAGCCTCGCCAGCGTGATCATGCAACGCGTGCAGACCGCCGATCGCAGCGTGGTTGCCACCGAACCTTCGGGCGGCGCAAGCGCATCGCCCGCCGATGACCCGCTGGTCGACCTTGGAGTCGCCCCGAAAGTTCCCGTCGCCGGCAATGCCGGCCCGCGCACCAGGCCCGGCAAGCCCGACTCCGCACACTGATCGCCCCGCTTTGTCGAGTCGTTGCAGGCCGGGCACCGGTTTGCGCCGCTTGCGGGAAAATGCGGGAAGATCTGCACCAGATCGCTAAAATCACCCTGCTGGCGTCAGGATTCCGCTTGTTTTCGTGGATTTGCATGGTTGGCAACTGGTTACCAGGCCGGCCTGGGGCACGTCCGTGGGCGGCGATTCACGACGTAGAAACAACCATTATCCGCTCTTTCCCGTAATTTCCCGTTGTCGCCCGCACTATCCCACGATAAGAACCGCAGATCGGGACGAATTCCTTGTTGCATCCGAGGGGATGATCCGCCGCGCGATGCGCGTGGCGGGGCGAGGAAGTTTTTGTCCTGTCAGGTTGGGGGGCAGTGGGTGACGGGTGTTCCGTCCAATTACTGGGGGCAGGGCTTTTCGCCGCGCGGCGACAAGAGCCGCTTTGTCCTGCCCGCCGATTTCCGCGCCACGGTGCTGGCCGCGTCGGGCAACACGCCCACATTGTGCCTCGATCGCCATCACAAGCTGCCCTGCCTGGTTGGTTTTGGCCTGTCCCGTGCCGAAGCTTTTGGCGACCAGATCCTGCACGAGGAACGCGTGGCGCTTGAGCGCGGCGAACCGTTCGATCCCGACGAACGCGCCGCGCAACTCTATGGCTTTCTGCGCACAAAGTTCGATGAATCCGGCCGTTTCATCCTGCCCGAACATCTTGCCGAAGCGGCCGATGTGGGCGACTCGCTCTATTTCCACGGCGGCGGCAGCCATTTCACCATCTGGGCGCCCGACGTGCTGTTCACCATGGGCGCCGGCTGGGACAGCGCCAAGGCGACCTGCCGTGCGCTGATCGCCGATGGATCGGCGCGGGGGAGGCGCAAATGAACGCCCCACATATTCCCGTCCTGCTTGACGAAGTCGTCGCCGCGCTGTCCCCGGCGCCCGGCCAGACGATGGCCGACGGCACGTTCGGTGCCGGCGGCTATACCCGCGCGTTGATCGCCGGCGGTGCGCGCGTGCATGGTTTTGACCGTGATCCCGATGCGATTGCGGCAGGCCAGGCGCTGATCGAGGCGATCGGGCCCGATCCGCTGCTGGTGCTGCATCATCGCCGTTTTTCCGAACTCGCCGAAACGCTGCGCGACGCAGGGGTCGCCGCAGTCGACGGCGTGGTGTTCGACATCGGCGTCAGCTCCATGCAGTTGGACCAGCCCGAACGCGGTTTTGCCTTTTCGACCGATGGCCCGCTTGACATGCGGATGGGCCGCGACGGGCCGAGTGCGGCCGATTTCCTCAACACCGCCGACGAAGCCGGCATCGCCGACGTGCTGTACCGCTATGGCGAAGAACGCCAGTCGCGGCGCATTGCCCGCGCGGTGGTGGCGGCGCGCCCGCTGACCACCACGCGCCAGTTTGCCGACATCGTGCGCCGCGCGCTTGGCTGGCATACCGGTATGCCCAAGGACCCGGCAACGCGCAGTTTTCAGGCGGTGCGCATCCACATCAACGGCGAACTGGACGAACTGGCTGCCGGCCTTGCTGCGGCCGAAGCGGTGCTGGCGCCCGGCGGGCGGCTGGCGGTGGTCACGTTCCACAGCCTTGAAGACCGTATGGTCAAGCAATTCCTGCGCGAAGCGTCGGGCATGGTGCCGGCCGGATCGCGCCACTTGCCGGAACTGGCGCGCACCCATGCGCCGGCGTTTGGCAAACCATCCCCGGCGATTCGGCCGGGCGATGCGGAAATTGCGCGCAACCCGCGCGCGCGTTCGGCCACTTTGCGCTGGGCCATCCGCAGCGATGCCCCGGCGCGAAACCAAAGGGATCTTGCGGCATGATCGTCACCACGCGACGTTTGCGCTCGATGGGCTGGATCGCCACGCTGGTGGTCTGTGCCGCACTGGTCATGGTGCTGGCGTTCCGCGTCAACGCGCTGCGCAGCCAGGTGCACCAATCGTCGGCCAGGATCATCGCGCTGAAGCAAGAGACGATGTACCTGGAAACCGAATTTGAAACCCGCGCCAACCAGCAACAGTTGAAGGCGTGGAACGATGTCGAATTCGGCTATGCCGCGCCGACCGCCGCGCAATACCTCGACAACGAGCGGCAGTTGGCATCCTATGCCAAGCCGATCGAACCCGGCGCGCCCGCGCCGGTTCGCGTCGCCAGCGCCGATGACAGCGCGACAGTGTATCCGGCGATGGTTTCGCCGATGACCGGAAAGCCGATCGCCGATGACGGCGACCACGTTGCGCCGGCCAGCAACGATGGCGACGCGCCGCAACCGGCTGTAAAGACCAGGCTCGCCGTGGGGTCACTGGGCCTTGCCGGGCTGGGCGACCGGCTGTCGACTGTACGTCATGCCGGCCACGACAAGACCGCCGCGCGCACCCCTGCCCACACCCCCGGCAAGGCGAAGGACGCGAAAGCCAGGATGGCAAAGGCGCTGGCCAGCCATGGCGCGCAAGCCAGGGATCATTCCGGCGCAAAGGCGCATCTGGCCAGTGCGGCCGAATTCCATGCGCACGGGGTTGATGCGCATCGCCGGGCGGCGCCGGGCAAAGTGTCCGCAGCGCCGCTTATCAGGCTGGCTCTGAAGGATGCAAAGGCGGTCAAGTGAACGCCAACAGCGCCCGGACGGCCCTTTCCAACGCGACAACCGCCCATGCGATTTCCGGGGCCACGGCGACCGGCCGCCTGCACTATGCCAATTTGCGGGCACGTTCGCTGCTGACGGCCAAGATGCGGCTGCTGTGGGTGGTGGTCGGGTTTGTGTTCTTTACCCTGACCGCGTTCGTGCGCATCGGTCAGCTTGGTCTGGAATCGCAGACCCCCGATCATGGCGCCGCTGCCGATGCGCTGGTGCCGCCGCGCGCCGAAATCACCGATCGCAACGGCGTGCCGCTGGCGCGCGCGTTCCCCGCCTATTCGTTGTGGTTCAATCCCAAGGCGCTGGGCGCCAAAGGGCTGCCGCTGGTCAAGACGCCCGAGGAAGTCGCCCGCGCGCTGGTGCAGATTTTTCCGGGCGAAGACTATGACGACCTGCTGGACAAGCTGAAAACGGGCAAACCGACATATCTGCGCCGCCGGGTCCTGCCCGAAGAAGCCAACAAGGTCTTTGCGCTGGGCGAACCCGCGCTGGAATTCCCGCGTGAAACGCAGCGGTTCTATCCGCAAGGCTCGCTTGCCGCGCATGTGCTCGGCTATGTCGATGCCGACGGGCATGGCAAGCTGGGTATGGAAGAATACCTCAACGCGCGGCTGATCGATCCGGCGCACCGCGCCGAGCCGGTGGCGCTGTCGATCGATGCACGCGCGCAAGGCGCGATGGAGGACGAGCTTTCGCACGAAATGCTCGAAACCCATGCCAAAGGCGCGGCCGGGATCGTGCTCGATGTCGATACCGGAGAGATCATCGCGCTCGCCTCGCTGCCCAGCTTTGACCCCAACCGCAGCGATCTGGCCGACAACGATCACGTCAAGAACCGGGCGACCAACGAAGTCTATGAACTGGGCTCGACGTTCAAGCCGTTCACTGTCGCTTCGGCGATCGATGCCGGCGTGATCACCGATATGGCGGTGCGCTATCCGGCGACCCCGCTCAAGATCGATGGGTTTACCATCCACGACAGCCACGCATTCGGCGCCTCGCTCAATGTGCCCGAGGCGCTGATCCATTCGTCGAACATCGTCACCGCGCAAGTCGCCGACAAGCTGGGCGGGCAAAAGTTGCGCGATACGATGATCGCGCTGGGCATGAACCAGCGCGCGGCAATCGAATTGCCGGCAAAGGGTTTTCCGATCTGGCCAAAGGGTGAATGGCCGCGCCTGCGCACGATGACAGTCGGCTTTGGCCACGGTATTGCGGTGACGCCGCTGCATCTGGCGCAAGGCTATGCCGCATTGGTCAACGGCGGGATCTGGCGCCCGGCGACGCTGTTCAAGGTCGATCCGGCGCATGCCCCGGCCGGGCGCCGCGTGTTCCAGGCCTCGACCAGCGCGCGCATGCGCCAGTTGCTGCGCCTGATTGTGGTCGATGGCACCGGAAAATCGGCGAACGCTGGCGGGTATCGTGTCGGCGGCAAGACGGGCTCGGCGGAAAAGGCCGGCAGCAACGGTTCCGGCTACAAGAACAAGCACTCGCTGATTGCCACTTTTGCCGCCGCCTTTCCGATGGACCGGCCGCGTTTCGTGGTCATCGCCATGCTCGATGAGCCGCAGGCGACCCAATCCACTTCGGGCCAGCGCACCGCCGCGTGGAACACCGCGCCGGTCGTCGGACGGGTGGTGCCGCGCATTGGCCCCCTGCTTGGCGTGGTGCCCGATGGCAGGCGCGACGTCGATGTGTCGGACCTGACACCGCTGGTTGCCAACGGAGATGGGGAATGAAGCTGGCAGGTCTGGTCGGTGATCTGGCGCTGCGGGCAAACGGCGTTCGTGCGTTTGCGCTGCCAGAGGCAGACGGCGTTCGTGCGTTTGCGCTGCCAGAGGCAGACGCGAATGTCACCGGCTTTGCCATCGATCATCGCAAGGTCGCGCCCGGCACGGTGTTCGGCGCATTTCCCGGCACGCGCTTCAATGGCGAAGATTTCATTCCCGCCGCGATTGCCGCAGGCGCGGTTGCGGTGGTTGCCCGCCCCGGCGTGCGGGTCGAAGGCGCAATCCATCTGGCGGCGGACGAACCGCGCCAGTTGTTCGCACAGATCGCGGCGCGGTTCTTTACCCCGGTTCCCGCAACCGTGGTCGCGGTGACCGGCACCAACGGCAAGACGTCTACGGTCGAAATGACGCGCCAGATCTGGCGCATGGCCGGGCACCGCTCCGCCTCGATCGGCACTTTGGGCGTGACCACCGCCGATGAAAGCATTTCGACCGGGCTGACCACGCCGGACATCGTCACCTTCCTTGCCAATGTTTCAGGCCTGGCGCGCGAGGGGATCAGCCATCTCGCCTATGAAGCATCGAGCCACGGGCTGGACCAGTATCGCAACGAAGGATTGCCGGTTGCGGCCGGGGCATTCACCAACCTGTCGCGCGACCATCTCGATTATCACCCGTCGATGGAGGCCTATTTCGCCGCCAAGATGCGCCTGTTCGACGAAGTCGTGATCGATGGCGGCACAGCCGTGGTCTGGGCCGACGATGGCTGGAGCGCGCGCGCGATCGAGCATGCGCGGGCACGCGGGTTGACCCTGTTGACCGTGGGCGAAGCGGGTGAGACGATCCGGCTGACCGGGCGCACCCCCACGTTGCTTGGCCAGACGCTGGAACTGGAACATGCCGGCAGGATGCGCACGCTGACGCTGCCGCTGATCGGCGCCTATCAGGCGGCCAATGCGCTCGTTTCGGCAGGGCTGGTGCTGGCAACCGGGGGCGATCCTGACCGTACGTTCGAAGCGCTGGCGCGGTTGCAACCGGTGCGTGGCCGGCTTGAACGCGCGGCGATCAACGCCGCCGGCGCGCCGGTCTATGTCGATTATGCCCATACCCCCGACGCGCTGACCGCAGCGTGCGACGCGCTGCGTCCGCATGTTGCCGGAAACGGCGGCGGCCGACTGATTCTGGTATTTGGCGCGGGCGGCGATCGCGATCCGGGCAAGCGCGCGCCGATGGGCGCGGCGGCGAGCGCGGGCGCGGACATCGTGATCGTGACCGACGACAATCCGCGCGGCGAGGACCCGGCGGCGATCCGCGCCGAAGTGATCGCCGGGTGCGACACCGCCTGCGACAACGCCGCGCGCGAACTGGGCGACCGGCGCGCCGCGATTGCGGCGGCGATTGCCGAAGCGGGCGCGGGCGACATTGTGCTGATCGCGGGCAAGGGGCATGAACAAGGCCAGATCGTCGGCCGGGGCGATGCAATCCGCATCCTGCCGTTCGACGATGTGGTAGTGGCGCGGGAGTGCACGGCATGAGCGCAGTTCTGGAATGGCCGGTCGAAGCGGCCGATGCAATCGGCACCGCGCTGTGGACGGCGCAGGACATCGCAGAGGCTACTGGCGGTACGATCGCGGGCGGTGACTTTGCCGTGTCGGGCTGCGCCATCGACAGCCGCGAGGTGATGGAAGGCGACTTGTTCATCGCGCTGCCGGGCGAGGTCGCCGATGGGCACCGCTTTGTCGATGGCGCGTTCCTGCGCGGTGCGGCCGGCGCGCTGGTGACACGAACCGTGGCGCATCCGCATGTCCGCGTCGCCGATACAGCAGCCGCGCTCGATGCGCTGGGGCGTGCGGCGCGCGCGCGGCTGGGGGCAGCGGCGCGGGTGATCGGCGTGACCGGATCGGCGGGCAAGACCGGGGTCAAGGAAGCGCTGTTCGCCGCGCTCGACCGGTCGAGCCGGGGGCAGGCGCACCGTTCGGTCAAAAGCTATAACAACCATGTCGGCGTGCCGCTCAGCCTGGCGCGGATGCCGGCGCGCAGCCACTTTGGCATTTTTGAAATGGGCATGAACCATGCGGGCGAGCTGTCCGCGCTGACCCGGCTGGTGCGCCCGCATGTCGCAGTGGTGACGACCATCGCGCCGGCGCATATCGGCCATTTTTCCGGCGAAGCGGCGATTGCCGAGGCCAAGGCGGAAATTTTCGAAGGGCTTGAACCGGGCGGCACCGCGATCATTCCGGCGGACAGCCCGCATGGCGATCTGCTGGCTGCGGCGGCAAGGACCCATGGCGCCCGCGTCATCCGCTTTGGCACGGCGGCGGATGCCGATGTCCGGCTGATCGATGCGCTGCCGACGGCCCTGGGTGGCATGCTGGTGACGGCCGAATTCACCGCCGCCACGGGGGGGCCGCGCAAACTGTGCTATACCGTGTCGCAGTCCGGCGCGCACTGGGCGGTCAATTCGCTGGCGGTCATGGCGGCGGTCGCTGCGGTCGGCGGCGATCTTGGCGCGGCGGGGCTGGCGCTGGCGGAATTGCCCGATCTGGCCGGACGCGGCGCGCGCCATGCGATTGCGGCCGACGGCGGCGACCGGTCGGGCCGTGCGCTGTTGATCGATGAAAGTTACAACGCCAATCCCGCCTCGATGCGCGCGACGATCGCCGCGCTGGGCGCCACGCCGGCGCGGCGGCGGCTGGCGGTGCTCGGCGCGATGAAGGAACTGGGCGAGGCGAGCGACACCTATCACGCCGCGCTGGCCGAGGTGCTGCTGGCGGCAGGCGTGGCGCGGGTGGTTCTGGTCGGCCCGGAAATGGCAGCATTGGGCGTTGCACTGGGGAAAATCGCCCAATCCCCGCTTGCCGCCGGCATCGACTTCGTCCACGTGCGCGGCGCCGCAGCCGCTGCGGAAATCCTCGGGGCCGGGGATTGGTTGGCGCAAGGCGGTGACGCGATCCTGATCAAGGGTTCCAATTCGGTCGGGCTGAGCGCGCTGGTCAAGGCGCTGATACAGCCAGGCCTACGCACATCTGATGGTCGGACGGCGACCGGGGACGATTGAATGCTGTATATTTTCGCCCAGTGGCTTCATTTCGAAGGGCTGGCCAACCTCATTCGCTATCAGTCGTTCCGGTCGGGCGCGGCGCTGCTGACCGCGCTGGCGGTCGGCCTGCTGATCGGCCCGCGTTTCATCGACATGTTGCGCTCGCGCCAGGGCAGGGGGCAGCCGATCCGCGCCGACGGGCCGCAGTCGCACCTCGCCAAGCGCGGCACGCCGACGATGGGCGGGTTGATGATCGTGATCTCGCTGTCGGTCGCCCTGATCCTGTGGATGGATCTGGGCAGCCGCTATGTCTGGGCCTGTCTGGTCGTGACGCTGGGTTTTGGCCTGATCGGTTTTCTCGACGATTATGACAAAGTGACCAAGTACGCGCACAAGGGTGTGCCGGCCAAGTTTCGGCTGGTCGCCGAATTTGTCGTCGCCGGGATCGCGGTCTGGCTGGTGACCACCGAAACGAACCTCTATCTGCCGGTGTTCAACTCGCTCTATATCCCGTTGGGGCCGTTCTATTATCTCTTTGCCGCGTTCGTGATCGTTGGTGCGGGCAATGCCGTCAACCTGACCGACGGGCTCGACGGACTGGCGATCATGCCGGTGATCATCGCGGCAGGTACGTTCGCGATCATCGCCTATCTGGCGGGGCGTGCCGACTATGCCCATTACTTGCGTATCCACCACGTGCCGCAGGCCGGCGAACTGGCGATTTTCTGCGCGGCGGTGATGGGCGCGGGACTGGCCTTTCTGTGGTTCAACGCGCCGCCTGCCGCCGTGTTCATGGGCGATACCGGCAGCCTTGCGCTGGGCGGCACGCTGGGGGTGATTGCGGTTTCGGTGCACCACGAGATCGTGCTGGCGATCGTCGGCGGCCTGTTCGTGGTAGAGGCGGTCTCGGTCATCGTGCAAGTGTTCGTCTATAAACGCACCGGTCGGCGGGTGTTCCGCATGGCGCCGATCCACCACCATTTCGAACAGCTGGGCTGGCAGGAATCGACCGTGGTGATCCGGTTCTGGATCGTCTCGATCATTCTGGCGCTGCTCGGCCTTGCCACGCTGAAGGTACGGTGAACAGCGCATGATCACCTCTTCGCGTCTTGCCGGGCAACGCTTTGCCGTGCTGGGTCTGGCCCGTTCGGGCCTCGCCAGCGTCGAAAGCCTGCTGGCCGGCGGCGCCGAGGTGACCGCGTGGGACAACCGCGAAGAGGCGCGCGCCCTGGTTGCCGGGCGCGCAACGCTGGCCGATCCGCTGACGATGGACCTGACCGGGTTTGCCGGCGTGGTGGTTTCGCCCGGCGTACCGCTCAACCGTCATCCGATCGCCGCCCATGCCGCCACCTGCGGCGTGCCGGTGATCGGCGATATCGAACTGTTTGCCCAGATGCGCGGTCAGCTGCCGCCGCACCGCGTGGTCGGGATCACCGGCACCAACGGCAAATCGACCACCACCGCGCTGGTCCACCACTTGTGCCTTGCCGCCGGATTCCCGGCGCAATTCGGCGGCAATATCGGCTTGCCGGTGCTGAGCGAAGACCCGTTGCCCGCAGGGGGCGTCTATGTGCTCGAACTGTCGAGCTATCAGATCGACCTGACGCGTTCGCTGGCCTGCGATGTCGCGGTGCTGATCAATCTCAGCCCCGATCACCTTGATCGCTATGACGGCTTTGCCGGTTATGCCGCGTCAAAGGCGCGGCTGTTTGCCATGCAGCGCGCCGACCAGACGGCGGTGTTCGGGCGCAGCGATCCCGACACGCTGGCGATTGCGACGCGCGTTGCGGCGGAACGCGGCGCGGCCCATGTCCAGATCCCCGATCCCGCGCTGCTGTCCGGGCAAGCCGACTGGCCCTCGTTGCAGGGGCCGCACAATCTCGAAAACGTCGCCATTGCCGTCGCCGTGGTTCAGGCGCTGGGTATCGATGAAGCGATCTGGCGCCCGGCGCTGGCAAACTTTGTCGGCCTGCCGCACCGCATGGAGCGCGTCGCGCAAGCCGACGGGGTGCTGTTCATCAACGACAGCAAG
>Ga0302157_10008284_pt1 | contig 10249 bp, 8 predicted proteins | sample I_Bog_N3_3_FD_193502 | JGI IMG/M metagenome (GOLD analysis project Ga0302157, IMG submission 193502) | Peat permafrost microbial communities from Stordalen Mire near Abisko, Sweden - I_Bog_N3_3 | ecosystem: Environmental > Terrestrial > Soil > Wetlands > Peat | place: Sweden: Abisko, Stordalen...
CCCCACCCGACCACCCAATACCGTACACTTACGTGGGTGGTCGGGTGGGGGAGCGGGCCGGTGCGGCCTTTAAAATTCGCTCTCTCGCGAATTTTGAATCAGACATTAAAACCCGGCCTCGACCCGCCGGGCAGGAATTGTATTGCGATGACATATTGCGTGGGCATGATGCTGGATGCCGGGCTGGTGCTGATGAGCGACACCCGCACCAATTCCGGCGTCGACAACATTTCGACCTTTCGCAAGATGTTCAGTTGGAACGTGCCGGGCGAACGCATCATCACGCTGATGACGGCGGGCAACCTCGCGACCACCCAGGCGGTGATCAGCGAGCTGGAAGAACGCAACAAAGTGCCGGGTGATCGCCACCCCTCGATCCTTGAAGCGCCGACGATGTTCCAGATCGCGGGCGAAGTGGGACGCCGGCTGCGCGCGGTGATCGACGGTCCCGGCGAATTTCCCGAACCCGGCGAAGGGCCGCAGGCCGAAGGTGCCAAATTTACCGCCTCGATTATTCTGGCAGGCCAGATCAAGGGCATGGAGCCGCGCCTGTTCCTGATCTATCCCGAGGGCAACTTCATCGAAGCCAGCTTTGACACCCCGTTCTTCCAGATCGGCGAGACCAAATATGGGCGGCCGATCCTGCTGCGCGGCTATGAGCGCACGATGCGGTTCGAAGATGCGGTGAAGCTGTTGATGGTGTCGTTCGATTCGACGCTAGCGGCCAATCTGTCGGTCGGTCTGCCGCTCGATCTGATGGTGATCGAGCGCGACCGGTTCACCCCCGTGCACCAGCGCCGGATCGGCGCCGAAGATGCCTATTTTCGTTCGATCTCGCACGGTTGGGGCGATGCCTTGCGCCGTGCGTTCCAGTCGCTGCCGGCCTATGATCTTGCCATCGGCGGGGCGGCCGCGATCGATGGCGAAAGGTATACGTAATCATACTCAGGTTCACTGCTTAGCCAAAATGGTTAGCAGATTCAGCGTATCGACAAACGATCTGCTGACCTTTTGGGGTGTATTGATGGTGTCGGGCTTGACGACACGACCTCAGAAAACCTTTGCCTGCACAGACATCTCCGTTCCGGAGGTGAATTTCCCTTAGGAAGGTGCGACTGGTGGAGACCTGAACCGGGTGCGTTGGGTTCGTAATGAAACTAACCCCATTGGCGCCATGCCATCAATCTGTGGTTCATGATTCCCATGATCGAACGCGTCACCCTCCACATCCTCGATGGCGACTCCGCTCGCCGCGCCCAGCTCGCCCGGCTGGCCTTTGCCGCAGGGCATCATGCCGAGATCTATGCCAACACGGATGAGCTGCTGGCGCATGCCCCATCCGGCGGGCTGGTGCTCGCGCATGACGATCCGCCGGGTGAGGCGGTGCCTGCGTTGATCGCGGCGATGATGCGCGCAGGGCAGTGGCTGCCGGTGATCGCGATTGCCGAACATCCCGAAACCGATTGCGTGGTGCGCACGATCAAGGCGGGCGCGCTCGACTATCTGGGTGTGCCGCAACAGATCGCCCCGCTCAACGAGGCGATCGCCCGCGCCGCGCGTGAGGCGGAGACCTATCGCGCCCAGCGGGCCCGCTCGGCCGAGGCACGCCAGCGCATTGCGCGGCTGTCCCTGCGTGAACGCGAAGTGCTCGACCGCTTGGCCGAAGGGTGCAGCAACAAGGCGATTGCACGCGATCTGGAAATCAGCCCGCGCACGGTGGAAATTCACCGCATGAAAATGATGGGCAAGCTGGGCGCGCGTCACGCCGCAGAAGCCGTGCGCCTGCGGATCGAGGCGACCGGGCTCGACGCTGCCTGACCTGCGATCAATGGCAGATCGGGTGGGCTACGCCGACTTCCAGGTGAAAATGATCGTGGTGCGCCGCGTTGTAATCGGGGGTCAGCACCATGCCAAACCGCCGACAGGCGCTGGTGCGGATCACGCGCAGGAAATTGCGGACTGCCGGGGTGCCTTCCGACCAGTCGCCCTTCACGCTGATGCGGCGTCCGTCGGCCAGCACAAAGGCGGCCACATCGACCGCACTGGCCGTGGCATGGCCGCTGCGGTGGTCGGTACCGGCCACATTGCGGCAATTATAGCTGCCAAACGTATCAATCCGTGCAAGCGGACTGCCCAGCATCTGTCGCGCGGCGCGATCGACGCCGAACCGGGCCCAGCCTTGCATGGCGGTCGCCAGCGAGCAGGTCACCGGGCCCAGATTGGCCAGTTGCAGATGGGCATCATCGCTGCGCAGCCATGACAGCCGCACGGTGCCGATGGTCGAACACCCCGCGCCGAAATACTGATCGGGCAGCGGGGTGAAATTGGCCTGGCTCTGGCCAAGCTGGGCCAGACATTGGCGCTCGCTTGGCGCAGGGGCGATCCGGGCGGTGGTGGTCGATTGCGGCGCAGACCGGTGTGACGGGCTGCCGACGCAGGCCGACAGCAGCAACAGCGGCACCACCGCCAACCACAGCGCACCCGACAGGATTGCCAGAATGTGCTGGGCACGAGTCGGTTCTATGCGGGCCATGGCGTATCTTTTGCGCAAGTATGGTCAACAAATGCTTTCAACACCCGCCGGAACCGCACGCGGTGGCAGCCGGATCCGCGCGCGGATCGGACCAGTGCGCCGGTGCGGGGGTTGTACAAAGTCCGCATAAAGAGGCTTTCCCGGTGATCCCTGCGGGGTGTAGCGTGCTGCGCGGGCGATGGGGGAGTGGTGGACATGACCGATCTTGTCGTGGACTTTCGGCAACCGGGCCCGGAACTGGCCGAATACGTGTCGTTCTTCTATCAGGTACGGCACGACGATGCCCGCTTTGACGCGGTCGATCGCGCTGATTTTGCACAATTTCGTTTTATCTTCGCAGGTCGCGACGGGCAATGCGAATTTGTCGACGGCACGGTGCAGGCGATCCCCGACTGCTGCATCATGGGGCCCACCACCGGCAGCACGCGGATCAGCGGCGCGGGCGCGATCGATGTGCTGGGGGCGGGCCTGATGCCCGCCGGATGGGCGGGGCTGGTGCCGATGGATGCATCGGCGGCGGCCAACCGGCTGTTCGATGCGGTCGACCTGCTGGGCCCGGCGGTGCTGGAGGCGCGCGCGACTTTGCTGCCGATTGCCGATTTCGATGCGCGGGTGGCGATCTTCGAGGACCTGATCAAAAGCCTGATGACCCAGGCCAGTGCCGATTTTCACGCCTTTGTGCACGAAGTGAACGCCTGGCTGGCGGGCAGCGTGACCCCGCATCTGCCCGACCTGGTGGCGCGCACCGGCCTTTCGCTGAGCCAGGTCGAGCGGCGCTGCAAACGCTATTTCGGGGCGCCTCCCAAAGTGCTGGCGCGCAAGTTCCGCGCGCTGCGCACCGCGATTGCGCTGACTCACAGGGACGCCGATCTCGATACGATCCTGGCCGAAGGCTATTACGACCAGTCGCACCTGATCCGCGAAATGAAGCATTTCACCGGAATGACCCCGGCCGCCTTTGCCGAACAGCCGACCGTGCTCAACCGGCAACTGGCCAAACGCATCGAGCTCGAACGCAGCCATCCGATGAACCGGGGCCCGTTGATCACCTGACCTGCAGGGCCATCTCGGCCACAATTTCCAGACCGCCCGGTTTGCCGCGCGTCGGTTCCAGCGCGGTGATCAACGGGTCGAGCGCAGGGCCATAGCGGCGCCAGCGCGCCACCGACCGGGTGTGGATGGGGCGTCGCACTTGCACCACGCTGGCCGTCTTGACCGCACGCCGCGAGGCGTGAAAGGCCAGGCACCGCGCATCCCAGTCCAGCCCGATGAAATCGACCAGCCGCCGTGCTTCGCCTTCCAGATCATGCACGATGTCTTCATAGCGCACGGTGGTCATCATCCCGGCAGGCAGCACCGCGCGCCAATGCGCCATGAGATCGAGATAGCGATCATAATGGCGCGCCAGTTCTCCGAAATCGTAGGTGTGCGCCATCGTGTCGGCAAACAGTGTGCCATAGGCCGACAGGCAGGTGTCGACCGGATCGCGCAACGTGTGGATGATCTTTGCGTTGGGAAACAGCATCGCGATCAGGCCAAGATAGGCGTAATTGGTCAACAGCTTGTCGGTCACGCGCAAGGCGCTGCCGGCCTCGGCGGTCGCCGCCGACAGCCACCCTGTGGCAATCGCATCGGCCTGAACCTGCGTCAGCACGCCGGCCAGCGCCGGATAGGCGGGCAGTGGCGGGCAAGCCATTGTGCAGGCATCGATCGCCTGGGGCAGGTGGCGTGCCTCGTCGCCGCCGAACACCGCCGGATGGCTGGCCAGCACCTGTTCGACCAGTGTCGATCCCGACCGCGCCATGCCGACAATGAACACCGGCACCTGCGAGGGATTGCCGACCAAGCCGTGGTCGCGCATCAGCGCCGGGGTGAACGTGGCCCGGATCGCATCGTGGAGCGCGGCCTGTTGCGCCTCGTCATAGGCCAGTTGGGCACGCTGCAGACCGGCCCCGGCGCGATAATGCGCGATCGCGGCGGCCGGATCGTCGCTGGCATCGAGTGCCTTGGCGGTGGCGTAGTGCATGGCGATCAACGGGTCGTTGCGCCCTTGCAGGCGGCGCGGATCGGCAGCCAGCGCCTGCGTTTCGACGACAAACCGTTCGGTCCAGACGGGATCGCTCGAAAAATCGACCAAGTCGGCGAGCGGGCCATATGTCGCGTGCTGATGGGGGTCGATGTGCAGCGCGGTCTCGAACTGCGCCCGTGCTTCTTCAAGCCGGCCGAGCACTTTGAGCACCACGCCCAGTTCATGACGCGCTTCGGCATTGCCGGGTTCGACGCGCAGCAGATCGCGCAGCACGACTTCGGCCTGAAACGGGTGTCCGGCATCGAGCAGCACCCGGCCCAGCACTTGCAGGGCGACCGTCCACGACGCATCGTGCGACAGTACCAGTTGGCACAGTGCCTCTGCCTCGGCCAAACGGCCGCGCCGATGCTGCACCCGGGCGGCCAGCAGCAACGCGCGCAGATTGTCCGGATCGCGCGAAAGCGCCTCGGTCAGCACCGCCAGCGCCAGGTCATAAGCCCCTTGCACATAATGCAGCAGGGCCAGGTTGGTATGGCTGTCGATGCGCGCGGCATCGCGTTTGCGCGCGGCGTCAAAGGCGGTGATGGCATCGTCAAGCTGATGCTGTTCGACCAGCAGCGTGCCGAGCACATACCAGCAATCGGCATCGTGCGGCCGCAGTTCCAGCGCCCGCGTATAGGCCTCACGCGCGGAGTCGGGCTGATCGATCCGCCGTGCCGCATCGCCGAGCAGGCGCCAGCCCTCTGGATCTGCGCCGTTGCGCGTCAGGGCCGCCAGTGCAAGGTCTGCGGCGGTATGAAAATCCCCCCGCGCAAGCGCGGCCCGTGTCGGTTCAAACGCGTTGCCATCGGTCTGATCGCAATCCGGAAATGCGCAAGCAGCAGTCATGTTCTTAGCCCCTCAATTGCTGCCGACTGTCGGCAGGCGGTCGGTTCCCGCACACTGGAAAGGACGGCCGTGATGGCCAGATGTTCAGGGGCGCGCCAGCGTTCGGCAGTTGACAGGCCCCGCGACGCCACTATGAGCGATGCCGGGCCACGCGGTCCCAACGCCGCGCGTGCTCTCTGCAAGGAGAGACTACATGACTGATCTGCGTCCCGCCGCCAAACCGGCGCGTCCATTCTTTTCTTCCGGGCCTTGTGCAAAGGCGCCCGGATATTCCCCCGACAAACTGGCCACGGCATCGCTTGGGCGTTCGCATCGTGCAAAGATCGGCAAACAGCGCCTGGCGCTGGCGATCGATCTGATGCGCGAAGTGCTCGAACTGCCCGATACGCACCGCATCGGCATCGTTCCGGGGTCTGACACCGGCGCGTTCGAAATGGCGATGTGGACGATGCTGGGCGCGCGCCCGGTGACGACGCTGGCCTGGGAAAGCTTTGGCGAAGGCTGGGTGACCGACGCGGTCAAGCAATTGCGCCTCGAACCCACAGTAATGCGCGCCGATTACGGCCAATTGCCCGATCTCGACAAAGTCGACTGGACCAACGACGTGCTGTTCACCTGGAATGGCACCACCTCGGGCGTGCGCGTGCCCGATGGCGAATGGATCCCCGACGATCGTCAGGGCCTGTCGTTTGCCGATGCGACCAGCGCGGTGTTCGCCTATGACATTCCGTGGGACAAGATCGATGTCGCCACGTTCTCCTGGCAGAAAGTGCTGGGCGGCGAAGGTGGCCACGGGGTGATCATCCTGGGCCCCCGCGCGGTCGAGCGGCTGGAAAGCCATACCCCCGCATGGCCGCTGCCCAAAGTGTTCCGGCTGGTGTCGAAGGGCAAGCTGACCGAAGGCGTGTTCAAGGGTGAAACGATCAACACCCCGTCGATGCTGGCGGTCGAAGACGCCATCTTTGCGCTCGAATGGGCCAAATCGGTCGGCGGGCTGGCCGGGCTGAAGGCGCGTTGCGCCGCCAATGCCCATGCGCTCGACAAGATCGTCGCCGAACGCGACTGGCTCGGTCACCTGGCGGTCGACAGCGGCACCCGTTCGCGCACCTCGGTCTGCCTGACCGTCAAGGGCGCCGATGCGGATTTCATCAAGGCGTTTGCCGGGCTGCTCGAAAAGGAAGGCGCAGCGTTCGATATCGCCGGATACCGCGATGCGCCGGCCGGTTTGCGCGTATGGTGCGGCGCCACTGTCGATGCCGCCGATGTTGCCGCGCTGGGCCCCTGGTTCGACTGGGCCTGGGCGCAACTGACCACCCCCGCCCACGCCGCCTGACACCCCTTCTCCTCCCCGGGGAGGGGAGGATCATGTTTTCCTTGCAAAGGTTTTCCCATGACCAAGCCCAAAGTGCTCATTTCCGACAAGATGGACCCCAATGCAGAGCGCATTTTTCGCGACAAGGGGTGCGATGTCGATGTCATCACCGGCAAGACGCCCGAAGAGCTGATCGCCATCATCGGCCAGTATGATGGCCTGGCGATCCGCTCGTCGACCAAAGTGACCAAGGCGATCCTGGATGCCGCGACCAATCTCAAAGTGATCGGCCGCGCCGGGATCGGCGTCGACAATGTCGATATTCCTTATGCTTCGGCCAAGGGCGTGGTGGTGATGAACACCCCATTCGGCAATTCGATCACCACTGCCGAACACGCCATCGCGCTGATCTTTGCGCTGGCGCGCCAGTTGCCCGAGGCCGACGCCTCGACGCAGGAAGGCAAGTGGGAAAAGAACCGCTTCATGGGCGTCGAAGTGACCGGCAAGACGCTCGGCCTGATCGGGGCGGGCAATATCGGCGCCATCGTCGCCAGCCGCGCGATCGGCCTGCGCATGAAAGTGGTCGCCTATGACCCGTTCCTGACGCCCGAACGCGCGCTGGAAATCGGCGTCGAAAAGGCCGATCTGGATACCCTGCTGGCCAAGGCTGATTTCATCACGCTGCACACCCCGCTGACCAGCGAAACGCGCAACATCCTCAGCCGCGAAAACCTCGCCAAGACCAAGAAAGGCGTGCGCATCGTCAACTGCGCGCGCGGCGGGCTGATCGACGAGGCGGCGCTGAAGGACTTGCTCGACAGTGGCCATATCGCGGGCGCAGCGCTCGACGTGTTTGAAACCGAGCCGGCCAAGGACAGCCCGCTGTTCGGCACGCCCAACTTCATCTGCACCCCGCATCTGGGCGCCTCGACCACAGAAGCGCAAGTCAATGTCGCATTGCAGGTGGCCGAACAGATGGCCGAATACCTGACCACCGGGGGCGTGACCAACGCGCTCAACGTGCCATCGCTGTCGGCCGAGGAAGCGCCCAAGCTGCGGCCCTATATGGCGCTGGCGGAAAAGCTGGGCGCGCTGGTCGGGCAACTGGTTGGCGACAAAGTGCTCAAGATCGCCATCGAGGCCGAAGGCGCCGCCGCGCAACTGAACCAGAAGCCGATCACCGCCGCCGTGCTGGCCGGGCTGATGAAGCAGTATTCGCAGACCGTGAACATGGTCAACGCGCCGTTCCTGGCCAAGGAACGCGGGCTCGACGTGCGGGAGGTGCGCCACGATCGCGAAGGCGAATATCGCACGCTGGTGCGCGTGACGGTCGATACCGATGCGGGCCAGCGCTCGATCGCGGGAACGCTGTTCGGCAATGGCCAGCCGCGTCTGGTGGAAATCTTCGGCATCGCGATCGAGGCCGATCTGGATGGCGACATGCTCTATATCGTCAATTCCGACGCGCCGGGCTTCATCGGCTCGATCGGCACGTTGCTGGGGGCCGAGGCGATCAACATCGGCACGTTCCACCTGGGCCGTCGCGAAGCGGGCGGCGAGGCGGTGCTGCTGCTGTCGGTCGACAGCCCGGTCAGCGATGAAGTGCTGGCCAAGGCGCGCGCGCTGAATGGCGTGCGGCAGGTCAAGGGGCTGAAATTCGCCTGAGCCCGGCGTTTTTCGCACAGGTTAGACGGGGGTGGGCGCGGCGCGTCCGCCCCCGTTTTTTTGCTGGCCCGGCGCCAAGCCTGGCTTACAACCGGGGCAAACCCCTGGGAGATGCGACCACCATGCCACTCAATCCGCATGTCGAGGCAGTGCTCGGCTTTTTTGCGCAATTTCCGCCGGTCGACATGGCGACGATCACCGCCGAAGCCTTGCGTGCCAGCCGCAACCGGCCCGATCCGCTGATGCCGCCGCCCGCTGTGGCGCATGTGCGCGATGTGGAGATCGACCTGCCGGGGCGCATGCTGGCCGCGCGCTTGTATGTGCCCGAGGGCGTGGACGAGCGACCACCGCTGGTCTTGTTCTACCACGGCGGCGGCTGGGTGGTGGGATCGATCGACACCCATGATCCGTTGTGCCGCGCGCTGGCCAATGCCAGCGGCGCGGCGGTCTTGTCGGTCGGATATCGGCTGGCGCCCGAAGCGCAGTTCCCCGCCCCGCTCGATGATTGCCACGATGCGCTGGTGTGGGCGCACGATCATGCCGACACGCTGGGGATCGACCCTGCGCGGCTGGCGGTAGCGGGGGACAGCGCGGGGGGCAATCTGGCGGCGGCCGTGGCGATCCGTCTGCGCGATGAAGGCGGCCCGGCGCTGCGCCATCAGGTGCTGATCTATCCGGTCACCGATACCGATTTCACCCTGCCGTCTTATGCGCAGAACGGCGGGGGCGGCTATTTCCTGTCTTCGGTGATGATGCAGTGGTTCTGGCAGCAATATCTGGGCCATGCGCCGGGCGCGCCGGTCGAAGGGGCGACGATCCTGCGCGCGGCGGACTTGTCGCGGTTGCCGCCCGCGACGCTGGTGATGGCCGAATTCGATCCCTTGCGCGATGAAGGCGTGGCCTATGGGCAGGCGTTGGCTGCGGCGGGCACCACTGTGCACGCGGTGGTGGCGCCAGGCATGATCCACGGGTTCTTCTCGATGTTTCAGGTCGTGCCCGACGCCGTGGGCTATATCAACGATACCGGGGCACGCTTGCGCGCCGCGTTTGCCTGAGGTAGCGGCAGGTTTTTACGGCTCCATCGCCAAATGCGAAAAAACCGGTTCCCACTTTTTTGTGCGATACTCTATGGGCGCAGTCCATGACCATCAGTGACCGCGATCTGTTGCCCGAGGGGCTGGAAGACCGATTGCCGCGTGAAGCGGCGACCACCACGCGTGTCATGCGCGCGATCCATGGCGTGATGCACGGCCATGGCTATGACCGTGTGCTGCCGCCGATGATCGAATTCGATGCCACGCTGGGCGCGCGCATGGCGGGTATCCGGTCGCGGCGGATGTTCCGCTTTGTCGATCCGCAAAGCTTGCGCATGCTGATCCTGCGCGGCGATCACACGCCGCAGATTGGGCGGATCGCCGCATCGCGGCTGGCCTCGGCGGCGCGTCCCTTGCGCCTGTGCTATGCCGGGCAAGTGCTGCTGATCCGGGGCGACGGGCTCGATCCGGCGCGTGAAAAGCTGCAATGCGGGGCCGAACTGATCGGCGCCGACAACGTCGCGGCGGCCAGCGAGATCGTGGCGACCGCAATCGAGGCACTGCAGGCGGCGGGTGCAAAGGGGATCAGCGTCGATTTCACGTTGCCCGATCTGGTCGACGTGCTGGCCGCCGAGGCGCTACCGCTGGCGCCCGAGGCGATCGAGGGCGTGCGCCGCGAACTCGACACCAAGGATGCCGGCGGGCTGGTCGATGCGGGCGGCGCGGCCTATGTTCCGCTGCTCTATGCCACGGGCGATTTCGACACCGCGATCGAACGACTGGCGGCG
>Ga0302157_10008290_pt1 | contig 10243 bp, 11 predicted proteins | sample I_Bog_N3_3_FD_193502 | JGI IMG/M metagenome (GOLD analysis project Ga0302157, IMG submission 193502) | Peat permafrost microbial communities from Stordalen Mire near Abisko, Sweden - I_Bog_N3_3 | ecosystem: Environmental > Terrestrial > Soil > Wetlands > Peat | place: Sweden: Abisko, Stordalen...
GCGCCGACGCCGATCACGCCGAGCAGGGTGGTGGCGGAGGGGGTGACCCAGACGGGGATGCTGAGCAGGGCCGCAAGGGCCGAGCAGCCGAGGGAAAACCACAGCACGATGGTGACGCTGCGTTCGCCCTGGGCGCCCATCTGGCGGATGGAGATCATGGCGATGGCCCAGCCGAACACGCCGGCGAGCACGGCGATGACGGGGATCAGCGGCAGTGCGTCGGCGTCATGCGCGAATTGCTGCCATGGCCGGAGCATGACAAGGACGCCGATGAGACCCGTCACCACCGCCAAGGCCCGGAGCGGCCCAACGCGCTCGCCCAGCATCGGGATGGAGAGGATCGAGAGCACCAGCGGCATGGCGAAGCTGAGCGCAGTCACGGTGGCGAGCGGCAATGTGCCGTAGCCGTAATACAGCGTCACCATCGAGCTGAATCCGGCGAGCACGCGGACCACGTGGCCCCATGGCCTTCGGGTGCGCAGGGCCTGCAGGCCGCCGTGGCGGCGCAGCATCGGCAGCAGGATGATGCTGGCCACCAGGCTGCGGAAGAAGGCGATTTCCATCACCGGGATGTCGCGGGCGATCGCCTTCACCAGCGCTGCCGCCACCACGAACAAGGCCGAGCCGGTGCAGACCAACAGGATCGCCCGCTTGCGGCTGCCGATCGCCAAGCCGGCAGATGTCATTCAGCCACCGTGTCGTGAAACCGGCGGTAGTCGATGGCACGCCTGCCGTCCGCGGTGGAGCCGAACACATCGGCGTAGCGGTGGCCGATACGGATCTCGTCGGCCGTGTAGGAGGATCGGGCGTGCACAACCTGGCCCATGGTTTCGTCGAGGCCTGTGACGGTGACCAGGACCTCGACTTCGCTGCGTGCCATTTCCGCGGCGTCGAGGCCGAAAAGTGGACTGGATTTGTCGATGATGTGCATGGCAGTGAACGACAGGGCGAAAACCGGCGTGCGTTCGCGCAACAGCTTCAGGTCGTGGAATCGCCGGATGAAGCGCCCCTCGGTGGTGATTTCGTTGCGAAGTATCGTCACGCTCACCCTGGCATCGACGATCTGGCTGAGGCGCTGGTTGCCGAGGCGGATCATCAGACAGGGTTGCCCGTTGTGCTGACCGATGACCGCCACCTCGCTGAACAGCACCCGCGCCGTCGGCCGGGAAACCCGCGCGAACAACAGGCCGGTGGTGAGTGCCACCATCATCAATCCCACCAGGGTTTCCAGCGTCATCACCCAGTTGGCGTAGGTGGTGGCTGGCGACAGCACGCCGTAGCCGACGGTTGCGAAGGTCTCGACGCTGAAGAAGAACGCGTCGGCGAACGAGCCGGGCCGGGCATTTAGGATACTGCCGGGCTGGATGAGATACAGCCCGGCAAAAATCACGTTGGCTGCGAGATAGACCAGGGCCGACATCAGGATGAACTGCCACCAGTTCAGCGTGAGTGAGCGGTAATACAGGTCACTTCGCCAGTTGGCACGCAGGCCGACACGGAGCAGCCGGTCAGCGCTGGACCGGCTGACAATGCGGGCGCCCTTGGTGGAAGCCGGTTTGCGGTCGGTGAACACGACGGGTTGCGATTTTCGATGCGTGGGGCGTTTCATGCCCGGAACCTTACAGAAGCAGCCGTGCCTCGACCACGTCTGGCTCATCGGGCAAATGGTGGATCGTAAAGCCGAGCTTGCGAATGAACGCCAGCATCGGCGCGTTCTCCGCGAGCACCTGGCCGGCGATCTCCACCAGGCCCAACGCCCGGCCCCATTCGATTAGACGGGTCATCAAATAGCGAGCCAGGCCGCGGCCCTTCATGTCCGGCTGCACGACCACCGCGAACTCACCGCGATCGGCGTTCTCGCACACCAGCCGGGCCACGCCGACGGTTTCGGGCGGCGCGTCGTCGTGATGGCGGATGGCGACGAAGGCCATCTCACGCTCGTAATCGACCTGGGTCATGCGGGCCATCTGCTCCGGTGACAGCTCACGCATGGCGGAGAAGAAGCGGTAGCGGATGTCTTCGGGCGACAGCCGCTGGAAGAATTCACCGTGGGCCTGGGCGTCCTCCGGGCGGATTGGGCGAATTGTCAGTGGCTCGTCACGGGCATCGAAGCGGGCTTCAAGTTCGGCGGGATACGGCGGCAGCGCGAGGCGGGGTGGGGATTCGTCGGCGGCGCGCAGGCGGATCCAGGTATCGGCCGCCATCACGCCGTTTTCGTCGGCAAACAGCGGATTGACGTCGATCTCGGCGATTTCGGGGAAATCCACCACGAGTTGGCTGACGCGCACGAGAGTGTCTGCCACGGCCTCCTCGCTGGCAGCATTGCGGTCGGCGAGCGCGCCCAGCATCGCGGAGACGCGGGTGCGGGCGATCAGCCCATGCGCCAGCGGCAGGTTGAGCGGCGGCAGGTCAACGGCGGTGTCGCGGTAGATGTCCGCGGCGGTGCCACCTTGGCCGAAGCTGATGGTCGGGCCGAACGTGGCATCGTCCGCCACCGCCACCCGCAGTTCGCGGGCGCGCGGCACCTGGTGCTGCACCAGGAAGCCATGCGGGGAATCGCCCAACACCCGCACAGCATCGCGCAGGTGGGCGGCGTCGTGCAGGTCAAGCACCAGGCCGTTGCGGGCGTGTGGATCCGGTCGGGTCAGCCGCCGGCGCTTCAGCACCACGGGGAAGCCGAGCGCGTTGGCGGACTCGACAATATCGGAGGCGAAAAAGCCGCTGCGGCTCGGCACCGTGGCGATGCCGTAGGCCGCCAACACCGCCAGTGCCTCGTCCTGCGCGAGGCTTATGCGACCATTGGCACGGACGTCGGCAAACACATCGCGCACACGCTGCCGTTCGGGGGCGATCGACAGCACGGCACTCGGTGGCAGTTCTCGGGCGGCAGCGCGGTTGCGACGATCCTGCACCAGATGGTGGAAGCCGCGCACCGCCTGCTCGGGCGTGGCAAACACCGGAACCCCTGCCCCGGCCAGCAGCCGGCGGTGCGCGGCACCGGTGGTCTCGCCCATGACGCAGACCAGCAACGGAACCTTGATCCCGCTGGCGGCGGCGGCGATGGCGGCAATCCCGGCGCCGTCGGTGTCTCCGGTGGGGGCATGCACGATCAGCACGCCGCCGACCTCGCGCGCGCCAGCCAATAGCGCGGCCGCCTCTGCCAGCTTGATCGACGAATCGGTGCCGACATAGACGATGTCACCCACCCTTCCCGGCCCCATCGCAACACTGATCGGGCCGAACGCCCGGGGCACCGCCAGCTTCAGCACCTCTCGGTTTTCCGTGGACAAGGCGGCAAGGCGAAGACCGTCCCGCAACGCGGAGTCGGCGGCCATCTGCGCAGGTCCGATTGCGTTGGTGACGATCACCAGGCCATCACCGCGCGCCGGCCTGGCGCGGGTGAGGGTTTCCGCCGCGGCCAACATGTCCTCCAGCCGGTCGACCACCAGCACGCCAGCGCGCCGCAACGCCGATTCGAACGCGGCATCGGCGGCACCGCTGGGGTCCAGCAGCAATCCGCCGGCACGCATCGCCACCACCGGGCGCAGGCGGGATGCGGCACGCGCACCGGACAGGAACAGCCGGCGGTCCCGGATCAGGCGGATATCCAGTAGGATCGCGCCGGTGCCGGCATCGCGCGACAACCAGTCGAGCACGCGCGCGAAGCCGAGATCGGTATTCCCACCAACGCCGACAACATGGCTGAACCCAACGCCGTTCGGCTCCGCCCAATCCAGCACTGCCCGGCACAACGCGGCCGATTGCGACACCAGCGCCACCCGCCCGGCGCGCGGTAAAAGATGCGATCGTATGGCGTGCAGCCCGATGGCCGGCACCGAAATGCCAAACGACCCCGGCCCCAGTGCCCGGACGCCGGTGGCCGCAGCCGCGGCGCCGACTCCATCGCACATGCCGATCACCACCGCAGCGAACGTGCCGCGACGGGCAAGGCGGGCAAAGATATCCGAGGCGTCACCGCCATCGCCGCAGATGATCGCCAGGTCCGGCGGGATCGGCAGCGATTCGATGTCCTTGTATGCCAGCACGCCGGACACAGCGCCGGCCACACCGACCGGAAGCACCGCCCCCTTGAAGCCACCCGCCAGCAGATTGCTCATCACCTGGGCCCCGGCCGGCGTGCCGGCGCCCAGCACCGCCACGGAATCCGGGCGGAACAGTGCCTCAAGGCGAAAACGGCCAGCGGTCAGGGCGCGGTGTATGGTCATGCTGCGTTGCAACATAGCCTTTAAAGTGTGGTTGCCGCAGGTCGAATCGACCATTAGCCAAATATCACACGGACAAAAAAACCGAAGGCCAGTCAAACGCGTCCGTCAGCGTCTGGCGGAACATCGTGGGTTTCAGCACACCGCACGAAGCAACCTCGGCAGAAAGCCGGACTCGCCCGACGCGGCGGCGCATGGCAGCCTTATAGACGACAAACCCTTGCAGCGGAGTGAACAATGGACGAGCGGATGGATCCCGAGATGCGCGCTGCCCGCGGCCGCATGGATGCCGCCGCCGCCGAGTTACCCCCGGTCTCGCTGGCGCCACCGATCGACGCCAGCCGGGTCATCAACGACCGGCTCAACCTGATGTGGGCCCAGGGTGGGCCCGAGATGGCAGAGACCCAAGAGCGCTGGGTGTTCGCCCGCGGCCGCCGCATTCTCTGCCGCATGCACAGGCCGACCAAGTCTGCAGTGCTGCCTGCCCTCATCTGGTTCCATGGCGGCGGCTGGGTGTGGTCTTCGCTCGACACCCATGACCGGCTGGTTCGCGAATATGCCGCGTCCGGCGAGGTCGCGACCATCAACGTCGACTATGCGCTGTCCCCAGAGGCTAAATTCCCACAGGCGCTGCTGGAATGCGCAGACGTCGTGCGCGCGATCGCGGCCGACGCCGGCACCTGGGGCATCGACCCCGCGCGGATCGTGGTCGGCGGCGACTCCGCCGGCGGTAACCTGGCCTTGGCGACAGCCCTTCTGCTGCGCGACGCCGGCGGGCCCCTGCTGCGCGGCATCCTCGCCGCTTACCCCGTCACCGACGCCGATTTCACACGTGCCAGCTACGGTGAGTTCGCCGAAGGCTACGGCCTCACCCGGGCCGGCATGATGGCCTACTGGCATCACTACACACGCGACGAGGCCGACCGGCACAACCCGCTCGCCGCCCCGTTGCGCGCCGATGTCGCGGGCCTGCCACCCGTGCTGATCCAGGTCGCCGAGCTCGACGTGCTGCGTGACGAAGGCATCGCCATGGCGCGCAAGCTGGAGGCGGCAGCGGTTCCGGTCACTCTCGAAACCTGCCCCGGCGTGCTACACGGCTTCATGCGGCTGTCGGGAGCCGTCGGCGTCGCCAAGGACGCCATCACCCGCGCCGGCGCCTGGCTAAAGCACGTCGTCGGCTGACATGCGGCTCTACCTAGCCGGGCCCGACGTGTTCCTGCCGGACCCTTACAATCGCGCGGCAACCCTCAAGTCCCACTGCGCGATGCATGGACTGACCGGCGTGTCGCCGTTGGACGACCTGCTCGGCGAGCCCGCCGAGTGGGCGAATCTGCCCGAAGCCCACCGCATCGCCCGCCGCAACGAGGCGCATATCGCCTCGTGCCACGCGCTGGTCGCCAATCTCACGCCATTTCGCGGGCCGAGTGCCGACGCCGGCACAGTCTTCGAGCTCGGCTTCATGCGCGCCCTCGGCCGCCCGGTATTCGGCTGGACCAATGACGCCACGCTCTTCGCCGATCGCACCCGCGCCTTTGCCGGCGTCGCTGGAGATCGCGACGGCGACGCCATGCAGATCGAAGATTTTGGGCTCGCCGACAACCTGATGATCGAAGCCGCCATCATCGCCAGCGGCGGCACGCTGACCCGCCACAGCTGCCCCTCGCATCAACGCTGGCAGAGCCTCGAAGCCTTCACTGCGTGCCTCGCCGCAGTGAAGGCTTCGCTCTAATTCAGACCGAGGCGTTCCAGTTCACCGGCACCAGCCGGTAGCCCTTGCCAGCCTTCTCGACGTGCCCGACGCTCGGGAATGGGAAGTGATAGCCGACAACCACTGCCTTCTCCGCCGCCGCCATATCGTAGAATTTGTGCCGGGTGCGCTGCGCCAACTCCGGATCATGATCATACATCACATGCCAATCCGGATTGCGCAGGAAGAACGCCGGAATGTTGGTGATATCGGACTGCACGAAAATCTTGTCTTTGCCGGACGCCACCGCGAACGACGTATGCCCCGGCGTGTGCCCGGGCGTTGCGATCGATGTCACGCCGGTCACGATTTCCTTGTCCCAGCCATAGACTGTCACGTGGTCCTTCAAGTCGCTCAACGTCTTCTTGGCGTTGGCAAAGTAGTTTTTGTTGACGGGATCAGTCGCCTTGGCGGCGTTGTCGTCGCTCATCCAGAACGCCCAGTCATGCTCGGGCATCAGGATCTCAGCCTTCGGATAGGTCAGGCTGCCATCCTTGTTGTGCAGGCCGTTGGTGTGATCGGGATGCAGATGCGAAATCACCACCATGTCGATCTGCTCCGGCATGATGCCGGCCGCAGCCAGGTTGGCGGTCAGATGGCCGACCACCGGTCCGATATTCGGGCCATAGCCGGTGTCGATGAGGATCAGCTTGCTGCCGGTGTTGATCAGCACCGGGTTGAACGGCACGGTGATTTTGCCTTCCGGCGCCAAATAGCTATCGAACGCCGCCTTGATCGCCTTGTCCTTGCTGACATTGGTCACAAAGCTGTCCGGCATCGGAAACGTCGCCGCCCCGTCCGAGAGCTGCGTCAGCTCGAAATCACCGACCTTGTAGCGATAAAAGCCGGGCGCTTGGCTGCCGGATATCGGCGCCGAAGCCAACGCTGGCGTGGCTGCAAGGGCTGCGGCGCCCGCCATGACGGCGCGGCGGCTGATCTGGGTCATGCAAATCCTCCGTGTCTTTTGGCGCGACGGCGCGCGTTCGGAGAATGGCCACGAACCCGGCTTGGAGCAACCACGCCGAACCGTTCACAAAGGCTTGAGCGCCGCTGCCACCCCAAACGCACCCGGCAGCGCACCGCGCGGAAACAGCCGCGTGACATGCCCCATCTTGCGCCCCGGCCGCGCCTCAGCCTTGCCATACAGATGCGGGATCAGCCCAGGTGTCGCCAGGATCTCCGGCCAGAGTGCCGTCTCGGCCTCACCGACGAGGTTCTTCATCACCGCATCGGAATGCCGTACAGCCACCGGCAACGGCAACCCGGCGATGGCACGGATATGCATTTCGAACTGGCTGGCCGGGCAGGCATCGATGGTCCAATGCCCGGAGTTATGCGGCCGCGGTGCGATTTCATTGACCACCACGCGACCATCGGCGGTGACGAACATCTCGACCGCCAGCAATCCAACGAGGTCCAGCGCCTGCGCCACCTGAACCGCCATCGCCTGCGCCTGCTCGGCCAGATCCACCCCGATGCGGGCGGGCGCCAAAGTGATATCGAGAATGTGGTCGCGGTGGCTGTTCTCCACAACGTCGAACGCCGATACGCTGCCGTCGAGGCCGCGCGCCACAACCACACTGATCTCGCAGGCGAAATCGACAAACCCCTCCAGCACCAGCGGCTTCGGCGCCAGCGCCGCAAACGCCCCCGGCAGATCGTCGAGCGAGCGCAGCATCGCCTGACCCTTGCCGTCATAGCCAAGCCGCGTCGTCTTCAGAATGCTCGGCAACCCAAGCTCGGCCACCGCCGCCTCAAGATCCGCCAGGCTCTCCACCAGCCGCCAAGGTGCCGTCGGAACGCCAGCGCCGTTGAGGAAGGATTTCTCCACCACCCGGTCCTGGCTGATGCGCAGCACCTCCGACGACGGCCGCACCGGCCGCAGCGAGGCCAGTAGATCCAAACCTTCCACCGAGACGTTCTCAAATTCAAAGGTGATCACATCGACGGCCGCAGCAAACGCCCGCAGCGCCGCGGGATCCTCATAATCCCCCAACGTCACGCCGGCGCTGACCTGCGCCGCCGGGCTGTCCGGCTCCGGCGTCAGGATATGGCAACGATACCCCAGCCGGGCCGCCGCCATCGCGGACATCCGGCCCAACTGGCCGCCACCGACGATGCCGATGGTACTATTCGGCGGAAGCGCCGTCATTCTGGAGAGAGGCCGACCGCTTCGGTCTTGGCGGCCCGGTAGGCATCCAGCCGCTCGGCCAACGAGGTATCGGTCCCGGCCAAGATCGCCGCCGCCAGCAGCGCCGCGTTCACAGCCCCAGCTCGGCCGATTGCCAGCGTGCCCACCGGAACACCCGCCGGCATCTGCACGATCGACAGCAGGCTATCCATGCCCTTCAGCGCGTGGCTCTCAACGGGAACCCCGAGCACCGGCAACGGCGTCATCGAAGCCGCCATCCCCGGCAGGTGCGCCGCACCGCCGGCGCCGGCGATGATCACCCGCAAGCCACGGCCCTTCGCCGATTTCGCATAGTCCACCAGCCGATCCGGCGTCCGATGCGCCGAGACGATCCGGGTTTCATGCGGAATTTCAAGCAACTTCAGGATGTCCGCGGCATGCTCCATGGTCGCCCAGTCTGACTGGCTGCCCATGATCACGCCCACCAATGGCACTGCGTCCACGCCCGCGTCCCTATGCGATCGAATCGGGGATAAGGCGCGACTCCAGCCAGGCAATCTCGTCCTTGAGCAACAGCTTGCGCTTCTTCAGCCGCACGATGTGCAACTGGTCGAGCGGCCCTGTCTCGACCACCCGAGCGATCACGGTGTCGAGGTCCCGATGCTCGCTGCGCAGTTCGTGCAGTTTGCGCAGCAGTGAATCGCGGTCAGTCAGCATCGGCGGATCCTGTCATACAGCGGTATGCGAGCAACGGACGAAGCCCGTGGACAGCAGCGATTCTCCAACCGAGCATCACCGGCTGGACCGATTTGCATGGCATCCGCAAGCGCATCGGCGTTACCTTTTTGTGGCGCGCAGCAAGCCGCGCATCACGTGTACAGGAGGCATCATGAGCCTGCAGTCCCGTCTCGAGAGTCTTAAAACCCGTCATGCCGGTCTTGATAGCAAGATCGCCGACGAAGACCAGCGTCCCCGGCCGGATACCGGGATGCTCTCCAAACTCAAGCTCGAGAAACTGCGAGTAAAAGAAGAGATGGACCGCCTGCGAACAGCGCAAGCATAGCCAATCTGCGACTTTAAGCCCTGCATTTCCACAACCAAACCCTCGACGCTCCCGATGCCTTAGGCTGCCTCGTCGGCCTCCGGCATCGGTGGTGGCGGCACTGCCCGCCCCTCACGCGCCAGACGCTCATTGGCCTGGGTCACCGCGGCATTGAGATCAGTCTGCGTGCACAGACCCAGGATCACCGGATCGCGCGGCTTGATGTTGGACGAGTTCCAGTGCGTGCGATCGCGCACCTTCTGGATGGTGTCCTTCGTCGTGCCCATCAGCTTGCCGACCTGCGCTTCTGTCAGCTGCGGATAGTTGCGCAGCAGGAAAGCGATGCCGTCAGGACGGTCATTGCGCTTGGCAACCGGCGTGTAGCGAGCACCACGGCCACGCTTTGGCTGCGGCATCGCCGGCGCCAGCAGCTTCAGCCGCAGGCTTTCATCGGCCTCGCAGCGCTTGATCTCGGCCGCCGTCACCTGGCTGTTGGCGACGGGGTCATACCCGACGATGCCCTGCGCCACTTCGCCGTCGGCGATGGCCTGGACTTCGAGCGGATGCATGCCACAGAAATCGGCGATCTGCGTAAAGGTCAGCGCGGTCTTTTCGATCAGCCACACGGCGGTGGCTTTTGGCATCAACGGTAGGGTCATGGCATCCATCTCTCTGGCCTCACGTGCCGCAGCACTCCGAAGGACGGGTGCAGATGCAATCACGTGGGAAAGGCCGCGATATGGACCTCGGTTGACATATGGGTCAAGCAGCACATCGCGCCCATTCGCCGGATGCATGGAGAAAAATCATGATCTTCGACGACGAAACCCCACAACCCCATCCGGCCCGGCTCGTGAAACTGCCGCTCGACCGGCTCAGCGTCGCCGAACTGCGCGAGTATATCGACGAGCTGCGCGAGGAGATCGCCCGTGTCGAGGCCGACATCGACAAAAAAGGCCGCAGCCGCGACGCGGCTGAGGCCTTCTTTCGCAAACCGACGGCCTGAGGGGAAATCCCTCAGGCCCTCCGGTCAGGCCGCCTGAACGCGCGGCGTGCTGTCGTTGGAGACCGCGGTGAGCGTGCCGTTGACCGGAATACGG
>Ga0302157_10008293_pt1 | contig 10237 bp, 7 predicted proteins | sample I_Bog_N3_3_FD_193502 | JGI IMG/M metagenome (GOLD analysis project Ga0302157, IMG submission 193502) | Peat permafrost microbial communities from Stordalen Mire near Abisko, Sweden - I_Bog_N3_3 | ecosystem: Environmental > Terrestrial > Soil > Wetlands > Peat | place: Sweden: Abisko, Stordalen...
GCGCGGAGCCGGTCACGGCTGCATTGTCGTCCTCCGGGGGGCCGGGGTCAACGAACCGGATGCCCGGGTCCCGGGCGCGGTGGCCCGGTGGGTGGTCCGCCGGACCGGTGCCGTCCGGTCAGTCCGACCGGAGATCCCGGCGGCCGCCCGTGGCGTCGGCCGGGTGGTCGGTGACGCCGACGCCACCGGAGGTCACGTGCCAGGCCGGTCGCCGGGGGCGGTCCCGCAGGTTGGCCGGAAGGATGTCCGGGTCGGCGACGGCCCGGCCGATGACCTCGAGGATCTCGTCGCCGATGAGCTCGCTGCGGACGAGCAGCGCGTCCCGGAGCGCCTCGACGACATGGCGGTGCTCGTCGAGCATCCGGGTGACGGAGCTCTTGGAGTCGTCGAGGAAGGCCTCCACCTCGGCGCGGCTCGGCTCGTCGGACAGGACCTTGCCGACGATGCCCCCGCCCTGGTGCTCGATGGCCGCCACCGAGATGAGCGACGTACCCATGCCCAGCTGGCCGACCATCTGACAGGCGTTCAGGGTGGCGGCCTGCAGGTCGCTCGCCACGCCGGTCGAGCACTCGCCGAAGAAGAGCTCCTCGGCCACCATGCCGCCGAACGCGATGTCGATCATCGCCCGCACCTCGGTCCGGGTCTTGGTGAACCGCTCCTCGGTCTCGGAGTGGCTGAGGAGCCCGAGGGCGTCCCGGCGCTTCACGATGGTCAGCACCTCGAGCTTGCGGCTCCTGCCCACCAGCCAGGCCACCGTGGCGTGGCCGGCCTCGTGGGTGGCGATGGTGCGTCGCTCGGCCTCGGTGTACTCGACGGGCTGGGCCAGTCCGATCTCCTCGGTCATCTTGGCCTGCTGGACGTCGTTCCAGGACAGGCGGTCCGCGCCGCGCCGCAGGGCCCACACCAGCGCCTCGTCGAGCAGGTGCTCGAGCATCACGGGGGAGTAGCCCGCGGTCATGGCGGCCAGGGTGTCCCGGCGGGCCGGGTCGTCGAGCTCGGTGTCGTGGGCCTTGCGACCCAGGTAGTAGTCGAGGATGTCACGACGCCCCGCCCGACCGGGCAGCCCGAAGTAGATGGTGCGGTCGAAGCGCCCGGGTCGGATCAGCGCCGGGTCCAGGTCGTCCATCCGGTTGGTGGCCCCGATGACCAGGATGTTGGCGGGTGGGGCCGAGGGCTTGCGGAGACGGGCGCCCTCGGGCAGCCAGGCGTTGATCCACTCGACGACCTTCGCCCGCATGCGCACCGACCACGGCGTCTGCTCGAAGGACTGCAGCTGGATCAGCAGCTCGTTGACGACGCCCGGGACCCCTTCGCCGTGGCTCGACCCGGAGCCGCGCTTGCCGCCGATGGCGTCGAGCTCCTCGATGAAGCCGATGGCACCGCCCTCCCGGCGGGCATGCTTGCGCAGTTCTTTGAAGTAGGAGCGGATCTTGCGGTTCGTCTGCCCGTAGAACATGGACTGGAACGCCGAGGAGGAGACGAACAGGAAGGGCACGCCGGCCTCGGAGGCCATGGCCTTGGCCATGTACGTCTTGCCGGTGCCCGGCGGCCCCTCGAACAGGATGGCCTTGCGGGGGGTGCCACCCATCTGCTCGTTGAAGGTCCGGTAGGCGAGGAAGAGGTTGAGGGTCTTGGTGACCTCCTCCACCAGTCCCTCCGAGCCGCGCACGTCATCGAAACTCATGGTGAGCTCGTCCGGCCGGTAGAGGATGTGGGGCGACCGGCCCGCGCCCAGCAGCGGCACCACCATCACGAGGCCGAGGAGGACGATGAGACCGATCGGCAGCATGTAGGGCGTGAGGGACGCCGGGACCGAGGGGGTGGGGAGCGGGGCCCCCGGCGCCAGCACGTCACGCGCCACCAGGGCCAGGGCGACGAGGCCGAGGACGAAGGCCGTGCGCTGGAGGCGGGCCGAGCGTGCCTTGGCCTTGTGGACACCGACGTCGGTGGTCGCCATCCGGGCCACCCCGCTGCCGGCCAGCGCCCCGAGTCCGTCCACGGCACGGTCCGCAACGCCGGCGGGCGGCCCCGGGTCTCCGGACGGATGCGGGTCGGTCGGTGGGGTAGGTGCGTCGGGGTGCACGGTGTCCCGTGGCTCCATGGCGTCGCTCCTGTCGTCATCCCGGTGGTCGGTACGGCCTCCGGCTCCTTGCGTCCGGGTCGTGGGGGGCATCCCCACGACCCGCACTGGATCCAGGTCGTCGCCCGACCGCGACACCCATGTGTGGGAACCTACGGCCGGTTGCCGGGCGGGTCAAGCCGCTCCACGGAGGGTGGGGACGTCCTGCCCGGAGCTCCGGATCGACGCCGAATTGCCACGTGCGGTGGTGGAGGCGCGGTCGGCCGGTGCAGGTCGGTTGCCGTTCGGGTGCACGGGTCGGGCCGGTCCGGAGGAGGCCGCGGACCGGTCGGGGCCCGGCGGACTACTTGGGGACGGGGAACTCGCGGACCTCGAAGTCCGACAAGACGGTGGCGCACAGGCTGGGGGTCTCGAGCGAGCACGACTCGGCGGCCACGGCGATGGGGGACCCGTAGGAGATGGCCGACGGGATCTGGGGGAAGAGGACCACCCCGGACACCGCCGTCTGCCCGCCGGAGGCGGCCAGGTTGCCCACCACGCCCGCCGGGTCGGCGACCGCGGTGACGTCGGGGGTGAGGCTGTTGGTGAGCTCGCCCGTCGGCTTGGTCGTCGTGCAGCCGGTCGACTGGGTCTGCCAGGACGGGATGGCGAAGAACGGGCACACGAGGAACACGCCGGCGTCGGACCCCGTGGTGGCGTAGGTGGCGAAGATCCCCTCGGCGCCGGGCGCGGGCGCACCGGACGTCGGCGGGTTCGGGTCGTTCGGCGGGTAGACGGCCAGCGTGGTGGCGCCCCGCGCGCCGATGGCGGCGGACTGCCCGGAGGTGGCCGCCGGGGTCGCCACGGGCACCGCCGTCGGTGTCGTCGTCCCGTAGGACGTGGTCGTGGTGGTGGTGCCCGGATACGACGTCCCCGCCGTCACCTGGGCGCACGTCCAGCCGCTGGGTCCGAGGAGGATGTGGAGTCCGTCGGTGTAGAAGGTCACCTTGCCCACCAGCGACGTGGGAACCGGGGCCATCAGGATGGTGGGGTTCCAACCCGAGGACGACTTGACCGCCGAGCCGCCATACGCCGGATTCGTGCAGGCCACCACCGGGAAGGCCACCGCCACCTCGCCGTTGACGGGCACGGTCGTCGTCGTGGTGCCCCCCGGCCCGGTCGACGTCGGGGTGCCTGCGGCCGTGGTCGAGGTCGACGTGTCGAGGAGCGACGAGCCGCAGCCCGTCAGGACGACCAGCCCGGCCGTCGCCACCGCACCCACCCACCGTGCCCCCGGACGCCGTGGACGGTCCCCCCTCGCAGCGCGCCTCATGCCCCTGACGATAGGCCGGTGGGCCTGTCCCGACGTGGGTATTCGGTGCCCCTCCGACGGAACCACCTGACGTTGACGTATGCGTTAACCTGTCCGCAGGGCCCCGACCGACCGGTGGGGCACCGGCACCGACCGCCGGGAGGCGCCATGGCCGTCGTCGAGCAGTCCGCAGCGCCGGGGGACGACCGGGGACCCGGCCGCGGCCCGGCGCCCGCGGGCCGCGCCGACCGGGCCGCCCGGCTGAGCGGGGACCCGGCCACGCTGCCGCCCAGCTACAAGTGGATGGCCCTCTTCATCTCGACGCTCGGGATGCTCATGGCCACGATCGACGGCTCGATCGTCCTCATCTCGCTGCCCAACATCTTCCGGGGGATCGGCATCGACCCCCTCCAACCCGGCAACACCTTCTACCTGCTCTGGATGATCCTCGGCTTCCTGGTGGTCACCAGCGTGCTGGTCGTGTCCCTCGGCCGGATGGGCGACATCTACGGCCGGGTGCGCATGTACAACCTCGGCTTCGCCGTCTTCACGTTCTTCTCGTTGATGCTGTCGATCACGTGGATGACGGGGCACGCCGCGGCCGACTGGCTCATCGTGATGCGTATCTTCCAGGGTGTGGGCGCCGCCATGCTCATGGCCAACTCGGCCGCCATCCTCACCGACGTGTTCCCCGACAACAAGCGGGGCATGGCGATGGGCGTGAACCAGGCCGCCGCCTTCAGCGGCACGTTCATCGGGCTGGTCCTCGGCGGTGTGCTGGCCCCGCTCAACTGGCGGTGGATCTTCCTCGTCTCGGTGCCCATCGGGCTCATCGGGACCGTCCTCGGCTACCTCGAACTCCACGAGACGAGCCCCCGGCGGCCGGCCCGCATCGACTGGCCGGGCAACGTCACCTTCGCCTTCGGCCTGGTGCTGGTCATGATCGGCATCACCTACGGCATCGAGCCCTACGGCGGGCACGTGATGGGGTGGACGAATCCGGTCGTGCTCGGATCGGTGTCGGCCGGCCTGCTGCTGCTGCTCGCGTTCTGCGTCATCGAGACCCGGGTCCCGCAGCCGATGTTCCGGCTCCAGCTCTTCAAGATCCGGGCGTTCACGTCCGGGGTCCTGGCCAGTTTCCTGGCCGCCCTCAGCCGGGGTGGCCTCATGTTCATGCTGATCATCTGGCTGCAGGGCATCTGGCTGCCCCTCCACGGCTACGCCTTCACGGTGACGCCCCTGTGGGCCGGCATCGCCATGCTGCCGCTGACGTTCGGGTTCCTCGTCGCCGGCCCGCTGTCCGGGGTGCTGTCGGACCGGTTCGGCCCCCGCCCCTTCGCCACGGGCGGCATGCTCGGCACCGCCGCCTGCTTCGTGCTGCTCGAGCTGCTGCCCGTCGACTTCCCCTACTGGCTGTTCGCCCTCCTCCTCTTCGGGACCGGGCTGTGCATGGCCTCGTTCGGCTCGCCCAACCGGGCCGGCGTCATGAACAGCCTGCCGGCCCAGCACCGCGGGGCCGGTTCGGGCATGAACACCACGTTCCAGAACTCGGCCCAGGTGCTGTCGATCGGCATCTTCTTCACCCTCATGATCGTCGGGGTCACCGCATCGCTGTCCACCAACCTGCTGCACGGCCTCGTCACCCACGGGGTGCCGACGGACGTGGCCGAGCGGGTGGCCCACCTGTCACCCGTGTCGACCCTGTTCGCCGCCTTCCTCGGCTACAACCCCGTCCAGCACCTGGTGGGCCCCCACGTACTGGCCCAGCTCACCCCGGCCCAGCAGGCGGCGCTGACGGGCCGCAGCTTCTTCCCCGGCCTGATCAGCCGGTCCTTCCTGTCGGGTCTGCACGCCGCGCTCGACTTCGCCATCGTGGCCAGCCTGCTGGCGGCCTGGGCCTCGTGGCTGCGGGGTGGGCGCTACGTCTACCGCGAGGGCGACGAGTCCGACGCCGAGGGGGACCAGCTCGTCGTCAGCGCCGCCGACCTGGCCGCCGACGAGGCCGTGGGTGCCGACACCGAGGCGCTGCCGTGACCGCGGCCGCGGCGACCCTGTCCACCGGCGACGTCGTGCCGATCGGCGAGCTGGCCCAGCGCACCGGCGTCACCACGCGCACGCTCCGCTACTGGGAGGAGCTCGGCCTGATCCGGCCGAGCGGACATCGCGGCGGGGGCGAGCGCCTCTACCTGCCGGCCGACATGGCCCGGGTCACACGCATCCGCGATCTCCAGGAGCTCCTCGGGTTCTCCCTGGCCGAGGTCCGGATGGTCCTGGAGACGCCCGATGCCGACGCCCTCGACCGCGTCCGGTCCGAGTACCGCTGGGGCGACGCCGGCCCGGCCCGGCGCCGGGCCCTGTTGATCGAGGCGGCGGAGGCCAATGACCTCCTGTTGGCCCGGCTCGACGACACGCTGGCCCGCCTCCAGGCCTTCCGCGACGAGCAGGCCGACAAGTCGCGGCGGCTGGCCGAGCTCCTCGAAGAGCTCGGCGTCGCCGACGCGCCGACCGAGGGGCCGACTGATGGACCGACCGACCGAGCGACCGACCGACCGACTGAGCGACCGACCGAGCGACCGACTGATGGACCGACCGAAGGACGAGGACCCGGGGAGGGGACCAGATGACCGCAGGAGACCTGACCGCGCGGACGGTGGAGTTCGCCGGCCACGGGGGCGACACCGTCGAGGCCTACCTGGCCGTGCCGCTCGACGCCCGGCCGGCCGGCGGGGTGGTCGTCATCCACCACATGCCCGGTTGGGACGAGGCGACCAAGGAGATCACCCGGCGGTTCGCCGCCAACGGCTATCTGGCGGTGTGCCCCAACCTGTACTGCCGCGAGGCCCCGGGGGCGGCCCCCGACGACGCCGCCGCCGTGGCCCGGGCCAACGGTGGGGTACCCGACGAGCGCCTGGTCGGGGACGTGGCGGGGGCCACGGCCCACCTGCGGGCCCAGGACGGCTCGAACGGCAGGGTGGCGACCATCGGCTTCTGCTCCGGGGGGCGCCAGTCGTTCCTGGCCGCCTGCAGCCTGGACCTCGATGCCGCCGTCGACTGCTACGGCGCCTTCGTGCTGACGGTACCGCCGGACGAGTTCCCACTCCGGATCGGACCGCTCGGCGACCGGGTCGGCGACCTCGGGTGCCCGCTCCTCGGCCTGTTCGGTGCCGACGACCAGTACCCGGGGCCGGAGGAGGTCACCGAGTTCGAGCGCGTGCTGACCGCCGCCGGCAAGGAGTTCGAGTTCCACTCCTACGAGGGGGCGGGCCACGCCTTCTTCAACACCGACCGACCGAGCTTCCGACCGGACGCCGCCCGGGACGGCTGGGAGCGGATCTGGACCTTCTTCGGCCGGCACCTGTCGGACTGAGCGCGCGTACCAGGAGAGGACGGACAGCCATGTGCACCTACCGGACGACGACCCTGCCGGTCGCCGGAAGCGGCAAGGGGGCCGAAGGATGGTTCCCCGTGACCGACGCCTCGGTCTACTTCGACCACCCGGTCCACGCCCCGGCCGACCACACCCTCAACGTGGACCTGCGCAACCCGTCCCGGGGGGCGTCGGCCCGTGTGGCCCTCGAGCTCGACCCCGTGTCGGCGCGGGCCCTGGCGGTGGCCATCCTGGACATGCTCGACGGCGCGCCGCCCGGGCTCATCCCCTCGTAGGGGGCGGTCCGGGCGAGGTCCGTCAGACCGGGGGAGCCTCCGGTGGGGCGGGGGGCGCGGTCGGTGGAGGAGGCGGCGGAGGTGTCGCGCCGGGCGGTGGCGGCGGCGGTGGGTAGGCCGTGCCGGGCTGGGGCGGCGGGGGAGATGTTGCGCCGGGGGAGGGCGGCGGCGGCGGGTAGGCCGTGCCGGGCTGGGGCGGCGGGGGGTAGGCCGACTGCTGCGGGTAGCCGGGCTGCTGCGGATAGCCGGCGGGCGGCGGTGGCGGCACGTAGCCGCCCTGGGTCGGATAGGCCGGGTCCGCGTAGCCGTAGCCGCCGGCCATGGCGGCCGGGCCCTTCGGGCCGAGGTAGGTGCTCTTGCCCAGCCACAGGATGAACCAGAAGATCACCGGCAGGAGGACCAGGCCGACGGTGAATCCCGCGCCGTGCCCGAAGCTCTTGGACACGTCATTGAGGATGAAGATCGAGATGACGAGGAGCGCAAGACTGCCGAGATAGGGGATCAGGGGGAGCAACAGGAACCACGCCCAGGTCTTCGGTCGCCCGGCCACGCGCAGGAGCACGATGAAGTTGTAGATGGGCACGAACGCCGCCCATGCCGGGTCCCCCTGGGGCGAGGCCTTCTGGTAGGTGCCCCACACGGGGAGCGCGAACAGGATGTAGAAGAAGATCAGGAGGAGCAGGAATACTCCGCCACCTGCGCCTGACGAGGCCGCTGTCATGAATCCCACGAGAACCTCCTGGAGGTGATGGTCCCGCGGTCGGGACGCCGGGACCATCGTTGCACCTGGTGGGCCCCGGCGGTGTGATCCGGCGGGCCGCGGGCGATCCCGGTGGGCCTGGCGCGGGACGAACCGGTGTCGCACCCCGTGAGTAAGGTCGCCACTCGTGGGCGACGCACAACCGGGAGCCGGGCTCCACCTCTACTCGGCGGGACGGGCCGACCTGTTGGTCGAGCGGCTCGCCGGGGTGCTGGCGGCGGATCCGCTGGACCCGATGGAGGCCGAGTGGCTGGCCGTGCCCTCCGACGGCATGCGGCGGTGGGTGAGCCTCGACCTCGCCCGCCACCTGGGGGCGAGCGGACCGGGTGCCGCCGACGGTGTGGCGGCCAACTTCCGACGCGCCTACCCGGGCACGCTGCGGGCCGTCGTGCTCGACGCCGCGGCCCGCCAGGACGGCGGCGCCAGCGGGCGCGCCCCGGGTGAGGACCCTTGGCGGATCGACCGGATGGTGTGGCCCCTCCTCGCCGTGTTCGACGACCTGGTGGCCGCGGGCACGCTTCCGATCTTCACCGAGCTGCCCGCCGGGGCTTCCCGGTTCACCCGTGTGCGAGCCGTCGCCGACCTGTTCGACCGCTACCACCTGCACCGACCGGAGATGGTCCGTGCGTGGGCAGACCCCGGGGGTCGGCACGGTGGGCTGGTCGACGGATCGGGCGACCCACTCGCCGCCCACGCCACCTGGCAGCCGTTCCTGTGGCGCCGCTTGCGGGACGAGATCGGCAGCCCGAGCCCGCCCGAGCGCATGGCCGAGGTCGTCGGTCGCGTGGCCCACGGCGCGCTCGACCTCGATGACGAGCTGCCCTCCCGCCTCCTACTCTTCGGGTTCACGGCGCTGCCCGGCCAGGACTTCCTGCCGCTCGTGGAGGCCGTGGCCCGGCAACGGGCCGTGCACCTGTTCCTTCTCGCGCCGCACCAATTCGACCCCACCGCCCTGCTCGCCGCCTGGCCGGCCCCGGCGGACGGGCACCCCCGCCTGCGATCGGAGGACCTGACGGCGGAGTCGGTCCGTCACCCGTTGCTGCGCTCCTGGGGGCGGCTGTCCCGCGAAGCGGCACTGCTGATCGCCGACCGGGCTGGCCCCGACGGGATCGACGTCCTGACCGGGGGAGGAGCGGAGCCGACCACACTCCTCGGGCGGCTCCAGGCGGCGATCCGCGCGGACGCCCAGGATGCGCCGTCACCCGTCGACGCGCACGACCGGTCGGTGCAGTTCCACGCCTGCTTCGGTGCAAAGCGCCAGGTCCAGGTGGTACGCGACGCCATCCTCCACCTCCTCCAGGACCGGGCGGGCGAACTCACCGAGGACGACGTGCTCGTCGTCTGTCCGGACCTCGAGCGGTTCGCCCCCCTCGTCGAGGCCGAGTTCGGCCCGGGCGGCTCGACCGGCGGGGTCACTGGTACCGGCGACGGGCCGCCGGCCCTCCGGTACCGGATCGCCGACCGGTCGCTGCGGTCCACCAACCCCGTCCTCGGCGCCACCACCGCGCTGCTGGACCTGGTCGCCGGTCGCTTCGAGTTCGCCGAGGTGCTCGACTTCCTGTCCCTGGCGCCGGTGCGGGCCCGATTCGGCCTCGACGACGACGACCTCGCCGTTCTGGCCGAGTGGGCGACGGAGACGCGTGTGCGATGGGGCCTCGATCCCGTGCACCGTTCCGGCTTCGGCGTGCCTGCGGCGGTCGGGCACAACACGTGGCAGGCCGCGCTCGACCGCCTACTGCTGGGGTCGGCGGTGTCCGACGGGGGGCTCGACCTCACCGTCGGCGGGGTGGCCCCCTACGGCGTCGACAGCGGTGACCTCGAGGTGCTCGGTGTGTTCGCGCACGTGCTGGAGCGCCTGGCGACTCTGGCCGACCACAGCGAGCGGGGCGGTCGGACCGTCGGCGGGTGGATCGACCTCCTCCGGGCGGCCTGCCACGATCTGCTGGCCGCGCCGACCACGGCCGGCTGGCAGTTCGACGCGCTCGAACGGGTCCTCGTCGAGGTGGTGGACGACGCCGCCGCTTCGCGACGCGGCCCGGGCGTGCCCCTCGACCTACTCGACGTGCGCAGGCTCCTCGAACGTCGGCTCGACAGCGGTCCCGGTCGTCCCGACTACTTCCGCGGTGGGGTGACGGTCACGTCGATGGCCTCACTCCGGTGGGTGCCGTTCCGGGTGGTCTGCGTGCTCGGACTGGACCAGGACTCGCCGGGCGCCACGGCGCCGGACGCCTCCGACCTCGTCGCCGACTCGCCCCAGGTCGGCGACCCGGACCCGCGGTCCGAGGGCCGCCAGTGGCTGCTCGAGGCCGTGCTCGCGGCCGGCGACCACCTGGTGGTGGTACGTGACGGGCGCGACGTCCGCTCCAATCACGAGGTGCCCCCCGCCGTGCCGGTCGCTGAGCTCCACGACGCCGTCGTGGCGCTGGTGGGGGAGCGCCGGACG
>Ga0302157_10008295_pt1 | contig 10237 bp, 6 predicted proteins | sample I_Bog_N3_3_FD_193502 | JGI IMG/M metagenome (GOLD analysis project Ga0302157, IMG submission 193502) | Peat permafrost microbial communities from Stordalen Mire near Abisko, Sweden - I_Bog_N3_3 | ecosystem: Environmental > Terrestrial > Soil > Wetlands > Peat | place: Sweden: Abisko, Stordalen...
AGGCGACGTCGAACTTGTCGCGCAGGCCGATCAGCCGCGCCATCGCGTAAGGCGAGGAACAGTCCATCCGGATCTTGCCGTCCCAGTCCACCGTCATGAAGCGGAAGGTCGGATCGACCGCGTCGCTGACAACGGTGGCATCGAGCCGGTAGCGCTCGATGATCGGCTGCCAGTAGTGCACGGCAGCCCCGCCCAGTGGATCGATCCCGATTTTCACACCCGATGAGCGGATCGCCTCCATGTCGACGACGTTGGCGAGGTCGGCGACATAGGGCGTGACGTAATCGTAACGGTGAACGCAGGCCGCCTTGCGCGCGCGGTCGTAGGGGATGCGCTTGACGCCGCGCAGCCCGTCCTTGAGAAAGCCGTTGGCGGCGCGCTCGATGCCTGCGGTGATGTCGGTATCCGCCGGTCCGCCATTGGGCGGATTGTACTTGAACCCGCCATCATCAGGCGGATTGTGCGACGGCGTGATCACGACGCCGTCGGCGAGGCCTTCGCTGCGGCCCCTGTTGGTGGTGAGGATGGCGTGCGAGATCACCGGCGTCGGCGTGTAGCCGTCATGGGCGTCGATCATCAGCTCGACGCCGTTGGCCGCGAACACTTCGATGGCGCTCGCCAGCGCCGGCTCGGCCAACGCGTGGGTGTCGATGCCGATGAACAGCGGCCCGGTGATGCCGGCGGCCTTGCGGTGATCGCACACCGCCTGGCTGACCGCGAGGATGTGCGCCTCGTTGAAAGCGTGGTTGAAGGCGGAACCGCGATGCCCCGAGGTGCCGAACGCCACCCGCTGCGAAGCGACCTTTGGATCAGGCACGCCCGTGAAATAGGCTGTCACCAGCCGCGGCACATTCACCAGCATCGAGGGCTCGGCGGTCTTGCCGGCGAGCGGATTCACTTTGGCGGACACGGGGGTTCCTTCGTCAGTTACAGGCGCGGCATTGTAGAGGGGTTTTGCGGTAGCGAACAAGGGACGCGCAACTCTCTCATCGTCATTGCGGGCGAAGCGAAGCAATCCATCTTTTTCGACTGATGTATGGATTGCTTCGTCGCTACGCTCCTCGCAATGACGGTGGGGCGAGCGTTCGCGCGACCCGCTGGCTCGACAATGACGATTTGACACCGTCATTCCGGGGCGATGCGAAGCATCGAACCCGGAATCTCGAGATTCCGGGTCTGGTGCTAACGCACCATCCCGGAATGACGGGCTAGTGCCGCCCCCTATTCCACGCTGACCTTCTTCGGCTCGATAATATCGAAATCCGGGACAAAATCGTCGAGCAGGCCGAACAGCGCGCGCAGCTTCAGCGGATTGCCCGAGATCGAGACGTCGCCGGTGACGAGGCTGCCGAGGAAGGTGCGCTGCTTCAGCGTGATGGCGTCGAGCGCGGCGCGGGTCAGTTTCACCCCGGCATCGGCGCTGTCGGCAAGCGGGCCCGCGCGATGGGTCAGCGCCGAGTTCTCCAGGTTCATCACGAAGGTCTCGTTGGAATCCGTGAACGTCCAGTTGATCACGATGTGCTTGCCCTCGGCCTTGGCGGCGTTGAGCCGGACGCCGAGGAAATCGAAGGCGAGGTCGATCGAGACGCCCTTGAGCAGATCGGCATTCGCGGTCGAAATCTGCGGCGCCGGCGCGCCATTGCGCAGTTCGGCGGCGCCGGTCAGATAGGCGTTGCGCCAGGTCGCGGCCTCGCTCTGGTAGCCCAGTTGCTCCAGCGCGTCGGCGCCGAGGTCGCGCGCTTCCTTGTTGGCGGGATCGGCGAACACCAGCTGGCTGGTGACGCTGGCGACCCAGCGGTACTGCCCTTTGGCGAAATCCTCGCGCGCGCGCTTCAGCACCGCCTCGCTGCCGCCCATGTATTCGACCTGCTTTCGCGCTTCCTCCGCGCGGGGCAGCGGATTGAGGTCGGCGGGATTGGCGTCGTACCAGCCGAGATAGAACTGATAGACCGCCTTGGCGTTGTGGCTCAGCGTGCCGTAATAGCCGCGCGCCGACCACTCGTTGGCGAGGCTCGACGGCAGCTTGAGCTGCTCGGCGATCTCGGTCGGGGTCAGGCCGTGGTTGAGCAGCCGCACGGTCTGGTCGTGGATGAACTTGTAGAGGTCGCGCTGCTTCTTCAGGAAGGCGACAATGCGCGCATTGCCCCACATCGGCCAGTGATGCTGCGCGATCACGGCGTCGGTGCGGTCGCCGTAGCGCAGGATCGCCTCGTCGAGGTAGTGCGACCACAGCCGGCCGTCGCGGATCTCGGCGCCGCGCAGCGTGTAGAGATTGTGCATGTTGTGGGTGGCGTCCTCCGCCATGTCCAGCAATTTGAACTGCGGGAAATACATCAGCATTTCCGCCGGCGCCTCCGAGCCCGGCACCAGATGGAATTCGATCTCCACCCCGTCGATGCTGCGGGTCTCGTAGCTCTGCTTGATCAGGTCGTTGGGCGGAACAAGCGAGATCGTGCCCCGCGACAGCCCCTTGCCCAGCCCCTCGTCGATCTGCGCGCGTTCGCCGACCGGCAAGGTCAGCCCGTACATGTATTGCGCGCGGCGGCTCATGGCGTTGCCGGCGATGACGTTTTCGGCCACCGCGTGCTCCATGAATCCGTCCGGCCCGATCACCCTGACCTTGCCGGACGCGGCGTCCTCCGCCGAGATCACGCCCTTGGCGCCGCCGAAATGATCGATATGGCTGTGGCTGTAGATCACGGCGACGACCGGCCTGGCCGGACGGTGCTGCAGGTAGAGATCGAGCGCGGCCCGCGCGGTTTCGTTCGACAGCAGCGGATCGATCAGGATCAGGCCGCTGTCGCCCTCGATGATGGTGAGATTGGCGAGGTCGAGGCCGCGCACCTGGTAGACCCGCTCCGTCACCTGGAACAGGCCGTTGACGGCATTGAGCTGGGCCTGCCGCCACAGGCTCGGATTGACGGTAGCCGGCACCGCGTCGTTCTGCAGGAAGGCATAGGGTCTGCTGTCCCAGGCCGGCTTGCTGCCGGGACCCGCGATCACGCCGTCCGGCAGCGTGGCGATGAAGCCGCGCTTGACGTCCTCGAAATCGGCGCGGTCCGAAAACGGCAGCGATTTTGCAAAACCCTCGTTGGCGGCGCGGGTCGCCGGTTCCGCGTCCTTCGGCTGTGCTGACACCTGCTGACAAATGAGCGCGCTGGCGCCGAATGCGGCCAGCCATGTCAGCGTTCTGAGGAGAGAATTCATCGGTGTTTCCTCTGTCGTGCCTTATCGGACTTTTGCCCTTTTCCGGGCGCCGGACTCATCCCATATTCGCTGCATGGCGAACAATCCAGACAATCCCAAAAAGCCCTCCAAAACCCCGAAATCGAAAGCACATCGCCCTGACGTGCAGCCGATCGGGCCGGCGCTGGCCGAACTGCTCAATCCCGCGATCAATCGCGGCGATGCCGGCATGGGTTCAGGTACCGGCCTGCAGCCGCCGCCGGACAATTCCCGGGACCGCCGCTCCGGCGGCGAAGCCGCAGCGCACCGCGCGCGGGCCTCGACCAGGGCCGGCGATGATGATGTGGCGAAGAAGGATGCTTCCTTCTCCCCTCCTCCCGCGCGCGAAGCGCGTGGCGGGGAGGGGTCGGGGGTGGGGGGTGGTGCAGCGAGTCCGTCTGCCAGCGAGTCTGCTGAGACACCCCCCACCCCCGACCTCGAGAGCGAGCTTCGCTCGCCTCGGACCCCGCCGCTTCGCGGAGGGAGGGGAGAAGAAGGGCCGGGTGCTTCCACGAATCCCGGCCTCTCCGAATCTCCGCAGCGCGAATTCGCGCCGGCGAATTACAACACCGCCGCCACCATCCCCACGCTCGATCCGGAACTGGCAAAACAACTCGGCTTCACCACCGAGGAGGAAGACGCCGCCGCGATGGCGCGGCCGCCGCGCAACAAGATGGAGGCGCTCGGCGTTGCCGCGACCGCGGATGCGCTGGAAAACCTGATCCGCGACGGCCGGCCCGAGTTCAAGGGCGAGGACGGCCAGGTCCGGATCTGGACTCCGCATCGCCCGCCGCGCCCGGAAAAATCCGAAGGCGGCGTGCGCTTCGTGATCAAGTCCGAATACGAACCGAAGGGCGACCAGCCGACCGCGATCAAGGAACTGGTCGAGGGCATCGCGCGCGACGACCGCACGCAGGTGCTGCTCGGCGTCACCGGCAGCGGCAAGACCTACACCATGGCCAAGGTGATCGAGGCCACGCAGCGTCCCGCCATCATCCTGGCGCCGAACAAGACGCTGGCGGCGCAGCTCTACGGCGAGTTCAAGAGCTTCTTCCCCGACAACGCCGTGGAATATTTCGTCAGCTACTACGATTACTACCAGCCCGAGGCCTACGTTCCCCGCACCGACACCTACATCGAAAAGGATTCTTCCATCAACGAGCAGATCGACCGCATGCGCCATTCGGCGACGCGGGCGCTGCTGGAGCGCGACGACGTCATCATCGTGGCTTCCGTTTCCTGCATCTACGGTATCGGCTCGGTCGAGACCTATACCGCCATGACCTTCGCGCTGAAGAAGGGCGAGCGCATCGACCAGCGGCAACTGATCGCCGATCTCGTCGCGCTGCAATACAAGCGCACCCAGGCCGATTTTACCCGCGGCACGTTTCGCGTCCGCGGCGACGTCATCGACATCTTCCCGGCGCATTATGAAGACCGCGCCTGGCGGGTGAACTTGTTCGGCGACACCGTGGAGAATATCGAGGAGTTCGATCCGCTCACCGGCCACAAGCAGGACGAACTCGAATTCATCAAGATCTACGCCAACTCGCATTACGTGACGCCGCGGCCGACCCTGGTGCAGGCGATCAAGTCGATCAAGTCAGAGTTGAAGATGCGGCTGGATCAGCTCAACAACCAGGGCCGTCTCCTGGAGGCGCAGCGGCTGGAGCAGCGCACCACCTTCGACCTCGAGATGATGGAGGCCACCGGCTCCTGCGCCGGCATCGAAAACTATTCGCGCTATCTCACGGGACGCCGACCCGGCGAGCCGCCGCCGACCCTGTTCGAATATGTCCCTGATAATGCGCTGGTGTTCGCCGACGAGAGCCACGTCACCGTGCCGCAGATCGGCGGCATGTTCAAAGGCGACTTCCGGCGCAAGGCAACCCTGGCCGAATACGGTTTCCGGCTGCCCTCCTGCATGGACAACCGGCCGCTGCGCTTCGAGGAATGGGACATGATGCGCCCGCAATCGGTCGCGGTGTCGGCGACGCCGAGCGCGTGGGAGCTGAACGAAAGCGGCGGCGTGTTCGTCGAGCAGGTGATCCGTCCCACCGGCCTGATCGATCCGCCGGTCGACATCCGCCCGGCGCGCACGCAGGTCGACGATCTCGTCGGCGAGGTCCGCGCCACCGCGCAAGCCGGCTACCGCTCGCTGGTCACCGTGCTGACAAAGCGGATGGCGGAAGACCTCACCGAATACATGCACGAGCAGGGCATTCGCGTCCGTTACATGCACTCGGACATCGACACCATCGAGCGCATCGAGATCATAAGGGATTTGCGGCTCGGCGCCTTCGACGCCCTGGTCGGCATCAACCTGTTGCGCGAGGGTCTCGACATCCCCGAATGCGCGCTGGTGGCGATCCTCGACGCCGACAAGGAAGGTTTTTTGCGCAGCGAAACGTCTCTCATCCAGACCATCGGCCGCGCCGCGCGCAACGTCGACGGACGGGTGATCCTCTACGCCGACCACATCACCGGCTCGATGACGCGCGCCATCGCCGAGACCGACCGCCGCCGGGAGAAACAGGTCGAATACAACACCGAGCACGGCATCACGCCGGAGAGCATCAAGAAGTCGATCGGCGACATCATGAACTCGGTCTACGAGCGCGACCATGTGCTGGTGGAGATCGGCGACGGCGGCATGGCCGACGACGTTATCAGCATCGGACACAATTTCGAGACCGTGCTCGCCGACCTTGAAACTAGGATGCGCGAGGCCGCCGCCGACCTGAATTTCGAGGAAGCCGCCCGCCTGCGCGACGAAGTCAAACGCCTGCGCGCGACAGAGCTGGCTGTGGTCGACGACCCCACCGCCCAGCAGCGCACCGTGCAGAACAAGGCCGGCGCCTATGCCGGGATGAAGAAATACGGCGAAGCCGCCAACCTGCCGGCCGGCTCCTCCAAGCGCGGCGGCAACAATACCCCCCGCGCCGGATCATCCACGCGCGCCGGTGCCTCTTCTGCATCAACGCGCGGCGGTGCCTCTTCCCCCTCCCCCCTTGCGGGGCCCGAGGCGAGCGAAGCTCGCTCTCGAGGCCGGGGTGGGGGGTCAACGAGTCGCGGCCCCTCGAAAATCCACAAACCCCATCTCGACGAAATGCACGGGCCGGAGTCCCTGCCCTTCCGCCCCGGCCGCACCCCTCCACGCAAACCCTCGCCCGACGACGCAGGCCCAGCCAGCGGCAGCAAGATCTTCCAGCCCACCGACTCCCGCCAGTCCGGCCCCGAATTCGGCCCCACCCCCCGCTCCAGCGGCGGCGCCCCGGGGCATCGGGGAGGATGGAAGAAGAGGTAGCGGCGGTTCATCGACGCTGGCGTCATGATACTCGGCTTCGCTGCGAGCATCGCGGCCATGGATTTGCGCGGTCGCGCTTTTGTTCGCGCCGTGACGACGAGGCGGAGGCTATGTCAGATCGACCTCCCCTTCACCACAACAACCCCTAGTGCCCCCCGCCGGGCAAATCACGCTGGGGCTCGGTCCAGTCCCCTTTGCAAAAATATTTCTGTTTTTCCGAAACAAAAATCAGTCTATAGCGTCCCCCGTCCCGCCTCACAGAGGGGCGTTTCGCGATCGTCACGGACGTTGCGGCGGGATGCGGTGGACGCGGCAGCGTCGGCGCGAAACGGAATCGCAGGGCGGGTTTCCCGTGAGCGATCACCCGGCGCGCAGACGAACGGCGCTGGTGCGGACGGTTAAAACGTGTGGTTCTGACGCCTCGACGCCGGCGTCAAGTCTCGCGGAGGAATGGTCGGCCCGACCGGGCGCGGACGATTCCACATTCGCGGGGCGACGGTGACAAGAAAGCCCGATCGCCGGGGAGATCACGTGACAGGCCGTTAACACCATCGTGTGCGGGAATGCCGGGTGTTTCGGCGTATCCGTGGCGACTAACGCGCGTGTTACCTACACTACACGCGCGGCTGCGGGTGCGCTGGCACCCGGCATTCCCCACGCCCTCTTCGGGGCGAAACTGATGGCAAACCTCGGGCGTATCGCGCCGCGAGAATGATTTTCCTCGTCCCGGCCTTGAGCCGGGACAACCGATTGGGAATTCGTCGTCTTCACATCCCGGCTGTTTGAAACGTGAAACAGTGCATGCGGCGCGGCGCGGCCAGCCGAGCCGCCCTTCGCCGCGCAAGGCGCGACCCCGCATTACAAACATCAGCGGATTTGCTATCGTCCACCGGCGCCAACATCTTTCAACCCGGCGCTGAGGGAGATCGCCATGGCCAAGGGTCAGATGCGCAGCAACAAGGAAAAGAAGAAACCGAAGGCCGACAAGAATCTGAAGAAGGGCGGCGCGGCGGCGGTCAATCCGTTCGCGGCCGGCAAGACGCCGGCCGGCCAGAGCCCCAACAGCAAGAAGAACTGACGCCGGGTCGCCCCATCGATGCAGGCTTATCGATTCAGGCCTGGAGCCGCTCGCGACGGAGAACAGTCCTGGCGGCATGGCCGTCTGCCCCGCGGCAGACGGCCAGCCCTTGTGCGGTGAAGTCCGCGGCGTAGCGCCGCGCCCGGCGGTTTTCGAGCCTCCCGGTCGCCCGGGGTGTCGCGCCCCCGCCGCCGGCCCGCTACGGTGCCGGTCGGCCGCTTGAAGCCGCGGCAGGGTAAACGACAAAACCCCCGCCGATTGCGAACCATTCTCGAACCGTTAACGTCAAACCCATCGAATCCGGCTGGCCGATTGATCCCCGCGCGGTTCCGTTGACAATGGACCGCAAGGGAGAGTCGGGCCAAACACCGGCGGAGAAGAGACAATGATCGAGCCAACCAACCGGCAGCGCGTGCTGGCGCTTCTCGATGATTTCTCCGCGGGCAATATCGAGGGCGCGCTCGACCGCTGCACCGACGACGTCGATTTCCTCACCCACGCGCCGATCGACATCCTGCAGCATTTGGGCCCCCGCCGCGGCAAGGCCGAGCTGCGGGAAATGTGGGAAACCGTGCGAACCCGCTATTCCGGCATCCGCTACGAAGCGCCCATCCTGATCGCCGAGGGCGACCGGGTCGCGGCCTATCTTCGCGCATTCTTCAAGAAGCGCAGCAACGAGCGGGTCGTGCAATTCGACGTGGCGGTGTTCTACACCTTCCACGACGGCCGGGTCGCCCAGATCCGCGAGATCATCGATTCCTTCGACCTGGTGCAGCAGGTGCTCGAACGCGACGTCTCCGCGCTGCTGGCCACGGGCAAGCCAACCGGCATCTAGCAGGCAGCCACTCCCACCAGCGTCACGATCGGCACTGTCCGCGCACGACCGGAACCGGCGATCGTTCGCAAGACGACCCTGTGTCGGTTCGCCGTCGTTATTTCCTCGCCCCGTTGAACCATTCCGCCCCTGCCGCGACTCATCTTGGGTGATTGCGTATGTCAGGCGGAAGCCCCCATGAAAATTGCGTTGCTGGTGCTGCTGGGTCTGGTGCTGGGTGCCCTCGGCGGCGCCGCGCTCGGGATCGGCGCCGGGCTGGCTTGGGTCGAATTCTTCAAAACCACTAATTTTGAAGGCTATAGCGGCATGCTGGTGTTCTTCACCTTCATGCCGCTGGGCGCGGCGATCGGCGGGCTCGGCGGCGCGCTGCTGTTCGGCACCATGGCGATTCGCGATTCGGAAATCGCCATCGAGCGCGAGCCGGTGCGCCGAAACGAGCCCTGAATGGCCACCCGACACGGAAATGTGCGGGCCTGGCTGCATTTGTGCAATGCAAAATTGGGCGTTGAATTCCGGCCGATTTGGTTTATTTGAAGCTTCAACAATGAAGTGCAGCATGCCGGGCCTCGCCAATGACGCCCGGCATGGCCGTTTTCCGGCCGTTTGCTGATTCGAAACCCAGTTCCGAAAGCAGAAAGAATGACAGAGCACAGCCTCTGGCGTTTCTCACGCGCGTTGCATCGCGCGATCAACGAGCGCCGGCACGATGAACTCGAAGACCTGATCGATGAGGATGTCGACTGGGCGATCTACGGCCCGATCGACATGTTCCCGTTTCTCGGCGCGCGCCGCGGCAAGGCCGCCGTGCTGGAAGTGCTGCGCCAGATCGCGGACAACGTCCGGGTCCACCGCTTCGACCGCGAGACCATCATGCTCGGCGTCGACTCCGCAGCCTCGATGCTGCGCTACTCGCTGACGGCGCTCGACTCCAACAAGCCGATCTCGTTGCGGATCTCGCATTTCGCGCAGTTCAAGGCCGGCCGGCTGAGCCATCTGCGCGTTCTCGTCGACACCTTCGATCTGGTCGAGCAGGCGCTCGGGCGCCCGATCCACCTGCCGAAAATGACGGCATTCGCCTGATTTGGCGTTGTCGTTGTAGGGTGGGCAAAGGCGCTCTTGCGCCGTGCCCACCTGTCGCGTTCGGAAATATCGGTGGGCACGCTTACGCTTTGCTCACCCTACGGTCCGCTCGTCGCATGACGGCAAGCCCGCCACAATTTCGCGCGGATGTGCACGCATCCTCGCCGCGACGACGTCCGGGCGGGGTCATGATTTCCACAATACGACAAAGTCGAGCCGTGCTGCTGAGCCTGGTAGCCGGCCTTGGTTTGCTCTCGGCGCTGCCGGCCGCCGCGCAGACGCCGCCATCGGCAACAGAAGATCCGGAAAAGCCCGCGGCGGAAGCCGCCGCCGCGCCGGATGCCGACGATAGCGACATCAAGGGCCTGGAGCTGGACTGGAGCCAGCTCAACGTCGATGCCTCCACGCTCACGACCGGTCCGGCGTCGAAGGGGGGTTCGTCGCAGGCGGTTTCGAGCAGCGAGATGTCGTGGACGGCCAAGGACAGGCCGAATGGCGCGGCCGCCGTGTCGGTGAAGCAGCCGCTGTCGCCGTTCTGGGATGCGCGGATCGGCGCCGACATGACCGTCACCCGGCAGCCCACGACGATGTCGGAACTGCTGTCGGAGAAGGTGGCGAATGGCGGCAGCGAGCCGCAATCGTCCGGCACCGCATGGGCGGCGGTGTCCGCCCCCGGCGTCGGCTCGATCTGGGACAAGACCGCAATCGAGGC
>Ga0302157_10008297_pt1 | contig 10236 bp, 6 predicted proteins | sample I_Bog_N3_3_FD_193502 | JGI IMG/M metagenome (GOLD analysis project Ga0302157, IMG submission 193502) | Peat permafrost microbial communities from Stordalen Mire near Abisko, Sweden - I_Bog_N3_3 | ecosystem: Environmental > Terrestrial > Soil > Wetlands > Peat | place: Sweden: Abisko, Stordalen...
GCCGGAGCAGTCGTAGCCGACCGGACCGTTCCCGCCGTAGATGTAGGGCTTGCCCAGCTGGGCGAAGGCGAAGAGCACGGCACGGTCGCCGGGGGTCACCGGCCGGAAGAGCAGCCCCTGGGTCGGTGGGACGGCGCCGGCGTCGCCGAACGCCCAGGCCGTGCCGTTCTGGTCGACCACCCAGTACCCGCGGCCACTCGAGGTGGACACCACCCGCTCGGCCGGATCCGGGGTCGGCGTGCCGCCCATCGAGCCGTAGAAGTCGGCATCGCCGAAGGCGAAGATGCCGCCGTCGGCGGCGATGGTCCAATAGCCACTGCCGTCGGGGGCGGCGGACATGCCCACCACCGGTTGATTGAGGACCAGGCTGCCGGTGGAACCGTGGAAGGTGGCATCGCCGAAGGAGAAGATGCCGCCGTCGGAGGCCACCAGCCAGTAGCCCTTCCCGTCGGCGGTGGCATCCATGCCGACCACCGGCCGGTTGAGCACCGTTCCGCCCGTGGATCCGTGGAAGATGGCGTCACCGAACGAGAACACACCTCCGTCCCGAGCCACCAACCAGTAGCCGCGACCATCGGGGGTGGAGGCCATCCCGACCACCGGTTGGTTCAGCACCAGGCTGCCGGTGGAGCCGTAGAAGTGGGCATCACCGAACGAGAAGATGCCTCCGTCGGATGCCACCAGCCAGTACCCGTGACGATCGGGCGTGGTGGTGACGCCGACCACGGGGGCGTTGGGCGCCGAACTCAATCCACCGTAGGACGGGGCGCTCCCGAAGTTCCACACCTGTCCGGCCGTCGAGGCCAACCAGAAGTTGGTGGGCGAGGGGCTGGCGTGCACACCTTGCAGGCTGATTGGAATGTCGGGTGCCGACACCGCCGGAACCGACGTCACCACCATACCGGCGACGGCCAAGGCACACACCAGCAGGATGGCCAGTACCCGTGTCGGACGTTGGATCACCATGCAATTGTCGACCTACGCGGCGGCCTCCTTGAGGATCGTGCAGGTGACGGAGGTCTGGATGGATTGCCGCATTCCCATCGAGGGGTGGGAGTGCCGATGCACGTCACCGCTACCGATGTTGTCCGGTGGGATCCCAATCATCAATGTCACTCGGCACCCGCGTGAACGGCCAGTCGACCATGGCCAACAGGCCGCCAAGTGACAACGACAGCGTGAAGGCGGCGGTCGCCCGGGTGAGAATCGTCGGGCCGGGGACCACGATGACGAATCCGATCACCAGAACGTTGACGGTGACAATGGCGGCCATGGCCCAGTCGTACCGCCGTCGGCCGAGGAAGCTGAGGCCGATGATCGCCAGTCCGGCCCAGAAGTAGACGGTCTGGTAGAGGTGGTGCCCCTTCTGGCTGGAGAGGAAGAGCAGCACCAGTCCCTGTCCGATGGCCGTCCGCTCCAGCAGCGTGGTCCGCTGGCGGTACTCCGGTCGCTCGACGAGAACGCCACGCTCGGCCACCAGATCGGCGAGCTCCTCGACCGGTCGGTCCACCAGCACCTGGGGGAACATCAAGGTGGAGGTGTGCGGCCGACTCCCCGACAGGCTGACCTCTTTTCCGGCGGCCGGGAGGCGGAACCCGCCACCTTTCCGGACCTTCAGGACCAACTCCTGACCCTTGTGCTTCACCTTGCCTCCGGAGATGTCCGTCCAGGGGGCGAACATCCGAAGATACGGGAGGCGAATGCCGTAGCGATCGAAGGTGACCACCGGGGTCCGTCGCCGTCGGACGATCAGGCAGGCGCCAACGATGAAGCCCACCCAGGCGAGGTTGAATACCGCCCCGACGATGTGGCCCGCCGGGTTGGTCCCCAGCTGGAGGAGCGCCAGGGCGGCAGCCACCAGAGCGGCGGGAACCGAAAGGAGGAGCCACGACAGACGGCTGCGTACCGGCACGTCCACGGTGGTGGTGCCCGTCAGCATGGCGGCCACTGTAGGCGGCGGGTCAATGGGCAACCGCCGTCAGCTACCGGATCGCTCGGGTGGAATGGAGTAGGTGACCTGGGCCTTGGCGACGATCGCTGGGGTGCCATCCGACCGCATGGCCACCTCGACGACGGCCAGGCGCTTGCCCAGCTTCAGGAGGAGTCCTTCGGCGATCACGTCCATGAGCTCCGGACGACGCAGGAAGTCGATGTGGAGGCTGGTGGTCACCGACAGGGCCACTGGACCGATCTGACCGACAATGGCCAGCCAGGCCGTGCAGTCAGCAAGGGCCATCAGGGCCGGTCCGGCCACCGTGCCGCCGGGGCGGCTGTGGGCGGACGACACCGGAAGACGGAGGCGCACGCCCAGATCGGTGATCTCCTCGACCACGTACGAAGGCGGGGACCCCGGAAATCCGTCGTGCAGAAATTGCTGGAGCGCTTCGACCGTCATGGCGGGCATGGCCAACGGTATCGCCGGACGCTGCCACCGAGCGCTGCGACTGAGGCAATGCGTCAGTCCGGTGATATGGCCCCGAACTCGCCGTGGCGGCCGATGCCGGAGGTGAAGCGGGCCGCCCCGGCCTCCGTCTCTCCACTGGCAATGGTGGCCAGGCCGTGGCGGATCTCGTTGACGATGGCTTGCGGTTCACTGAGGTCCCACTGCTCGATGGCCGACATCCGATCGTGACGGAGGCAGGTCTGCGGAAATGCCGCCAACCGATCGGCCAGCTGGATGGCGGCAGCCAGCGCCCCTCCGGGCTCCGCCACCCGATTCACCAGTCCCATGGCGTGAGCTTCCGGGCCGTCAACGCCTCGACCGGTGAGAATGAGGTCCATCGCCCGGCTGTGCCCGATCAGCCGCGGAAGGCGGATGGTCCCCAGGTCCACCAACGGCACACCGAAGCGGCGGCAGTAGACCCCCAGCACGGCATCGGTGGCGGCCACCCGCAGGTCACACCAGAGGGCCAGCTCCAGTCCTCCGGCCACCGCGAACCCCTCGATGGCGGCGATCACCGGCTTGCCGAGGCGGAGGCGCGACACGCCCATCGGCCCATCACCGTCTTCGGTGACCCGGTTCCCGCGTCCCTCCATCACTCCCTTCAGGTCAGCTCCGGCACAGAACGTGGCTCCCGCCCCAGTCAGGATGGCCACCGAAGCGCCGGGATCGGCGTCGAAGGCGCGGAAGGCGGCGACCAGGGCAGCCCCGGTGGCGCGGTCGACGGCGTTGCGCCGTTCGGGCCGGTCGATCGTCACCACCCGTACGGGGCCGTGGTCCTCGGTGCGTACCTGATTGTTGTCGGTCGGCATGCGCCCGACGTTACGCCCGGCCCATCCGGGGGCGCTCGCCGACCGATCAGGCCGGGATCCCCGCGGAGCGCAGCCACTAGCCTCCTGGCCACACGGGGTCCGATCGCGCGACCGTCGATGTCGGCGATGACGGACCACCCGATCCCGGAAGGACAGTGTCAGCGGTGAGATTCGGACGCACCCGTGGCGGCGACGGACCCGCGACCCCGCCGGATCCCCCGGATGGCCTCCCGATCACCGAGCGGGACGCCCGCCTGGGGGGTTCGGTCGACGAGCCGTCGGACGGTGCCACCGTCGGGTCCGGCGCCATGCGGTTCCGGGGCTGGACCACCTGGGAAGGGCGCCCGGCACTGGCAGTGGCGGCCCGGGTCGGAGGTGGTCCGGTGGCCGTGGCCCGGGTAGGCGGTCAGCGCCGGGACGACGTCGCCGTCGCCACCGGCAACCCCGGACTGGCCGACTCCGGCTGGGCCCTGACCTTCGACCCCGGGCCGGTGGGGGAGGGGTCGACCGTGACGGTCGAACTGATTGCCTGGGTGGAGCCCGGCTCACCCCCCGTCGCCCTCGATGCCATCGAGCTCCGGCCCGACCTCGCTGGGCCGACCCCCGCCCCGGCATCGGCTCCCACCACCGGCCCGGTGGGGCGGATCGACCGTCCGGGCAACGACGACATCGTCGGCCCGGGTGCCCTGGAGGTGCACGGGTGGGTGCTCCACCCCACCGATGTGGTGCAGCGGGTCGACCTGCTGGTCAATGGGCGCCACGCCGGGCAGGCCCGGCTCGACCCGGCGGCGGACACCACGATTCCGGGCAGAGTCACGCCCTTCGTCGCCTCCGTGGTGGTCCCTCCGCCCGCCGAGGGACAACCGCTGGTGAAGGTCCAGGTCATCGCCCAGACGGTGTCCGGGCCGCCGACGGCGGCGGCGGACTGCACGGTGGTGGTCGACCGCGGTGCCCCCATCCCACCCCCGCCACAGACCCCGCCGGTGTCCGGCCCCGGACCGGCGGCGTCCCGATCGGTGGAGTCCAAGGTCGCCGAGCTCGAGCGGGTCACGGAAGGGCTGGCGGCATGGGTTGCCGATCTTCAGGCGCCGGCCACCCGACCGGGGGGGATCACCGATCAGCTGGCGGTCGGGCTGGCCTCCCATGCCGAGTGGTTGGCCACCCTGGAGCGATGGGTCAGCTCGTGCGTCAAGATCCTCTCGAACTTCGGAGCCCAGCCCATCGACTCCGCCGAGCCCTCGGCATCGGGGTCCCTCGATGTGCTGGGCACCCTGACCGCCCAGCTCGAGATTCCGGTGGTCATGGAGTGGATCGCCGAAGTCGCCCAGGTCCCCGAGGACCTGACCGTGTCGGTGACTATTGCCACCCGCGACCGCCCGGAGCTTCTGCGCCGCGCCATCGATTCGGTGCTCGGCCAGAGCTATCGGCGGCTGGAGCTGGTGGTGATGGACGATTCCGACGGAGTCGAGACGGCCCGGTTGCTGGACACCATCGACGATCCGCGGCTGCGGGTGGTGCGGACCCCGGCTCGCCGGGGGGCGGGCTCCGCCTTCAACCTCGGGCTGGCGACGGCGACCGGCGACGTCATCGCCTTTCTGGACGATGACAATCTGATGCACCGAGCGTGGCTGCGTTCGGTGGTGTGGGCACTCACGTCCTTTCCTGACGTGGACGCCATCTACGGCGCCCGCATCAAAGAGGATCCGGGGGCCCTGGGCGGGGTGCGGTCGGGCATGCTGCCGTCTCTTGAGTTCGCCCGGTACGACCGTCAACGCCACGAGCGAGCCAACTTCGTGGACCGGAACACCCTGGCCTTCCGGGCAGTCCATGCCGATCTCCGGTACGACGAGTCGTTGCGGGCGGCCAACGACTGGGATCATTCGCTCCGTCTGTTCGGACGGACCCCGCCGCTGGCCCTGCCGGTCATCTCCTGTTACTACCGGACCGTCATAGAGGGTCGGATGAGCGACATCCCGGAGGTGAAGGAGTCGGTGGACCGGGTTCGGTCGCGGTCCCACCGGGGGCGACCGTTTCGGGTACATGTGCACTCGGCGTTGTTCCCAATGCTGTCCGAGACCTACATCGGCGAGGATATCGACGCCCTCACCGACTCCGGGGCGGTGGTGACGGTGTCGGCCGTACAGGAGGCCGTCTCCAAGGCCGAGGGCGCGGTGTCGGTGTCGATGGACCCCGATACCGCCATCGAGTCCGCCCATCCGGACGTGGTGCTGATGCACTGGACCAGTCACGCCGGTGGACAGGTCCCATTGATGGAACGGCACGGCATTCCGTTCGTGGTGCAGGTCCACTCGTTCGACATCGATGCCGACACCGTGGCCGGGTTCATGGCCCACCCCCTGTGCGCCGGGGTACTCGCCCACCCGCACAATGGCTCCGAGCTACCCGGCGGCGTGGTCACCTTGCTGCCGACGGTGGGACCGAAGGTGGTCATTCCCGACAGCCCGGTGGATCGGACCGGCCTGGTCTCGGTCTCGGCCGGACTCCCCAAGAAGAACTTCGATCTGCTGATCGAGGCGATGGCCCAATCGTCGGATCTGGGGGCGACCATCGTGCTGGCCCGGACCAACGGCTTCGAGGACCTTCCCGGCGCGGTAGCCGATCAGGCGGCCCGACTGGATCCGGCGATCAGGGTGCTGGTCAATCTCCAGCGCCCTGATGCCATCGCCGCTATCGCCAATGCGTCGGCGTTCGTCTACACCCTGGCGCCCGACGTCCCGGTCATGGGGTACCCGATGTCGATCATCGAGGCCATGCTCTGCGGCACCATCGTCATCGCCCCCGACCGCCCGGAAGCCCACGAGATCGTCGGTCCGGAGCTGCGCACCTACCGGACCGCCGAGGACATCGCCCGGCACGCACGGCAGATCGCCGACGGTGGCCCGGCCATCGAGGCGTCCCGGGAAGCGCTGCGGCAGCGGGCGCTCCGGCATCGGCACGCCGATGAGCAACGACGCCTCCTCGTCACGCTCGATCGACTCCTGACGGAGTGGAAACTCCGACAGTTGTAGACGGAGGAATCGGGGGCAGCCAGGCGGTCGACGACCACGGACGAGCCGCCCATTCCGACCCCGTCCGGCGATTCCGGAGGCCGGTAGCCCCCGACACCGGAAGGTGGCGCCCGAACGGAATGCCGACGCCCGGCGACCGAAGCCAGGCCGATCAGCGACCGCCGAACCTCCTGGCACAAGGAGCGCAAGTTTCGTGGGGGATGGCCGTTGCTCTGGGGAATCGAGCCCGCCGCCACCCCGGTGACGACCGGCTCGAGGGTCTTCTGGAAATCAGGGGATCTCAAGTCAGTGGGGACAACCAGGAGTTTCACGCACCGTTTGCAGGGTAAGTGCAAAAAGACCATTGCAGGTTAATTGCAAAATAACTAAGGAGGGTAGCTCCATGAGCACCACCAAGACACCGCGGCGACACTCGAGAGCGATGCGACGGGCGGTGGCGGCACTGACATTGTTCCTCGGGACCAGTGGAGCCCTGGTCGGCTTCGCCGGTGTGGCCAGTGCCCACAACGGAGCGTTGTCCGGGACATCGACCTGTGCGTCCAACGGCACCTACACCGTCGACTGGACGTTGGTGACCTCCAACGTCCCGATCGGTGATACCGCGGCAGTGTCGCTGGTGTCGGATTCACCGGTATCGACCGTTGCTGGGGTGGTGCAGTCGATTCTGAACAACACCACCGGCTCACCCATCACCCAGACCGACATCGCAGGCACCTCGACGGAGGCCGACCTGTCGGTGCATCTCCACTGGACGGGGATGGACACCTACGACGGCGACGCCAGTGGGGTGGTTGCGCTAGCCGGGACGTGCAAAGTGGTGGTCGTGACGCCGCCGACCACCACCACGACAACCACGACGACCACCACGCCCCCGACCACCACCCCGGTGCCTCCGTCGTCCCCGGTGTCGACACCCCCCACCACCGTCCCGACCACCACCACTACGGTGCCACCGACGACACAGGTGGGAACCTCCACCACCCCGGCCGTGACCACGACGCCGACGCAACTCGCTCCGGCACCCAGTACCGTCCCGTGCAGCTACACAAGCGAGACGGCACCAGAGTGCACGACGCCGCCGGTGGTCAACGGCGTGCCGCAGGGCGACGGCTGAGGTCGGGACTCAGACCCGTGGGGTCACGATCGGAAACCAGAAGTCGAAGGTGTCCAGCAGTGACAGCAGACGGTCGAGGGCGGCACTGTCGCCCTCGACCGTGACCTCGCCGGAGGATTCCAGTACTGCCACCGTGACCTCTCCGAGGAGGATGCGGTCGAGCGCCATCCGACGGAGCGCGATGGAGGCGTCGGCATCGTCGTCGCGGCGATCGGCGAAGTGGACGATGACCCCGTTGGTGACTTCGAGCACAAACCGCCGGTCGATGTCGGTGAAGTGCAGGTTGAACCGAAGGTGGACCCCGTCAGCTGCCGGGCCGTTCAACCGGATGGAGAGATAGTCGAAGATCATCTCGAGGGTCATGCCTCGGAGCGTGTCGGCACTGGCGGACCGCGGAGACGGAAGATCGAACACCCCCGATCGGAGCTCTTGTGCCCCGGTCAGGTAGAAGTTCCGCCACGGACCCGATTCCGACTGGAACCCGAGCTGCTCGAGCGTGTCGGCCTGGAGGTTCTTGGCCTCCTGATTGGAGGGGTCGGCGAAGACCACCTTGTTCACCACTTCGGCCACCCAGCGGTAGTCGCCCCGTCCGAAGTCGTGGCGTGCCCGGGCCAGTACGGCGTCCGCACCGCCCATGTACTCCACCCAGCGGGGGGCGGAGTCAGCCGGTGGCAGGGGGTGCAGATGGGCGGGGTTGCCATCGAACCAGCCGAGGTAGAGCTGGTACTGGGCCTTCACGTCGTGATTGACCGATCCGTAGTACCCGCGGTTGTGGAACTCACCGGCCACCGCTCGAGGCAGCTCCACCATCTCGGCGATCTCATCCATGACATAGCCGTGATTGGCCAGCCGGAGGGTCTCGTCGTGGATGTAGCGGTAGAGGTCACGCTGCGAGGCCAGAAAGGCATGGACCCGGTCGTTGCCCCAGGTAGGCCAGTGGTGGCTGGCGAACAGGACCTCGGCGTCGGCAAACAGTTCCGAGGCCTCTTGCAGGTACTTGCTCCATTTGAGGGCGTTGCGGACCTCGGCCCCTCGGAGCGTGTAGCAATTGTGCAAGGTGTGGGTGGCGATCTCCGACATGCAGAGGGCTTTGAACTGGGGGAAGTAGAAGCAGAACTCGGAAGGCGCCTCGGCCCCGGGAGTGTCCTGGAACACGATCTCCACACCGTCCACCACCAACTGGGTGCCGGTGGTGTCGACCGTCTCCAGCGGGGGAACCAGTCCAACCGAACCGAAGGAGATGGTCTGGCCGAGGCCGGCGCCCACGTTGCCGTCCATGCCACGGGGGAGCAGGCTGCCGTACATGTAGCTGCCCCGTCGGGACATGGCGTTGCCGGCCATGACGTTCTCGCTGACGGCGTGGTGGAGGAAGTCCGCCGGACCGATGATCCGGACTTCACCGGCCTCCAACTGTTCGGCGGTGACCACACCACGCACGCCTCCGTAGTGGTCGATGTGGCTGTGGGTGTAGATGACCGCCACCACCGGTCGGTCGCCGAGGTTGTCACGGACCAGCTGCAGGGCGGCTGCCGCCGGCTCGGCGCTGATGAGCGGATCGATGACGATGTAGCCCGTATCGCCGTCCACCACGGTCATCACCGAAAGGTCGTAGCCGCGGACCTGGTGGATCCGGTCGGTCACCTTGAAGAGGCCATGGATGGCGGCCAGGCGCGACTGACGGAGGAGACTGGGATTCACCTCGGTGGGGTCGGCGTCATCCAGGAATGACCAGCTGGTGGTATCCCAGACCACCTGACCCTGGGCGTCCCGGATGATCAGGTCCTCGTGACGGGCCACCAGGCCACGGGTGGCGTCGGCGAGATCCGACAGATCGTCGAGGGGGAGCTGCTGACGGACGCCGGTGTTGATGGAGGCGGTATCGGGTGTTGCCTGTCGTTGGGTCACGGATGGGCTCCTCAAGAAGGTGTCGGCGTCTCGCACCCTACGCGGTGGCGCGATGGCAATCGCCATCAGACGAGCCGGGCGCCTTGTCGGGATGCCGGTGGCGTCAACGAAGTGGGCGCCGGGCCGGCGTTGGGTGCACGTACGATGAGGGCCACACGTGACGAGGATTCGGCTTCCAACAGCTGAGTGCCCGTTGCCGCCCGCCCACGTAGCTCAGGGGATAGAGCGTCGGTTTCCTAAACCGTGCGTCGCAAGTTCGAATCTTGCCGTGGGCGCTGGGGAAACGTACGAGGGGTTCGTTGATAGGGTCCCGCACCTGCTCCGACCCGAGCCGAGCCGTTGCGTCCCAAACCGCGGTGCCGTACCCGAGGCTGGCGTTCGAACCTCCAGCCCACACCGTCGGAGGGTCACACTCCGGCCGACGCGGGCCTGTGGTCAGGCCGGGGGCCTACTGCTTGGCCATGGCCACCGAAAGCCGGTCCTCCGGACTGATCAGATGTGACTGGTCGTCCACCCCCTGGTCGAGTTGGACCCAGTGCACCGTGCCGGTGAACCGACTGGTGTCGGGGGTGTAGTCGTCGCTCACCGACGTCCCGTAGTCGACGCCGACGTCGAGCGTCTCGTCTCCCGAGAACAGCATGGGGATGCTCGCCTCCTGGCGCGCGGTGCCCACCGGCGATCCGTCCACAAACAGCGTGGTGTCCCCCCCCTTGGCGAGGCCGTCCCCATCGTAGGAGAACTCGACCCGCACCTGATGGTGCCCCGGACTGAGTGGCCCGGTCCCCGTGGCCTTGATCCGGGCCAGCCCGAGGAGGTTGTAGCAGTGGGAAGGCACCCCGTCGTTGAGGTAGAGGGACCAGCCGCCGAAGGCTCCCCCCTGGGCCACGATCACACCGTCGGCCGGTCCGTCGGGGACTTCGATGTCGGCGGTCACCG
>Ga0302157_10008300_pt1 | contig 10235 bp, 9 predicted proteins | sample I_Bog_N3_3_FD_193502 | JGI IMG/M metagenome (GOLD analysis project Ga0302157, IMG submission 193502) | Peat permafrost microbial communities from Stordalen Mire near Abisko, Sweden - I_Bog_N3_3 | ecosystem: Environmental > Terrestrial > Soil > Wetlands > Peat | place: Sweden: Abisko, Stordalen...
TTGCTGCCACCGGAGTCGGCGAGCACGAGCAGTTCGGTGGCCCCGGGGTAGTGGGGGCGCCCGTGGCAGGCCCACCACCTGGCCAGGTTGTCGACTGCAAAGTCCGGGGTGTCGTGGGTCGTGCCGACCGAGACACAGGCGTGGTTGGCAGCGACGTCGTAGACCCCGTAGGGCAGGGCGACGCCCTTGGCCTGGGAAGGGAAGTCGTGGTCGTTGACCAACACCGCTTCTGTGTCCCAGGTGGCACCGGGGTTCTTGAAGTCCCCGACCAGCTCCCGGTGCTTGCTGTCGACGCTCACGACCGGCAGGCCCGCCTGGGCGAAGGACTCGCGCGTGGCTGCGATGTAGGCGAACTGGGCGTCGCGGCCGGGGTCTCTTTGCCGGTTGAGCTTCTTGGCGTTGGCCCGGAGCCGGTAACCGAGGCCCTTCAAGAGCTTGGCGACGGTGTTGGGGCAGACCACGATGCCGGCCGCGCCCAGCTCGGCTGCGACCTTCTCGGTGGTGCGCCTGGTCCATTTCACACCGCTGACCGGGTCGCCGGCGGTGTCATGCTCCATCAGGCGGCCGATCGCCTCGATCACCTCGGGGACGCTTTTTTTGCCGACGGCCTCCCCCCACCCGGGCGGCGCACCCGCCCCGGGGAGATCTCGCCGGCGAGCAGCTCTTGGCGGCCCCGGGCGACGGTGCCGGGGTCGATGTCGAGCAGCTCGGCGACCTGGGCGTCCCCGCCGTGGCCGACCTTCATGGCCTCCAGCCCGGCGTAGAGCCGCTGCTGGCGTTCGTCCAAGAGGCTGTAGAAGAGCACGATGGCCGCCTTGAGCTCGTCAGGCAGCACCCGCAAGCCCGGGCCGAGGGAGAGGCGGCTGGCCTCGGCGTCGTAGACCGAGCGGGCGGCCAGCTGGGCGCGTCGCGCCGCCGCCTGGGTTGCAAGGTAGACATAGCGGCCAGCCACCTGCTGGCGCGCCAGGCGGCCGGAGCGCACCAGCTCGAGCAGGGCCTGGTCGGCCTCGACGTTGAGCAACGCCTCCATCTCCGCCGCGTCGTAGCCGGCCTCGGAGGCCACGACCAAGGCCTCCACGGTCGACACGAGCGTCCCGAAGCGGCTGAACCACACTTGGCGGAACGACCACAGCCCCAGCTCGTCGAAACGGGCGAGCTCGTCCAAGGTGTAGTACCGACCCCGGTGCGAGTAGCTGGTGCGGTACTCCAGCAGGGCCAGCTTGCGGAAGACCGTGGCGTCCGCGCTGGTGCCGAGCGCCTCTTTGAGGTCCTCCATGGTGGCGATCTTTCGTTGTCGCAGCAAGGTGATCAGCGTCTCGGGGTCGTACCGCTCGGTCCTCATAATGAGAGCATTCCTCCTCGTTAGGAGTAACTCTCTCATAATACCTCGGCCGTGCTCCCATTTCGGTGATCGGGACGACACGTCAAACACCTCGGAGTTACTGGGACAACAGGACTACGAGGCGCTCACCTACGCCGCGCCCCCGGAACCGCATCTCGATAGATGTACCCTCAAAGTCAGGTAGTTATTATTGAGTCGACCCTAAGCGCCTTGAACTCCGACTCAGACGAAGCCGACAGCTGATCCGTAGGTACCCTCGGCGTGTCGACTAGCGTCGATTTGAGCCTGCGACCTGGGACCGTGTTCGGTGGTTGTCGACCGGTGTCGGTTGATATCGAATCTCTTGGCTGCCAATGTGGCTGCCAGCCGAACCGTCGGCTCAATCGCTGAGCGGAGTACAGCATCGCGGCCTGACCAAACGAGACATCGGCGAACGCACGCCCGCGCATTCTCGACCGTCATCAACGCGCTGCCGATTCGGACGAGAGCGAGTGCCCGCGCTTCGTCTCTCGGTTGACGCGCACACGACAGCATTTGTCGACCCGATACACCGTGGACTTTCGCTCCGCCAGTTGGACAAAGAAGCAGAGTCCCGTGCTTGCACCCTTCACGCAAAACCTGGAATCGTCAGCCGGCAATCTCGGCATCCAGACGCAAAATCGCGTGCTTGCACCCTTCAGGTTCGTCCTGCGCTCCCTGGTCAAGACCGGGAACGTCCCAGACGCCCGGTCTCTGGATGTCATAGCAACCACCCTTAGCCCGGTGTCGTTACGATTGCCGAGTCACCGATTCCCAGGTTGTAGGGCTGGGAGTCGACGCTGCTGCGGAGGGGCAAGCGCTCTCCTCCCCAGTACAGCTCCATATCCGCTTGGTTGTCGGACTGGTATGTCTTGGTCCACTCATCTGGTAGTCCGAAGTCGGAGAATCCGTTCGCCTGCCATCCGGCCTTTGCTGCCAGCGTCGCGTAGAAGTCGAAGACTTGTTGAATGGTGAGCGACGAGGTGAACTCGACCGTTACCGCTGGTCCGCTCCAGCCGCCGTATGTGGTGTCCCAGCTCGCCGGCGACGACGTCCGAGAGATCAGATGTGAGTCGGGTGGAAGCTCTTTGACCACCGGGTCGGCTTGGAGTTCGTGTAGGCGAACGTTCCCCGGATCGCCGGTCCCAGGTGGGGGTCCAGGCGCGCATGCCGCGAGCACCACTCCCGCGGTCGCCATGAGTACCAGGAACAGGAGTGAACGGACAGGCGCCCTCAGGGAGATGACGTTCAGAGTATGGCGGGCCGAAGGCCGTCGCTTCATCGAATTGTGCCCGGTGTCCAATTCAGCCGTCCGTGATTTTGACGGAAGCCGCGCCCGTTGCAGAAGCTTCATCGACGACAAGCTCACCCGTATTGACCGCCACTGCTGAGCTGCCGGTGACCTGAAGAGCCATGTCGGGGATGTAGACATTGCCAACCAGCAAAAGCCTACTGGTACCCGTGGCCAAGATGGAGTTCGCATCGGCGTGGTCGGCCAGGAGAGCGAACCCGTCTCCGGGGCCGATAGCCCCACCCGTGATGTCGAGGCCCCCACTGCCCGAGAGGTTTAGACCGGCTCCCCCACTCGCACATGGAGACGGGAACGAGGAGCACTCGAGATCAATGGTCACGCCCGTCCCGGTCACCTTGCCGGATCCCGATACGCTCAGCGATCCCGTCACGATGTAAACACCCGGAGACAGGGTGAGTCGCCCAGAACCCGACACACTGATTGTCGAGTAGACACCGGGAGAAGCCGTCTCTGTCGAGGATCCACTCACTGAGAGCGACGAAGACGACCCCGACCCGGACGGATAGGTGAACCACGAGAACGGGTCAGATACGGTTCCGGAGGCTGGTGGGACCGAGGTCTTGAGCGCAGCTGAGCCGACCAGTGAGACACCGCCGGGACCGAAGAAGGACCCCCCAGAAAAAACCGCGGATCCTGTCCCCGTCGTCGCCGACGACGACGTGGAATCCACGGTTGCAGAGCCGGACCAAGCAAATGCGGACGACCCGGTCGCCGACAGGGCATCTCCGGTGGGGGAAAGGACACAGAGCGTACAGTTCTGAGCCCCACTGCCGGTCGTGTAGTTCCCGACGATGGCTGTGTCTGACACATCGACCACCGTTGTGCTCCCGCTGGCTCCCGAAGTGAAGGTCTGGGGAGACGGTGTCGCGTACCCCTCCGGTGTTTGGACCTCGGTCACGGTGTAGGGCGCAGTCGTGAACAGATCCTGGATCGCCCCGTTCGCGCACGAGACTCCCGTGGGCTCTGTCGCCGGACATGTCATCGTCCCACCGGAGGTGCCGTCGAGCTCGGCAAACGTTCCGGGCGCGGGGGGCGTCAGATTCGGGGCCGGTAGGTTCGGTCCGGTCAGTTCGAAAACGCTTCCTGTGATGGGAAGGAACGGCGTGTCGTTGCCCGACAGGCTGATCGTTGCCGCTGCCGTCGGCGGCAGAGCACACGGATTAGACGGCGAGATCAACGCCGTCATCCCATTGTTGTCCTCCGTCTCGGCGTTGGGATCCGAAGTGGCTCCGGTCGCGTCGAAGAAGACCGCGTTGGCAGCCCCAGACGAGATCGAGAACCCGGTTGCCGAAGGCGGGATCGTCACATCGGTATCGATGGAACCGGTCGAGTCGGCAGTGATTGTACCGAGCACATCGGCAAAGCCGTCCTCCGCCGAGGCCGATCCCGGCGAGGCGAGGGTGATCGTGACCAGGGCGCCTGGCTCGTAGCCGTCCCCTTGCACCTCGACCTGTTGGCCGGCTTGGAACGCATCCTCGCACGACGCGTTGAACTGGGCGGAAAGCGGGAGGATGTTGAGCGCCCCGTAGTCAGTCGTCGGGTCGGGCACGCCACCACCACCACCACCACCACCGGTGCTTACCGGCGGTGGATCGGCCGGCAGTCCAGCTGCGGTAAGCGGAGCGCCGCTCGAGATGGCGGAACGGATGAAGCTCTCGATCGTGGCGGCGTACGCGCTCTGGCCTTGCTTATTAGGGTGAAAGGAGCCGCCTAAGCTGCTGAATTGGCTGAACGCTTGGCTGAACGGGTTCAAGATATCGATCAGCAGGCTGACCGGATCGTTGAACCACTCTCCGGCGCTACAAACGGTATGGCCGACGAACGCCCGCTTCACGGACACGAAATTGACCCCCGCCCGACTTGCGGCAACCGCTTCCTGGGCGTCGAGAAGGTCTGTTGCGACGTTGAAGAAATTCATGTCGTCTGGGGTCAGGATTTGAGCGAGGCCTGGGCATTCTTGGGTTGCAAGATCGCTCGGAAAGATCTCCGGGTAGTCCGTGGCGATCACCGATGCGTTCGGCGCTTTATCTGCGATCGATTGAAACGTATCGCACAACGCGTTTGTGGTCGGGTCGGTGCAGCTCGTATTTGCGTCTTGCAGGTTCAGAATAGCATCGGTAACGTCCGACTGGAACGTCGGATCATTTGGATTATCTACGCAGCTCGGACTAGAGAAGGGATTGAGGGGATTGAGGATACCCAGAGCGCTTGCGGCCGCTTCGAACTCCAGATCTAGCACTATGCAGCTGATCAAGATGTGGCTGAAACCGATATTATCGCCGCCCACCGTTACCGTAGCCAGGGCAGTCGTGCCATTGATGCTGTCCGGATGGTCAAGCTCAAATAGCTCGTTGTCAAGCCGGCTAGTGAGCACATGATCCGTCTTCGCTCCACTGCATGCGTAGAATGAAAGGGGCAGATCAAGTGCCTGCGCCACTTGGTGCGCGTACGCAACTGTCGAACGGTGGCAGCTGTCGGACGAGGTGTCGGAACCAGCATCGTAAGGCGGGTTCCCCTCTCCTGAAGCAAAGGAGTCACCCAGAGCAGCATATCCAGTCAAGGCGGGTGCGAATCGATTGGCGATGCCGAACTCACCGATCGCGAAGTCGGCCGATGACGCAATGGAGATGCTCGTCAACGAGATGTACCCGTTCGTATAGAAGCCAAAATAGCTAGCGCCGGCATTTCCTTGTACAGATATGGGCCCGGAGGATGTGCCGTTCTGTGCCGTCGCAGTGACGGTGAAGGTCGAGAAAAGATCCGGCTCAGCATAGAAATAGAATCCGTTCGTGCCTGGCGGCAATGAGATCGTTGTACTGGTCGCCGGGTAGGTCGCGTAAAGGTCTCCCGTGTAGTCGTTGCTCCATGTGGCCCACCCTTGGGCAACGCGAAGGTGGACCAGAGATGGTGAGAAACCGATATCAGCGCCGGTCGATGCGTCGTCGACCCCTGCCACATCGGTGCCGAGCGGTTGAGGGTCAGTGCCGAAGCCAGCCATTGCGTATGGACCCAGGCTCGACGGCGGAGCGTTCACACCGGGGGATCCGTCGAAGATGATTCCACTCGGCACGATGACTGCCGCTGTGCTCGGCTGGGCAATCGCGATACCTGTTGCCATCAACAGGATCGACATAACGACAAGATGAATCTTTCGGCACCCACCGCTCTTCCGCATTTCATCCTCCCACTCGTCGATGGCTCAGTTATTGAACTCCCAGTGATCCCTGCCTGGGACACATCGTCCCGGGCTCTTCGCCAGATCGCATTGAGTAGCGGTTTCTCAGAATCAAAGACTCCGCGTGCGACACTTCATGGATTCCCTCACGCAGGATTGAGAAGGAGCAGCTACGACTACCCACCTATTGGTCGGTTCCTGTCCAAAGACGGTGCAAGCCGCCATGCGTCGTCAGATCGTGTTGCATGGTTTTCCCGCGACTCCGGTCCAAGCTGTGCAGAGCTGCGCGCCGGCTGGGAACTTACCTGGGTCCGACCAGTCCGCGTTGCCTTGCTGTCCCGCGGAAAGACACGTCGTCCCGCTCTCAGCGATGATCGTGCCGTTCTCGAAGAACTCGGCGTAGGTGCAGACCGAGTTCGGGGCAGTGGTGCTGGTGGCCCAGTTCGTCACTGTCGTCCCCGAGTTTGCAATGGCTTGGCAGGTGTTACCCGCGCAATCAATTAGGGCCAGCGGCGAGGGCGACGGAACGCCAACGACGACTGGGACGCTCGTGACGCCTGCGGACGCGAACCCCGCGGTTCCGAGTACGACAGCGGCTGAGAACGCCGCCAGCACGACCGTGACTACCGCGGAACAGATCATTCGGTGCAACATGTCCCCGCCTCCACCGTACCTCGTAAGGACTACTACTTCGTAGTCTTACGTTACTACGTCACTGTAGTCGTGACGAGTCGGCAAGTCAAAGGCTCTTCGCTCAGGGCGGTCGGAGGGAGCTGCCACTAACTGCGCGATGGTACGACGATTCGGTGAACGGGCACCAGCGGTGGCGTCTTCGTCGCGCTCGGCACCGCCAAGCCCAGAGTCAAGAGGACGACTAGCGCCGCGATGCTCGCGACCAAGCGGCGCCAGCGGATGATGAAGCGGGGGTGATCGCCACCGAGCGCTTGGACTCGCTCGCTCATCAAGTCGGAAGCCACCATGGCGCTTGCGCCGGCGGGTGTAAGGGGGACTGCCTCGAGCACGGTCTTCAAGGCGCGTAGCATGTTTGAGTACCCGTATCGGTCTACCGCGGCCGCGTCGGCCTCGACCTCGGTCGTCAGGCGCGCGGCCCTCGCTAGATCTGTGAGCGCCGGGACGAAGAAGAGGCCTCGGATCGCGACGCTGGCGACCATGAGACGCAGTGGATCCCGACGGCGCTGGTGAGAAGCTTCGTGTGCGAGCACCGCGTCGAGCTCGGCTCGGTCCAGCAGGTTCACCAGCCCGGTCGACACCACGATGCGCGGGCGGAGGAGCCCTATGCAAAAACAGAGGACCTCGTCGGTGGAGACGACTTGCACCGCTCTCAAACCAAAGCGGGCGAGGTTGTCCACATGGCCCGCTGGAGGCTCGCCCAAGGACCGGAGCGTGAGTTGCAGCCGATAAAGACGATGCAGTTGTCGGACGCACTCGTAGCCCCCAAGGCCAACCGACACGACCACGACCACGCCTATAGGAAGCGCCGGGAGCCATGGTCGCCTTCCGACGAGCGGCACCTTTTCCATGCAGGCGAACAAGCCGGCCTCGTTCGGGTTCCATCCGGGCACATAGCACTGCACCTGCACGAGCACCCGTTGTGCGAAGAACGCCGCGGTCGCCTCGACTCCAAGTGCGACGGTGACGAGGAGCCAGAAGCTACGTCGCACTGCCGCGACGCCGATCGAGAAGATCGTCGAGCCGCTCGAGCATCGCAGGGTCGGTGGCGGCGGCACCGACCAGTCCGGAGATGGTCGTGTCGTCGCCGTAGCGTTCGAGCAGTGCCTTGACCGCCCGCTCGGCATGCCAGGCGACGAACTCGCCTTCGGGTACGACCGCCGTGTAGAGGTAGGTCCTTCCCTCGACGACATGGGTGAGGTATCCCTTGGCGTCGAGCCGGCTGAGCACGGTGAGGATGGTCCGGTGCGAGAGCGGGATCTCACGCTTCTTGTTGATCAGGTCGGTCGCGTCGACGCCGCTCACACCGGGATGGCGCCAGGCCGTCGCCATTATCTGCGCCTCTAGAGGGCCGAGCAGGTCCGCCGGCTGGGTCCGTTTCCTTCTCGCCAAGTCCCACGTCCTCCCTCAGTTGCGGAGCTGACAGAAGATTACTGCCTTGTCCGTAGAGCGACGCTGAGGGCTCACTGCACATTTGGATGACTTCGCTTCCGATCTCGAAGACGCCAGCCGACATTTCCAGTTCATGGTCCGGGACCGGGATGCCAAGTTCACGTCGAGCTTCTATGGGCTCTTAGCCTCACCCGGCGTTAAGACGATCCACGCGCCGGTGCGCTCCCCGCGGGGCAACACGTTTTCCGATCGATTGCTACACACCGCAAGGAGCGAGTGCCTTGACTGGTTGCTGATCCGAAGTGCGGACCACCTTGAACACAAACTCGAACGGCGAATACCTATCCGAACTCAGCCATACAACGAGCACCGACTGAGCCCGGCGACGCGGTTGGTGGCCACCTTGTCGCTGATCCCCAGGGCGTTCGCGACCGCTGCCAGCTCGACGTCACCGACCCGGGTGGCCCCGATCAGCTTGGCGTCCGCCGCACCGATCACAAGGTCGGGGTGTCCCTACGGTCGGGGCGGCGCGGCGGAGACCGGATCTGCGCCCGGCCGGGCGCGCTCGGCCCCCTCGCCTTGCACCAGCCGGCTGGCGCCGATGCTCGCCAGCCGGCACAACCGAGACGCGAGGCGCGCACGGCCCGGCTCGCCGCAGGCCACGGCGGCCAAGAACGCGGCGAGGGTCTCGGCCTCGATGTCGGCGGCCTTGCCCGGGCAGGACTGCAAGAGCAGCCAGACGACCCGACACAGCCCGGATTCGTCGATCACCGCGTCGCGCACCCCCGATTGAGGCTCGGTTCGCCGGTCTTGATCGACCCCCCGGCACCCCCCGTTTCCTCCGGCGTCCTTGTTAGCCTGCGCGTGAGATGCGCTTGAGCACGAGGAAGGGGGTGAGCGGCGGGATCGACCTCGTGGCACGTCTCTGGACCTGCGCTGACGGCTTGCGTCGGCGTCACAACAAGGGGCGTCCGGGCAGCGCACACGTTACGCACAGAGTGCCGGCGACGACCGCCCAGGCGGCGCGCTTCGGGTATGCCGGCGGCTGGCTTGGGCGCCTGCTCAACACGTTCGCGGGGTAGCGCGGCGCGGCCTGTACGGTGAGTCCCATGCCGGACGCCCCGCCCCACCCGGAGCCGTTCGCCCCGCACACCGCCCCGGCGGTGCTCGAGGACCTCCGCGCGCGGCTGCGCGCGACTCGTTGGCCGGACGCGCCCGAGGAGGCCGGGTGGTCGCTCGGGACCGATCTCGCCTACCTGCGCGAGCTCGTCGCCTACTGGGCGGACGGCTTCGACTGGCCGGCGCAGGAGGCGGCGCTCGCCCGGTTCCCCCACTTCCGCGTCCGCCTCGATGGCCTCGGGATCCACTTCGTGCACGTCCGGGCCGCCGCTCCGGCTGGGCCGGTCCTGCCTTTGGTCCTCAGCCACGGCTGGCCGGACTCGTTCTGGCGCTACGCCAAGGTCATCCCACTGCTCACCGACCCCGGCGCGCACGGCGCCGACCCCGCCGACGCGTTCGACGTGGTCGTGCCCGACATGCCGGGCTTCGGGTACTCTGACCGCCCCACCGGCCCGCCCCCCGACTCGATCGCCGTCGCCGGACTGTGGGCCGAGCTCATGGGCGTCCTCGGCTATGCGCGCTTTGGCGCCGCGGGCGGGGACATCGGCAGCCACGTGAGCCGCTACCTCGCGCTCGACCATGCCGACAGGGTCGTGGCCGTCCACCGCACCGACGCGGGCCTGCCCATCTTCACCGGCGACCCGGAGGACCTCGCGCCCGAGGAGCGCGCCTGGCTCGAGGGCGTTGCGGCCTGGGGCGCGACCGAGGGCGCCTACGCTGCGATGCACCGCACCAAGCCCCAGACCGCCGCCTTCGCTCTCACCGACTCGCCGGCCGGGCTCGCGGCGTGGATCGTGGAGAAGCTCCGGGCGTGGAGCGACTGCGGCGACGAGGTCGAACGGCGCTTCACCAAGGACGAGATCCTCACGAACGTCACGCTCTACTGGCTCACGGGCACGATCGGCTCGTCGATGCGCATGTACCGCGCGAACGCCGCGATCCCGCCCGCGCAGCTTGCCCGCCGGGTAGAGGTGCCGTCGGGCTTCTCGCTCTTTGCCGGCGACATCGTCCGCCCACCCCGAGCGTGGCTCGAGCGCACGGCGAACGTCGTACGCGTTACCGAGCCCGCCCGCGGAGGGCACTTCGCGCCGTTCGAGGAGCCCGAGCTCTACGCGGAGGAGCTGCGCGCCTTCTTCCGCCCCTACCGGGCGGTGGCGACAGGCTGAGGGCGCCGCCGCGCGCGCGGG
>Ga0302157_10008302_pt1 | contig 10234 bp, 5 predicted proteins | sample I_Bog_N3_3_FD_193502 | JGI IMG/M metagenome (GOLD analysis project Ga0302157, IMG submission 193502) | Peat permafrost microbial communities from Stordalen Mire near Abisko, Sweden - I_Bog_N3_3 | ecosystem: Environmental > Terrestrial > Soil > Wetlands > Peat | place: Sweden: Abisko, Stordalen...
AAGGGTATGTTGACGTTTAGCGTCGAAGACAACGGGATCGGAATCGAAAAACAATATGCCGATCTGGTGTTCCAGATGTTCAAGCGCCTGCACGAGCGCGACCGCTATGCCGGCAGCGGTATCGGGCTTGCGATCACCAAGAAAATCGTCGAACGGCACGGTGGCCGCATCTGGTTCGACTCCGAACCGGAGAAGGGCTCGTCGTTCCATTTTACGTGGCCCCCGGGAGGAAGTGTCGCATGACCAGGACAATCCATGTACTACTCGTCGAGGACAACGCCGCTGACGTTGATCTGATGCGCGCATCGCTGGTCTCGACCGAGTTCGAAATCAAGCTTTCCGTAGCAAAAGACGGCGTCGAGGCTATGGACTTCTTGAACGGTGCGGGGAGCTGGTCAGAGCCCGGTGATCCCACTCTCATTATCCTCGATCTCAATCTGCCCGGGAGAGATGGCCGTCAGCTTCTTGCCGTCATCAAGAGCCACGACACCCTGCGACGCATTCCGGTCGTCGTGCTCTCTTCGTCGGATTCGGAAAAGGACATCACCAGCTGCTATCATCTCGGCGCCAACAGCTACATCGTCAAGCCGATTGAGCTGCATGCCTTCCGCGCAGCCGTGCGAAAGCTGGAAGAGTTCTGGCTCGGCACAGCCACGCTTCCGAACCGGGATGGCCATTCGCATGCGACGCATATTGGATATGGAATTTAAGGCCGTAAGACGGACCCCGGCATTGCAGCCGCAGGCGGAAATCCGCCGTCTTTGTCCGACGTTATGGCGGATTTACGGCTCGCGCTTCAATCCGCCCTACGCACTTACATCGCGGTTGAAATCCACTGCTGCAGTTTCTGCTTCGGCGCGGCGCCGACCTGTTTGGAGGCGATCTCGCCGTCCTTGAAGATCATCAGGGTCGGGATCGACATCACGCCATATTTCGACGCCGTCTTCGGGCTCTCGTCGACGTTCAGCTTGACGATCTTGACCTTGTCGCCCATGGCGCCGGAAATCTCGTCGAGCGCGGGCGCGATCATGCGGCAGGGGCCGCACCATTCGGCCCAGAAATCGACCACGACCGGGCCGGTCGCCTTGAGCACTTGGGCGTCGAAATCGGCGTCAGAAACCTTGCCAACGGCCATACCATACCTCGTTACATCTGGAGAATTCGCGGCGCGCGGAATCGCCGCCGGATCATGGCCTCAACCTATGAACGCCGACTGGCCGGGTCAAGCCATCGCCGAAGCGGCCTCCAGGGCGGCCAGCTCTGCGTCCAGCGCGGGCGCCGAAATCTCCATCCATTCAAGCGCTTCGGTCCATAGCAGGGCGGCGCGCACCGGCCGCTCGGGATAAATTTGCTGGAGCACGGCGCGGTACAGCGCCAGCTGCCGCAGATAGGCCGCGGGCGCCTGTTCGGGACGGGCCTGATTGGTCTTGAAATCGACGATCAGGATTTCCGCTGGCGTCACCACCAGCCGGTCGATCTGGCCGGATACCTTGAGGGGCGGCCGCCCGGGCCGCCGCAGCCGGCCGGCAATTGCCACCTCGGCGCGGCTACCGGGGCCGAACAGCGCTTTGAAGCGGTCGTCCGCGATCAGGTTCAGCACCGCCTGCACCAGCGTCTCGCGCTCGGCCTCGCTGAATTCCTTCACGCTCAATTCCTTCACGCTGTATTCCTTGGCCTGACGGGCGAGATAGTTCAGCGCCGCGGCGCGGCGGCGCTCGGCCGCGATCTCGGGCAGGCTTTGCAGCAGTCGATGCACCAAGGTGCCGCGCTGCAACGCCCGCGCCCGCAGCCGCTCCGGCTCGCCTTGCGGCTGGCCGCGGCCCGGCGGGGGCACTGCCGCTCCGGAAGGGCGCAACCGGCCGTCCGCCGGAGCGCTTCCGACTTGCATTGCATCGCCCGGCCCCACCACGTCATTGCGAGCGTAGCGAAGCAATCCAGAGGATTGCGCCCGGTGAGAGGTGGATTGCTTCGCTTCGCTCGCAATGACGTTACCGTGATGGTTACCGATAACCGGAAACCGCTCTGGTGCCGGCGGCGGCTGCAGCCAGTCCGGCAGATCGATCGGCTGCGGGCGCGGCACCGCGGCGGCGGCGATGGCCGGGGCCGCTTCGATGTCGTTGGGCCGCTGGTAGCGCCTGACAGGACCCTGCGCGGTCGCGACCGTCTGCGGCGGCAAGCCGGAGCCTTCGAGGCCCTTGCCGATCAGATCGTACCAGGACAAGGCGCGGACCTGCGCGCGGTTGCCGGGCATGCAGCCGGCGACGACCAGCCGGTCGGCGGCCCGCGTCATCGCCACATAGAGCAGCCGCCGGTATTCGTCCTCGGTCTCTTCCAGCATCGCCTGGCGGGCGGTGGCGACCATGGCCGGATCGTCGGCCTTGCGGCCGGCCCACACCACGGCGCCGCCCGGCAGCGGGATCAGCCGGAGGCGCAGGCTGTCGGCGGGGGCGGCCGTCGTGTCGACCAGGAACACCACGGCGGATTCCAGCCCCTTGGCGCCATGCACGGTCATCACCCGGACCTCGTCGCGGGAGATTTCCATGTCGCGCTTGACCTCGGTATCGGCGGAGCGCAGCCAGGCCATGAAGCCCTGCAGCGACGCCGGCGCCTTGCGCTCATGGTTCAGCGCCAATTCGAGGAATTCATCGAGCGCGTCATTGGCCTCAGGGCCAAGCCGGCGCAGGATCCGCTGGCGGCCGCCATCGCCGCCGAGCAGCCAGGCATAGAACGCAAACGGCGTCTCGCGGGCGAGCCTGCGCTGGTAGCGTTCGAGCCGCTCATGGGCCGCCGCGAACCGCGCATCGCCGGCCGCGGCTGCATCGGCCGCAGCCTCATCGGCCGCGGCTTCATCGGCCGCGGCTTGGCGCAACGCCTCGCGCAGCGTGCCGCGGCGCTGCCAGGCCAGTTTGAACAGGTCGTCGTCGTTGAGGCCGAACAACGGACTCTTCAGCGCCACCGCCAGCGCCAGATCGTCGCCCGGCAGCAGCAGCGCATCGGCGAGATTCATCAGGTCGATGATCGCGATATGCTCGGTCAGCTTGAGCCGGTCGGCGCCGGCGACGGGAATGTTGGCGTGTTTCAGCGCCTGGATCACCGCGTCGAAGGCGTTGCCGCGCCGCCGCACCAGGACCAGCATGTCGCCATAGCTGACGCGGCGGCGCCGGCCGATCGGGCCGGTCATGGTGCCGCCCTCGACCAGCGCCCGGATCTCGGCCTGGATCCGCCGCGCCATGCGGACCTCCGGGCTGGTCTCCGACACCGCATCGAACGGCGCCCGCCAGCCTTCGAGGTCGGGGCGGTCGTCGGGCAGCTGCAGCTCCCAGAGATCGATCAGGCTCGGCCCGGCATCACTCAGCGCATCATGGATCGGATAGGCCTCGACCGCGTGGATGCTGCGGTAGATCGCCTGGTCGCGAAACACATGATCGACCGCGTGCAGGATCGCCGCGCCCGAGCGGAACGAGGTGTTGAACGACACCGGATCGAATTTCAGCCCGGCGTCCTCGAATTTTCGGCGCAAGGCGCGCCGCCTGGCATCGAATTCGCGCGGCGCCGCGCCCTGGAACGAAAAGATCGACTGCTTTTCGTCGCCGACCGCGAAGATGGTCCGGACCAGGCCGTCGCGGGCGCCGGCGCCCGAGCTGAATTCGGCAATCAGATGCGCGACAATGTCCCATTGCCGCGGGCTGGTGTCCTGCGCCTCGTCGATCAGCACATGATCGATGCCACGGTCGAGCTTGTAATGCACCCAGCCGGCCGAGACCTTGTCCAGCAGCGCCAGCGTCCTGTCGATCAGATCGTCATAGTCGAGCAGGCCGCGCTCCTGCTTCTCGCGCCGGTAATTTTCCGCCGCGGCGGTGGCGATGTGCAACAGCGCCTCGGTGCGGTCGCGCGTGGTGAGCGCGCGGCGCCGCTCGATCAGGGCGTCGAGGCGCAGGCTTTCCTGGTCGAACAGTCGCTCGATCGGCGGATTTTTGCCGCGAAATCCGGCGGTCAGCAGCGATTTGCGCGGCTTGCGATCGTCGGTAAGGAAAACCTCGAGATAGGCATCGACCTGCTCGGCCGCCGGCGCCTGCAGCGCATCGCGCAGCCGCGCCGCCTGGTCGGTATCGGATTTGCTGCCGGTATCGAGCAGGCCTGCGATCTTCTTCCAGCTCGCGCGCGGCAGGTTCGGCCCATCGAGGATGGCGCGCTCGACGTCCTCGATCCGGTCGGCTTCGCCGATGCCAAGAGCGCTGCTGAGCTGCGCCGCCGCGGCTTCGGGACTGCCGGCGGCGCTGGTCCAGGCGATGAAATGCTCGCGCGACAGGCAGGCCTCGCGCACCACCTCCTTGAAGGTGGCGTCGGCGGCCGCGGCCATCGCGGTGGCGAGCGCGCGGCCAAGGCGGCTGTCGGGTTCGCGCGCGGCGGCCAGCAGCACCGCCAGATTGGCGCGCTCCATCATGTCGTTCTGGTCGCGCTCGTCGATCACGGAAAAGCGCGCCGGCACATTGGCCTCGAACGGGAATAGCTGCAGCAGCCGGGTACACAGCGCGTGGATGGTCTGCACCTTGAGGCCGCCCGGCGTCTCCAGCGCGCAGGCGAACAATTCGCGCGCGCGATTGCGCAGCGCACGCGGCTGCGCGATGCCGACCGCCGCGATCGCGGCATCGAGCGCTGCATCATCGAGCGTGACCCAATGGCCGAGCGTGCTGAACACCCGTTCCGCCATGTTGGCGGCGGCGGCCTTGGTGAAGGTGATGCAGAGAATTTTTTCCGGCGGCACGTCGTTGAGCAGCAGCCGGATCACCCGCTGCACCAGCACATGGGTCTTGCCCGAGCCGGCATTGGCCGAGACAAAGGCGGAAGCGGTCGGATCCGAGGCGCGCGCCTGGGTGGTCCGCACGCTGTCGGGAATCGGGCGCGGTGCGCTCACCATTCCTCGATTCCCAAACCGCCCGCCGCCGACCATTCCTTGATGCGGGCGAGATCATCATAGGCGCCGTAGCGGTTCGCCCACATCGACAGGTTGAGCGAGGCATAGGGCTGGCTGTCATTGTCGAAGGCGCGGACCAGCGCTGCGAGCTTGCCGAGCGCCTCACTGGCGGCGGCATTCGGCAGCTGCGCCTCCTCGCCCCTGAGCTTCAGCTCCAGCGGCTTCTGTTCGCCGGGCGGATTGTTGCCGCTGAGCCGGACATAGCCGATTTCGCTGACCGAGCTGCCCGCCGGGATCCCCGCAAAGCCGCCTTCGCGCAGGATCGCGGCCTCCAGGGTGAGCTGCGGCGACAGCCCCATCCGCACCTGCTTGCCGGACGGCGGCGTGCCGGTCTTGTAGTCGAGGATGGCAAAGCTGCCATCGCGCCGATGCTCGATGCGGTCGGCGCGGGCCGACAGCACGAAGCTGCGGCCACCGTCGAGGGCAATCGGAATTTCGCCGCGGATCTCGGCGTCGATCCGGGCGACAGTGCCGCGCCGCGCCTTCTCCCACTCCGCAAACCATGCCGCGATGCGGAGAAATCTCGGCCACCACAGCGCCCGCGCCTCCGGCCGCTCCATCAGCGGCGCAAAATAGCCTTCGCCGATGCCGCGCAGCACCCGCGCGGGATGTTCGGGAAGTTCTGTGGCAAAACGCTGGGTGAATTCGCCGAGCGCGTCATGGATCGCCGAGCCGCGGTCGGCCGCCGACAGCGGCATGTCGACCGGATCGAGCGGCGTCAGCCGAAGAATATAGTTCGCGTAGATCGTGTAGGGGTCGCGCAGCCAGTCCTCGATCGCGGTCACCGACAGCTTCAAAGGCCTCGCCGCGCGCGGCGGGCTCGGCAGAGGCGGCGCGACCGGCGCCACCATTTCGGGGCGATCGAGTTCACCCGCCCAGCGCAGATAGAGGTCGCCGGCGGTCTTCGCCGCCTGCCATGGCGCTTCGCCCGCGACGGCCTCAAGCCGGTGCAGGAAGCGCGAGGCGACCGCTGGCGCGCCGCCGACCTTGGCGGCATGGCTGAGGATCACCTCGCCGGCGCCGAGCAGCTGGGCAAAATCATGCGCGGAAAGCCCGATCCGCCGCTCCGGCAGGTCGAGGCCGAGCTGGTGGCGCATCGGCCGGCTCAGCCAGGGATCGATCCGCGGCGCCGGTGGCCAGACGCCCTCGACCAGGCCGCCGAGGATGACGCGGTCGGATTGCGTCAGCCGCGCTTCCAGCGGACCATAGATGCGCAAGCGCGCTTCCGCCGCCTCCGGCCGCCGCACCACGCGGTCGGCAAAGGCGGTCTGGAACAATTCCGGGTAATCGGCAAGCTTCGCACCAAGGCCGCTTGGCGCGCGCTCGCCGAGCAGGTCATCGAACGCCGCCCAGAGCGCCGCGCCGTCGGCGCCGGCGAACGCCAGGATCTCGCCCTCGCCGTCGCGCGACAGCGTCTCCAGCACCTCGCGATGGCGGTCGGCGAATTCGGCAAAATCATAGGATTTGGCGGCGGACAGAGCTTCGAGCGGCGCCAGCGCCGAGCCGAGTGCCTCGAGCAGTCCGGCTGCGGCGGCGAGTTCGCCGTCGGAAAGCCGCGCCCTCGGCTCGGAGGCGTGCAGCATCGACGGCTCACGGCGCCGGAGCTTGGCGAGTTCGGTGCGAAACCGCGCCCAGTCCCGCGCAAGGCCCGCCGTGCCCGGCTGTGGCCGGGTGCCGCGCAAAAGCGCCAGTTCGAGCGCCTCAATGCCGCGCTGGAACGCGGCGGCGGCGCCACCGAGCCGGCACAGCGGATGCTTCAACAGCGCCAGCAGGGTCGATGGTTCGAGCTGCCCCGCCACCGCCTCCGCCGCCAGCCGCGCGAACACGCCGGCCGGGGTCTCCATCAGCGCGTCGCCGCCGGAGTCGTCGAAGCTGAGATTCCAGCGCGCCAGCGCCGCGATCACGCGCCGCGCCAGCGCCCGATCCGGCGTCACCAGCGCCGCCGATCGGCCGAGCTGGTGCGCCTCGCGCAGCGCCACCGCGATCGCCAGCGCCTCCATCTCGGAATTCTCCGCCGCGATCACCGCGAGCCCGGTCATGCCGGCGGCCATGCGCGCGGCGATCGCGGGCTCCGCCAGGCGGCGGTGCCATTGCGCCGAGGCGTGCGCCGGCCGCATCACCTCGGAGGCCAGGAGGTCGCGCCCGCGAAGGCCCGGCTGTGCCAGGATCTCGACATCGCGGCGGGTGATGCCGAAGCGATGCAGCAGCGCATGCATGGCAAATTGCGGATGGTTCGAGGCGGGCAGCCGGGTGAATTCGCCTTGCGCGTCCTTGGCGCCGCCGATCAATTGCCAGGCCGCCTCGTCGAGCTCGGTATCGAGTCCCGGCAGCACCACCGCGCCGTGCGGCAGCCTGGCCACCGCGTGCAGGAATTTCGCGGTCGCCGGCATCGATCCGGTCGAGCCCGCGGCGATAACAGGGCCCTCCGGCTGCGCCAACAGCCGCCGCGCCTCCGCCTCGATCAAGAGGTCGCGCCGCGCCGCCGGCTCGATCCGATCGATTTCCTTGAGATGCTGTGGCCAGATCTGCCGCGCGATCCGCAGGAATTCGAGCGAGTGCTGCCAGTATTGGTCGAGATGATCCGGCACCAGCCGGTCGAGCGCGTCCCAGCCGATGCCGCGCGTCACCACGTCGTCCATCAGCCGCGCCAGATCGCCGGCCAGCGCCAGCGTCGAGGCCGGGCCGCCGACCACCAGCGGCGCCAGCACCTCGCCCTTGGCCCACGCCGCGACCAATCGCGCCAGCGTCAGCCGGCGCGCGAGGTCGCCGAGCTTCGGCGGCAGATCGAGCGGAGCGGCGCCAGGCTCCGGCTCGGCCTCCTCGGCCAAGGCCAGCTCATCCTCATCGATGTCGCCAAGCGCCGTGATGCGCGGCAGCATCACCGCATCGCGGTCGAGTTCGTCGAGCAGGATGTCGCGCGCCAGCCGTCCGGCGCGCCGCGTCGGCAGATAGAGCGTCGCCTGCGCCAGTCGCTCCGGATGCTGGCGCGCCGAAAACCCATCGACCAGCCGGCCATCGATCAGTGCGACGATGACGGCGCGCAGCAGCGGAACCGACACGGGAACGGTAAAGACGCGCATGAGCCTCCTGATTCGCTTGATCGCATCATCGCATGGCCGGCCGTGGCGAGGGAGGCGCGCGAGCGGGATCACGACTCCCTTGCCCTCGATCGCAGGGGACGACCGCGACGCCCTGCGCCTTGCCGCACCACAGCGAGCGCCCCGAGCCTGGGCATCAGGAGCAGGACGACGGATCCTTCGGGAGACGTCCACTGGGATCGTGTACTTCGGCCCTGTGCGGCAAGTCGGATCCCCATCGCCACAGGATCAAATTTGCCATGCCAGGACGGGCGCCCGTCGCAAATGATGGCGACAGGATTCCAGCCGCTCCCTTCGCGATCAGCGATTTGGCGATCTCCCAGGATGCTGGGAGCTCACCGGATGCCAGGTCATAGGCCCATGGACAAGCCATCGAAGCCAGGTCGATCGCTGCTTTAGCCTGCCCGGAGTCCGTGCGCAGATCGACGAAGTCATCAACGTCGACATTGTACTGCAGATCGTCAGGGGATCAAAACGGTGGCCGAAACCATGCCCCACCTCCACCAGTGCGCCTTCAACTGAGAACAGCGTTTAAGCTGGCGGGTATGAGGGTCGCCCAGCCGTCGACATCGCCGTAGCGGCGTCCTCGCCAAGTCAGGCGAGATTGGCGTCAGGGCAAAAGCTTACGAAGATTTTAATCTCCCCGCTGAAACAGAAGCATTCGACAAGAGTAGTTGCAATGGGTACAATTGATCTCTCAGGGAGTGTGAAAATGTTGCGGAAAGTGATTTTGGCCGTGTTCGCGATGGCCGCCATCGCCATCGTTGCGCCAACGGCGGCGTCGGCACGTGGTGGCGGTGGCGGCGGTTTCCACGGTGGCGGCGGCGGCTTTCATGGCGGCGGCTTCGGCGGTTTTCGGGGCGGCGGTTTCCGCGGCGGCGGATTCGGATTTTATGGCGGTTATGGCTATCCGTACTACGCCTACGCGGGCTACCCCTATTACGGCTATGGTGGGTATTACGACGACGGCGGATGCTATCTGACGCGGCGACCCGTTCGCACACCCTACGGTATCAGATACCGCCGCGTCGAGGTCTGTTCATAAGGCAGCACACCATCTGCTGATTTCGAGGGGCGCCTCTTGTGGGCGCCCCTTTTGGTGGCCGGTCGATTTGGTCTTGGCGCTCGGCTAGCTCAGCCCGAGGCATTACAAAGCTAGTCGAGGAGGGCCCGCGCTGTTGCAAGTCCGCTCGCCAGGGCGGCTTCGACCGTGCCCATGTCCCGCCCGCCATAGAGGGCTTCGCCGGAAAACAGCATCACCCCGTCATCGATTTTCGAAAGCACCGCCTGTGCCGCGCGGGTCCGCGGCGTGGCGTAGGAATAGGCTCCGCGGGCGAAACGGTCGTGGGCCCAATCGATCGCCTGTGCGGCGACCAGTCCGCGTGAAATCTGCTTGGCATCCAGGCCGAAGATGTCCGCGAGTGACGCAAGCCCCGCCTCGATCAATTGCTGTTCGCTGAGATCGGCCATCGCTTCCGTCCTGCGGCCGCCGAACCAGCCCGTCAGCACGGGGAGATCCAGTGGATGCTGCGTCCACCAGACCGGGATCCTCATATTCGTCAGCAGGAAGCTGAGATCGGCGAGATCGGCCCGCCGGTCGAGCCACCAGGGGCTTTCGAAACGGAGCAGGATCTTGATGACGTTGCCGAAGCCGATATCGGCTGCCGCCGCGGCCCGTTCCCGCTCTGGCGCGGGAAGCGCGATTTCATTGAGCAGCGGAAGTGGCACAGTGAGGATCACGGCATCACAGACCTGGAGGCTGCCATTGTCGCCACGGACCACGGCCCTGCCATGGCTCGTCTCAATGGCGGCGACGGCCGCGCCGAGATGGATCTTAACGCCGTGGTTACGGCACTGCGCTGCGAGAAATTCGACGAGGGCGCCATAGCCGCCGGCGATGCGGGCCTGCGTCCTCCGTCCGCCATCCATCCATTCGTCGCGCAGCGCCAAGATGCTGGCGCGCTCCGGGTCGGCGGCGTCATAGCCCTCGACCATCCGCTCGATGAAGCGCCGTAGCCGGCCGTATTTTGGGGCACTGAAACGCTGTCTCAGGAATTCGGCAACGCTCAGGTCGTCCTTCAGTTCCTGCAACGCGCGATGGAGTTCGGCCGCGTGGGGATCGTGCGAATTCTGCCGCGCGAATTTGCCCTCCTCCACGGCC
>Ga0302157_10008312_pt1 | contig 10228 bp, 10 predicted proteins | sample I_Bog_N3_3_FD_193502 | JGI IMG/M metagenome (GOLD analysis project Ga0302157, IMG submission 193502) | Peat permafrost microbial communities from Stordalen Mire near Abisko, Sweden - I_Bog_N3_3 | ecosystem: Environmental > Terrestrial > Soil > Wetlands > Peat | place: Sweden: Abisko, Stordalen...
AATCCACTCACGCTCTATCGCGTGTTGCGGGCCCTCAATCCCTCGCCGTACATGTACCTGCTGGACTCCGGCGAGATCCAGATCGTCGGGGCGTCGCCCGAGATGCTGATGCGCGTGCACGACGGACTCGTGAGCTATCGACCGATCGCGGGCACGCGCGCGCGCGGCGTCAACGAGACCGAGGACCTCGAACTCGAAGACGAGCTCCTGCACGACGAGAAGGAGATCGCCGAGCACGTCATGCTCGTCGACCTCGGTCGAAACGACGTCGGGCGCGTCGCGCGACCCGGGACCGTACGGGTCGATCGTCTCGCGCACATTGAGCGCTACTCGCACCTCATGCACCTGGTCTCCCACGTCGAGGGTCGGCTGAAGGACGGCCTCGACGCCTTCGACGCCTTCGACGCACTCTTTCCTGCGGGCACCTTGACCGGCGCCCCCAAGGTCCGGGCGATGGAGCTGATCGACGACTTCGAACCGGTCTTTCGAGGTCCCTACGGCGGCGCGGTCGGCTACTTCTCACTCTCCGGCAATGCCGACTTCGCGATCACGATCCGCACGGTGTCCTTGCGCGGCGGCGTCGCGACGGTGCAGGCCGGCGGCGGGGTGGTCGCCGACAGTAAGCCCGAGTTCGAGTACGAGGAGTCGATCAACAAGGCCTCTGCTCCCCTCCTCGCGCTCGAGATCGCCGACCCGATATCTGGCTGATCGCGACTAGTCCTCGTCGTCGAAGGACGGCGCGGGCTTGGGTTTGGAGTCGCGACGTCTCTTCTTGCGCGACGAGACCTCTTGTTCACGACTCAGCTCTTGTTGGATCATCTCGTCACGGATCGTGCGCCAACTCTCGAGTCGCCGGGCCGAGAGTGCGCCGCTCGTCACCGCGGCTTCGACCGCGCATCCCTCGTCACCGCTGTGCGAACAGTCGGTGAATCGACAGCTCTGAGCGAGTTCGGTGATGTCGGCGAATGCGTCGTCGAGTCCCTGTTGACCGATGGTCAGATCGAGCAAACGGATGCCCGGGATGTCGAGCAACACTCCCCCGCTGGCGAGTCGGTAGAGCCGGCGGGTCGTGGTGGCGTGGCGTCCCTCGCCACTGCGACTCACCTGCGCCGTCAACTCGTTCGTACCCTCCAAGGCGTTCAGCAAGGACGTCTTCCCGGCTCCGGAGGCGCCGAGCATCACGGCCGTCACACCCTGATGAAGGAGTGAGCGTAACTCCTCGATACCGTGGCCACTCTGTGAGCTCGTGGTCATCACTTGCACACCGGGAACGGCCTCTTGGGCGCCGAGGACGATCGAGTCGACCACGTCCGAACCGTCAGACTTCGTGAGCACGACGATCGGCGTCGCCCCACTGTCGAAGGCCATCACCGCGAGCCGTTCGAGCATGAGCACGTTGAGTTCTCGATCGATGGGCAAGACGACCAGGACGACGTCGATGTTCGCCGCGAGGACCTGCACGTCGCCGGGCGTTGCGCCGGGACGTCGCAACTCGGTCGTTCGAGGCGAGACCGAGATGATGTACCCGTCACGAACGCTCACCCAGTCGCCGGCGACCGGACTCAGATTCAACGTCGTGGCGTATTGACTCGTTGACGTCGTCTCGCGGCCTGTTTCGTCGCACCAGATCACGTCGGCGGTCGTGCCGTGGACGATGCTCACGCGTCCGGGACTGGAGTCCGTCGAGAAGTCGACGTCGGCAGCGTCGCTGAGTCCGAGGGTCCGAAGGACCCCGAGGACACGCTCGCTGAGGGCCGCGCTCGACGACGATGATTCCAAGTTGTCCTTTGTGACACGGTCTCGAGGTCACTGTGACCTTCTCTAAGGCTATTTGACCAATCGTGCGGGCTGGCGCGCTTCGGGGTTCCCCTTTTCGTGCACCGCCGGTGGGAGGATTTGACCATGAGCAAAGTCGGTTGGCCCACTTTTTGGCATCTGCACCCCGGAGTGCGTCAGAAGGAAGAACTCTCCCTCGGCGAACGGGCCGCCGACCGGATGCGCAACATCATGGGCTCGTGGCCCTTCGTCTTCAGCTTCTTCGCTGTCATGATCCTCTGGGCGGCGACGAACACCTACTTCCTGCAACGGGTGATCCACCACAAGGCCTTCGACCCGTATCCGTACATCCTCTTGAACCTGTTCCTGTCGATGTTGGCCGGCGTGCAGGCGGCCGCGCTCTTGATCGCGGCCAAGCGCACCGACTCAATCGCCTCGGAGATCGCTCTGCACACGGTGAAGAACACCGACGACATTCGTGCTTTGCTGGACGAGAACACCACCCTGACCAAGGAAGTGAAAAAGGCCACGGACCTCCTCGACGAGATCCATCGCCACGTCGCGGCGATTACCCCCGGCGCCGGCCGATTCCCGCCGGGAGGGTCTCCGCCCGAGTCGTAGTCGCGCGGTCGGCGAAAGGACAACACCTTCAAGGTGATCGCGTGACAGGCTAGGCCCATGAGCCCAGAACCCATCGACACCGAACTGATCGGTACCACCTTCGTCGTCGCGATCAACCGTCCCGAAGTACGAAACGCCGTCAACGGCGCGGTCGCCAAGGCCCTCGCCGAAGCGTTCCGCGACTTTGAAACGAACGACGAAGCCAAGGTCGCGGTACTCGCCGGCGAGGGCGGAACGTTCTGCGCCGGAGCCGACCTGCGCGCCATCGGCACGCACGACGCCAATCGAGTGACGAGCGACGGCGATGGTCCTATGGGTCCGTCGCGCATGATCTTGTCGAAACCGGTGATCGCGGCCATCGACGGCTACGCCGTCGCCGGCGGGATGGAACTCGCGCTGTGGTGCGACCTGCGGGTAATGGAAGAAGACGCCGTCCTCGGCGTCTTCTGTCGACGATGGGGCGTGCCACTCATCGACGGCGGAACGGTCCGACTCCCGCGAATCATCGGCGCCGGTCGCGCGTTGGACCTGATACTCACCGGACGAGCCGTCGGCGCCACCGAAGCGCTCGCCATGGGCCTCGTGAATCGCGTCGTCGAACGAGGTCACGTCCGCGCCGCGGCGCTGGACCTCGCCGAAGAGATCGCGGCGTTCCCCGAGGTCTGCATGCGAGAGGACCGGATGTCGATGTACGAAGGCCTCGGACACACCGAGACCGAGGCGATGGCCATCGAGTTCGGCCACGGCATGACGTCACTCGGCGCCGACATGCGCGAGCACGTCGGTCGATTCGTGTCCGGCGAGGGGCGCCACGGGAGTTTCAACGAATGATCAGATGCCACTCGAGCCCGGTTGGAATGGTCCGGGACTCGAGTGACACGCTGAACGATGTTACTCACCACTGCCTCGGCGACCTTCGAAGTTCTTGGTGGGGCCACGGGTCCTGAGGCACGACCGCGCCGCGTTGTACATTCTCTGGGTGACTCAGCGCAAACACCATTGGTTACTTCGCTGCACACTCCTCTCCGTTGGGCTCAGCACGCTCGTCGTCGCGTCGACGTCGACGTCGATTTCGGCGGCGCACAAGACTCCAAACCTGGCGACCACCACGACGACCACGATTGCGAGTTCGTGTGCGTCGGTGACGCCACCACCGACGACGACCACGACGACGACCGCGACAACGACGACGACGACTCCCAATTCGACGACGACCTCCACGACAACGACGACGACCGTGCCCGTAGCGACCACGACCAGTTCCACGACGACGACGACCACGACAACGACGACGCTGCCGAAGAGGACGGCATTCGCGTGGCCGGCCCACGGGAGCGCCGCCGTCGCGATACCGAGGCTCTGTGTCTCGGCGACGTCGTCGTACCAACCGCGAGTTCCGATCGCGAGTCTGACCAAGATGATGACCGTATGGGTGGTGCTCCATGAGCTTCCTCTGACCTTCGAACAGAGCGGTCCCTGTCTCGTCGTCAGCGCCCACGACGTCGCGCTCTACGACTACGACGTCGCCAGCGGTCAATCCAACGCACGCATCGTTCTCGGCGAACGAATCTGCGAGAGCACGCTCCTGCGAGGACTACTGGTGCACTCGGCCGGCGACTATTCGCAACTGCTGCAGAGCATCATCGGTTGGAGTCCGGCCACCTTCGTGCGCGTGATGAACCTTGACGCGAAGAAGATGGGGCTGACGCGCACGCACTACGTCGACCTCACCGGCATATCGCCCGATGACCAGTCGACCGCCGGCGATCAAGCGACACTGGCGGTCGATCTCATGACCAGCGAACCGATCGTCGATCAGATCGTCGCGCTCACCCACGTGGCGCTTCCCTACAACGGTGTCGTGCAGTCCTACACGCCGTTGATCGGCGTGGCCAACGTGGTCGGCATCAAGTCCGGTTATACGAACCCGGCCGGAGGCTGTGACATCATGGCCGTCAAGGTGACGATCGGCGCGAACACGTTCTTGACCTACGCCGTCGTCCTCGGTCAACACGGTTGGAACGCCCTGGGGATCGCGGGCGATGCCGCTTTGGCGCTCTCACGATCACTACGTCCCTCCATTAAACAGGTACGCACCTCGTCGGGCGTGCAACTCGAGTGGACCGGGCCAGCCTCGGACGTAAAGAAGTAATAAGGCTCTAGGACAACGCCTGGCGCAGGTCTTCGAGCAGGTCATCGGCGTCTTCGATTCCGACGCTGAGTCGTACGAGGTTGTCCGGGATCTCCAGCAACGATCCACTCGTCGACATGTGGGTCATCTGCGCCGGCAGTTCGATCAGACTCTCCACGCCGCCGAGCGATTCGGCCAGTGTGAAGACCTTCGTCTTCTCGACGAACGCCTTGGCGTGCGCGGCGCCACCCTTGACCTCGACACTCACCATCCCGCCGAAGCCGCGCATCTGGTCGAGCGCGACCTTGTGGTTCGGGTGCGTCTCGAGTCCCGGGTACCAGACGCGCTCGATCTGATCGTGTCCGAGGAGCATCGCGGCCACCTTGGCCGCGTTCTCCTGGTGACGGTCCATGCGCACCGCGAGCGTCCGAATCCCGCGCAGGATCAAGTAGCAGTCCAGCGGGCCGGGGATGGCGCCGACGGCGTATTGGAGGAACTTCAAACGCGTATTGAGTTCCGAATCATTCGTGATGAGCATCCCGCCGATCGCGTCGGAGTGCCCGCCCAGGTACTTCGTCGTCGAGTGCATGACGACGTCGGCCCCGAGCGTGAGTGGTGTCTGCAGATAGGGCGTAGCGAACGTATTGTCGACCACCAACCGAGCACCGTGACGATGACTCACGTCAGCGAGCGCCGCGATGTCCGAGATCCTCAGCCAGGGATTGCTCGGCGTCTCGGACCACACCAGCGTCGTCCCGTCACGCCACGACGACTCGACCGCGTCGATATCGGAGAGGTCGACCACGTCCGTCTCGATCCCCCACGGACCGAAGATCTTCGTCAGCATCCGATACGTGCCGCCGTAGGCGTCGGCCGACAGCATGACGCGGTCCCCCGGGTTCAACGTGCGCAGCATCGCGTCGGTCGCCGACAGACCCGAGGCGAAGGCGACCGCGTACTCGCCGACTTCCAAACTCGCCACGACCGATTCGAGCGCCGCGCGCGTCGGGTTGTCACCCCGTCCGTAGTCGGCGAACTTCACGACGCCGACCGACTCTTGGGCGTAGGTCGACGTCAAGTAGACCGGCACGTTGACCGCGCCGGTCGCCTCGTCCGGCTCTTGTCCCACGTGGATGGCCCGAGTGGAAAAGTTCACGACAGTCCTTTCAGTTACGAATCAGGTGCGGTGTTCGAGAGAAAGCGCAGTACGTCCGAGGCGGTGATGACACCGCGCGGTCGTCCATCAGCGAGCACCAACAACGCGGGCGTCGTCGCGAGTCGTCGCGTCACCGACTCAAGCGGCTCGCCGACCCCGATCGTCTCGAGGATCGGACCCATGACCGCTTCGATCGGTCGATCGAGCATCGTGGGGTCTTTGAACCCGAGCTCCATCAGGTCCAGTTCGATCGCGGTGCCGACCACCTCCTTGGCCGCCAGTGGCAACTCATCGGTGACGGCGATGACGACCTGGGAGACGCCACGCTCGCGCATGAGGTCGGTCACTTCGCGCACGCTCTGGTCGGTCGTCGCCAAGATGAGGTCGGTCGCGTTCGCGCCCTTGACATCGAGGATGTCGCCGGCGTTCGGACCGCTCTCGGTGGTCAAGAAGCCGTAGCCCCGCATCCAGTCGTCATTGAAGATCTTCGAGATATAGCCGCGCCCCGTGTCGGGCACGAGCACGACGACACACGATCCCGGGGGCGCGCTCGCCGCCACGCGCAAGGCCGCCACGACCGCGGTCCCGCCCGAACCCCCGATCAACATGCCCTCCTCGTGGGTCACTCGTCGGGCCATGTCGAAGGCGTCGGCGTCGCTCACCGCGATCACCTCGTCGACCAAACTCGGGTCGTAGTTCGCGGGCCAGAAGTCCTCACCGACACCCTCGGTCAGATAGGGTCGACCTTCGCCGCCGGAGTAGACCGAACCTTCAGGGTCGGCCGCGACGATTCTGATCGCCGGGTTCTGTTCCTTGAGGTACTTCGCGACGCCACAGATCGTTCCGCCGGTGCCAGCGCCCGCGACGAAGTGCGTCACCGTTCCGTCGGTGTCACGCCAGATCTCAGGACCGGTGGTCGTGTAGTGCGCGTAGGGGTTCGCGGGATTCGAGTACTGATCCGGTCGAAATGCGCCGGGCGTCTCTCGGGTGAGACGTTCGGCGGTCGAGTAGTACGAATCGGGGTCTTCCGGGGCCACGGCCGTTGGACAGACGATCACCTCGGCGCCGTAGGCCTCCAAGAGCCGGACCTTCTCGGCGGCCATCTTGTCGCTCATCACGAAGATGCACCGGTAGCCGCGTTGCGCCGCGACGATGGCGAGTCCGACGCCGGTGTTGCCACTCGTGGGCTCGACGATGACGCCACCCGGCTTCAGTAGTCCGTCGCGCTCCGCGGCGTCGATCATCGTGAGTGCCGGTCGGTCCTTGGAACTCCCTCCGGGGTTCATCGACTCCAATTTGACGAGGACCTCGACGCCGTTGGGCGTCTCGAGCCGATTGAAGCGAACGAGCGGCGTCTCGCCGATGAGGTCCAGTAAGGAGTTCGCTACGCGCATGGCACCACCCTATTTGGGGAAATGGGTATTGACCGAACCGGAGCAATGCCTTGCATTCGAAACCAGGTCCGAACCGTTTTGCCCGTAACCTCAACACCAACGCCGTCAGGAGAATATGAAACTCGTTCACGTCCTCGCCGCATCGATCCTGCTGTGCTCCGGTGTCGCTCTGTCCGTCGCCTCCGGGGCCTCCGCATCGACCCCTTCACGGTCTCTGTCGTACTGCCGTGATATCGCCGCAGCGAGGGAGGCGACCCCGAACGCGCTACCGCCAGCGCCCAGTGGCGCCCAGTTGCGCGCCTATCTCAGTGAGGTCGGGTCCCTCTCGGCCACGCTCCGAGGCGCAGCCGCGGCCGCACTGTCGGCGAACACTCGCGCCGAGCTCAACGCTACGGTCACCAAGTCGTCCACTGTCGATACGGACACTAAAGCGCTCTTGGCCGTGATGGATGGACCCGCGCCCACCAGCGTCGCTCACCGCCAGAAGGTCGCTACGGATCTCCGGACCCTCGACGCCGCGGACGCGTCGTTCGTCGCGGCCTTCCAGTCCGCCACCGCACTCATCGGCGTCTGCCACGGCTACGCCGTGGTCGCCGGGTTCGCCGGGTCGATCGCCGGCGCGAGTATGTCGGACAAGAAGCCGAACGACTACGTCAAGACGGCCGTCAAGGAATTTCCCAGCACCGACAAGATCACCGCGACTTCGGTGGGCAAGAGCTGGACCGTTACGTCCGGGCTTTACGTCGGTTACGACGTGTGCCTGACTCTGCCAGCGTCGGTCACGGGCGCGATAGCGTCCGTGGTCTACGGCGCCTGCTGATCGGTTGATAGCCCCGCGCAGCTCTCTCAGATTTCGCTTCCCGTCACGCCGGCTGGTTCAGTGGGGAGCGAAGCGCTTTCGCGGCGAACGCGCCATTCGATGACGGCGATGCTGATCCAACCGACGATGATGACCGCCCAGAAGGTCAGTAGTCGATAGATCAGCACGACGGCGAGCGCCGGGACCTTCTTAGCCCCGTAGGCGACGAGGATCACGGCCAAACTGCCCTCGACGATCCCGAGACCACCAGGGATCAGTGGCAGCGACGCGACGATCTGTGACACCCCGAAGGCCAGCAGCACGCCGCTCCACGGGATCGGCGCACGCACCGCGCCGAAGCAGCACAGGAGTACCAAGAAGTCCGTGAGCCAAAGCACCGTCGCCATGGCGACCAGTCCGATTGCCTTCATGTTCGAAAGGGGAATCTCGCGCATCCTCTGCAACGTGGACTCAATTCGTCGCATCACGTCACCGCGCGGGTGACCGGTGACGCGCCGACAGAGTCGCACGAGCAGACCCAGGAATCGCAACAGCAAGTCGCGTCGTATCAGGAACGCTCCCGCGATCAACACCACGAAGAGTCCGACCAGTACCGTGCCTCTGGCCTGGACGCCGGTGTTCCCCGTCAACGCGATGAGGACGCCGATGAGTAGCAGCAGCGACATGCCGATCGCCTGGGCGATCAGGATGGTCAGGATCGTCCAGCCGGCGCTCGCGCCGCTCGCCCCGCGACGACGAAAGAATCGATAACGGTACGCACTCGACACCGCCGGCTCCCCGGGAACCGTGTAGGCAATGGCGTTGTTGGCGAGCGAGACGAGTGTGAGTGACGACAGGGACAACTCGGCGCCGCTCCAGCGCAACACCTTTTGCTGCAGATAGCCGTAGCCCACGATCGACAGCACCTCGGCCAGGACCGCGCCCGACTCCCAGCCGTAGTTGAGATGGTCCAGATGGTGGAGCGCGCCGCTGAACTCACCACGTTTGCCAACCAGCAGCACCAGTATGAATACGCCGAGCGCAATACCGAGCGCGTAACGGACGATCATCCACATGGTTCGTCGACCCCGAGACGGCGCGCTCTCGTCAGTCACGAATTCACACTACTGACGGCGAAATGACGTCGGTAGCGAGGCGTTCGATCGGACCAATCGAAGAACGCAACCACTACCATTTGCCATGGCCGAGAGCGATTCTCCAGGAACATTCACGCCGATCGAACGTCCCGTTCGCTGCGCGATCATCGGTCTCGGCCGCGTCTTCGACCTCAACATTCGCGCCTACGTCGACAATCCCGACGCCCAGGTCGTGGCGATCGTCGATCCCAGTGACGATCGCCGGGCACAACGCCACGCCGAGTGGCCCGACGCCGCCTCGTTCGCCTCCGTCGAAGACCTCATCGCCAGCGGGACCGTGATCGACGCGGTCGAGTTACTACTTCCAACCCAGCGCAACGAAGAAGTGGTCATGGCCTGCCTGGCCCAGGGATGGCACGTCAACCTGCAAAAGCCGTTCGCCAACGACCTTGCGGGCGCGTCGCGAATGACCGACGAAGCGCGTCGGCGCGGACTACAACTTCGCGTCATGGAGAACTACCTCTTCTACGAGCCACTCCAGAAGCTGAAACAGACCATCGACAGTGGCGAACTGGGACCGATCAGCGGTTACCACATGAAGATGGTGGCGAGCGGTCGAGGGGGCTGGGAGGTCCCCGGCGATTCGTACGAGTGGCGCTTTCAACAGGCCCACGACGGTCGCGGCCAACTTCTCTTCGATGACGGATGGCACAAACTGTCGACGGCCCTCTGGTTGTTCGGACCAGTCAACGAGGTGCGGGCGTGGATCGGAACAACCGAAGTCATTCCCGGTATCGAGGTGGACGCACCGACGACGTTGATCTGGGATCACGAGAGTGGCGTTCGCGGCGTATGGGACGTCACCCTGGCGGTCGACATGTACCTGCGTTCGGACTACTACACGAACGACGAACGATGGGAGGTCACCGGGCGACGGGGATTCGCCCGAGTGAATCGCTGCACCGGACGAGGAATCCAGGAACCGAGTTTCGAGATCTATCTCGACGGCGAGATGCGATCGTTCCACGCCCTCGATGACGATTGGGCGAGCAGTTTTCGCGACTCGGGACGACACTGGATCGAGTCGTTAAGAACCGGAACCGGTCCGCTCCTCTGGAACGCAGAACAGGCCATCGACGTACTCCGCTTCGCGCTCGCCGCGTACGAATCCAGTGATGGCGGAGGCGTCGGCGTCAATCCGCGCTCACTCAGCGTCGAGTGAGTGACCAACACGAACTCACGAGGCGACTCGCG
>Ga0302157_10008313_pt1 | contig 10224 bp, 8 predicted proteins | sample I_Bog_N3_3_FD_193502 | JGI IMG/M metagenome (GOLD analysis project Ga0302157, IMG submission 193502) | Peat permafrost microbial communities from Stordalen Mire near Abisko, Sweden - I_Bog_N3_3 | ecosystem: Environmental > Terrestrial > Soil > Wetlands > Peat | place: Sweden: Abisko, Stordalen...
GTCGCGAGCCACACGAAGGCGGCGTTCTCGATTTCGCGCACGTTGTGTTCGAGCGTCTCCGCGAGCCGCGGATCGCCGCTGAGGATCGGCTGCACGATCGTCGCCGGTTCGGGCCGCGCACCGTTCGTCGCGCCGGGCAGCGTCCGATTTTCGGCGAGATAGCGCAGCGCGAGCTGACGCTTCCGCGCGAAGAGCGCCGCATAGGCGAGCGCGACCGGCCACACGTTCATGCGCCGCTCGCCTTGACGTGGCGCACGAACGCGTCGACGCCGTCGCGCATCGAAGTGGAGGCGGGCCCCCACGCCGCGCGCGCCTTGCGCACGTCGAACGTCTTCGCGTAGGCAAAGGCGGCGACGCCGAAGCGCGTGATCGGCGGCTCGGCGCGCGGCGCGAAAGCGCGATAGGCGGCTTCGATCGCCGCCGCGCCCGCGAAGGCGACCCGCGCATCGACGCGCCGCACCGGCGGCGCAACGCCGACGCGCGCGAGCACGTCGAGTACGAACGGAATCGTCTCGACCGGCTCGCCGTTGGTCACGTTGAACGCGCCGCCGAGCGTCGAGGTCGCCGCGGCGTACAGATAGTCGACGAGGGTATCGATGTAGATGAGATCCGAGCGGGCCGGCGCGCCCGGGCGGACGATCAGCGGGAGGCGACGGGCGCGCGCGGCGCGGAGCACGCGCGGAAAGAGCGTGGTGTCGCCGGGGCCGAACACCGCGCGCGGCCGCACGATCGTCCAAGAGCCGCCGTACGATTCCACGACCCGCTCGCTCGCATACTTCGTTTCCGCGTAGTGATTTACGAAGCGCGGGCCGATCGGCGAGGCTTCGGTGAGGTCCGTCTGATCTTCGTTGCGATAGAAGACGGCCGTCGTCGACACGTGCACGAGGCGCGGCCGCCCCACACGCTCGCAGAATGCGATCACGTTGCGCGTCGGATCGACGTTCGCGCGCACGAAGTCCGCGCGCGAACCCCAGGGCGAACTGCGCGCCGCACAATGCACGACGACGTCGGGCCGGAAGTCGAGGGTGAACGGCTCGCCGAGATCCCGCGTCGCGTAGTTCGTGACGGGCAGCGCGCGCCGGCCGATGCCGAAGGTCCGCGCGCCGTGCAGCGTCGCGAAACGCGCGAGGCACGCGCCGCCCACGAAACCGGACGCGCCGGTCACGAGCACGTTCATCGCAGCACGAGCTCTCCGCGCGCCCCGATCACGCGCCGCCGCTTGCGCGCGAGCGGCTCCGTCTGCCACGGTACGAACCGCACGCGCGGCGCGCGCACGCGCAGGTGCCGCCAGAGCGCGTCGAGTTCGACTGCGACGCGTTCGTGCGCGATCGCGGGCGCGTCGCTCTCGAGCGCCACGTCGAGCGTCGCGTCCGCCTGGCGAACGCGATAGTCGCGCACGCAGTCACCCGCGAGTGCCATCGCGCGCCGGACGAAATCGGGAAACACCGGTACGAGCGCGTCGCCCTCGCTCGGGAGCCAGAGGACGTCGTCGGCGCGCCCCTCGATCGCTGCGATCGTGCGCTCGGGGCAGCCGCACGCGCATGGGGGCGCCGCGCGTAAGACGTCGTCGAGGCGATAGCGCACGAACAGTTGGGTCGTGCGCGTGAAGTCCGTGACGATCGGCACGAAACGCGTCCGCTCCGCATCGAGCCACTCCGTTTCGATGCGCACGTAGCTCTCGTTCAAGTGCAGGCGTTGCCGCGCGCAGGTATAGGCGAGAAAACCCTCCGTGCATTGGTATATCTGATCGACCCGCGTGCCGAAGGCAGCTTCGATCGATGCAGCGTCGTCATCGTCGAGCACCTCTGCTACGGCAACGACCGTTTCAGGCGCGACGTCGAGCGCGCCCGACGTGCGAGCGCGCGCCAGCAGGCGGAGAACGCTCGCCGGCGCGACGAGCACGTCCGGCGGCGCCGCCGCGAGCGCGGCGACGAGTTCGTCGAACGGGCGCTCCAGATCGTAGTACGCGAAGTCGATCCGCCGGCTCGCGATCGTGCGATAGAGGTTGCTATCGGAGCGAAAGAAGAACGCGACGCTCAGCGGCGCGCGCCACGGCGAGAGGATGCGCGCGAGTTGTGCGTCCGTCAACACGCGCGCGAGCACGATGCCCGCCCACGCGCGCCGTTCGCCGTCGCTCACGAGGAAGAGCCCGCGGTTCCCGCTCGTGCCGCTCGAGAGTCCGACGGTCACGTCGCCGAGCCTGGGCCGGAAATCGCGCGTGCGTTCCGCGGCGAGTGCGAGTTCGAGCGCGCGTTCGCGATCGATGCCGCGCGTGTTGAACGCGGCGAACTCGCCCATCACGCGCGCCTTGTCGACGACCGGCAACGCGGCGAAGCTGCGGTCCGCGAGGTCCGCGTAGAACGGCGCGCGCGGCAAGACCGTGGCGACGAAGCGGGCGACCGCGCGCTCCTGGTACGCGAGCAGGGCGGCGCGCGTACCGCGCCGGAAGCGCGTGCGGGCGGAAACGAACGAACGGAACACGACACGATCCTAACGATGTGCGATCTCGGGCGCATCCGTGAGATTACGGTACGCCCGAGCCGTATGCGGGATGCCCGCGACGCCGTCCTTCGCCGCGCGCGACGCGGAGAAGGCGCTTCGACGTCGTAACCGTCCGTGGTGTCCTTGCCCGTGACGGTCGCCGACATCGAAGCCGCAGCCGAGCGCATCGCGACGTCGGTCGTCCGCACGCCCGCGCTCTTCGCGGCGGCGCTTTCGGAGAAGACGGGCGCGCGCGTCACGCTGAAGCTCGAGACGCGGCAGCGTACCGCGTCGTTCAAAGATCGCGGCGCCGCGAACCGCCTCTTGCAGTTGTCGTCTGCGGAACGCGAGCGCGGCGTGATCGCGATGTCGGCAGGCAACCACGCGCAGGCCGTCGCGTATCAGGCCGCGCGGCTCGGCGTTCCCGCGACGATCGTGATGCCCGAGAACACGCCGTTCACGAAGGTGCGCCGCACGCAGGCCTTCGGCGCGCGCACGGTGCTCGCCGGCGAGACGCTGGCCGAGGCGGCGACGCGCGCGCACGAGATCGCGGCGAGCGAGGGACTCACGCTCGTGCACCCCTACGACGACGAGCGAATCGTCGCCGGTCAAGGCACGCTCGCGCTCGAGCTTTTGCGCGACGTTCCCGATCTCGACGTCCTCCTCGTGCCGATCGGCGGCGGCGGGATGATCGCGGGGACGGCGGTCGCGGCCAAAGCGCTCAACCCGTCGATCGAGATCGTCGGCGTGCAGACGGAGCGGTACCCGTCGTACTATCAAATTGCCAACGGCTTGCCGCCCGTGCACGGCGGTCAGACCGTGGCGGAAGGCATCGCGGTGAAGTCGATCGGCGACGTACCGCTCGCGATCGCCCGCGAACTGGTCGACGACGTGGTCCTCGTCTCAGAGCAGTCGACGGAACGCGCGATCCACATGTATCTCGAAGAAGAGAAATTGGTGACCGAGGGCGCCGGCGCGATCGGGCTCGGCGCGCTCCTCGATCTCGAGGATCGTTTCCGTGGGCGTGCCGTCGGGTTGATCGTATGCGGCGGCAACATCGATATGGGATTGCTCGCCACGGTGATCGCGCGCGTGCGGCTACGCGAGGGTCGCGTCGTGCGGATGCGCGTCGAGATCAACGACCGCCCCGGCGTGCTGGCCGACGTGGCCCGCTTGATCGGCGAGTGCGGCGCGAACATCCTCGACGTCACGCACCAGCGCCTCAACAACGACGTGTCGTCGAAGAACGCGGAACTCGACATCACTTTCGAAGCCCGCACCCCGGCCGACGTCGAAACGATCGTCGCCAAACTCCTCGGCGCGAACTACCTGCCGAGCGTGCTCGAGTCCACCGCGAAGTCGGGACGTTAAGTTTCGACGCCGCGTTAGCGGAGCCGGAAGCGGCGCCGGTACTCGGTCGGGCTCAAACCCACCGCCTCGACGAAGAGCCGGCGGAACGAGCGCACGTCCTCGCGCCCGCATTCGGTCACGATGTGCGCGAACGGATGGTTCGTCTCGGCGAGGAGTTTCTTCGCCTTCTCTACACGCATCGCTTGAACGACCGCCGTTGGCGAACGCCCGAGGTCGTTGCGAAAGCGACGCAGCAACGTGCGCTCGGTCACGCCGAGGTTCTTCGCCAACTCTTCACCCGTGATCCCGGAAACGAGCCGTTTCCTCACGAGCGAAAGCGCCGCTTTGACGAGGTCGTCGCCCGGCAAGTATTCGCCCGAATCGAGAAATGCGGATTGCCGCGTGGGTTGCGGTTCGACCAACAGCAGCTTCGCGGTAAGGCGCATCGTGGCGTCGCCCAGGTGCGTCCGCACGAGCTCGAGCGCGAGATGGAAAAACGACGCGTACGCCGCCGTCGTCCAAATTTTTCCACTCTTGATGAACGATTCGCCGACGTTGAGGGAAACGCGCCGATATCGCTTGCGGAACCAACCGCCGAGCCACCAACTCGTGATCGCCGTCCGTCCATCGAGCAGTCCCGCCTCCGCGAGTAACACGGCGCCGCTGCACGCGCTGCTTACGATCGAAAACCGCGTGGAGGCTTCGCGCAGCACACGTATCTCCGGCTGAAGCGCTTCGATCCGTGCTTCGGTCTGCGAGGCGGTGAAATACCACATAGGCGGCACGACCAACACATCGTACGCGGGAGACCGACGTGCCGCGAGTTCGCTCGAACCGACGACGGCAACTTCGAAACGGCGCGGGTTCCCGGCTTTGCGCGCGGCGACCACGTTCGCGATCTGCAAGGCTTCGAAGACGCCCGCAATCGCGGCCTCCGAACATTTCTCGTACCGCAGCAACGCGACGCGGCGCGTGGCCGACTTGCGCCCGATGTCCGTTTTGGCCTCGCTCACGTCCGAAACGACCCTTCTCGCGCCAACTGCGCCATGCTAGCTTTGCACCATGAAACCAAATTTCGTGCTCTGCCACGGTGCCTTCTCGGACGAGACCGCGTGGAAACGCGTCGCTCCGATCCTCGAAGCTGCGGGTTCGTCCGTCGCGCTGGTCACGTTACCGGGTCACAGCGATGCCGATACGGCGCAGGCGGGCCGGTTTACTCTCGCCGATTACGTCGCCGCGGTGAAGGAAAAGCTCGATGCGGCCCAAGCGCCCGTGATCCTCGTCGGTCACAGCATGGGTGGCGTCGTGATCACGCAAACGGCCGAGGGGAACAACGAGAAGATCGTCGCATCGGTCTATTTGAGCGCATACCTGCCCGAGAACGGCAAATCGCTCCAGGACTACGCGATGGATCCGGAAAGCAAACTCGGGCCGGGTTTGCACATCGACCTCGAACGCGGCGTCGGCACGATCTCGCTCGAGACTATGCGAGCGGCGTTCTTCAACAATACGCCGGAGCCGGACGCCGAAGCCGCTCTGAAACGCCTGCGTCCGGAGCCCTTGCAGCCCTTCGGAACGCCGGTTTCCACGAGCGCCGCGAACTTCGGGAGCGTCCCGCGTTACTACATCACGACGCTGCGCGACCAAGCCGTCGGGCCGGCCCTGCAGAGATCGATGGTCGCAGCCCAGCCCGCGAAGCGCATCTTCGAGCTCGATACCGATCACAGTTCGTACTTTTCCGCGAGCGCCGAACTGGCCGCCATCCTGCTTTCCATCCGCGAAGAGGTTGCGTCCTAGACCTTCGACGGATTTGCAGGCAAGGCGGGTGTGGTATCATCGTGTCTCGCCGCCCATCGGAGAGGCCGTCATGATTACGCCCGAGCTCGTTCGGAGCATTCCGCTGTTCGCCGATCTCAGCGACGAGCGCGCGAGTACCGTTGCCGCCGCGGCAGCCGACATTCGGATTCGCGCCGGTGACATTTTCGTCAACGAAGGCGAGTCGCCCGTGTTCTTCGCGTCGCTCGAGGGGCGGTTCGAAGTGCTCAAACGCTACGGAACGACGGTGCGGCGGCTCGCCGTGCGCGAGCCGGGCGCGTTCATGGGCGAGATTCCGATCGTTCTCGACGGTACGTTCGTAGCGAGCGCGCGCGCGCTCGAAGCCGTGCGCTTGCTGCGCCTCGAGGCGCGCGATTTCAAACGGCTCCTCCACCAGGAGCCGGCGATTCGCGAGCAAGTGCTCACCACGATCCTCGAGCGCGTGGAGGGCATCGAAGAAGAGTCCGAAATCGAGGATGCGCCACCCGTCGTCGTGGGCGACCGCCTCGATCCGGCCTGTCACGACATCCGCGATTTTCTCTCACGTAATCGGCGCCCGTTCGAATGGTACGCCCCGGGCGAGGGGCGCACGTGCGAAGTGGCCGGAACGGTCGATCCGGCGGAGATGCCGCTCGTGATCCTCGGCGACGGAAAGCGCTTGGTACGGCCGAGCCTCGTGGAACTCGCGGAGGCCGTGGGCCTGCGCACCGCGCCGAGTCAGGACTGCTACGACGTCGCGGTGATTGGTGGCGGCCCGGCGGGGCTCGCGGCGGCGGTGTACGGCGCATCCGAGGGGTTGAGCACGCTCCTCTTCGAGCAGCTCGCGACGGGCGGTCAGGCCGGCACGTCCTCGCGCATCGAAAACTATCTGGGCTTTCCCTCCGGTCTCTCGGGCGACGATTTGGCAACCCGCGCGCACGCGCAAGCCGAACGGTTCGGCGCGGAAGTCGTCGTGGGCCGGTTCGTGCGCGGAATCGAAGTCGGCAAGGGCGCGCACCGCGTCCTCTTCGGGAGCGATCCGGCGCGCGACGGTCCCGGCGGGGCAACCGGCGAGGTGCTCTCGATCGAGGCCCGCGCGGTCGTGCTCGCGACCGGCGTCACGTATCGTAGTCTCGAGGTGCCCGGCATCGACCGCTTTCTCGGCACGAGCGTCTTCTACGGCGCCGCGCGAACCGAGGCGCGCGGGATGCGCGGCAAGAGCGTGATCCTGGTCGGCGGCGGTAACTCGGCCGGTCAGGCCGCGATGTTCTTCGCGAACTACGCACGCAGCGTCACGCTGCTCATTCGCGGCGAGAGTTTACAGGCATCGATGTCGCAGTACCTGATCGATCAGATCGCGACCAAAGAGAACATCGCCGTCCGTTCGCACGGCGAGATCGTCTCGGTCGAGGGAACGGATCGCTTGGAAGCCGTGGGGATTCGCGACAAACGCACGGGCGACGTCGCGCGCGAAGAGGTCGATGCGATCTTCGTCTTCATCGGCGCCGACGCGCGAACGGATTGGCTACCGCAAGAGATCGTGCGCGACGAGCGGGGCTACGTGTGCACGGGCCGCGATGTGGTCGATCTCATCGGAAGCAGGGGACATTGGCCGGACGATCGCGATCCGTTTCTGCTCGAAACGAGCGTGCCCGGGATCTTCGCGGCGGGCGACGTGCGCCACGGTTCGATCAAGCGCGTCGCCGCGGGCGTCGGCGAAGGCAGCATGTCGATCGCGTTCGTGCACGCCTACCTTGCATCTCTTGCGGAAGAGGCCGTGGGCTCCGCGCGCGGCGCTAGTTGACGAGCTTGCGGGCGTCGGCTAGGAGTTCTTTGGCCGTCGTTTCCGGCGTGTAGACGAGGATCACGTTGCGGTTCGCGTCGATCGCGTAGATCGCGTCGCCGTGTCCGATCTCTTTGGTTTTCGCATCGACGGCGACGCCGTACGAGGTCCACACGCTCGCGAGCTGCGCGCGCGTGCCCGTGAGGCCGACGAAGTGCGGGTCGAATCCGGTCACGTAGCGCCGAACGACGGCGGGCGTGTCGCGTTCCGGATCGACGGTCACGAATACGACGCTCGTGCGCGCGCGTTCGCTCGGCGTCAACTGCCGGTACGCGCGCCCGAGCGAGCCCATCGCGAGCGGACATTCGTCCGGACAGTGCGTGTAGCCGAAGAAGAGATACTCGAGCGTCGCACCCGCCACGACCACGTGCGCGGGGCGCCCGTCGCCGCCCGTGAGGGTGAAGTCGGCGGCGGGTTTTGGCGGCTCGAGCGGCGTCCCGGCAAACGCATTCATCGGCGCGCCGCGCGAGGCGTTGCGATGCGCGACGATGCCGACGAACGCGGCCAGCACGACGATTGCGAGCGCGAGGACCGCGAACGCGATGCGCGGCGGTCCGGCGCGGGTCACGAGATCGCGAGCGCCGGCTCGGGTGCGCGGCGCTCGCCGCGGAACGCGAGCACCGCGAACGCGGCCGCCACGCACAGCATGCCGGAAATTTCGAATGCGGGCGAATACGAACCGAAGAACGTGCGCACCGATCCCGCGCCGAACGCAGCGACGCCCGCGCCGAGTTGGTGCGACGCAGAGATCCAACCGAAGACGAGCGGCGACGCCTCCACGCCGAAGGCTTTGTTGGCGAGACGCACGGTCGGCGGTACCGTCGCGATCCAATCGAGGCCGTAGAACGCCGCGAAGACCGAGAGGCCCGCAAACGATGCGTCGAGGGCGTACGGTAAGAAGAGCAGCGAGAGTCCGCGCAGACCGTAGTACGTGAACAGCAAAAGCCGGTTGTCGATGCGGTCGGAGAGCCAGCCCGATGCGGTGGTGCCCACGAGGTCGAGGATGCCCATCGCTGCGAGCAGTCCGGCCGCGCGCACTTCGGGAATGCCGTGGTCGCCGCAGGCGGCGATGAAATGCGTTCCGATCAAGCCGTTCGTGCTCGCGCCGCAGATGAAGAACGTTCCGGCGAGAATCCAGAACGAGCCAGTCTTCGAGGCACGCCCGAGTTCGCCGAAGGCCAGTACGATGGGGTTCTGCGAGATCGGCGCGCGCGCCGGAGTCTCCGTGGCGCCGTAGGCGAGTAGGCCCATCGACTCCGGGCGGTCGCGGATGAAGAGCAGCACCGGCACGATTGCGACGAGCGCCGCCGTTCCCACGATCATCGTGGCCGAACGCCAGCCGTGAAGCGTTGCGACGCTCGCGAGCAACGGCAAGAAGACGAGTTGGCCCGTCGCGGTGGAGGCCGTGAGCGCGCCCATCACGAGGCCGCGTTGCTTCACGAACCAGCGGTTGGCCACCGTCGCGGCGAGCACCATCGCGAGCATGCCGAGTCCGATGCCGGCGAGCACGCCCCAGGTGAGGATCAGTTGCCACGGCTCGCGCGCGAAGCTGGCCGCGAAGATGCCGGCCGCGGACACGACCAGGCCGAGCACGACGGTTCGGCGCAGGCCGAACGTCTGCATCAGCGCGGCCGCGAACGGCCCCGTGAGGCCGAAGAGTGCGATGTTGATCGCGGCGGCGGCCGAAACGGACTGCGCGCTCCAGCCCATGTCGTGCTCGACCGGCACCATGATGACGCCCGGCGTCGAGCGGATTCCGGCGGCCACGAGCAACACGACGAACGATGCGCCCGCGACGACCCACGCGTAGTGCGGCCTCTTCATCACGGCGCCTTCGCCGCCGGCGCGGCCGTTGCCGCCTCCGATACGAGCCTGCGACATGCTGGTTGACAGCCCGCGCCCGCGGTGCTAGCGTTACGTCGATGTCCCAGCTCGCATTCGGTTTTGGCTACTGGTTCTGGTATACCGCACGATCCGTGCCGGTCAGGTAGTCGCGCGCCGAACTGAAGCGAAGTTCGCACGAGCCGCCTGCACCGGGCGGCTTTTTATTTCTCCGAGGAGCTCATGTCCGAATCGTATCGTCTCGCCGCCCGTTCGTCCGGCAACTCGACGCGCGTCCACGCCGGCCACGCCGTCTTCGGTGACGGCGGTTTCGCGCTGATCGGTGGACCGTGTTCGATCGAATCGGCCGCGCAAATCGACGAGGCCGCGGCGGGCGTCGCCGCCGCCGGCGGCGTGATGCTGCGCGGTGGAGCGTTCAAACCGCGCACGTCGCCGTACGATTTCCAAGGCCTCGGCGAAGAGGGGCTGCCGCTGATCGCCGAAGCCGGGGCGCGCCACGGCCTGCCCGTGGTGACGGAGGCGCTCGCGGAATCGCACGTGGCGCTCGTGGCGGCCTATGCGAACATGATCCAAATCGGCGCGCGCAACATGCAGAACGTGCCGCTGTTGCGCGCGGCCGCGCGAACCGGCCTGCCCATCCTCCTCAAGCGCGGCCCGTCTGCGACGCTCGACGAACTGCTCTTCGCCGCGGAGTACGTTCTTGCTGACGGAAATCCGAACGTCGTGCTGTGCGAGCGCGGCATCCGGGGCTTCGACCGCCACACGCGCAACGTGAGCGATCTCGGCGGGGCGCTGCGGCTCAAGGAACTCTCGCATCTGCCGGTGATCCTCGATCCTTCGCACGCCGCCGGGCGTCGCAGTCTCATCGAACCGTTGACGCTCGCGGCCGCGGCCGCGGGTCTCGACGGCGCGAT
>Ga0302157_10008318_pt1 | contig 10221 bp, 10 predicted proteins | sample I_Bog_N3_3_FD_193502 | JGI IMG/M metagenome (GOLD analysis project Ga0302157, IMG submission 193502) | Peat permafrost microbial communities from Stordalen Mire near Abisko, Sweden - I_Bog_N3_3 | ecosystem: Environmental > Terrestrial > Soil > Wetlands > Peat | place: Sweden: Abisko, Stordalen...
CACGATCTCGGCCATCGCCACTCAGGTTTTCGAGGTCGAGCAGACGCTCATACCCGAAGGACTGCACACGGTGGGTGAGCCCGCCACCCGGGAAGAACGCATTGAATTGCTAGCTGCCATCGCGGAATCGCGCGGCGATGCGGCGCCCGCGCGGGAGGCCTTGGCCGCCCTGGTGGATGGCGAGCCGCCGCAATCCGCCGTGGTGCTCAGCGGGCTGAAATCCACACGTGAGACGATCGATTTGCTGGCGGATCTGGCGTGCACCGACAAGCTTATGGCGCGCGACCACGAAATCGATGCGATCGTTCACGCCCTGGACGGCGGCTATATCCGGCCTGCCCCCGGCGGGGATCTGCTGCGCACCCCCCAGATTCTCCCGACCGGCCGCAACCTGCACGGCTTCGACCCCTTCCACATTCCCAGCGCCTTCGCCCTGCGTGAGGGCGCCCATCAGGCTCAGATCATCCTGGACCGGTACCAGGCCGAGACCGGGGCCCTGCCGGAATCGATCGCCCTGGTCCTTTGGGGCTCGGACAATCTGAAAAGCGAGGGCGGCCCGATCGGTCAGGCCCTGACGCTGATCGGCGCCAAACCCCGCTTCGACAGCTACGGCCGGCTATGCGGCGCGGCCCTGATGCCGCTGGAGGAACTGGGCCGGCCGCGGGTGGACGTGCTGATGACCCTCTCGGGCATCTTCCGAGATCTTCTGGCCCTGCAGACCCAGATGCTGGCCGAGGCCGCCTTCCTCGCGGCCAGCGCGGACGAGCCGATCGAGATGAATTTCGTGCGCAAACATGCGCTGGAACACCAGCGCGAACAGGGCTGCGACCTGGAGACCGCAGCGTTGCGGGTGTTCTCCAACGCGGACGGCGCCTACGGCTCCAACGTCAATCAGCTGATCGACGCCAGTTGCTGGACCGATGAGGACGAACTGGCGGAGGCCTATCAGGCCCGCAAGTGCTTCGCCTACGGCCGCAAAGGCAAGCCCGTGCGCCAATCGGCCATGCTGCAGAACATCCTCAAGCGCGTGGATCTGGCCTACCAGAACGTGGAGTCGGTGGAACTGGGCGTGACCACCATCGACCACTACGTCGATACCTTGGGCGGCATCAGCCGGGCGGTGCGGCGCGCCCGGGGCGTCGAGGCGCCGGTCTACATTGGCGACCAGACCCAGGGGGAAGCCAAGGTGCGCACCCTGGCCGAACAGGTTGCGCTGGAAACCCGCACCCGGATGCTCAATCCGCGCTGGTACGAGGGTTTGCTCAAGCACGGCTACGAGGGCGTGCGCCAGATCGAAGCCCAGGTGACCAACACCGTGGGCTGGTCGGCCACCACCGGCCAGGTCGAGCCTTGGGTCTATCAGCAGATCAGCGAAACCTACGTGCTCGATCCGGCGATGCGCGAACGGCTCGCCGAGCTTAACCCGACCGCCTCCGCGCGCATGGCCAAGCGCCTGTTGGAGGCGTGCGATCGCCAGTACTGGGCGCCCGACAACGCCACCCTTGAAGCCCTGCGCCGGGCCAGTGACGACCTGGAGGATCGCCTCGAAGGCGTTCCGACGGCGGCGTGAATTAGAGGACCGCGATGACCCTTCTCGACATGCCCAGAACCCTCAGCAGACGCCAGGACGGCGAAGGCAGCGTCCAGGTCAAACTGGATCCCAATGTGCAGATCGGCAAGGCGAAGGTGTTCGCCGTCTACGGCAAGGGCGGCATCGGCAAGAGCACGACCTCGTCGAACCTGTCCGCGGCCTTCTCCAAGCTCGGGAAACGGGTGCTGCAGATCGGCTGCGATCCCAAGCATGACTCCACCTTCACCCTGACCAAGAAGCTCGCGCCAACGGTCATCGACATTCTGGAGACTGTTGACTTCCACACAGAGGAGCTGCGCCCCGAGGACTACGTCTTCACCGGCTACAACGGGGTGATGTGCATCGAGGCGGGCGGCCCGCCGGCAGGGACAGGATGCGGCGGATACGTTGTCGGTCAAACGGTGAAGCTCCTGAAGGAGCATCACCTGTTGGAGGACACCGACGTGGTGATCTTCGACGTGCTGGGCGATGTGGTTTGCGGCGGGTTCGCCGCGCCGCTGCAATACGCCGAGCGGGCGTTGGTGGTCGCGTCCAACGACTTCGACTCCATTTTCGCGATGAACCGGATCGTCGCGGCCATCGCGGCCAAGTCCAAGAACTACGAGGTGCGCCTCGGCGGCGTGATCGCCAACCGGAGCCGCCAGACCGACGAGATCGACCGCTTCAGCCAGGCCATCGGCCTGGAGCGGGTCGCCCACTTCCCCGACCTGGACGTCATCCGGCGCAGCCGACTGAAGAAGTCGACGCTGTTCGAGATGGAGTCCTCGCCAGAGCTGGACGCCGTTCTCAACGAATACATGCGCCTGGCGGCCAGTCTGTGGGCCGGCGGCCAATCCTACAACGCCGTCCCCATGAAGGATCGCGATGTGTTCGATTTCCTGGGGTACGAATAATGAGCGTCGACACCTATGCCGAACGGCGCGGGCGCCTTGAAACCTATTTCGACAAGACCGCCCTCACCGCCTGGGCCCACCTGACCTCGGATGTGAAGGTCAGCGGCATTCGCCAAACCGTGCGCGAAGGCCGTGATCGCATGCGCGCGATCTTCATGGGCTGGCTGCCCGCCGATATGCGCGGCGCGACATTGTTGGACGCCGGATGCGGCACCGGGGCCCTGTCGGTGGCCGCGGCGCGGCGCGGGGCGATCGTGGTCGCTGTCGATGTCGCCGGGAATCTGGTCCAGATCGCCCGCGAGCGGACGCCTCCTGACCTTCACCCCGGCCAAATCGATTTTCGCGTCGGCGACATGCTGAGCGCGGAGCATGGGCGCTTCACCGACGTGGTGGCGATGGACTCGCTGATCCATTACCCCATGCAGGAAATTCTCGATGTCATCGCGGGTCTGGCCAAGCGCACGACGCGGTCGATCAATTTCACCTTCGCCCCGGCCACGCCGCTGCTGTCCACCATGCACGCCGTGGGACTGCTGTTCCCCCGCGGAAATCGGGCGCCGGCGATCATTCCGGTCAGCCAGCCTCGGTTGCTCAAGGCCATCGCCGAGGATCCGAGGCTCGCGGACTGGCGGGTCGGCCGCACGGGCCGGATCATCAGCGGCTTCTACATGTCTCAAGCCGTGGAGCTCGTGCGCCGGTGACACCGAGGCTCGACATGACCGGGACGCCGATGGCGCGGGTAGGCGATCCGCCGGGCCGTCAGATCCGCCTGAACGAATCCGGCGTCCCAGTCTGGTCCTGGCGCAATGTCGGCGTCGGCATGCTGCCGTTCGCGGATTCAGCGACGCCCGAGCTGCCTCTGGGTCGGCTGCTGCGACTGTCGATGTTTCAAGTCACCGTGGGGATGGCCGCCGTCCTTCTGATCGGCACGCTGAACCGGGTCATGATCGTGGAGCTCGGGCTGCCGGCCTGGCTGGTCGCGACCATGATCTCCCTGCCGCTGGTGTTCGCCCCGTTCCGCATGCTGGTCGGCCACCGCTCGGATGTGCACCGCTCCGTGCTCGGGTGGCGTCGGGTGCCCTACATCTGGTTCGGCACCCTGATGCAGTTCGGCGGACTGGCGATCATGCCCTTCGCCCTGATCCTGCTGTCCGGCGACTCCCACGGGCCGCCGATCATTGGTCAGATGGGCGCGGCCCTGGCGTTTCTGCTGGCGGGCGCCGGCCTGCACATGACGCAGACGGCGGGCTTGGCGTTGGCGACCGACCTCGCGCCCGCCCACGCGCGGCCCAAGGTCGTGGCCCTGCTGTGCTTCATGCTGCTGGTCGGGACCGTGCTTTCCGCGGTGCTCTTCGGCCTGCTGCTGAAGCCATTCAGCGAACTGCGCTTGATCCAGGTGGTCCAGGGCGCGGCGGCAATGACCATGATTCTCAACGGCGTCGCGCTGTGGAAGCAGGAGCCCCGGAACCGCAATCGAATCGCCGAGGCGGCCGGCCCCGGGTTTCGTGAGTCCTGGAGCGCCTATACCCGGACGGGCCGCGCTGGTCGTCGGTTGCTGGCCATCGGCATGGGCACGGTCGCCTTCAGCATGCAGGACGTCCTGCTGGAGCCCTACGGAGGCAAGATCCTGCACCTCACGGTGAGCGCCACGACGACTTTGACCGCCCTGCTCGCGGTGGGCGGCGCCTGTGGCCTGGGATTGGCCGCGCGCAATCTCAATCGCGGGGCGGACCCCTATCGCGTCGCGGGCTTCGGGGCGTTGGCGGGATTGGCCGCCTTCAGCTCGGTCATCTTCGCCGCGCCGATGGACTCCGCCGCGCTGTTCGCCGTGGGCGTCGCCCTGGTCGGTTTTGGCGCCGGGCTGTTCGCGCACGGGACCCTGACGGCTTCCATGAATCTGGCTCAAGGCGATGCGACCGGTCTGGCCTTGGGGGCCTGGGGCGCCGTTCAGGCCTCGGCCGCCGGCTTGGCCATCGCCAGCGGCGGCCTGATGAGCGACGCGGTGTCGTCCCTGGCCCGCGCCGGTCGTCTCGGCCCTTCTTTCATCAGTCCCGCCACGGGCTACACCGCCGTTTACGCCACTGAACTTGTTTTGCTTTTCGCCACGCTGATCGCAATCGGCCCGCTTGCGGGCCGCCAGGTCGCCGATCAATCCCCGTCAACCGCCGCACTGAACAACTTGGCGAGTTCCGCCAGATGATCCGGTCAAATTAGGAGGTTCGCCATGCTGCACAACGCCATCTTCGCCGGCCATATCGACGTGACCGAAGTCATACTCAGCACCTTCGTGCTGTTCTTTATCGGATTGGTCATTTACCTGCGCCGAGAGGATCGCCGCGAGGGCTATCCCCTCGAACAGGACGTGTCCGGGCGTCTTGAGCCGAGCGGCGGCCTTTTTTTCACGGCCCAGCCGAAGACCTACATCCTGCCGCACGGTGAAGGCACGCTGACCACGCCCAATAGCCGGCGCGACAGCCAAGTGGTCAAAGCCCAGAGAACCTCCCGCGCCCCTGGATCGCCTCTGGAGCCGATCGGCGATCCCATGCACGCGGGCGTCGGTCCCGGCGCCTTCGCGCAACGGGCGCACAAGCCCGATCTGATGCTCAACGGCAAACCCAAGATCGTGCCGTTGCGGCTGGCCGATGGCTTCTTCCTGGAAGCCGATGGCCCCGATCCGCGTGGCATGAAAGTCATCGGCGCCGATAACGCCGTCGGCGGGGTGGTCAGCGATGTCTGGGTCGATCGCGCGGAATACCTCATCCGCTATCTGGAAGTGGCCGTCTCTCCGTCCAAGCACGTGCTGCTGCCCATGACCATGGCCCTGGTGAAGAAGGCCCAGGGCGTGGTGCGCGTTGACGCCGTCCTTGGCGGCCAAATCGCCGGCGCCCCTGTCCTGGCCAATCCGAACCAAGTCACTTTCGACGAGGAGGAGCGTGTCTGCGCCTACTACGGCGGCGGCTTCCTCTATGCGTCCAAAACCCGAGCGGAGCCGATGCTATGAGTGAGCATGATTTCGAGCCCATTCGGGGCCTGCCGGGCGACCTGCCAACAGGAGAGATCATCCTTTGGCAGGGCGCTCCGAGCTGGATACGCCTGGCGCAGCAAGCCTTTCACGTCCGCGCCGTGGCCGCCTATTTCGCGCTCATGTTCGCATGGCGCGCCTCGACCGCGGTGATGGGCGGGGAAGCGCCCTTGCGGGCCGTCCAGTCCGTGCTCGCCGTGGCGCCCGTCGCTCTGGCGGCCGTCGGCATCCTGACTTTCCTGGCCTGGCTCAACAGCCGCACGACGGTCTACACGATCACCAACCGGCGCGTGGTGATGCGGTTCGGCGCGGCCATCCCCAAGGCGATCAACATCCCCTTCGGGATCATTCAAAGCGCTTCGATCAAGCCCATGTCGAAGGACGGCGGCGACATCGCGCTGACGCTGAAGGCGCCCAACAAGATCGCATTCTTGCACCTTTGGCCCCATGCCCGACCCTGGCGGATGGCGTCGCCTCAACCGACCCTTCGCGCCGTTTCTCACGCGCGATCAGTCGCTGGAATTCTGGCCGACGCCATGGCGGCGCAGATCCCGATTGAAATCGCCAAGCCGGCAGACCCGGATCGCGCTCAATCCTCCGCCCCGGGCCTTGGCCGTCCTGAAACCGTGCCCGCCTAAGGAAACGACCATAATGAGCGCTTTGGACACAGAACAGTTTCCCCGCGGCGCGCTGATCGCCGCGGGCGCCATGATCTTCTTTTCGTTGACGGCCACGACCCTCGTGCGGCTGGAACGGCTCAACGCTCCACCCGCCGCACCCTCGCGCGCCGCCCCGTCGCGCTCGATCGATGTTCGTTTCACCGACGAACAGAACGGCTCGGTCAGCGTGCGCGACAGCCGCACCGACCAAGTGGTGTTCTCCTTGCAGCCGGGCACCAATGGCTTTGTGCGCAGCGTGATGCGCGGCCTGGTGTTGGACCGCAAACGCCGCGGTCTGGGCCGCGCCCAGCCCTTCCGGATTTCCCAGTGGGCCGACGGACGCCTGACGCTCGAAGACACCGCGACCGGCCGATTGATCGATCTGGACGCCTTTGGACCGACCAACCGCGACGCCTTCGGGCAAATGCTGCCGGGATGGCGGGCCACGTCATGATCAGCGTGCCCTTCCTCATACGACCGCGCCAGTCGATGCTCTGCACGATCGACATCGAGCACTCCGAAACCAGCCTTCACGCCCATGTCGAGCTCGATGACGAGGTCAAGCTCGCGCCGGGCGATCGTGTCCGTGTTCACGGCGAGCCGATCAAGGTCGTGTTCGGCCAACGCTTGGTGCTGCGCCGTCCCGCCACCGTCGAGCGCGCCGGCTGGCTGGAACGTCAGTGGACCAAGTTCACGGCCGGATTCGGCCTGACCGACCTCTACGAAGTCACTTTCACATCCGGGAGGCTGCTGTGAGCACCGACACCCTCGCGCGGACGCCGGTCGATACGACGCGCATCGCCCAGGAAGACACCATCCTCAGCCCGCGCTTCTACACGACCGATTTCGCGGCCATGGACCGTATCGACGTCAGCGCCGTGCGTTCGGAATGGGACGCCCTTCTGGCCGAAATGGCCAGCGATCCCAACCGGGATCACTTCAAGCGGACCGAGGCGTTCGAGAACATTCTCGATAAGCTCGAACCCAAGCTGCGTAAGGAATTCGTCGATTTCCTGGTCAGTTCCCTGACCGCCGAGTTTTCCGGCTGCGTGCTTTACGCGGAGATCGTCAAACGGGTGCGGAACCCAGACATCAAGGCGCTGTTCAAATACATGAGCCGTGACGAGGCCCGCCACGCGGGCTTCATCAATGAGTCCCTGAAGGACTTCAACATCGGCGTCGATCTCAGTTTTCTAACCAAGACCAAGAAGTACACCTTCTTCAAGCCGAAGTTCATTTTCTACGCGGTCTATCTGTCAGAGAAGATCGGCTACGCACGGTACATCACGATCTACCGGCAGCTTGAACGGCATCCGGAACTGCGCTTCCACCCCATCTTCAAATGGTTCAAGGAGTGGTGCGCCGATGAATTCAGGCACGGCGACGCCTTCGCCCTGTTGATGCGCGCGAACCCAAAATTGCTGAAGGGCGGCAACCGTCTCTGGATCAAGTTCTTCCTGCTGTCGGTCTACGCCACCATGTATGTCCGCGACCACGCGCGGCCGGCCTTCCACAAGGCGCTCGGGCTTGATCCCACCGAGTACGACTATGCGGTGTTCCGCATCTGCTCGGAGATATCCAAGCAGACCTTCCCGCTCATTCTCGATATCGACAACCCGCGTTTTCGGGCGGGATTTGATCGTTTGGCGAAGATCACCGCATCGATGTCGGCGGCCGGCCGGCGCGGCGGTCTGGCGGCGAAATTGTCAAATGTCGGACTCGCCCTCCAGGCGGCGGCGGTCCTGATCGGCCTGTATTGCCTGCCCAGCGTCCCAAACGCGGCGCCGGCGTCCGTGCGTCTGTCGCCGGTCTGGTAAGGGATCGGCCGTGATGGTCATCGCCACGATCGGCTGCGCAATGCTCTACGCCATCTTCCTGTGGTGGTTCAGCACGGGCGCAATCCTATGGCTGGATAGACGCCCTAGCCGCACCTACGGATTGAGCATGATCGGCGGCTCGCTCGTCGCGCTGGCGGCCATCTATGGCCTGGTTCACAGCATGACCCAGACCTCGCCCGCCGCCGCGGTCGTCGCCTTTACCAGCGCCCTGGGCCTTTGGGGATGGCATGAATTGAGTTTTCTGACCGGCTTCATCGCCGGTCCGCGGAAAACCGCCTGCCCCCCGGGGGCGTCGGGGTGGAGGCGCTTCACTTTGGCCGCCTCGACCTTGATCTATCACGAAGTCGCGTTGGTGCTCACGGCGGGCGTCCTTTGGGAGATCCTGCGCGCGCAGCCCAACAAGGTCGGCCTTTGGACCTTCGCCATTCTCCTGGTCAGCCGGCTCAGCGCCAAACTGAACCTGTACCTGGGCGTGCCGAACTTCACCGCGGAATTCTTCCCGGACCACCTGCGGCACCTGACCAGCTACCTGCGCAAAAGTCCGACGAACGCTCTGTTCCCGGCGTGGGTCGCCGCTGGGGTCGCCCTGGCCTGGGCGGAGGCCGTGTCCGCCCTGAGGGCCGATTCCACCCCCTTCCAGGTGGTCGGCTATTCGCTTGTTTTCGCCCTGACGGCGCTGGCGCTCATCGAGCACGCCTTCATGGTTTTACCCATTCACGACGCCGCGCTCTGGCGCTGGGCGTTGCCCACATCCACCAAGACCAGCGCCGCGTGCCTGATACAGAGGGGAGTCAACGATCATGGATTATGAGCTTTTCTTTCGCGACCAGCTCGATGGACTTCGTGGAGAAGGCCGATATCGCGTCTTCGCCGATCTGGAGCGAAAGGCCGGCGCATTTCCAAACGCGACCCGCCACCACAATAATAAAATCCAAGACGTCACGGTCTGGTGCTCGAACGACTATCTGGGCATGGGGCAGCACCCCAAGGTGCTGAACGCCATGCGCTCGGCGCTTAAGCGCTGCGGCGCGGGGGCCGGCGGCACGCGCAACATCTCGGGCACGAACCACTATCATGTGCTGTTGGAACAGGAACTCGCGGACCTTCACCAGAAAGAGGCCGCGCTGCTGTTCACATCCGGATACGTGTCGAACTGGGCCGCTTTGGGGACCCTGGCCGGGCGGCTGCCCAACTGCGTGGTGCTTTCGGACGCGGGCAACCACGCTTCAATGATCGAGGGAATCCGCTACAGCGGCGCGGAGCGGATCATCTTCCGGCACAACAACGTGGCGGATCTTGATCGCAAGCTATCCGCGATCGAGCCTGGACGCCCCAAGCTGGTCGCCTTCGAGTCCGTCTATTCCATGGACGGGGACATCGCCCCCATCAAGGAATTGTGCGACGTCGCCGACGCCCACGGGGCCATGACCTATCTGGACGAAGTGCATGCAGTCGGGATGTACGGTCCGCGCGGCGGGGGCGTTGCCGAGCGCGAGGGCCTGATGGACAGGCTGACTGTCATCGAAGGCACCTTGGGCAAGGCGTTCGGCGTGATGGGCGGCTATGTCGCCGGTTCGGCGGCGATGTGCGACTTTATCCGCAGCTTCGCATCAGGCTTCATCTTCACGACAGCCCTGCCGCCGGCGATCGCGGCGGGCGCGCGCGCCAGTATTCAGCATCTGAAGCAGAGCGGATCGGAAAGAGCACAGCACCAGAACCGCGTCGCCCGCGTGCGGCGCGAACTCACCGCCATCGGCATTCCCTGCATGGACAACGAAAGCCACATCGTGCCGGTGATGGTGGGCGATCCGGTGAAGTGCAAGATGATCAGCGACTGGCTGCTGGACAATTACGGCATCTACATTCAGCCGATCAACTATCCCACGGTCCCGCGCGGGACCGAGCGTCTGCGCATCACGCCATCGCCCTGTCATTCGGATGAAGACATCGCCAAGCTGGTGCACGCCCTGTCGGAGCTCTGGTCCAAATGCGCGCTCAGCCGTTCAGCGGCGGCGGCCTAGGTGGACCAAGACTGGAGAACCTTAGCCGTTAGTCTTGGCCGCGGCGGCTGACTTGTTCGATACCTGTGCGATGGCAAGCAAAATAAGCGTCCGAAATGGATGCGCTTTGTAATAAATCGTACTACATTTGGAGTTGTAGACGGGGTTTCAGGATCGCGAATTTTTTGGGGGGCTAGCCCGTCCTATTCACACTGACG
>Ga0302157_10008322_pt1 | contig 10219 bp, 10 predicted proteins | sample I_Bog_N3_3_FD_193502 | JGI IMG/M metagenome (GOLD analysis project Ga0302157, IMG submission 193502) | Peat permafrost microbial communities from Stordalen Mire near Abisko, Sweden - I_Bog_N3_3 | ecosystem: Environmental > Terrestrial > Soil > Wetlands > Peat | place: Sweden: Abisko, Stordalen...
CGCGGCCTTCAACAGGGTGTTCTGCTCGAAACAATAGCCGCCGCGTCGGCTATCGACCAGCTTGTCCTGCACCGAGGCCAGATCGAGCTTGACCGGGCGGCCCAGCAGCGGGTCGAGACCTTCAAAAGGGATCGCGTTGACGTGGGCGGCGTGAATGGCCGTGAGCGTTGAGAGATCGGCCCGAGGCGTTGCCTTGAGGTCGATCCGCGCCAGATACTTGTTCAACCGGAAATCAACCATCGGCCCCCCATTTCAATGCCGTGAAATTATATCGTCGAATACAATTGCGCGGAAGCCGGGTTCATGCCCGACCCCGGACTCTAGGATCGGCGCGCCGTCGCGACGCGAGGTTCGGAAAGCGCGTGTTGCCGCGCGAGCAGCCGTCTGGCGAGCGGCTTGAGCAGTTGCGGCGACAGATAGATCGGGAATTGGGAGAGGGCGAAATACAGCCAGGTCGTCCCCGGCAACACGCCGCTGGTCGCCGCCAGCATCAGCCCCATGTTGCGCTGGGAGACCATCAGGCCGAGCGCCAGCGCGCGTTCGGGGCCGGCCTTGCGAAAGATCAGCGCGGTGGTCCCGAGCAGCGCGAAGAACACCGCGAACGCCAGTGCGGCGAACAGCAAGATCCGCACCGGATCGGCCCAGACGCTGCCGGCCACATTGCCCATCACGGCGGCGACGAACACCAGCAGGATGAGAATGTTGACGCCGTCGATTGCCGCCGCGTGGCGCCTGATGGCGGCGATGCCCGCGATCCAGCGGATCAGGGCCGCGACCAGCAGCGATCCGGCGAGGATCGCCAGCAGTTTTAGTCCGAGCGTCAGGGGCGACAGCGTCAACGCCGTGCCGAAGAACGCATAGGCGAACATGGGTGCGGTGAAGGGAACCAGCGCCGTGCTGGTCACCAGCGTCACCAGCACCAGGGTCGCGTCCAGTCCCATCAGCGCCGCCAGCGCCGGTGACGCCATCATCGGCGAGGCCACCGTCTGCAGTATCAGCGCCAGAAACAGCTCCGGCGCGCGGGCATCGAGGCCGGTGGCGAGGCAGACGGTGCCCGATATCAGGGGCACGCCGAGCGTGGTCCACGCCGTGGCGGCGAGCACCAGGCCCGGACGCCGCAGATGATCGCGCAGCGCGCCGAGGTCGACGCGCATGAATGAAATGCACAGCAACAGAAAGACCGCCTCGGTGACGAAGGGTTTCAGCAGTTCACCGAGCGGTGGCACCGCGATGCCGATGAACACCAGGGCTGCGATCGCCCGTGTGCCCTGGCCGCCGAGCCACGCCAGCGCCCGAACGGGAAGCGCGATGCAGCTTTGCAGGGTGGCGGGCATGCGTTCGAATGAGAGCCGTTGGCAGCGACAAGGGATTTGTCGAGGGCTGTGTTGCTGGACGCGAACATGAGGCAACCGCCGCGCCTGACAAAGTAACATGTCGTTACCGTCTATTTCGTTACTGTCTATTTCAACGGTTCAACGGGTTGTCGTCGCCGGCAAATACGGTAGATCAGGTACTCCGCCAGGCGGCATCGCAATGGTGCCCGTGCAGCGATCGAGACGAGATGATGCGAATTGCCCGGATTGGCCTGATCCTGATGGCGGCGGGCCTGTCCTGGGCAAGCCCGGTGGACCGACTTGCCGCCCGCGCGGCCGAGGCCCGCGCCTGCGTGCCGGTCGGGGCCTGGGTCGTTCCCGGAAACAGGAAAAGCCGGCCGGACGCGTTGCGGCGCCTCGCCGGCCACGACGTGGTGCTTCTCGGTGAATCCCACGATGAGGCGGAACACCACCGCTGGCAGCTTCACACCATCGCGGCGCTGTTCGGCTACCGGCCCGACATGGTGCTGGGTTTCGAGATGTTCCCGCGGCGCGTTCAACCGGTGCTGGATCGCTGGAGCAGAGGCGAGCTGGATGCGGCTGCCTTTCTGCGCGAGGTCGATTGGCCGCAGATCTGGGGGATGGATCCCGAACTCTATATGCCGCTGTTCGATTTCGCACGGATGCATCGTTTGCCCATGCTGGCGCTCAATGTCGATCGCGAGACCGACCGCCGCGTCGCACGGCAGGGGCCGGCCGCTGCCGACGGCGGACGCGAGGGCGTCGGCGTTCCGGCGCTGGCCTCGTCGTCCTATCGAAAGCGGCTGTTCGGGTTTTTCAAGACGCATCAGGCCGAGGACGCCAAGCCCGATCCGGATTCGGAGCCGTTCTCGCATTTTGTCCAGGCGCAGATTTTCTGGGACCGCGCCATGGCCGAAGCGATCGCCGGCGCGCGGCGCAAGCCGGGGCGACCGCTGGTCGTCGGGATCATGGGGAGCGGCCATATCGAGTATGGCGAGGGCGTCGTCCACCAGCTCGCAGCCCTTGGGGTGAACGATGTCGTTACGGCGCTGCCCTGGAACACCGGCAACGACTGTCCGCCCGCGGCTCCCCGGATTGCCGACCTGGTCTTCGGTTTGACGCCCCCCGCAGCTATACCCACGCCGCGATTGGGTGTGGTGGTAAGCAAGGCCGATAACGGCGTGAAGGTCGATGAGGTGGCCACAGGCAGCCTCGCCGAGGCGACGGCCCTTCAGGCGGGCGACGTGATCGAGACGGCGGCCGGCGTCGATGTCCGGCGGCCGGCCGATCTGACCGCGATCATTCGACGACAGGCGCCGGGCACCTGGCTGCCGCTCAGGGTACACCGGGGTGAGGCGATGCTGGACCTGGTGGGGCGTTTTCCAGCGCAACGTTGATGCGCACCTGGCGCGTCGATTCTGGTGTCGAAGCCGGCTATCGCAGCCGCCCGCGCGACGGCATGATGGATTGCAGATCGAGAAGGAGTTCCGAAAATGATCAAGCAGGCCTGTTTCGCAATGATGGTGTCGGTGAGCCTGTTATCGACCGGATGGCTCTGCGCCGGCGCCAACGCGCAGACGGTAACGGTCGAGCAATACCAGCACCCGAAGAGCGAGAAGGAGCTCAGTTTCAACAGGCCATACCTGGAAGGGATAAAAGACGCCCTCATCGCCTACAACATGTCGGTGGAAGACCGATTGTTCTGCCTGGGCGGAATGCCGCCAACCCTGAGCTTCGAGCAGGCCAGCGACACCTTGTTGCTTTGGGCTCGCAAGAGGAAGGGAGATGCGGCGGGCCTGTCGCTCGGGCTTGCGATGCTGTACAGCCTGAAAGAGGCCTTTCCCTGCAAGGGCACGGCGCGTTGACGCGATCGACTCGCAACGTGAGCCTCGCATCGGCCATCTCCACACCGCGGCGCGCCATTCTGATGAGCTCAAGTCGCGCTTCACGTTGCTTGCCGGCGATGTTCAGCTAAGATTCGTCGTCATCATCACGCGAGTCTGGAGGACCCATGGTCAAGAGCCGCAAACCTGCCGGAGCTGAGCGAGCGTTGCGGCGCGCCGCCAAGGAAGTCACGGCCGTCGAGCAGTATTGGCACTCCGCCGGACGGCCGAAGGCGCGCAAGCCGCCGAAGGAATACAAATACGTCGACGAACTGGCGCATCTGCAGTTCGAGCTCATCAAGTTGCAGGAATGGGTGCGGTTGCAGGGCCTCAGGGTCGCCGTCATCTTCGAGGGGCGCGACGCCGCCGGCAAAGGCGGCGTCATCAAGCGCATCACCGAGAGCCTGAACCCCCGGATCTGCCGCGTCGTGGCGCTCGGCACGCCGACCGAACGCGAGCGCGGCCAGTGGTATTTTCAGCGCTACGTCGCCGAGCTGCCGACGCGCGGCGAGATCGTGCTGTTCGATCGCAGCTGGTACAACCGCGCCGGGGTCGAGCATGTCATGGGCTTCTGCAACGAGGAGGAATACCGCGAGTTCCTGCGTGCCTGTCCGATCTTCGAGGAGATGCTGGTGCGCTCGGGTATCTGCCTCGTCAAATACTGGTTCTCCGTCAACGACGAGGAGCAGGAGCGGCGCTTCCAGGAGCGCATCCGCAATCCGATCAAGCGCTGGAAGCTCAGCCCGATGGACGTCGAATCGCGCAAGCGCTGGGTGGAATATTCCAGGGCCAAGGATGTGATGTTCGCGCACACCGACCGCAAGAAGACACCATGGAACGTCGTCAATGCCGACGACAAGAAGCGGGCGCGGCTCAACTGCATCCGGCACCTCCTGAATCAGATTCCCTATCAGGACATGAAGCCGGTCGAGATCGAGCTTCCGATGCGCCAGCCCGACACCGGCTACAAGCGGCCCAAGAAGTCAGCCCAGCGTTTCGTGCCGCAGGTTTACTAGTTCAGCGCCTTCAGCCAGGCGCCGATTTCGCTGGCCGCGACATTGGCCTGCTGCAACAGCTTGCCCATGGTGAAGAAGCCGTGGAACTGGCCGGCAAAATGCCGGTAGGCCACGGGCACGCCGGCGTCCTTCAACCGGTTGGCGTATTCATCGCCCTCGTCGCGCAGGGGGTCGGCGCCCGCAGTCAGCACATAGGCCGGCGGCAGGCCGATCAGCGTCCCGGCGCGCACCGGCGAGGCCCGCCAGTCGTGTATGTCGGCGGCGCCGTTCAGATAGTGATCGCGGAACCAGCGGATCACGGTGTGGGTCAAGAGGATGCTGGTCTCGGGCTCGCTGTGCGAGGGATGCGTCATCGTAAAATCGGTCGCCGGATAGATCAGCACCTGGCCGGCGATCGCAGGTCCGTTGCCGTCGCGCGCCGAGATCGCGACCACCGCCGCGAGGTTGCCGCCGGCGCTGTCGCCACCGACGCTCAGACGTGAGGCGTCGATGCCGAGCGAGGCGGCGTTGTCCGCGATCCATTTCGTGGCATCGATGGCGTCATCGACGGCGGCGGGAAATTTGTGCTCGGGCGCCAGCCGGTAGTCGACGGAAATGACGATCAGCTCGCCTTCGTCGGCCAGTTTCCGGCACACCACGTCATGGGAATCGAGATCGCCGATCACCCAGCCGCCGCCGTGGAAAAACACCAGGCAGGGCGCCAGCCCGCCGGCCTGCCGCAGCGTCTTCGGCGTGTAGATCCGCGCCGGGATCGCGCCGTGCGGGGCGGGGATCGCAAGCGCCGTCACCGATTTCAGCTCGGGCGGTTCGGGATTGGTGACGGGACGCCCCGCCAGATAATAGGCGCGCGCTTCCGCCGCCGACAGCGTCTCGTAAGGCGGCCGGCCGGCTTCCTGAAAGGCCTTGAATACGGCAGCGGCGTCGGGATCGAGGGTCACGGGCATGATGGGAGGCCTTCTTGTGCTTGAACCTGTTGTCATTCCGGGATGTCCGTTGGCGCAGACCCGGAATCTCGTGTCGATAATCTCCGGATTCCGGGTTCGACGCTTCGCGCCGCCCCGGAATGACAATCACTAACCGGCGGTCCGGCCGCCGTCGACGGTGTAGGCCGAGCCCGAGACGTAACTCGCCTCGTCGGAGGCGAGGAACGCCACGATGGAGGCGACCTCCGCGGCCTGTCCGAGCCGGCGCGCCGGAATCCGCTCCACCACCTTGTCGTTCGGAGGCGGCGGATGGCCGGGATGGCGTCCACTGATGATCGAACTCAGCATCCGGCTGTCGATCAGGCCGGGGCAGACGCAGTTCACGCGGACGGCCGTTGCCGAGCATTCCAGCGCGGCGCTCTTGGTCAGTCCGATCACCGCATGTTTGCTGGCGCTGTAGACGGCGATGTCGGGGGAGCCGATCAGTCCCGCGATCGAGGCGGTGTTGATGATGCTGCCCTTGTTTTGGCCGAGCATCACCGGCAGCACATGCTTCAGCCCGAGGAACACGCCGACCACGTTGACTTCCAGCACCCGGCGAAACGCTTCCAGTGGATAGCGGGTGATCGGCGCGATCTCGCCCTCGATGCCGGCATTGTTGTAGAATACGTCGATGGTGCCGAAGCGGTCGATCGTGGTGCGGACATAGGCCCTGACCTCGTCCTCGCTGGTGACGTCGGCGGCGACGGCCTGTGCCTCGGCCGAGGCCGGCAGATCTCGGATCGCGGCTTTCAGCTCGTCTGGCCTGCGGTCGACGGCGACGATGCGCGCGCCGCGTTCGGCCAATCGCAGCATGGTCGCGGTTCCGATGATTCCGGCCGCGCCGGTGACGACGGCGACCTTGCCGTCCAGACGAATTCGATCGGTCATTGCAGAGCGTTTCCTCGTGACTGGTTTCCGGGCTCGTTTTTCGGCTCGTTCCGGTTTGGTCCGGATTTTGATGGTTCGGCGGGGGGCAGCACGAACGTTGACGGGATGCGACTATTTCACCCGGCGCGCGGGCTGACCAGTGGTCCTGGGAGGGGGATACCGCCCTTTCCCCGCCGTATTCGGCGTGTTAACCGGTGGCCCTGCGAGCGGCTGACAGGTCTGTACTATGTCGCGAGCCCGATTCGCCTGCTAAAGCCGCGAGATGCTTCGAACCATTGCCCTGACCGGTCTTGCGGCCCTTTTGGCCGCCACCACGATCTCGCTTGCGCCTCCGGCGCGAGCGCAGATCGGCAATATCTTTTCGGATCCCGCGCCGCGCCCGCCGAGCAGCATTCCGCGCGGCACCCAGCAGGTGCCGGACGACGAGGAAGAGGTGCCGGAATTGCCGCAGGGCCGGGTGTTGCCGACGCCGAACCGGCCGTTGCCGGGGCAGGGCGTGCCGCCGCCCGGCAGCGTGCAGTCGCAGCCGCTGGCGCCACCGCCGGGCACCACCGTCATCCCGCAGAACGTTCCGCCGGGCATCGCGGTGGCGCCGCCGCAGCCCAATCAGGGGATCGCGGTCGCGCCGCCCGGAGCCAATCCGTTGCCCGGCCTGCCGCCAGGCCAGCGCCAGCCCAAGAGCGTGCCGGGATCGCCGGCCCCGCTGCAGCCCGGCGACGAAGTGGTCACCGAGCCGCCGGCGCAGAAGATCGTCAACAAGAAGGCGAGCTTTTCGGGGTTGGACAAGATCACCGGGCGCATCATCAATTTCGACGAGGACATCGGCGAGACCGTCCAGTTCGGCGCGTTGCGGGTCAAGACCGACGCCTGCTACACCCGTCCGGCCACCGAAGCCGCCAACACCGACGCTTTTGTCGAGGTCGACGAGATCACGCTGCAGGGCGAGGTGAAGCGGATTTTTTCCGGCTGGATGTATGCGGCGAGTCCCGGCCTGCACGGCGTCGAGCATCCGATCTACGACATCTGGCTGACCGACTGCAAAATCCCCGATACGACCGTGGTCACCGCGGCGCCGCTCGATGTGCCGAAGCCGGCGGCACCGCCACCGCCGGCGCAGAAGCGGTCGGCACCGCCCAAGCAGGCCGTCCCGCGCCCGCCGCCGCCACTGCCGCAACAGCAGACTCAGCAGCAGCCGCCGCCACCGCCGCCGCCACCTCAGCAACCCGGTGGGCTGTTCGGTATCTTCAGGCAGTAACACCGAAGCCCGGTTCGATCCGGTCACCCCCGCGCGGCGATGATTTCAATCGCCAAGAGCCCTTTCCGTTTCGATTGAATCGAAACGGGGCTCCAGATTCTCGATTTGACGCGTTTTCTTCACACGAACCGGTTTCCACCCCGGATCAAGTCTGGGGCAGGCTTTCGCTGGAAAGCGCGTTAAGTCCGGTCACCCGCGCGCGGCGATGATGTCAAGCGCCTGCGCGCCGCTGACCGGCTGGTCGACCGGCAATTTGCAAAAATCCGCTTCCCCTCGCACCGCCTTGTCGAGCAGCGCGGTATAGCGGCGGCGCGGGATTTCGACCGCGCCGAAACTGCGCAGATGCTCGGTAACGTATTGCGTGTCGAGCAGCTCGAAGCCGCCCGCGATCAGCCGCGCCACCAGATGCACCAGCGCCACTTTCGAGGCGTCGCGGGCGCGATGGAACATGCTCTCGCCGAAGAAGGCGCGGCCGAGGCTGACGCCATACAGCCCGCCGACGAGGTCGCCGTCCTGCCAGGCTTCCACGCTGTGGGCGTGTCCGAGTTCGTGCAGCCCGACATAGAGATCCCGGATGCGCTTGTTGATCCAGGTGTCGTCGCGGCCGGGCTGCGGCGCGGCGCAGCCGGCGATGACGACCTTGAACGCGGTGTCGACGGTGACGGTGAAAGCGTCGGAGCGCACGGTGCGGGCGAGCCGCGAGGCGACGCGAAAGCCGTCGAGCGGAATCACCCCGCGCATCTCCGGCTCGACCCAGAACAGGGTCGGATCGTCGGCGCTCTCGGCCATCGGGAAGATGCCGCAGGCATAGGCGCGCAGCAGCACCTCGGGCGTGATCTCGGAAGCGGCGGAGTCGCGTGAGGTCATGCGCGGGAGGATAGCAGGCCGGAGGCACCGCGCTCAACCAAAGACCAGCCGTCCGGATCCAGACCCAATTCGGCGAACCACGCCTTGCCCCGCAGGGTGACGATCAGTGATCGCTGGTCGCCCCGTTCCAGACGACGGGTTTCGAGCAAATGTCGAAGGACGGCGCTCGGCAGGCTGCCTGCGAAATGGAACCGCCGCTCGGTCCAGTCGAGGCATTTTCGCAGATGACCGGCGTCGGTCCGGCATGCAGTCGGCGGAAAACCGGTCGTCTCGGCCCATCGTGCGCCCCGGTCCGTCAATTCGACGCAATCGCCTTCGCTCGCGACGTAGCCGCATCTGACAAGGGCGTCCGCCAACGCCACGCCAAGGCGGCCCGCAATGTGCGTATAGCAACACCGCGCCGCCCGCAGATTCGCAGGCAAGCTCCGGACGGCGGCGATGCGGCGTGGTTCGGCTTGGGCGACGTTTGCAAGGGTCTCCAGGGCGGCGCCGACCTGTTCGTTCGCCAGTCGAAAATAACGGGAGCGTCCCTGCGACCAGACGGATACGATTCCGCCCTCGACCATCTTCCGCAAATGGCCGCTGGCGCTCTGCGGAGTGATGCCGGCGGCCTTCGCCAGTTCGCCCGCCGGCAGCGCCCGCCCGTCGGCGAGCGCGACGAGCATCGCCTCGCGCGCGGGATCGGCCAGCAACGCGGCAACCCTGGAGAAACCCGCTTGAACTGCCATCCGGACTCCTTTGCACCTCAGATGGGTCGGTGGCCACCCTCTTCAAGAACCCTGACGCCCAGCCATCCCCAATAAACGCAATGTCGCTGGATGAGGCCATCGGCGATGTCCATCACTTCCACGAGGTCCATTTGCGGCCCATCCGGCGCTGCGCGCGGATACTCCCAAATCAGTCTCTTGCCGTCGGTAAAGAAGCCCTTGCGGTGGCGCCGTCGCAGGGGCGGCGCGCTCGCGAAGACCAGTTCGACGAAACTGCGCAGATTGTCGCGACCGCGGACGATGCCTTCGGCGCCGCCGAGCAAGTGGCGAACGAGGGGGCTCTCCAGCACGATATCCCGGGCGTAGAGCCTCATGGCGGCGTCGATGTCCTTGCGCCCGAGTGCGTCGTCCCATTCGTGATAGATGCGTTCCGCAGCGCGGATGGCTTCGATATCGATGGTGTCGTTTGCGTTCATGGCCGGCTCCTTGTTGGGCACGGCCGGATTAGCAGCCTCATGGGCGGCGACGTTTCACCGAAATCTGAAATGACGTGAAGTGGGCCCAAGATCCTGAATATCAAGATCCTGAATATCAAGATCCTGAATATGACGAGTCTAGCCGGCGGCGCTCGTGGACCTCGCCGCGGGGGCATTGACCCTGCAAAACCGCAGCACGATCCGGGTGCCGGGATGAGCGGGATCGCGCTCGACGCTGGCCTCCAGCTTGGTGGCCATGGCGCTGACGATGCGCTGGCCCATGCCGGTGGAGCGCGGATCGGCCCTGACATTGAGGCCGACCCCGTCGTCGCTGATCGAAAGCACCAGATCGTCGCCTTGCGCATTGAGGTCGACGTGAATCGGACCGGCGCCGTCGGGATAGGCGTACTTGACGGCGTTCATCACCAGTTCGTTGACGATGATGCCGATCGCCACCGCGCGGTCGGGGTCGATCTCGATCGGCTCGGACTTCAGCGTCAGTCGCGACATCCGGTTACCCTCGGCGGACCGCCTGAGGTCCTCGAGCAGGGCGTCGAGATACTGGTTCAACAGCACGCTCTTGAGGTCGTGCGAGGTGTAGAGCCGGCGATGCACCTGCGCCACTGCGGCGACCCGCCCCATCGCGTTGGTCAGCGCCGCCTTGACGTCCTGCTGGGTGGTGGAATTGGCCTGCAGATGCAAGAGCGAGGCGATGATCTGCAAGCTGTTGCCGACGCGATGGTTGACCTCGCGCAGCAGCACCTCGCGCTCGGCGGCAAGCGCGGCATAGCGGTCACGCGAAGCATGGACCTCCGCCTCGGCGTCGTC
>Ga0302157_10008331_pt1 | contig 10214 bp, 8 predicted proteins | sample I_Bog_N3_3_FD_193502 | JGI IMG/M metagenome (GOLD analysis project Ga0302157, IMG submission 193502) | Peat permafrost microbial communities from Stordalen Mire near Abisko, Sweden - I_Bog_N3_3 | ecosystem: Environmental > Terrestrial > Soil > Wetlands > Peat | place: Sweden: Abisko, Stordalen...
CTCCTCGATGTCGAAGCCGAGCACGCCGAATTCGTCGCCGCCGAGCCGCGCAAACAGGTCCCCCTTGCGCACCGCCGAGTGCATGCCGTCGGCGACTTCGGCGAGCACGCGGTCGCCGACATCGTGCCCCAGCGTGTCGTTGATCTCCTTGAAGCGGTCGAGATCGGCGAACAGCACTGCCGCACGCGCGCCCTCGGCGCTGGCCTTGGCGATCACCCGTTGCAGTCGATCGATGAACAGCGCGCGATTGGGAAGGCCGGTCAGTGGGTCGACGAAGGCCATCTGATGGATGCGCGCTTCGGTCGCCTTGCTGGTGGAGATGTCGACGACGGCGCCGACGATGCGAATGGCGCGACCCGCCGCGTCGCGCTCGCCGACCCTGCCGTCGCACCTCAGCCATCGCCACGTCCCATCGGCGCCGCGCAGCCGCGCCTGCAAGGAGAACTTCTCGCTTTGCCCCGAGATCGCGGCCCGCACGGCGTCGAGCACGGCGGTCCGGTCGTCGCGATGGATGAGGCGCAAGATCTGGCGCGCCGCAACGATAGTCTCGCGCTCGAAATCGAGCATGGCCGCCCAGCGCTCGTCGAGCGCGATGCGAGCGCGGGCGACGTCGTATTCCCAGATCGCCAGGTTGGAGGCCTCCAGCGCCATCGCCAGCCGGTCCCGCGTCTCGACAAGGGCGGTTTCCGCAACCCGGCGCGCCTCGATGTCCTGGCCGAACGAATAGAACGCGACTACATGGCCGTCGCCGTCGACGGCGACCCGATTGCGCCACGCGAAGCGGCGGATCCGACCGTCCGCGGCGACCACGGTGTTCTCGTTATCGATATAGCTGCGCGAGCGGCGAACACGCTGGAAGTGGGCGGCGACGCCCGGCTTTTCGTGCTCGGGAATGAATTCCCAGATCGAACGCCCGAGCATCTCGTCCGACCGTCTGCCATGCATGGCCGCGTAAGCGCGATTGACGAATTCGAACTCCCCCGTTGGACGGGAGATGGTGACGACGTCGTCGACTTCGTCGAGCAGCCCGCGAAACTGCGTCGCCGTCGCCTCGAGGCGACGCCGCGCCGCCTCGAGCGCGCTCACGTCGGTGAAGAACAACCGCCAGGCCGGGGCGGATTCGGCGGCGCGAGGCGGCGCATAACCGGAGAGCAGGACATTGAAGACGCGCCCGTCGTCGCCGAGGACCTCGCAGGACATGTCGACAATTCTCTGGTCGGCTGCTTCCGCAGCCGCGAACCGGCTTTCGATTTCGCCGCGCGAGCGGGGCGACAGAAATTGCCGCCAATCGCGGCCGATTGTCTCTCCCGGCTGTCCGCCGAACCTTGCAAACCAAACCGGGCTCGCTTCGATGACGCACTTCTCGGCGTCCAGCGCAAGGATCGCCACCACCGCGCCGGCGCCCGTTGCCGCCGCCTCGGCAATCCCACTCTTGCTCGTCTGGGAGGGGGAAGCCGTCATGGTCTTCGTTTCCGTTTTCCGACGAACGCCATCTCCAAGGATGACGCCGAGTGAGACCCTCAAACTAGGCCGCCGAAATTGACCGTGCGTTAATCATCGGGCGGCGCGACCGAAAGACGAGATAACAGGTCTTGCCGCCAACGGCCTCAATAATATTTTACGAAATTATATTGCGAACAAAATAATTGCTTGCTATAGAACTCGCATGTCCTCGATCCCCGTTTCCCCCGTCTCAACGCCCCCTCGGCTCGACGCCCAACTCTGCTTCAAGCTCTATGCGATCAATAACTTGCTCGGCCGGCTGTATCGGCCGCTGCTCGATCCGCTCGGCCTCACGTACCCGCAGTATCTGACGATGCTCGCGCTCTGGGAGGCCGGCGAGTGCAGCGTGGGCGAACTCGGGCGACGGCTGCGGCTCGACAGCGGCACGCTGACGCCGCTGCTCAAGCGGCTGGAGGCGACGGGATTCGTCGCGCGCCGTCGCGACAGGGAGGACGAAAGGCGCGTCATCGTGTCGCTGACGGCGGCCGGCGCCGCGCTCGGCGACCGGGCGGCCGCGGTTCCGCGGGATCTGGCCTGCCGGGTCAGCGACGTCGCGCTGCGCGACGCGAAAGAATTTCAGATCCTGAGCGCGCGCCTGCAAACGCTGGTCGACGCCCTGGCCCGGGCGCTCGACGAGCCCGAACGGAATGTTTCCCCCGCCGCTTGAACAGCGGCCAACTCCCAGGAGCCTCCCATGAAGATTCTGTTCAAAGCCCGCGCTTCCGCGGTCGGCGGCCGCGCCGGCCACGCCAGCCTCGACGACGGCTCGCTTTCCCTCGACATCGCCATGCCCGGGACCGGCCGCAAGGGCGTCAGTCCCGAGCAACTGTTCGCGATCGGCTACGCCGCCTGTTTTGACAACGCTGTGCTGCATCTGGCGCGCTTGAAGAAGATCCCGCTGACCAGCAGCAAGACCTCCGCCGAAGTCGGCCTCGGACAGACGGAAGGGGGCGGCTTTGCGCTCGACATCGACCTCTACGTCGAAATCGGCGGCCTGCCGCTGGATCAGGCCGAGGCGTTGGTCGCCGAGGCGCATAAGATCTGCCCCTATTCCAACGCGACGCGTGGCAATATCGACGTGCGCCTGCATGTGACGGCCATCTGAAAGGCGTTCCCGTGACCCAGCAAAACCGTCAGTTCCGACTCGCCGCGCGCCCCGTCGGCGAACCCAAACCCTCGGACTGGACCCTCGTGCGCGAGCCGGCGGCGGCGCCGGGTCCGGGCGAATTCCTCGTGCGCGTCAGCCACATCTCGCTCGATCCGGCGATGCGCGGCTGGATGAACGCGGGGCGCTCCTATATCGCGCCAGTCGAGATCGGCGCCGTGATGCGCGCGCTCGCCGGCGGCGAAGTCGTCGCCTCCAACTTGCGGGGCTTCGCGGTCGGCGACCGGGTCGTGGGCTCCTTCGGCGTGCAGGAATATGCCGTGTCCGACGGCAAGGGCGTTCATAAGGTCGACACGAGCGCTCTGCCGATGCCGACGTGGCTGGGTTCGCTGGGCATGACCGGTATGACCGCCTATTTCGGCCTGCTAGACGTCGGCAAGCCGAAGCCCGGCGACATTGTCGTAGTCTCCGGCGCTGCGGGCGCGGTCGGGGCGGCGGTCGGGCAGATCGCCAAGATCAAGGGCTGTACGGTTATCGGCATCGCCGGCGGCGCCGCCAAGACCAGGATGCTGGTCGACGAACTCGGCTTCGACGCCGCCATCGACTATAAGAGCGAGGACGTGCGCAAGGCGTTGCAAAAGCTCTGCCCGAAGGGGCTCGACGTCTATTTCGACAATGTCGGCGGCCCGATCCTCGATGCGGCGCTGGCCAATCTCGCCCGCGGCGCCCGCATCGTCATCTGCGGCGCGATCTCGCAGTACAATTCCACCGAGGGGATCAAAGGGCCGTCGAACTATCTCGCCCTGCTCGTCGCCCGCGCCTCGATGACCGGCACTGTGGTGTTCGACTACGCCGACCGTTTCCCCGAAGCGACGGCGGAAATGGCGCAATGGATGCGCGAGGGGCGGCTGAAGTCGAAAGAAACCGTCGTCGAGGGTTTCGAGACCTTCCCCGAGGCGCTGCTGAAACTGTTCCGCGGCGACAATGTGGGCAAGCTGGTGCTGGCGATGTGAGGGTTTTGCCGAGGCGGGGTTACTTGCGAGTTTCGCAACGCCGGGCATGCCATGTGGTCGCTGACGTGGCGCCTATGCGGCGAAGTTCGGCCATGCGAAACTGCCTGTTGGCTGCGGGAAGGTTCGAATGCAAATGAAATACTTTATCGTCGAAATGACCTATCTTGCGCCGATAGAGACCATTCGCGAAGGCTACGCGGCGCATCGCGCTTGGCTACAAACGGGATATGACGACAACCTGTTTCTCTGCTCCGGGCCAAAAGCCGAACCGCCCATCGGCGGCTTCCTGGTGGCGCGCGCCGCCTCGAAAGCCGAGTTGGAAGCCATGTTCGCCGAAGAACCCTTCAACAAGGCCGGCCTGGGAAGCCTGACCTTCACGGAGTTTCAACCGGTTAAGCGCGCCGGCTGGGCCGAGGCGTGGTTCAACGGCGAAGATGGGACCGCGCCCAAGTCTTGATTTCCGCGCTGTGAGGGACGTTCGCCCGCGTCGTGCAGGGCTCACGGACCCGGCTTTACCGCCCTCGCGTTTGCTTTCGCCCGCGCATCCGCATAATCCTGCCCGCCGGATAGGGGGCTGAGGGCGCCAAGGACATGACATACGACGCCGGGCGGTTGGATGCGGCCGCGATTTTGAAGTTGTTCGATCGGTCGTCGCCGGAGGCGCTGCTGCAGTCGATCGCGTCGGAATTCGCGCGGCTGCATCAGGAAATTGCGGGCCTCACGGCGCGCGTCCACGCGGGCGAGGCGATGGCGACGCTCTCCGACCGCATCGCCAAGGGGCTGGACCCCGAGATCGCCGCCGATTATCCCACCAGTGTACGGCTCGACGCCGATCAGGCGTTTCGCGACGCCGTCGGGTTCCATCGGCTCGAGCAGGACCCGAAGGGCCGGCCATACCGCTGGACGGGGCCGGAGCGCGAATTCTCGTTCCAACTGTTCGTCGATCGCAGCCGTCCCGCGCATTTCACGCTGGGGTTTGACAATTTTTACGTCCCCGAGCCGATCGATAACCTGCGCTGCCTCGTCGACGGCGCGCCGGTGAAACTGGATTTCGAGCGCGTCGACGACCTCTGGTGCGCCAGCGGCGCCGCGCCGGTCCGCCCCGATCGCGGGGGCACTGCGATCGTGTTCGTCGTCCCCAGGGTCGAATCTCCGGAAGATCGCGGCGAGAGCGACTCGCGCCGTCTCGGCCTGTACTATCGCTGGTTCGAGTTCGAGACCGAGCCGGCCGCGTGAGCGGCGGCAAGCCCGGAGTTTTGCCTGAAATGGCCGCCCCCGCTCCCGAGATCGCGCTGTGCATCTGCACCTACGATCGCTACGACCTGCTGCCGAAAGCGATCGAAAGCGCGGCGAAACAGTCGCTGTCGCCGAGCGAATACGAGATCTTGGTCATCGACAATTCGCCCGACGGCGAACGCGCGGAGGCTTTCGCGCGCGGCCTGCCGGTCCTCGAGAACCTGCGGTATTTCATCGAGCGCACGCCCGGCCTGTCGAACGCGCGCAACGTGGCGGCCAAACTGGCGCGGGCGCCGCTGATCGCCTTCATGGACGACGACGCGATCGCGGCGCCCGATTGGGCGGCCGAAGTCGCGATTGCCTTCCATCAATTCGGGCCGCAAGCGCAGATCGTCGGCGGCCGCGTCGACCCGATCTGGGGCGCGCCGCGACCGCCCTGGCTGCATGACGAATTGCTCGGCGCGCTCTCGATCATCGACTGGGGCGGCGACACCCGCATCGTCTCGAAGGGCGAGTGGATGGTGGGAACCAACATCGCTTTCCGCACCCGGGCGATCCTCGACAACGGCGGCTTTGCCCGCAATCTCGGGCGCATCGGGCCAGGCTCGGTGCTGTTGAGCAACGAAGAGACGCATTTGATCGAATCGATCTGCGAACGCGGGGGATGGTTGATCTGGGCGCCGCGGGCGCGGGTCGCCCATCTCGTCGACGCCGCGCGGCTCGACCGCTCCTGGTTCCGCAAGCGTTTGGCATGGCAGGCGATGTCGGATTTCCTGATGGGCGCTGACGGGCGTCCTGCAAACGCCAACCAATCCTGGAAGAAACTGCTCGACTATTTCAACGCGCTGCCGCCGACCGAGCGCACGATCCGGGGCTTGGCCTGCGATCTCGACGACCCCGAGATGTTCCTGTGGCAGACCAAGGCGTCCTATGAATTGGCGCGATTGATGCTCGCCGGCTTCGAAGGGGTCGATCTTGGTTGAACTCGCCGCGCCGCCGCGCCCGTGGCGCAACCTCGACGTGCTCGTCGTCTCGCCGACGCCGACCCATCCACAGGACCACGGCAACCGCAAACGCATCTACGAAGTCTGTTCCGAGCTGAAACGGCAGGGCGCGCGTATCCACTTCGTCTATTATCCCGGCGAACACGATTGGCGCCGGCGCTGGCCGCTGCGCCATGAGGCCGAGATGGCGGCGGCCTGGGACAGCTACCATCTCGTCGCGCCCAGCCGCCCGCTGCATGAGGATTCGATCGGCCGCGATCACACGATCGACGAATGGGCCGACCCCTCGTTGACGGCGCATCTGGCCTGGGCGTGCGGAAAGCGCGTCTATGACGTGGCCATCGTCAACTACACCTGGATGAGCTTCTGTCTCGACGCGATCCCGTCGAGCGTGTTCAAGATCCTCGATACTCACGACGCCTTCGGAACGCGCCGCGAGTTGTTCGAGGCGCGCGGCCTCGCTCCCGAGTTCTTCCACATCACCAGGCCCGAGGAAGCCAAAGGGCTCAAACGCGCCGATCTCGTTTGGGCGATCAAGCCGGGCGAGCGCGACTATTTCGAGCGCGAACTCGGCGTCGCCAATGCGCTGACGCTGCTGCACGCCGAGCCCGAGCGCGGCTGGTGGCAGGGCGCGCCCTCGACCGACGGTTGGTTGAGGGCCGGCGTGATCGGCGCCCGTAACACCATCAACAAACGCAATCTCGAAGAATTTCTCGCCGCCGCGTTGCCGATCTTCCATCGCTATATGGCGCCGGTGAAGATCGTCGTCGGCGGCGGTTGCTCCGACGATTTTCCCGACCTCGTCCACCCCAATGTCGAGATCGTCGGCCGCGTGCCCGACGTCGCCGACTTCTACCGCAGCGTCGATGTGGCGATAGCGCCGGTGCAATTTTCCACCGGCCTCAAGATCAAGGTCGCCGAGGCGCTCGCCTCGGGGGCGCCGGTCATTGCCCACGCCCATGCGATGGAAGGCTTTCCCGCGCGCGAACGGCTGCATCGGCTGCCCTCATTCGAGGACATGGCGCTCGAACTCGTCAAGCTGTCGTTCGACCGCGCGCCGCTCGCTTGGTTAGCCTCGTGTTCGCGCGCCGTCTGCGAGGCCACGCGCGCGTCCGCTCTGCAAACATTGAACGAAACGCAGGCGCAGTTCGCCAAGCGCGCGGCCGGCGGCGTCTGTATCGTTGCGCCGATGGCGGCGTTCGATACGAAGTCTGTCCTCCACGAACATCTGAAAGAGGCGGTCGACTATCTGCGCTTCGCGGCGTCGTTGACGATCTATGTCGTCGGCGAACCCGTTCGCGGCGCGAGCTTCGATGTGCTCTATGGCTACGACGGCGGCGGGCGGTTGTTCGCCGAGGCGCGGTTGATGGAAGAGCTCGGCCCCGACGCCCCGGATTTCTGGATCGCGGCTTCATTCGAGGACGTGTTTGCCGCGCGAGGAATTCGTGTCGTTTATGTGTTGGCCGATGCGCCGGAGGAACTCACGCCCGTGGCGCTCCGGGGCGCGCAAACGATTCTGCGCGGCGATGCGATCGAAGCGGCTGGCGGCGACGCGGATGCGCTCGTCGAGCGGCTGCGCGGCGGCGCCGAAATCGTCGTCGTCAGCGCCGAACCGCGCTGGCGTTCGCGCGCCGGGATCAAGCTGGCGATCGACGCGCCGATGCGGCGCTCCGGGAGTTTTGACTTGCTGACGCGCCGGCGCGGCGGCGCAAAGCGGGGTGAGCCGTTGCTGATCCTGGCGCGCGACGGCGACCCGATCGCCGCGGCGGCGCTGCGGTTGGGCGCCGAGATCGGATTTCCCGGGGTCGCGGTCGATCCACGGAGGGCGCCGGATCTCTTTCAGGGTTTCGCCGATCGTCGGCTCGTCGTCGATCTCACGGACGGCGAGGGCCGGGCGGGCGCGCTCGCCGAGATCGCGCTGCATCTGCGGATTCCGCGGCTTGCGCTGCGGCGCGGCGCGGTCGCGCTGGGCCTCAGAAATCTGGCGCCGCCGCTCTATCCAACCACGGTCGGGCAATTGTTGCGTACGCTGGCGCAGTTCGCGCTGGATCCCAGCGAGGCCGAACGACTTGGCGCGGCGACGCGAGCGGAAGCCGACGGACGGTTCAGCGGCGACGTCGGCTGGTGCGTGCTGTGGCGCTATCTGCATGCCGCGCGCGAGGCGGCCGCCCAAGGCGCCGCCGCCGCCGCACTCTGGGGGTAGGCGCCCCGCCGCCCTTTGTGTCGAGAGAGCCAAAGTGCGCGCCGGGCGCCTCCCCTCCGGCTGCGCCTATTTCCCCAGCCCGCCTATCAGCAAATATTTCATCTCCAGATATTCCTCGACGCCGTGGCGCGAGCCCTCGCGGCCGACGCCGCTCTCCTTGACGCCGCCGAACGGCGCTTCCGCCGTCGAGATCAGCCCTTCGTTGACGCCCACCATGCCGTATTCCAACGCCTCTCCGACGCGCCAAACTCTGCCGATGTCGCGCGAGTAGAAATAGCAGGCGAGGCCGAATTCGGTTGCGTTGGCCATCTCGATCGCTTGTTCTTCCGTCTTGAACCGGAACAGCGGCGCCACGGGGCCAAAAGTCTCTTCGCGCGCGACCTTCATCTCGGATGTGACGCCCGTCAGCAGCGTCGGCTCGAAGAAATTGCCGCCCAGCGCCCGGCCGCCGGCCGCCAGCTTGGCCCCCTTGGCCAGCGCGTCCTCGATATGCTCTTTGACCTTCTCCACCGCGGCGCGGTTGATGAGCGGGCCGGTGGTGACCCCGGCCTCGACGCCGTCGCCGACTTTGAGTTTCCGCACGGCCTCCGTCAGCTTGGCGGCGAAGGCGTCGTAGACGCCGTCCTGCACCAACAGCCGGTTGGCGCAAACGCAGGTCTGGCCGGCGTTGCGATATTTGGAAATCATCGCGCCCGCCACCGCCGCGTCGAGATCGGCGTCGTCAAACACGATGAACGGCGCGTTGCCGCCGAGTTCCAGCCCGAGCTTCTTGATCGTCGGCGCGCATTGGGCAAACAACACCCGGCCGATCTCGGTCGAACCGGTGAAGGTGAGCCCGCGCACTTTTGGGTTGGAGGTCATCTCGGCGCCGATCTCGCTCGCCTTGCCGGTAATCACCGAGAACACGCCGGCCGGGATTCCCGCGCGCTCGGCGAGTTCGGCGATAGCGAGCGCGGAGAGCGGCGTCTCGGCGGCGGGCTTGCAAACAAAGGCGCAGCCGGCGGCGAGCGCCGGTCCCGCCTTGCGAGTGATCATCGCATTGGGAAAGTTCCAGGGCGTGATCGCCGCGACGACGCCGAGCGGTTGTTTGATGACGATCATCCGCGAGGCGGCCCAGGGCGAGGGGATCGTCTCGCCATAGATGCGTTTGGCCTCCTCGGCGAAGAATTCCACGAACGACGCGCCATAGGCGATCTCGCCGCGCGACTCGGCGAGCGGCTTGCCCTGCTCGGCGGTCATCAGTTGCGCGAGATCCTCCTGGTTGGCCAGCATCAGCTCGAACCATTTGCGAAGGATTCCCGCGCGTTCCTTGGCCGTCCGTTTCGCCCAGGATTTCTGCGCGACTTCGGCGGCGTCAATGGCGCGCCGCGTCTCGGCGGCGCCGAGCTTAGGCACGTAACCGACGAGGCTGTCGTCGACCGGGTTGGTGACGGCGATGCGATCGGCGCCGCCCACCCATTCTCCAGCGATAAAACATTTGTCCTTGAGCAGGGACGGGTCTTTGAGCGTGAGCGGGCGGGCGGTCATCGGATCGATTCCTCGGAGTCTTTGTTCGTGTCGAGCCGCAGAGCGGCCTCGAGCAGGTTCAGCCCCTCGTCGACCAAGGCTTCGGACGCGGTCAGCGGCGTCAGGATGCGGATGGTATTCGCGTTGACGCCGCACGACAACAGAATGAGCCCGAGTTCGGTCGCCCGCGCCACGACGCGCTTGGTCGCCGCCGCGTCCGGCTCTTCCGCGCCGCGTTCCCGCACGATATCGAAGGCCACCATCGCGCCGGGGCCGCGGATCGCGGCGATCGGCAGCAGCGTGTTGGCGCGCGCCATCGCCGTGAGCCGCGCCTTCAGCTTCGCGCCCAAAACATTGGCGCGCTCGACGAGCTTTTCTTCCTCGAACACGTCCAACACCGCCAGCGCCGCCGCGCAGGCCAGCGGATTGCCGGCGTAAGTGCCACCCAACCCGCCCGGTTCGGAAGCGTCCATGATCGCGGCGCGGCCGATCACGCCCGACAACGGGAAGCCGCCCGCCAGGCTCTTTGCCACGCAGACGAGATCGGGCTCGACGTCGTAATGCTGCATGGCGAACATCTTGCCGGTGCGGCCGAAGCCGGTCTGCACCTCGTCGGCGACGAGCACGATGCCGTACTCGTCGCA
>Ga0302157_10008332_pt1 | contig 10214 bp, 8 predicted proteins | sample I_Bog_N3_3_FD_193502 | JGI IMG/M metagenome (GOLD analysis project Ga0302157, IMG submission 193502) | Peat permafrost microbial communities from Stordalen Mire near Abisko, Sweden - I_Bog_N3_3 | ecosystem: Environmental > Terrestrial > Soil > Wetlands > Peat | place: Sweden: Abisko, Stordalen...
GCCCACCTGGTACGCGGCATCGTGGGCCAGGAACTCACCCGCATTGACCACAAGGTCGGCCGCGAATGCGCCGCCGAATGCTGCCTGGACGTCGACAGCCTGAGCCGCGCCGGCGAGTTCCAGGACATCAGCCTGCAACTGCGCCAGGGCGAGATTCTCGGCATTTATGGACTGATGGGATCGGGCCGAAGCGAATTCCTCAACTGCATCTACGGCCTGACCACTCCGGACTCGGGCAGCGTGACCCTGCAAGGCAAACCGATGCCCATCGGCCTGCCCAAGGCGACGATCCAGGCCGGCATGTCGCTGGTCACCGAAGACCGCAAGGACAGCGGCCTGGTGCTCAGCGGCAGCATCCTCTCGAACATCGCGTTGTCGGCCTACAAGCAGCTGTCGAGCTGGTCGCTGATCAACGCGCGCAAGGAAAACCAGCTGGCCCAGGACATGGTCAAGCGCCTGCAGATCAAGACCACCTCCCTGGACCTGCCGGTGGAATCCATGAGCGGCGGCAACCAGCAAAAAGTGGTGCTCGCCAAATGCCTGTCGACCCAGCCGATCTGCCTGCTGTGCGACGAGCCGACCCGGGGCATCGACGAAGGTGCGAAGCAGGAGATCTATCACCTGCTGGACCAGTTCGTGCGCGCCGGTGGTGCGGCGATTGTGGTGTCGTCCGAAGCCCCGGAATTGCTGCACCTGAGTGACCGTATTGCCGTGTTCAAAGGCGGAAGGCTGGTGACCATCAGCAGCGATACCGCCCTTTCCCAGGAAGCCTTGTTGAGTCTTGCCTCATGAATGCCAAATCACTTTCTACACCCGCAGCCGCCCCCATCACCACTGCACCGCGCAGTCGCCTGCGCTTGTCCCTCGACCGCTTCGGCCTGCCGCTGGTGTTTATCCTGCTGTGCCTGGTGATGGCCTTCGCCAGCGAATACTTCATGACCTGGCGCAACTGGATGGACATCCTGCGCCAGACCTCGATCAACGGGATCCTCGCCGTGGGCATGACCTACGTGATCCTGACCAAGGGCATCGACCTGTCGGTGGGTTCGATCCTGGCGTTTGCCGGGCTGTGCAGCGCCATGGTCGCGACCCAGGGCTATGGTGTGCTGGCGGCGGTCAGCGCCGGGATGTTCGCCGGGGCGATGCTCGGGGTGGTGAACGGCTTTATGGTCGCCAACCTGTCGATCCCGCCCTTTGTCGCGACCTTGGGCATGCTGAGTATTGCCCGGGGCATGACCTTCATCCTCAACGACGGCAGCCCGATCACTGACCTGCCCGACGCCTACCTGGCGCTGGGCATTGGCAAGATCGGGCCGATCGGTGTGCCCATCGTGATCTTCGCCGTGGTCGCGCTGATCTTCTGGATGGTGCTGCGCTACACCACCTACGGCCGGTATGTGTACGCGGTGGGCGGCAACGAGAAGAGCGCACGCACCTCCGGGATCGGCGTGCGCAAGGTGATGTTTTCGGTGTACGTGGTTTCGGGCCTGCTGGCCGGGCTGGCCGGTGTGGTGCTGTCGGCGCGCACCACCTCTGCCCTGCCCCAGGCCGGCACTTCTTATGAGCTGGATGCGATTGCCGCCGTGGTGATCGGCGGCACCAGCCTGTCGGGCGGCACCGGCACGATTGTCGGAACGCTGTTTGGTGCACTGCTGATCGGTGTGATCAACAACGGCCTGAACCTGCTCGGCGTGTCCTCCTATTACCAGCAGGTCGCCAAGGGCCTGATCATCGTGTTCGCAGTACTGATTGACGTGTGGCGCAAGAAGAAACGCTAGTTCTGAAAACTACCACTACAACAATAACGGAGTTCTCTCATGAAACTTGGTACGACTTTGGCCGCCGTCGCGGCACTCTCCCTGCTCGCCAGCAGTGTCACCCTGGCCGCCGATGGCAAGACCTACAAGATCGGCGCCGCCGTGTACGGCCTCAAGGGCCAGTTCATGCAGAACTGGGTGCGCGAGCTGAAGGAACACCCGGCCGTCAAGGACGGTACCGTGCAACTGACGGTGTTCGACGGCAACTACGACGCCCTGACCCAGAACAACCAGATTGAAAACATGGTGACCCAACACTACGACGCGATCCTGTTTGTACCGATCGACACCAAGGCCGGCGTCGGCACCGTGAAGGCGGCCATGAGCAATGACGTGGTGGTGATCGCCTCCAACACCAAGGTGGCCGACGCCAACGTGCCTTATGTCGGCAACGACGACGTGGAAGGCGGCCGGCTCCAGGCCCAGGCCATGGTCGACAAGCTCAAGGGCAAGGGCAACGTCGTGATCATCCAGGGCCCGATTGGCCAGTCGGCACAGATCGACCGGGAAAAGGGCGAGATGGAAGTGCTGGGCAAGTACCCGGACATCAAGATCATCGAGAAGAAAACCGCCAACTGGGACCGCGCCCAGGCCCTGGCCCTGACCGAAGACTGGCTGAACGCCCACCCCAAAGGCATCAACGGGGTAATCGCGCAAAACGATGACATGGCCCTCGGCGCGGTGCAGGCATTGAAGTCCCATGGGCTGACCTCCAAGGACGTACCGGTGACCTCCATCGACGGCATGCCGGATGCGATCCAGGCAGCGAAGAAAGATGAAGTGACCACCTTCCTGCAGGATGCCCAGGCGCAATCCCAAGGCGCGCTGGATGTGGCGCTGCGGGCGCTGGCCGGCAAGGATTACAAACCGCAGTCGGTAATCTGGGAACGTTATGGCAAGGACGTGAAATGGGGCGATGGCACTGCCAAGAACTACATCCTGCCGTGGGTACCGGTGACCAATGCGAATGCGGATGCGCTGTACCAGCAGGTGAGCGGTACGAAATAAAAACACGATCAATGTGGGAGCTGGCTTGCCTGCGATGCAGACGACTCGGTCTATCAGGAGTACCGAGGTGATGCCATCGCAGGCAAGCCAGCTCCCACATTTGACCGGGCTCCACCCTTAGATCTCGATTGTCAGCAAGAGGAGTCATGTTCATGTCTGGATTCTGGAATCAAGCCTTCGACCTCACCGGCCGCTGCGCCGTGATCACCGGCGGGGCCGCCGGGATCGGTCTGGCTTGTGCCAGCCTGCTGGTGGAACGCGGCGCGCGGGTGGCCTTGCTCGACCGCGACCCGGCCGTGGTCGAAGTCGCCGCCAGCCTCGGCGCCGGGAACATCGGCATCGCCGTGGACCTGCGCCAACTCGACCAGGTGCACAGCACCGTCGACTACGTATTCGATCATTTCAAACGCCTGGATTACCTGGTCAACAGCGCCGGGGTCGCGCTGCTGGACAAGGCCCTGGACGTCAGCGAAAACGCCTGGGACACCACCCTCGACATCAACCTCAAGGCCAGCTTCTTTGTGGCCCAGGCCTGCGCCAAACACATGCTCGCCCAAGGCAGCGGGCGCATCGTCAACCTCGCCTCCCAAGCGGCGGTGATCGGCCTGGACCGTCACGTCGCCTACTGCGCCAGCAAGGCCGCCGTGGTCGGCATGACCAAGGTGCTCGCCATGGAATGGGCGCCCCACATCAACGTCAACGCCATCTCTCCGACCATCGTCGAAACCGCCCTGGGTAAAAAGGCCTGGGCCGGCGAGCTGGGGGAACGGGCCAAATTGCAGATCCCGGCGGGCCGCTTTGCCCAGCCGGAGGAAATCGCCGGGCTGGCGTTGTACCTGCTCAGCGACGCCGCGCAGATGATCACCGGCGAAAACGTGGTGATCGACGGCGGCTACAGCATCCAGTAATTCATCTTTTGTCGTGAGGTTTATCGTCATGTCTACCGTTACCGAGCGCACGCCCGAGCAACTGTCACCCGTCATTCCGAAAACCATGCAGGCCGTGGTCTGCCATGGCCCCGAAGACTACCGCCTGGAGACCGTCGATGTGCCGACGCCCGGCCCCGACGAGATCCTGACCAAGGTCGAGCTGTGCGGCATCTGCATGGGCGACATCAAGACTTATCGCGGTGCACCGTCGTTCTGGGGCGACGCCGAGCAGCCGCGCTACGTGAAGCCGCCGATGATTCCCGGCCACGAGTTCGTGTGCCGCGTGGTCGCCCTCGGCCCCGGCGCGGAAAAGCGTGGGGTGAAGGTCGGCGACCGGGTGATTTCCGAGCAGATCGTGCCGTGCTGGGGCTGCCGCTTCTGCAACCACGGCCAGTACTGGATGTGCCAGAAACACGACCTGTACGGTTTCCAGAACAACGTCCAGGGCGCCATGGCCCAGTACATGATCTTCACCAAGGAAGGCATCATCCACAAAGTGCCGGACTCGATTGCCCCGGACGAAGCCATCCTGATTGAACCCCTGGCCTGCTCGCTGCACGCAGCGGAACGGGCGAATGTGGATTTCGACGACATCGTGGTGGTGGCCGGTGCCGGTACGTTGGGCCTGGGGATCATCGGCGCGGTGCGCATGCGCAACCCGAAAAAACTCATCGTGCTCGACATGAAACCCGAGCGCGCCGCCCTCGCCCTGCGCATGGGCGCGGACGAAGTGTGGAACCCGGCCGAAGTCGACGTGATGGCGAGGATTCGCGAGATCACCGACGGCTACGGTTGCGACATTTACATCGAGGCCACCGGGCACCACAAGGCGGTGAACCAGGGCCTGGCGATGCTGCGCAAGCTGGGGCGCTTTGTGGAGTTCAGCGTGTTCAACGACGAGGCCACGGTGGACTGGTCGATCATCGGCGACCGCAAGGAACTGGACGTGCTGGGCTCCCACCTCGGGCCCTACATGTACCCGCGTGCCATCGACTTTATCGGCAACCGCAAGATCGACATGCGCGACGTGGTGACCCACAAATTTGCCCTGGCAGACTTCAAGGAAGCGTTTGCGGTGATGGAGCGCGGGGACAAGTCGCTTAAAGTGGTATTGGAACCCTGATTTGCTCAATAACACAGAACCCTGTGGGAGCCCGGCTCCCACACCAAGAATAAGAACACAGGAAACCGCGTTATGAATCGAGTGATAAACGATCCGGATCAGGTGGTCGAGGACATGCTGCGGGGTATTCTGGTCGCGCACCCCGAACTGCGCCAATACGAAGCCAATCCACGGGTGATCGGCAAGGCCAAGCCGTCGCCACAGGGCCGTGTGGGCATCGTGACCGGCGGCGGTTCTGGCCATGAACCGGCCTTCCTCGGCTATGTCGGCCCAGGCCTGGTGGACGCCGTGGCCGTCGGCGAGATCTTCTCCTCGCCCACCGCCAAAAGCTTCTTCGATGCCTTCCGTGCCGCGGACCACGGCGCTGGCGTGGCGTGCCTGTACGGCAACTACGCCGGCGACAACATGAACGTGAAGCTGGCAATGAAAATGGCCGCCAGCAAGGACATGCAGATTCGCACCGTGGTCGCCAACGATGACGTGGCCTCGGCGCCCAAGGCCGACATCGCCAAGCGTCGCGGGGTGGCGGGCGAGATCTTCATGTGGAAGGTCGGCGGTGCTGCCGCTGCCCAGGATTACGATCTGGACGGGGTGATTCGCGTCGCCCAGAAGGCCGTCGACAACTGCCGCTCCATCGGCATCGGCCTCACGCCCTGCACCATCGCGGCGGTGGGCAAGCCGAACTTCCAGATTCCTGACGGGCAGATGGAATTGGGCATCGGCCACCACGGCGAGCCCGGGATCGAAGTGATCGCCATCGAATCCGCCGAGGCCATGGCGGCCCGCATGCTGGCGCCGATCCTCGCCGACCGCGACTTCAGTCAGGATGACAGCGTGGTGGTGCTGGTCTCGGGCCTGGGCGCGACGCCGGTGATGGAGCTGTACATTTTCTACGCCGAGGTTGAACGTCAGCTGCAGGCCAAGGGTTTGAAGGTTCACCGCTGCTACGTGGGCAACTACTTCACCTCCCTGGAGATGATGGGCGTGACCCTGACCTTGCTGGGCCTGGACGCCGAGCTGAAAACCCTGATCGACCAACCCTGCCGCTCCATCGGCATGACCCAGGCGGACTAAACCATGAGCCAGCATTTCTCCACCCACGACGGCAGCGCCATCGTCGCCGACCTGGTGAGCGTGATCGTTGCCAACCGCGAATACCTGAGCGAAGTCGACGGCGCCATTGGCGATGGCGACCACGGCATCAACATGGCCAAGGGCTTTGCCCATTGCGGGCGCACCATTGAAGGCCGCCAGTTGACCCTGGCCGAAGCGCTGGATGAGTTGACCCTGAGCCTGATGGAAGGCATCGGCGGCTCCATGGGGCCGCTGTATGGCAGCCTGTTTATCGGCATGGCGGATGAGGTGCGGGGCCGCGAAGAGATTGACGCGGCGACCTTTGCGCATTTGCTGCGGGGCGGGCTGACGTCGCTGCAAGACATCACCGACGCCGGCGTGGGTGACAAGTGTTTGATGGATACGCTGATTCCGGCGGCGGAAGCGTTTGAACAGGCCCATGGGGCGGGGGCGTCGTTCAGTGAGGCGCTGGACGCGATGAAAAGTGCCGCGTCACAGGGGCGGGATTCCACCAGGGACCTGGTGGCAAAAATCGGCCGCGCCAGCCGCCTGGGCGAGCGCTCGCTGGGTGTGCTGGATGCCGGAGCGGTGTCGTGCTGCTTGATACTGACGCGATTGGCGGATTCGGTTCAACCGCGGTTGGTGTAGCGCCTGGTCAGGCCTCATCGCAGGCAAGCCAGCTCCCACAGCTGACCGCGCACGCCCGGACAACTCGGTCAACTGTGGGCGCTGGCTTGCCTGCGATGGCCGCGACCCGGCTTAACTTTTATCACCAAAGCCAGCCGCACTCAGTTTGACCTGCTCGATGTACCGCGCCACCGCCGGCGCCTTTTCAAAGCGCCGGTGAATCAGCGACAAACAGGACGACGCCTCACTGCCCTCAATCGTGCGGTACACCACGTTCGGCAAGCCCACATGCCCCACCACCGACGCCGGCACCACCGCCACGCCCTGCCCCAGTGACACCAGGGCAATCACCGCCACCAACCCGCCCGGTTGCGGCCCAAGACGCGGCGCATAACCACCCTGCGCAGCAACCTGCAGCGTGCCGCTGATCTGTTCGGGCAAGATAAAGGTCTCGTTTTGCAGGTGCTCACAACTGATTGCCTTTAATCCCAGCAGCCAGGAATCCTGGGGCAACGCCAACACAAACCCTTCGCTATTCAAGCGCACTGCCTCAACGCCCTCGGGCAATGTCATCGGCGAGCGAATATAGCCAATATCGAAGCGCCCTTCCGCGACCAGCCCCGGCAACGTCGCCATCGGACTCTCGCGCACGTTGAGGCTCACGTCCGGGCAATCCTTGCAGAACGCCTGCACCTGGCGCTGCAACAGGCCCGAATAGACTGCCGACGCAACGTACCCCAGTTCAATGTGACCAATCTCACCGCGCCCGGCGCGCTGGGCATTGCGCTGGGCGAATTCGAACTGACGCACCGTGGCCTCTGCCTCGATCAACAGCGCCGCCCCCGCTTCGGTGAGGCTGACTTCGCGCTGCTGGCGGATAAACAAGCGCGTACCGAGGGTGTTTTCCATGTCCTGGATCTGCCGACTCAGGGTCGGCGGGGCAATGCCCAACTGCTCGGCAGCACGCGTGAAATTGCGTTGCCGGGCAACCGCCAGGAAGTAGCGGAAATGACGTATTTCCATCACAGGATTAGCTCAAAGGTAATGAAGTGCTCCACCACGCCTAATAAACACACCCAAGGTCGGAGATAAGCTGGCAGCAGGTCCACCTTAGAGAGCCTTTGCGATGCACGTCAAATTCTGTTTCAGGATTGCCCAAGAAGTAATCCAACCATGAGTAGCATTAGCCCGCGCCTGACGCTGCTGACCGCCTCCGGGGTCTGCTCACTGATCGTGCTCGACACCAATATCGTTGCCGTCACCCTGCCGAGCATCGCCCGGGACCTGGGGGCGAATTTTGCCGATATCGAATGGGTGGTCAGCGCTTATATGCTGGCCTTCGCCGCCCTGTTGTTGCCGGCCGGAAGCATTGCCGACCGCTTTGGGCGCAAGAAGACCCTGATCTGGGGCCTGGGTATTTTCATCCTCGCATCCATTGGCTGCGGCGCGGCGCCGAATGCGTTGTTCCTGGATATCGCCCGCGCCGTCAAAGGTGTCGGCGCGGCGCTGCTGCTGACCTCGGCCCTGGCCTCCATCGGCCATACATTCCATGACGAAGTGGAGCGCGCCAAGGCCTGGGCCTTCTGGGGGGCGTGCATGGGCGTGGCGATGACCGCCGCGCCGACCCTCGGCGGCTTGATCACCCAGTACCTGGGCTGGCGTTGGATTTTCTATCTGAATTTGCCGGTCGGCCTGGTGCTGATGGGACTGGTGCTGCGCGCGATTCCGGAGTCTCGGGACGCCCAGTCCGCCCGGCTCGACCCCTGGGGCAGCCTGACCTTCAGCGCCAGCCTGTTGTGTTTGATCTGGGGCCTGATCGAAGCCAATCGCATCGGCTGGGACAACCCGCTGACTTATGCGCGGCTGCTGGGCGGTGCGGCGTTGCTGGGTGTGTTTGTACTCGCCGAACGCCTGCAACAGCGGCCCATGGTGGACCTGCTGTTGTTCAAGCACCCGCGCTTTATCGGCGCGTTGCTGGGGATGTTCGCCTATGCCGGGTGCGCCCAGGTGATGATGACGCTGCTGCCGTTCTACCTGCAAAACGGCCTGGGGTTCTCCGCGATTGCCTCGGGGCTGGGCATGTTGCCGTTTGCCTTGACCATGTTGATCTGCCCGCGAATTGGCGCACGCCTGGCCAGCCGTTTTGCCCCGGCAACGATGATGGCGACGGGGCTGGCGTTGGTGGGGTGCGGCAACCTGCTGAGTGCCTGGGCGGTGAATGTCGGCGGTTATCTGCCGTTCGCCCTGGCGATAGCCGTCACGGGGGCCGGTGCCGGGTTGCTCAATGGCGACACCCAGAAGAACATCATGGCCTGCGTGCCACGGGACCGCGCAGGGATGGCGTCGGGCATGAGCACCACCATGCGCTTCAGCGCGATCATGTTGGCCATCGGCGTGTACGGGGCGTTGTTGAGCAGCCATAGCGAACAGTTGCTGCACACGAGTATCGGCTCCCAGTGGCAGGAACAGGTGGCAGGAATTGCTTCACGGGTAGTGGCAGGCGATATGCCGGCGGCCATGGCGCTGCTGCCTGAATCGGCACGGGTGATGGTGCAGCCACTGGCGCGGCAAGCGTTTGTCGGCGGGTTCAGCGTTGTGTTGTGGGTGGCTGGGTTGTTGGGGTTGCTGGGGGCGTTGGTGGTGGGGATGTTGATGCGGCACCCCATACCGGCGGTGCCGCAGGTCTCTTTACTGACTCGATAATGCGACCACCACGACCCAATGTGGGAGCGGGCTTGCTCGCGAAGGCGGTGTGTCAGTCAATACATCTGTGACTGATCCACCGCCTTCGCGAGCAAGTCGAATCGTCGCACCGCCGCTCCCACATTTTGATCTTCGACAGTCAGTTGAAGGGTTACCAGAAACGCTGCTGGGTCAGGCGGCTCCACCAGGTCAGCAGCACCCGGTCTACCGAACCGCTGGCCGCCAGGCCCACCCGCTCTTGCAGGCTTTTACGCTCGGCATAGTGCAGGTGGAACACCTCGGCAGTCTTGGCCTTGGTCGCCAGGTATTCGTCGCTGGTTTGCAACTGGTCTACCAGTTGCTTGTCCAGCGCCGCGACACCCAGCCAGACTTCACCGGTGGCCACATCATCAATGGCCAACTGCGGGCGGTAGCGCGACACGAAGTTCTTGAACAGCTGATGGGTGATGTCCAGGTCTTCCTGGAACTTCTCGCGGCCCTTCTCGGTGTTCTCGCCAAACACGGTCAGGGTGCGTTTGTATTCACCGGCGGTCAGCACTTCGAAGTCGATATCGTGCTTCTTCAGCAGGCGGTTGACGTTAGGCAACTGCGCCACCACGCCGATGGAGCCAAGGATGGCAAACGGTGCGCTGATGATCTTCTCGCCGATGCACGCCATCATGTAGCCGCCGCTGGCCGCGACCTTGTCGATGCACACGGTCAACGGCACGCCCGCCTCGCGGATACGCGCCAGTTGCGACGACGCGAGGCCGTAGCTGTGAACCATGCCGCCGCCGCTTTCGAGGCGCAGTACCACTTCGTCCTTGGGCGTGGCCAGGCTCAGCAGTGCGGTGATTTCATGGCGCAGGCTTTCAGTGGCCGAGGCCTTGATGTCGCCGTCGAAATCCAGCACAAACACCCGAGGCTTGGCTTCGGGTTTCTTCTTGCCTTTCT
>Ga0302157_10008335_pt1 | contig 10210 bp, 10 predicted proteins | sample I_Bog_N3_3_FD_193502 | JGI IMG/M metagenome (GOLD analysis project Ga0302157, IMG submission 193502) | Peat permafrost microbial communities from Stordalen Mire near Abisko, Sweden - I_Bog_N3_3 | ecosystem: Environmental > Terrestrial > Soil > Wetlands > Peat | place: Sweden: Abisko, Stordalen...
CAACAAGGCAAAGATATGAGCGCCCAGCAGGGGCTTGCCGATACGCTCGACTGCGGCATAGCGGCGGCGCAGTTGAGCGCGCCACCAAAGCGCGCTGGGAGTGCTGATCTGTGCCGCGCTTGCCGCATCGGTCCGTGCCCGCTGAAAGCTCTCCGTCACCAGCACCAGGTCGCCGCAGGAGCGGCAGGCGCTCACATGGGCGCGCAGTTCAGCGGGGCACGCAGCCGGCCACCCGCCGCGCGCCAGCCATTGGGCCACCTCTGCTTCATGGGCACAACGATTCAGAATCATGATTTCCTCCCCGGTCTTGCGGCCTGTTCGCGGAGCAGGCTGGCGATCTTGCGCCTTGCGCGAAAGAGCAGGATGCGAATGCTGGCCGAGGCCAGCCCAGTGATCTCGGCGATCTCTCGGTGGCTGTAGCCCTCGGCGTGGGCGAGCCAGAGCAGTTGCCGCTCGCGGGGACGCATCAAGGCCAGCGCCGGACTCAGCTCAGCTTGCGAATCGGCCTGGGATGAGTTTGCGCTGGCGGCGAAAAACTCCTCCGGAAGCTCCTCGATGGAGGCTTGCCGGGGACGCCGCCAGTGGTCGCGCAACAGGTTGGTGGCAATGCGAAAGAGATAGCGCCGGGCGGCCACTTCGCCCTCGCCGTTGTGCGTCTCCGCCCAAGCCGCGCAGAGAAAGCGCACGTAACTCTCCTGCATCAGGTCGTCGGCCAGAGTCCGGTCGCCGGAAACCCGTGCCAAGTAAGCCCACAGAGGCCGCGCCGAGCGCTCGTAGAAGCCGGTAAACGCGTCGCTATCCATGGGCGGCGTGGCCACCCGCGTCGCGTCGCCGGCTAGTACCTTCGGAAGGACGGATTCCCCTTGCATCGGTTGAGGCTCTTTCATCGGAATGGCCAGCCCTCAGGCTCACTGCCGCTCCCGCGGTTCATCGTGCGAGTTCGGCTTGGCCTGCGTCGAGGGTTCCGGCATCAGTCCCAGACGGCCGGCCAGCACCCAGGTCACTCCTGCCGAGATGATAAATCCCAGGCCGGGCATCAGCGCGAGCGTTCCAAAGACCAGCATGGGAGTATTCAGATCCGAGGAAGCAAAACGAAGCAGGAAGCAGCCCAGGCCCAGCAAAACCAGCACAATGCCAATCTGCAGCGGGGTGAGCACCCGCGCCACCGCGTTGGGCACGCGCTGCTCCGGCTCGAAGCCGACCGGAATCGGCGCCGCCTCCAGGAAGCGCTTGCCGGCCTCCGTCTCCATGTATGTGGCCAGCTCCTGGTTGGAGCCGAACTTGTCGATCAGCTTGCCGTGAACCTCGCTTTGCAGCTTGAAGATGCGGCCCCAGCGGCGGTTTTCCAAGATCACTCGGACCAGCCAAATGACCGCGACCAAAAAGCCGCCGATGGCCAGCACGGGGCTCATATTATTCATGAATTGATCCAACTCGGAGGCGTGGTAGACGACCGAATATCCTTCGTGCTCCAGCGCGGGGTCGGGGGTTCCGTCTTCCTGCTTCATGTGGGTGAAGAGATAAAACTCAGGGTTGCGAGCAATTTCCGGATGTTGGTCCAGAAAATAGGCCAGTTGCGGATTGTTGTGGCTGACATACTCCCGGTTGGCGAGCAGCGACGGATCTTTGGAGACGACGGTGGTCAGCGTGGGGCTCAGGCGCAGCAGCTTGATCAGTTCCTGTTGCGCGGCGGCCATATCCTTGTCGGTGGGAGCCGGGGCTGCGGCGGAAAGCGCGGCAGTAGCCGCTGTCGGTGGCTTGGCAGGCTTGGCTTGAGCGCTGGCTAGTGCGGCAAGCAGCAGGGCTGAGGCCGCGACGGAGCGAAGCGCCCAGGGCAAGATGCGATTCTGATGATTCATTTGAGTTTCCTTTCACTCGAAACGCGCTCACAAGCGCCTTCTGCCTATACAACGAATCAGGGAAGCGAAAGGTTAACAAGAGCCGCCGCTCAGTCTCTCAGGGTTTATCATCAAAACTGGTGCAGGCTGGGTAGCACCTTCGCTTTGCGTGGGAAATGCAGGTTCTCCGACTCTGCTACGCCCCGCTTAGTATCACAATTCTTACTTTTTGATGGATCCAGAGACTCCTCACCAGGAACGGGACGAAATGCGAGCAAAAACGGCGGTAGTATTGGGCGCCCAATGGGGCGACGAGGGCAAGGGAAAGATTGTCGACGTGCTGAGCGAGCGGTTTACCGCGGTGGCGCGCTATGCGGGCGGTCACAATGCCGGGCACACGGTGATCATTGGCGACCAGCGGTTCGTGCTGCAACTGATTCCCTGCGGAGTTCTGCGGCCGGGTTGCCGGGGAGTGATCGGCAACGGCGTGGTGCTGGACCCAATCGCATTTTTGAACGAGGTTGCCAAGCTGCGCAAGCTGGGCGTGGCCGTGGATGAGCGTCTTTCTGTGTCGAACAGGGCGCAGGTGATTCTGCCCTACCACAGGATGATTGAGCTGGCCGCCGAGAGCGCGCCGGGGCGGAAAAAGATTGGCACCACGAGCCGGGGCATTGGACCGGCCTACGAGGACAAGATGGCGCGCAGCGGACTGCGCATCGTGGACCTGATGAGGCCGGAGCTGCTGAAGACACACATCGATGCGGCTTGCGCGGAAAAGAATGCGATTGCGCATGCGCTGTTCGGGACCGATCCGCTGGATCCGGCAAAGATGTACGACGAATATGCGGCCGCGGCCGAGCAAATAAGGCCGTTTGTTGCCGATACAGGACGCCTGCTGAACAAGATTCTGGCCGAGGGTGGCAGCGTGATGTTCGAGGGCGCGCAGGGGACGATGCTGGACATCGACCACGGGACCTACCCGTTTGTAACCTCGTCGTCGGCGACGGCGGGCGGCGCGTCCACAGGAACCGGCGTGGGACCGACGGCCATCGGCACGGTCATTTCGGTGACCAAGGCCTATGTGACAAGAGTGGGCGAGGGGCCGTTCCCGACGGAGATTCACGACGCTGCGGGCGACCACCTGCGGGCGCGGGGTAACGAGTATGGCGCTGTGACGGGGCGGCCACGCCGCTGCGGCTGGCTGGACATTCCCTTGCTGCGCTACTCCAACCAGGTGAACAGCGCCGAGTGGCTGGTGGTAACCAAGCTGGACGTGCTGGACGAACTGGCGGAGATTCCCATCTGCGTGGGCTATGAGATTGGCGGCCGGGTGACAGACGAGGTTCCCGCAGACGTGCTGGGCCTGGAGCAGATCAAGCCGGTGTATACCAAGTTGAAGGGCTGGCAGTGTTCGACCGAGGGGATTACGGAGTTTGACAAGTTGCCGCAGGCGGCACGCGAGTACCTGCGTTTTCAAGAGCGGGAGAGCGGGGCCAAGATCGGAATGGTATCGACCGGCCCGGACCGGGGCCAGACGATGCGGCTGCCGGAGTTTGCGGCGGCACTAGAGAACATACACGCGTAATTTGGGACGTAAGAGGAGGCCGGCGCCTTGATCAGCTTTACCGTACGGTTGACGTTTACCCCCGAGGATCGCGACGACGTTGCCGAAACTCTGCGTTTGCTGGCGACTGCCTCGCGCCAGGAGCCCGGATGCGTCAGCTACATTCCCCACCATGTGGAGGGTGACCCGGATACTGTGTTCATCTATGAGCAGTACCGGGACGCGAAGGCGCTGGCGTCGCATCGCGAGTCGGAGCACTTCAAGCGCCATGCCGTGGGCGGGCTGTACCAAAAGATGCGCGAGCGGAGCGTGGAAAACCTGGTTGCTCTCGTTTGAGATTGCAACGCAGTCTAACCGGCAGGAGCGCCCGCGCGGGAGCAGCGGCTGATTCATCTGGTATCTTCGGGCGCACGGAGGCGGTTTTGTGCATAGCTTCCTGAAATTGTTTGACCGGCGCGGCCTTGCGGAGCTACCATGCGTTACGCCTATGCACGCAGCCACGATCCATCCCTCCCAGCTCATTCGCCACTGCAAGCCGTACGCACTGATGCTTCTTCTGGTGCTCGGCGTGTGTGCGCCGGTGATTTTTGCCGCGCCCCAGAAAAACGCAATGCCCAAGGGGCAGCGGCACGAGAGCCGGCACGAGATCGACCAACTGGAAGAGGCCTGGCGGAATGCGGTTCTGAAGGCGGACATTGCCGCCATGAGCGCCCTGCTGGCTGACGATTACATGGCCATCACTCCGAATGGGACATTGCAGACCAAAGAGGAGGCCCTGGCCAACCTGCGCAGCGGCGCGACGCACATTACGGCTCTTGAAGTCTCAGACCGCAGGGTGCGTTTTTATGGAACGACCGCGCTGGTGACTTCGCGGGCTGAAGTGAGCGGCAAGAGCGCCATGGGAGACTTCTCCGGCACCTATCGTTACACCCGCGTCTATGTGCGCAATGCGCAGGGGAAGTGGAAGATAGTGAGCTTTGAGGCCAACCGGGTGCGCGAGCCCGGCGAGCGCAAGTAGGCGCTTGCGAGCAAAACCTTCGCGGCAAGACAAAACCCACATACAATAGACCGATGCCCGAACTGCCTGAGGTCGAGACCATCGCCCGCGGTGTGAACCTGCACCTGCGCGGTGATCGCATTGTGGAAGTTTGGTTCGGCGGGAAGCGCGAACCCTTCAAGACGCCAGCGGCGCTCCAGGCCAAAGGGCTGGAGGGGCGGGCGATTATTGAGGTCCATCGCACGGGAAAACATATTGTGTGCGAGTTGGGAATGGTGGACGAGAGCGTGCAGTCCCACCCTAGCGGCAAAAACAAAGACGCGGCGAGGATGGGGCACCCGGGGGCGGAGAGCGTACAGTCCCACCCTAGCCGCAAAGACAAAGACGCGGCGAGGGTGGGGCACCCGGCTGGTGTGACAGAACAGGAAAGCGATCCGACGGCTCAGTGGATTGTGCATCTGGGCATGACGGGGAGATTGCTGGTGACCACCCCCGACGCTCCGGTTGCGCCGCACACTCATGCGCGGGTGAGCTTGCTGAGCGGGCGGGAGTTGCGCTTTGTGGACCCGCGACGATTTGGGCGGCTGGAGTATCGCGAACTGAGCCGCACCGCCGGTTTCCTCGCTCCGGGAGCTGATCCTCTGAGTGTGACGACGGAGGAGTTTGCGCGGCTTTTTCACGGGCGGCGGCTGGCCATCAAGGCGGCTTTGTTGAATCAGAAGATTCTCTCTGGGGTGGGCAACATCTACGCAGACGAGAGCCTGTTCCGCGCCGGCATTCGGCCACGGCGGCTGGCCGGAAGGCTGAACCGGGCGGAGTTGGAAGGGCTGCGGCTGGCTCTGGGCGAGGTTCTCCGAGACGCGATACGGCTAGGCGGGTCTTCGGTGAGCGATTATGTGGACGCCGAGGGCGAGCGCGGGTTCTTTCAACTGGAGCATTGCGTCTACCAACGCACGGGGCTTCCTTGCCTACGCTGCCAGACGCCGATCCGCCGATTGGTGCTGGCCGGGCGGGGTACGCATTACTGTCCGAAGTGCCAGCGGTGAGGCGGCCTCTTATGGTTTTTGGGAGAAACCAAGCGTTTAACCTCCAAAATCGAGGATAGTTACTCCCTCATGTTCCCCGTAAGCCTTTGAAAAAAAACAACCGGCTGACTGGCCCCCCGATTGCTATATGTAGGGTGCCAGTGATGTACAGGCGCTGGAAGAGTTCTGGCCAGCCCATAGAAGAGTAGCTACCCGGCAAGAGCAACCGCCAACGCAGCGGTCCTTGAATAGAGGCAGACCGGTCGGGAAGGCGAAGAGAGGCACGGTGGAAGATACTGCCGGCCGAAGACTTTTTGGGAGGCCAGTGACAAGCGCAAGACAGTGAAACGCCACTCTTTTTGGAGTGGCGTTTCTTGCGTTTGGAGGGCTTTGGGTTTCTGCTTTTGAGGAAGGCGGCCAAGTTGAATTCAGATGTGCGGAAGTCTCATTGCACACTTGCCAGCCGCATCAGTTCACTGTAGTATCAGAGTTGCCTATCAAGCGGCTGATGCGAGCCACCCGAAAGGGCAGAGCTAGTTCGCCGCTGATCAAGGAAGCTTAGCCGGGCAGATCATTTTGAGAGAATCTGCGAGAGGTAAGTTTTCTTGAGAAGGGCGTCACCTGAGAAAGGCGCTGGCCGCATCGTCACGATCCTGACAACCGGATAGAGCTGTTTTTGAGGCTCATGTGTGCGTGGCGGCCGGAGAGCATTTTCACAGAGGTCATATACCGGTCAATCCGGGCCGCGAAGCCGAATGGGCACCGCGAGCAGGAGCGACGGCATTTTGGGGATTGCGGAAATCGGCCGGAATCTGTAATAGTGCTTCAGCGATAGAGCACACCCAGGATTGCGCACAGAGTTTGGATCCAATTTTGGCTTCAGTGCAGTTGGCGCGATATTCGCGATGCGTTCCGCTGGTTGCCATGGTATTCCCCATGCGGGATTGAGTGACAGTGGGTGAGAGAAGCTGAGCACCCGGCAGGAAAAAGTCTAAACAAGTCTGAGTGAGATGGAACAAGACTGAATCAGGAAGCGCAATGCAGCGGATGGCAACGAACTACTTAGCAATGCAACAGGAAGCTTACGCATGACAACAGAATTGACAGAGCCCCAAACTGAATTGGGGCCGGTCCCGGTCATTGGACAGGGGCAACAGCAGGGGCATCGGCGTCGCCGCCGCCGCCGCAAAAACAAGAGCAGCCAGACAGGCGTAGCCCAGGCGCCGCAGCCTCAGTCGCCGCAGCAAGAGTTACAGCCGCCACCACAGGCGCCGCCACAACCGCACGCGCGGGCGCCGAAGCCGGCTTCAGCGAAGCAGGCCGGCCAGCAAGCCGGACATCGGGGCGGGCACCAGAGTCAGGGGCGAAAAAAGAAGTTTCCCCAGAAGGCTCCGGCGGCGCAAGCGCAGCCCGGTAACAGCATTTCAGGCCCTCCGCAGGCCAAGCGGAAGATGAGACAGCAGAAGGGGCCCAGGGAGTTTGTGGGCCCGATGGACCACAGCTATCGCCTGGTAAACGGCAATGTAGCCGATGGCCCTCCTTCGACCATCGAGATCAGCAGCAACGGCCACGCCGGCGGCGCTTACCAGGACGCTTACGAGCCCCAGCCCGCGGCGGCAATCCGCGCTGACGCGCCCACGCGCATTTACTGCTTCATTGAGGATCTGTTTTTCCAGGCAAAGATTATGGAAACGGCCCGCAAGCTGGGTGTGAAGGTGGAGTTTGTGAAGGGCGGCGACAAAGAGGCAGCGTTAAAGCTGACCGAATTGCCGGAAGGCGAGTTGCCCAAACTGGTGGTCTTCGACCTTAACAACCTAAACGCCAAGCCAATGACGCTGATTCCCAAGCTCAAGAGCAAGCTCAAGAAGGCGACATCGATTGTCGGCTTCCTGAATCACTTGCAGAGCGAGTTGAAGGCCAAGGCGATTGAGGCCGGTTGCGATGCGGTAATGCCGCGTTCGGCATTTTCGCAGACCCTGCCCAACCTTCTGCGCCGCTACGGACTGGAAGAGGAAGAAGATTACGCGCAACAGCCGGTTTAAGCGCCTAGGGAAGCTCTGATTGACTCCATTCTGTCAGAAAAACATCCCTCAGGGGCTAAAGCCCGCGTTAGTTTTGCAGCCTTTGTGGCACGGATAAATCCGTGCCCTTTCAAAACCTCGACTTAACCAGAGGTTCCTTAGAACTTGCAGAAAGATAGGGCGCTTCCGTTATGGAAGCGCCCTCTTTTCGTATACGCGGAAGGCGAGTCGATGCAGGTTCTGCGGCTCCGCTGAACCCCGTCTTTCTGCGCCCTATTCCCTATTCCCTGCCTTTACCCCGGAGGCCAGGTGAGCGGGCGTCCGCCGAGAAGGTGGACGTGGAGATGCTCGACGGTTTGGCCGCCGTCCTCGCCGGTGTTGACCACCAGGCGGTATCCCTTGGCGAGGCCTTTGTCGCGCGCTATCTCTCCGGCGGCCCAGAGCAGGTGGCCGAGCAGAAGGCCGTCGCTCTGATCGGTATCGTCCAGGGAGGCGATGTGTTCGCGCGGCACCACCAGCAGATGCACGGGCGCTTGCGGATGAAGGTCGGCAAAGGCGTAGCATAACTCGTCTTCGTAGACCGCGGTGGAGGGTATGCTCCCATCAATGATCTTGCAAAAAAGGCAACTCATAACGCGTTCAGTGTACAGGAGCGGGGAAGTTTTCCGCGCGTTTTGTTTGTTCGCGTATACAATTCATGGCGACAGCCAAAGCGGCGTTCCGTTTGGCTGAGAGGTAGAGCGATGAGAAAGCCGATTGTTCTGGCGGGCCTGATTTTGCTGGGCGGGCTGGCGTGCGCTGCGCAAACGGTCAACGTGGCGGGGGAGTGGCGCGGCATTTGGACAAACCCTGATGGGATGGTTTTTTCGGCGTCGATGACGCTGCAGACGGGAAAAGGCTGCAAGACCTGCGCGGTGGTGGGCGACGGCGTGGTGTGGGGCAAGATTGTGTGGACGCTGCGCAAGGCGGGCGAGAATCCATCGCCGGAGCTTGCCGCCCAGGTGGGAAAGACGGCCACGGAGCTGGTGAAGGGCAGTTTGAAGGGCGAGGAGTTGCTGGAGCTGAATGGCTACGTATTGGAAGATCCGGCTGAGATAAAGGGCACAGATCAGTACCGGCTGGCCATCTCCGAGGACGGCAAGGTGGTGGGCGGGATTACGCTCAATGGCGGTTCGTGGACGGGGCAATTCATTGCGATGCGGGCGCAGCCCTCAGAGCGGCTTTCTCCCAAGTAATTGCTCCGCGCCGCATTGCGAAGCTTCCCATGCCATGGGCTGGGAAGCTCCCGCGAATCTGCTGATAGAATTTGTTATGGAAACCATCCAGTACAATCTTCCGCAGAGCCGCATCCCCCACGCGTGGTATAACATTGCAGCCGATCTGCCCACGCCGATGGCGCTGCCGCTGCACCCCGGAACACTGAAACCCATTGGACCGGACGACCTGGCGCCGCTGTTTCCGATGAGCCTGATTCTGCAGGAAGTGAGCACGGAGCCGGAGATTGAGATTCCCGGCGAAGTGCGGCAACTGTACGCGCAGTGGCGTCCTTCGCCTTTGTTCAGGGCGCGCCGGCTGGAGAAGGCGCTGGATACGCCCGCGCACATTTATTACAAGTACGAAGGCGGGAGCCCAGCGGGATCGCACAAGCTCAATACTGCCGTGGCGCAGGCATATTACAACAAGATGGAAGGCACCAAGCACCTTTCAACGGAGACGGGAGCCGGGCAATGGGGCTCTGCTTTGGCCATGGCCTGCTCGTTCTTCGACCTGGATTGCAATATCTTTATGGTGCGGGTGAGCTACGACCAGAAGCCATATCGCCGCGCATTGATGGAGGCCTTCGGGGCCTCGGTAACCGCCAGCCCGAGCACGGAGACGGAGTCGGGCAGGGCGATTCTGGCCGAGCATCCGCATTCCAATGGATCGCTGGGAATTGCTATTTCAGAGGCTGCGGAAATCGCCGCGAAGGACCCGGACACCAAGTATGCGCTGGGCAGTGTGTTGAATCACGTGCTGCTGCATCAGACGGTGATGGGGCTGGAAGCAATAGAGCAGATGGCTCTGGCGGATGATGAGCCTGACGTAATTATCGGTTGCACGGGCGGTGGATCGAACTTCGCCGGGCTGGCGATGCCGTATTTGGGCCGCAAGATCAAGGGGCAAAGCAACGCGCGCGTGGTGGCAGCGGAACCGGCAGCCTGCCCCAGCCTGACCAAGGGCAGATTCGCTTACGATTTCGGAGATACCGGGCACCTGACGCCGCTGGTGAAAATGCACACGCTGGGAAGCACCTTCATTCCGCCGGGGATTCATGCGGGCGGGTTGCGTTACCACGGCATGGCGCCTCTGGTGTCGCATGTGATGGACCTGGGATTGGCCGAAGCCACCACTGTGCAACAGTTGGATGCCTTTGCCGCTGGAATTCAGTTTGCCCGCGCCGAAGGAATCATTCCCGCGCCGGAAGCCAACCACGCCGTCGCTGTGGCGATCTCCGAAGCCCTGCGCGCAAAGCAGGAAGGTGCGCAGCGGACGATCCTCTTCAGCCTCAGCGGGCATGGGCACTTCGATATGCAGTCTTATATCGCCTACCAAGCCGGGAAGCTGGAGAACTACGAGTATCCGGAAGAGGAGATCGCGATGGCCCTGGCAGGCTTGCCCGCAGTTAGTTGATAAGGGCAGGGAATAGGGAACAGATCATACGAGGTCATCCCATGAAAATCCGGATCAAGCGCTCCAGCCAAGCAGCAACCACAGGTCCAGCCGAA
>Ga0302157_10008340_pt1 | contig 10207 bp, 7 predicted proteins | sample I_Bog_N3_3_FD_193502 | JGI IMG/M metagenome (GOLD analysis project Ga0302157, IMG submission 193502) | Peat permafrost microbial communities from Stordalen Mire near Abisko, Sweden - I_Bog_N3_3 | ecosystem: Environmental > Terrestrial > Soil > Wetlands > Peat | place: Sweden: Abisko, Stordalen...
TGGGCAGAAAGAGCGTTGTGGGCGAGACGCCCAGCGAGATGGAGCCGAAGTAGAGCGTGGTGAGGCCGAAGGTAAGAAAGCCGAAGGTCAACAGGTAGCGTGGGTCAGCCTTATTGGACAGATAGCCGATGACCGGCATACCGCAGATGGCTCCCAGGCCGCGCGGCGCAACGACCAGGCCGGCGGTGAAGGCGGTATAGCCGAGCAACTCCTGATAGAAGAGCGGCAGAACGACGACCGTAGAGTAGATGGCAATGCCGAACATGAAGATCAGCGCGCAACCGATGGCGAAGTTGCGGTTCTTGAGAATGCGGAGGTTGACCAGCGGGTCCTTGCCCCAGATGGAGTGGTAGATGAAGACGGCGAAGGCGACGACCATGGCAAAGGCAGCCCAACGCAGCCAGACGGCACCGAACCAGTCAACCTCCTGGCCTTTGTCCAGGATGACCTGCAGGCAGCCGACCCAGACAATCAGCGCGCCGAAGCCGAGATTATCAAAACGCGAGGCGACGGCGTTCTTGATGTACGAGGGGTCCTTTACATAGGCGTTGATCATGTAGAGCGCGAGCAGCCCGATGGGAATATTGATGTAGAAGGCATAGCGCCAGGAGTAGGTGTCGGTGAGCCAGCCGCCCAGGGTTGGGCCCAGCACCGGAGCGACGACGACGCCGAGAGCGAAGACGGCCATGGCTGCGCCGCGCTTGGCGGGAGGAAAGCTCTCCAGCAGGATGGCCTGGGACAGAGGCTGGAGCGCGCCTCCGCCGGCGCCCTGGATCACGCGGAAGACGAGCAGCAGAGCGAGGGAGGGCGCGGCACCGCAGGCAAAGCTGGCCAGGGTGAAGATGGCCACGCAGGACATGAGGAAGCGCTTGCGACCGAATTTCAGGGAGAACCAGTTGGAGGCGGGGAGGACGATGGCGTTGGAGACGAGGTAGCTGGTGAGGACCCAGGTGGCCTCGTCGTTGGAGGCGGAGAGCGAGCCGGCTATGTAAGGCAGAGCGACGGAGGCGATGGAGGTGTCCAGAACCTCCATGAAGGTGGCCAGCATGACGGCGGCAGCGATGAGCCAAGGGTTGACGCCAAATGTCACGTCTTCGACCGCATCCTGCGGCGCGTGTACCTCTTCGGCGGGGGCTGTAGCTGCAGCGGCCATGCAGTCGCGCGGTCTCCAAAATGGGATAGGGTGCAGGCCGGCGGCTTGCTCCGTTCCCTCTTGGATGCCGCGCAGGTGCAGGACGGTGCGGTCAGGGCGAAGGTTCGTTTCCGTGGGGCTACGGCTGGAGTTCCTGCGGCGGTAGCGCAGCGCTCAAGGGGAAGCGCCGCTTGGCGCGCAGGAAGGGCAGCTCCAGCAGGCGGTAGGAGAGCCATGCAGCCAGCACAGTAAGGCAAAACGCTGCCGAAAGTCGCGCCAACTGATAGTGGGTGTTGCCCGCGGCGGCGTGGGAGATACGCACTGCGATGCGGTCGTAGAGCGGCTGCAGCAGGATATGGAAGACGTAGAACCCGTAGCTGATGCGGCCCAGCCAGGGTAGGGGAGCGATGGAGGCAAGCGTTCGTGGGATGCCTGGTCGCAGCAGAAGCAGCAGCAAAGCAGTGGCGGCTACGGAGACCAAGGGAAGGCCGAGGATGAACTGCGCCGGCGCGCCCAGCAGCAACGAGTGGCAGCGCCAGCTGTTCAACGCGTACAGAGCAAGGCAGGCGAGGAAGGTGGGCATCGCCCAGCGGTGGAGCTTCTGGAGAGTGGCCTCGCCACCGCGCAGAATGAGGGCGAGCGCAGCGCCAAGGGTGAGCGCTCCGCATTGGGTGAGCAGGAAGAAGTCGAAGAGGTGCACGTCGGACAAGGGGTTGTGCAAGCCGGCTGCCCCATAGAGAGAAGGCAGGCCATAGACTGCAAGACGAAACGCGACGGCGATGGCGAAGCTCCAGAGACAGAGATGGATGGCGCTGCGGCGCGTACGAGCGAGCAGCAGCAGTGCAGGCCAGAGCAGGTAGAACTGCTCCTCCACCGCCAGAGACCACAGGTGATAGAGCGGCAGCGGCGTGGGATTGCGGATGACGAACTGTGATAGCCAGGGAAGGTTCTGCAGGAAGAGCGCGTAGATCGCCAACGGGCGAAGGTTCGCGAGCGTGCAACCGCAGACGATGGCGACGACGGCAGTGGCAAGGAGAGCGGCATAGTACAGCGGCAGGATGCGCAGCGCACGGCGGGCGTAGAAGTTGCGCATGACGGTGGCGGGAGTTGCAGGTCTCTCCACTACGGCGCTCCGCGCCTCCGGTCGAGATGACACATCTTTATTGGGTCGAGATGACGCGTCCGAAGGGGTGTCCGGATGCAGCGAGTCCCACAGACCACCGGTGATCAGGAATCCGGAGAGCGCGAAGAAGAGGACCACGCCGGTCCATCCGGCCTGGGTGAGCTCGCCGAGCAGGCGCACGGCGAGATGCGTCGAGCGCAGGCCGCCGCCGTAGTGGAAGACGAAGACCATCAGCACGGCGACGCCGCGCAGGCCGTCGAGCGCGGTATTGCGGGCCGGATCATGACGCGGCAGCGCGGCGGTGGTCGACGGCAGAGGCACTGGGGGCAAGCGTAGAGAGTGGCGGGCGGCGAGTCAAACGCCGGCGCGGGCCTGGCGGGCGGCGTGGTAGGTTGAGGGGCATGAATGAGATTGAGGCGGTAGGCACGGAGGCGGCGCTTTCGGCGGGAGATACCGCGGGCAGCGGACTGGAACGGCCATGGCTCTTCGGGTTGCTGATTGCGCCGTCTGCGGTGCTGGCCAACGGGGTTATCCAAGGCGGCGTGCTGGCGTTCCTGATGAGCCAACAGGGAATGAGCAGCGGCCGGCAGTCGCACCTGATCGGGCTGCTGGCCCTCCCTACCAGCCTGTACTTTCTGTGGAGCCCCATCACGGACTTTCTGATGCGGCGCAGGACGTGGTTGCTTGCGGGAGCTCTGTCCTCGGCGCTGTTGATGGCGGCGGCGTTCCGCGAGCGGGACCTGGCGTCGACGAGCGCGGTGGTGCTGATGTTCCTGAGCGCGTGTTGCAGCCAACTGGTGGTTTCGAGTTGCGGCGGCATGATGGGAGCGATGCGTCGGGAGCGGCCCAAGCGGGTCGCAGGCAGCTTCTACCAGGGCGGGTCGCTGGCGTTTGGGGCGGGTGCGGTTTCGGTGCTCATCTGGCTGAGCGCGCGGGTGGGCCGCGGCACGCTGGCGCTTGTAGCGGCGGCACTCATTGGGGTGCCGGCTTTGTTTGCGCTGGCTGCCCCAGCGCAGGAGGTGATTGCGGAGGCGCACTTCGGCGAGACGGCACGCCGCATCTGGAGCGAGTTCAAAGCGACGTTCCTGCGCTGGGAGGCGGTGCCCTACACGGCTTGCATGCTATTTCCCATGGCCAGCGGAGCAGCAGTGGGTCTGCTGACCGGGCAAGCGCGATTTTACGGCGTGAACGGGGACCATGTTGCGTGGATGAACGGGCTGGGCGGAGCCGTTTTGATGGCCGCCGGGTCGTTGGCTGCGACGATGATTCCAACAAGGATCCGTGCCTCCGTAGCGTACCTGACGATGGGGCTGATCAACGCTGCCACGCTGTGCGTGTTGTGGCTGGGGCCATTGAGGCCGGCGACCTACTACCTGGGCGTGACGCTGTACCTGTTCACGGTGGGTACCTGCTATGCGATGTTCACGGCGGTGGTGCTGGAGTTCCTGGGGCACTCGGGCAAGAGCGGGAGTGGGCGGTACAGCATCATCAACTCGCTGGGCAATGTGCCGGTGCTGTATATGCTGCAACTCGACGGCTGGGGCGGTGACCGGTGGGGCGCTCGGGGGCTGGCGGGCACGGAGGCCGTCGCCGGCGCAGTGGGGGCGGGGCTGCTGCTGGGGTACTTTCTGTGGCGGAGACCGAAGGCTGCTACTACTTCAACCATCCTCACCCCACCCATGTCGCGATAAAGCCGCGCCATGGATGGGCCACCCAGCGCGTTGTCAGGGGTGGGCGGTTGGAGGGTTCTCGGGCGGCGGCGGGCCCTGCACGTTCTCAATGGTGACGGTGGCGCGGAACTTGCGGTAGCCGGAGTAGGTGTGGCTCTTGACCACGTGGATCTTCTTGTTGAGCAACTGCGGAATCTGCACCACGCTGTCGAGCGTTTGCTCGTAGGGCAGGGCGATGCTGCCGCCCAGCAGATGATAGCGAGTGTTGAGCACGGTGCCCTTGTCGAAGCCGTTGTCGTCGGCCAGGTACTCGATGTGCACGTTGATCACGTTGCGCGTGACGGTGTCGATGGCGATCTGGATGTGGCGCTGGAAGTCAGGGTTGATGGTGCCCGGCAGCGGCGTGGCGTCGATGATCAGACAGTCATGGTCGTCGAGCACCTGATGGCCGGGGACGGTGAGCTGGAAGTGCGCGTCGAGGTGGTCGAGGTCGTCGGTATTCTTGCCGATGGAGTGCTTCATCAGGCGGGCGCGGGTGTCCTCATTGAGCGAGGTGCGCTCCTTCACGGCCTTGTCGTAGAGCTTGTTCTCCTCGGCAAGCTCTTTGCCTGCCAGCGAATGGCCGTCCACGGACACTTTGCGGAGGTAGGGCAGGCCGCCGATGAAGATGCTCTCGGAGACGGTGGTGTGGTCCACGACCAGGGCGCCGTCGATGTAGTTCTGGTTGTGCTCGCTGTCCAGATAGATGTAGTCCTGCAGGCGGTGGGAGGCGGCCCGGATGCGCTCGGCGGCCAGGTCGGCGAGCTTGGCCGGGGGCAGCAGGGCGAGTCCGGTCAGCGGCTGGGTCAGCGGAAGGATAGGGACCGCGGGCGCGCTGACAGCGGACGCAGGGGCGGGGGCGGCAGCCATGGGAGCGTGGGCAGCGGCTGGCGCTGCAGAGGGGCCGGACGGAGACGTGGTCTGGGCAATGGCCGGGAGGGCCGGAATCGAGGCCAGCAGCAGGGACACAACGCCAAAAGGGGTGGTTCGGGAGAAGAATCGCATCAGTTGGTAGCTAGAGAATAGCCGTAGTGGAGGCGGTTTGGCAGTACTTTGCCGCGGCGGGAATCGAATTATGGAACCAATCTGGCAGATGGGAAGGAATGGGAGTGGATGATGAAACCAAATGGCGACAAGCAGCATCATAATAGTTGACATAAAGTCACTCAAATGTAAGATGTGAGGAGTGAACTTAAGTGGTTCGGGCCGTCTGGCCCGGGGAACAGGGACAAGACAATGGCAAAGATTATCGGTATCGATCTAGGAACGACCAACAGCTGCGTCGCGGTGATGGAGGGTGGCGAAGCGAAGGTGATTCCCAATGAAGAGGGTGGCCGCACAACGCCGTCGATTGTGGCGTTTACCAAGAGCGGCGAGCGGCTGGTGGGCATGGTGGCCAAGCGCCAGGCGATCACCAACCCGGAGAACACGGTGTACTCCATCAAGCGTTTTATGGGTCGCCGGCTGAACGAAGTAGGCGACGAGATGAAGATGGTGCCCTACAAGGTCGTCGCGAAGGGCGACAACATCGCCGTCGTCGCGCAGGGCAAGGAATACACGGCGCCGGAGATCTCGGCGATGATCCTGCAGAAGCTGAAGAAGGCGGCGGAGGACTACCTGGGCCAATCGGTGACCGAGGCGGTGATTACCGTACCGGCGTACTTCAACGACGCGCAGCGGCAGGCGACCAAGGACGCGGGCAAGATTGCTGGTCTGGATGTGAAGCGCATCGTCAACGAGCCGACCGCGGCCGCGCTGGCCTATGGGCTGGACAAGAAGAAGGACGAGACCATCGCGGTGTATGACTTTGGCGGCGGTACGTTCGATATCTCGATCCTCGAAGTGGGCGACGGCGTGATTGAGGTGAAATCGACCAACGGCGACACCCACCTGGGCGGCGACAACTTGGACCAGCGCATCGTGGACTGGTTGATCGCGGAGTTCAAGACCGAGAGCGGCCTGGACTTGACCAGCAAGGGCAACGAGATGGCGTTGCAGCGGCTGAAGGACGCGGCGGAGCGCGCCAAGATTGAGCTCTCGACGGCGCAGGAGACGGAGATCAATCTCCCCTTTATTACTGCCGACGCGAGCGGGCCGAAGCACCTGGTGCGCACCCTGAGCCGCGCCAAGCTGGAGAGCCTGGTCGACGATCTGCTGCAGAAGTCGGTTGGGCCGTCCAAACAGGCGCTCAAAGATGCGGGCATCGATGCCAGCAAGATCGATGAGGTCGTACTCGTCGGCGGACAGACGCGCATGCCGGCCATCCAGGAGCTAGTGAAGAAGCTCTTCGGCAAGGAGCCGCATAAGGGCGTGAACCCGGATGAGGTCGTCGCCATCGGTGCAGCAATCCAGGGCGGCGTACTGGCCGGCGATGTAAAGGACCTGCTGCTGCTCGATGTGACGCCGCTGACGCTCTCCATTGAGACGATGGGCAGTGTGGCGACGGCGATGATCCCGCGCAACACGACTATCCCGACGAAGAAGACGGAGACGTTTTCGACGGCAGCCGACAACCAAACCGAGGTTGAGGTCCACGTGATGCAGGGCGAGCGCCCGATGGCGGCGCAGAACCGCACGCTGGGCAAGTTCAAGCTCGGCGGCATACCGGCGGCGGCGCGCGGCGTACCGCAGATTGAGGTGACGTTCGACATCGACGCCAACGGCATCCTGAACGTCAGCGCCAAGGACAATGCAACCGGCAAGGACGCGAAGATCACGATTACGAGTTCTTCGGGTCTGAGCAAGGAAGAGGTCGAGCGCATGGCCAAGGACGCCGAGGCCCACGCGGCCGAGGACAAGGAGGCCAAGGAGAAGATCGAGGCGCGTAACCAGCTTGACTCCATGGTCTACAACGTGGAGAAGATGCTGAAGGAAGGCGGCGAGAAGGTCGACGCGGCTGACAAGAGCGAGGTAGAAACTGCCCTCGCCGACGCCAAGACGACGCTCAGCGGCGACCCCGGCGTCACCGAGCTGAGCGCTTCGCGCGAGGCCCTGACCACGGCGAGCCACAAGCTGGCCGAGGCGCTGTACAAGGCCAACGCGGCTGCGGCGACGGCTCCCACGGACGGCGATGCGGCCGCGGCCGGCACCGCCGACGAGGCCAAGAAGGACGAAGGCGTCATCGATGCGGAGTATGTCGACGCGGAGAAGTAAGACTCGGACTGAACTGAGGTGCGAGTTGGAACGTAAGGATGAGGAGGAGCTTCGGCTCCTCCTCGTTGTATAGAGGGCGTCGGTCGTATCGGTCGGGTCGGGATGCGACGTTGTGCATCGCGCGGGACAGAGACGGGTCTAACAAAGTGAACCGCAGGACGTGGCGGACACGTCGGACGGATGAAGGGGGTAGCGCCATGACGAACGAACGGGACGACAACCGGGATGCAGGGCGGGATGAGGTGTGGCCGGGCGTGATGCAGTGGAATCTTGGTCCGGCGAGCGCGCACGTGAGCGAGACGCTATGGCAGTGTGACGCAGTGCGCGCCGGCAAACTGTATCAGCGGAGCCTGTTCGCGACGCAGGCCGAAGCGGAGCAGTTCGCGCTGCGGATGCGCGATGCGGAGCCGGACCAGATGTTCAGCGTGGAGGCGATCAAGGCCAGCGCGGTGTGGAACTAAATGCCGGAGGGCAATGAGATCCACCGCTGGGCGGAGCGTCATGCGGCGGCGTTTGCGGGCAAACCGGTGCGGATGGATGGGCCGCAGGGACGGTTCACGGGCTCCGATGTGCTGGATGGGCGCAAGCTGCTGCGGGTGATGGCCGTGGGCAAGCACCTGGGCTACGACTTCGGGAAAGATCGGATTCTGCATATTCATCTGGGCCTACAGGGCGACTTCACGGAGGGCTCCGGGCCGTTGCCGCCGGTGCGCGGGGCGCTGCGCCTGCGGATGTGGAGCGCGGCGAAGGTGAAGCTTCCGGCCGCGCCGGGCGAGAGCAAGCGGCATAGTTGGTACTCGGAGGACGATGGCACGGGCCACCTGGCGCCCGAACAGATTGCGTGGGTGGAGCTGCGGGGGCCGATGGACTGCTCGGTGTACACCAACGCGCAGTGGGAGACGCTGCTGGAACGGCTGGGGCCGGACCCGCTGAACGGCGATCCGCCGGACCGGGCGCTGGAGAAGATTGCGAAGAGCCGGAAGCCGGTCGGGATGCTGCTGATGGAGCAGGATGTGATCGCCGGCGTGGGCAATATCTACCGCGCGGAGCTACTGTTTCGCGCGCGGCAGAGCCCGTTCACTTCGGGCCGCGAAGTCGCGCCGGCGGTACTCGAGAAGATCTGGAAGGACGCGCTGCCGCTCATGCGCGCGGGGATGGTCGACCGGCGCATTGTGACCACGCGGGCGAAGGACAGGCCGCATCCACGCGGCCAGGCGCTGAAGGAAGAGGCGCACTACGTGTACCGGCGCAGCGGGCAGCCATGCTTCATCTGCGGCACGAAGGTGAAGAAGATGGAAGGGTTTGCAGGGCGGAACCTCTTCTGGTGTCCGGTGTGCCAGGCGGATGCGAAGAGTTGAGGCTACTCATCCGCAAGGGTGTGGAGTAAGTTGGGAAGAGGCCTATGGCAGCGACACAGACAAAGGACTACTACGGCACGCTGGGCGTGAAGAAGACGGCGACCGCGGATGAGATTCGCAAGGCGTTTCGCAAGCTCGCGCGCAAGTACCACCCGGACGTGAATCCGGGCGACAAGAAGGCCGAGGAGAAGTTCAAGGTCATCTCCGAAGCCAACGATGTGCTGAGCGATGCGAAGAAGCGCAAGATCTACGACCAGGTGGGGTTCTACTCGGACAACATTGATCCGGCAACGGCGGAGGCTTATGCGCGCGGCGGCAACGCGGCGGGCGGTGGGCGCGCGTCGGGATTTGGCGGCGGAGCGGCGAGTGCGGGCGGGCAGGGTGTGCCGATCGACTTTGGCGGCTTCGATTTCTCCGGCTTTCAGGGCGGCGGACGCGGCGCGCGCGAGCCGGAGGGCTTCGGCGGCAGCTTCCACGATGTGTTTACCGGGATGTTCAACGGCGGGGCGCGGCAGCCTCGCGGGCCGCAGCCCGGGACCGACCTGGAGTATCAAGTGGAGATCGACTTCTGGACTGCGATTCGCGGCGGCGTGACGCGGCTGGAGATCCAGCGGCAGGAGCAGTGCCCCACGTGCAAGGGGCGAGCGGTGGTCGGTGGAGCGATGGAGTGCCCGGAGTGCCACGGCTCCGGGCAGGTGACGCAGATGGGTGGGCGGATGAAGTTCAACATCCAATGCCCGCGCTGCGGCGGCGCCGGCAAGGTGCAGAATGAGTGCAAGACCTGCGACGGCGCGGGGGTCATTACGAAGCGCGAGCCGCTGGAGTTCCGCATCAAGGCGGGAACGCGCGACGGGCAGCGGATTCGGCTGGCGGGTAAGGGCAACGCGGGCACCGAGGGCGCTCCGGCCGGCGATCTGTACCTGATTATCAAGGTGAGCGGGCACAAGCTGTTCCATCGCGTGGGCGATGACATACACATCACGGTGCCGGTGACGGCCGTGGAGGCGGCGCTGGGCGCGAAGATTGACGTGCCGACGATTGACGGCGTGGGGACAGCGACGGGGCGCACGCAGTTGAAGATTCCGCCGGGGACGCAGACGGGGCAGAAGCTGCGCCTGCGCGAGAAGGGCGTGGCGAGCGCAACGCGCGAGGGGCATCGCGGCGACCAGATCGTCGAGGTGAAGATTGTGGTGCCGAAGGTGCAGGATGAGCGGTCGAAGGAAATCCTGCGTGAACTGCAGAAGCTGAACCCCGAGGACCCGCGGGCGGAGATGCTGGCGGGGGTTTAGCCAGCGCTCGGTGCTTTCGGGAGAAGCCATTGATTGGTGAGGGCGTTGGCCCACTGGAGAGTTTCCGGCGCGAGGCCGGCGAAGCGGGTGGCGAGCCAGGCCTGCGGGGTGATGGTGATCTCGGCGCGGCCTGAGGCGACGGCGCGGAAGATCTTGTCGGCGGCGTGGGCGACGGTGGTGGATAGGCCGGGAGTTTTGGCTGCGATCATGAACCAGCGGCGCTCCGCTCGAACTTTGCCGACGAACTGCGCGTGGGCCTCGCCGCCGGTGCGCATCAGCCCGGGGCAGACGGTGGTGACGCGGATGCCCTTGCCGCGCAGCTCCGCGTGCAGGCCTTCGGAGAATCCCACCAGCGCGAACTTGGCCGCCGAGTAGGGCAGCATGTGCGGAACGGAGAGCTTGCCGCCGACGCTGGCGATGTTGACGATAGATGCGCGGCGTAT
>Ga0302157_10008341_pt1 | contig 10206 bp, 8 predicted proteins | sample I_Bog_N3_3_FD_193502 | JGI IMG/M metagenome (GOLD analysis project Ga0302157, IMG submission 193502) | Peat permafrost microbial communities from Stordalen Mire near Abisko, Sweden - I_Bog_N3_3 | ecosystem: Environmental > Terrestrial > Soil > Wetlands > Peat | place: Sweden: Abisko, Stordalen...
CGCGGCTATTTTCGTCGTCCTCGCGATCGTCATCCCCCTTCTTCCGCACGAGGCCCAGGTCACGAATACCGATTCCCTGCCCGAACGCGTCGTACAACTCGTCATGGAGCCGCCGCCGCCGCCACCGCCTCCTCCCCCACCCCCCAAGGAGAAGCCGCTCGAGAAGGCGCCCGTGGCCGCGACGCCGACGCCGCCCCATCCGGTCGATCCGCGCGTCAAGGCGTCGAAGAGCGGATTGCTCGCGAATCTCGACGATCTCGCCGCGCTCCGCAATCAGGTCGACGTCGACAAATTCGCCAAGGACCAGGCGAAGACCCTGGACCCCGGTGACGTGAGCAGCGTCAATCGCTCGCTGATCACGTCCAAAGCCGGCGGCACGAGCGGCGGCATTTCCGCCCCCACGAGCAGCGGTCTCGCGGCCGGCAGCGGTTCCTTGAACGGCATCCGCACGACCCAGGTCCAAGACTCCACGGCCGGCAGCGGCGCTCACGGTGCGACCCGTTCGGGCGGCAGCGGCAAGTCGTCGCGCACTGGCGAGGAGGTCGCCCTGGTGTTCGACAAGAACAAGGGGGCCATCTACGCCCTGTACCAGCGCGCGCTCCGCGACAATCCGGCCATGCAGGGCAAGGTCGTCGTCGAACTGACGATCTCACCGTCGGGTGACGTGACGGCCGCCAGGATCGTCTCCAGCGAACTCAACGATCCCGAGTTCGAAAGCAAGCTTCTGGCGCGGATTCGGCTCTTCAAGTTCGAGGCGCGCGACGTCGCGCCCCTGACCACGACCAAACCGATCGACTTCTTCCCCGCGTAATGAACATTGCGCGCCATGAACATACAGTCTGAGATCGAATTCTTCGCGGATCTCGGTGCGGTGGACAAGGCGCGATTCGTTTGCAGGCTGATCCACGAGATCGCCGAGGAGACGAAGGCCGGCGACGGGGCGAGCGCCCCGCACATGCGATTCGCGCTCGAATTGAACCAGCGGCTCGCGCGCTTTTGCTACCAGATCTTGAGCGAAGACGCCGGGCGTCCCGCCGACGACGTGGTGATTCGAATGCTGCTCGGAGCGCGCGCCGACAAGGCGGCCGAACGGATCGTGCAACAAGCGTATCGGCGCGTGCTCAACGGCTTCGAGAGCTTCGACACGACGGTGCTGATCGGCAAACCCTAGCTGCCGGCTCGCGTAGACCGTCCCGCAGCCGGTCTCGCGCCCGGTCGCGCGCCCATGGTGCGAACCGCGCGGACAAGCTCATAATAGCGGTTTTGGCAGTCCACGGGCCCTTCATGTTTCGACAAGGCATTCAATTCCCGGTCAAGGACGGCGCGCTGCGCGAAGACGTGCACGCCCTCGGCGACTCGATCGGCGAGATGCTGCGCGAGCAGGGCGGCGAGGAATTCTTCCTGCTCGTCGAGGGTGACCGCCGGGCCGCGATCGAACGGCGCGAGGGCGGCGACCCCTCGGCCGTCGATCTCGAGCGGCGCGTCGCCGGCAGATCGCCCGGCGCCGCGACCGACCTGATCCGGGCTTTTTCGATCTGGTTCCAGGCCGTCAATACGGCCGAGAAGGTCCATCGCGTCCGGCGTCGCCGCGAGTACCTCAACGACTCCGGAACGGGCCAACCCGGCGGCATCGCTGATTGCGTCGCCCGCCTGCGGCGCGACGGCTTGTCGCTCGGGGAGGTCATGAACCTCATCGCCTCCATGAGCATCGAGCCGGTGTTCACGGCGCATCCAACCGAATCGACGCGCCGCACGATCCTGCGCAAGCAGCAGCGCATCGCCCAGGATCTGCTCGACCGCTTGAATCCGGCGCTCACGCCGGGCGAAGTCGAGACGCTCTGGGCGCGCGTGCGGCTCGAGATCACGACCATCTGGCAGACGGAGGAGCATCCGCGCGAGAACCTGACCGTCTCCGACGAACGCGAGCACGTGCTGTTCTATTTGATCGACATTTTGTACCGCGTCGTGCCGCATTTCTACGAAGAGATCGAGGCCGCACTCGCCGTGGCGTTCGGGGTGCCGCGCGAGTCGCTGGATCTGCCCAACATCCTGCGCTTCGGGTCGTGGGTCGGCGGCGACATGGACGGTAATGACGACGTGCATGGCAAGGCGATCCGCGAGACGCTGCAGCGGCACCGGCAAATCATCGTCTCGAGCTACTACGAAGAATGCCGCCATCTCGCCGAAAGCCTTTCTCAGAGCGCGCATCGCGTCGGTATCAGTCCCGCGTTCGCCGAGCGCATCGAGGCTTATTCGGCCATGCTGCCGGGCGTCCAGGTGCTTGCGCCCGCGCGTCACGACCGAATGCCTTACCGGGTCTTCTTCGGCCAGCTCGGCGAGCGGCTCAAGGCCACTTACGAATCGCGTCCGAACGGCTACTTCGGTGCGGACGAGCTGCTCGCCGACCTCGAGCTCGCCGCAACGAGCCTGATCTTGAACCGCGGCCGCCATGCCGGATATTTTCTCGTGCGCCGTTTCATGCGCCGCGTCCGCACGTTCGGCTTCCATCTCGCCGCGCTCGATATCACGCAGCACGCCCATGTGCACGACGAGGTCATCGGCCAGGGCATCGGTGCGGCCGATTGGCCCCGCTTGCCGCCCCAGCAACGCCTCGAAGAGCTGCGCGAGCTGCTCGCGCGCGATCAGGGTCCGACGGGCAACCTGGATGCAATGGGCCGGCGCACACTGTCCGTGTTCGAGGCGATCGGCCACGCACGGCACAAGTTCGGCGCGCGTTCGATCGGCGAGTACATCGTGAGCGGCGCTCAGGGGCCGGAAGACGTTCTCGCCGTCCTGTTGCTGGCACGCTGGGCCGACATCATCGACCGGCGCACGGGCGAATGTGCGCTCGACGTCGCACCCTCGCTGGAGTCGATGGCGGCCATCGAGAACGCGGGCCCGATTCTCGCCGGCTTGTTCGCCGAGCCGGTCTACCGCAGTCATTTGAGTGCGCGCAACGATCGTCAGATCGTGCTGATCGGCTATTCGGACTGCAACAAACAAGGCGGCATCGCGGCATCGCGCTGGGCCATGCAAAACGCGCAGATTGCGCTGCTCGATGCGGCAAACGCGGCGGGAGTTCGCATGACCTTGTTTCATGCGCGCGGCGGCACTGCCGCGCGCGGCGGCGGCCGCACGGAACATCTCGTCGAGAGCGCTCCGAAGGGCGCGGTGCGCGGCGTATTGCGGCTCACCGAACAGGGCGACGTCGTCAATCAGAGCTATGGATTGCGGCCGATCGCGATGCGCACGCTGGAGAGGACCTTTACGGCCGTCGCGCTCGCGACCGCGCACGCGGGGCTGCCGACGGGGCGCGGTGCGGGCCCCGCCGTCTCATCGCCCGCCGCCGTGGAGCAGCAGGCCGTCATGGCGACGCTCGCGGCCGCAAGCGTCGCGGCATACCGCGCGCTCGTCTTCGGAACGCCGCAGTTCTTCGACTACTTCCGCGCCGCGACTCCGCTCGACGTGATCGAGCGCATGCACATCGGCGCGCGCCCGGCGACGCGCGAAGGCGGCGAGGGACTCGCGGCGCTGCGTCCGATACCCTGGGTATTCGCCTGGACACAGAGCCGTCACATGCTGCCGGGCTGGTTTGGATTCGGCAGCGGCCTCGAAGCGGCGTTCGAGCGGCATGGCGTCGCGCCGTTCGGCGCCATGCTCGCCGAGTGGCCTTTCTTCAGCCATCTGGTCGACGACGTCGAAGCGATGCTGGCGCGGACCGATTTAGGCTTGGCCGCGCATTACGATGCGCTGGCGGGCGAGGCATATGCGCCGATCGCGGCGCAAGTCCGGGCCGAGTACGAGCGCACCGTCACCGGTGTGCTCCGCCTCCGTGGCTGCGACCGGCTGCTGGACCGCGATCCCACGCTGCAGCGCTCGATCCGGCTGCGCAACCCCTACATCGATCCGATGCATTTCATGCAGGTGGATCTGCTCAAGCGCTGGCGAGCTTCGGGGCGTCACGACGCCGACCTGTTCGCAGCGCTGCGGGCCACGATCAGTGGGATCGCGCTGGGCCTGCAGGCGACCGGCTGACGAACCCGGGGCAGCACGACGCGCCGCCGCGCGCGCGGCCCCTCGATGCCCGACCGCTCAACACTCCGGGACGTTGACCGCGAGGCCGCCCTGCGAAGTTTCCTTGTAGATGGTCGACATGTCGAGGCCGGTCTGGCGCATCGTCGTGATCACCTGATCGAGCGATACCTTGTGAGAGCCGTCGCCGCGCATCGCGAGCCGTGCCGCGTTGATCGCCTTGACCGACCCCATGGCGTTGCGCTCGATACACGGGATTTGCACGAGTCCGGCGACCGGGTCGCAGGTGAGGCCGAGGTTGTGCTCCATGCCGATTTCGGCGGCATTTTCGATCTGCTCGTTGCTCGCGTTGAGCGCCGAGGCGAGGCCGGCGGCGGCCATCGAGCAGGCGACGCCGACCTCTCCCTGACATCCCATCTCGGCGCCCGAAATGGAGGCGTTTTGCTTGTAGAGCATGCCGATCGCGGCGGCCGTGAGCAGAAAGCGGATCACGCCCGCATCGTCGGCGCCCGGTTCGAAGTGACGGTAATAATGCAGCACCGCCGGCACGATTCCCGCTGCGCCATTCGTGGGTGCGGTGACCACCTGACCGCCCGCAGCGTTCTCTTCGTTGACCGCGAGCGCATAGGCGTTCACCCAGTCGAGCGCGTGCATGGGACTCTTCGGATCGCCGCTCATGAGCTGGCGATAGAGCTTCGGCGCGCGCCGGCGCACGCCGAGTACGCCGGGCAGCAGTCCTTGCGCCGCAAAACCGCGTTTCACGCAATCCTGCATGACTTGCCAGATGCGCATCAGTCCGGTGCGCAGCTCCGCATCGCTGTACCAGGTGCGTTCGCGCGCCGCCAGAAGTTCGTGGATTTCGAGTCCTTGGGCGCGTCCAAGCTCGAGCAGGCGATTGCCAGAGTTGAATTCGAACGGCGGCGTCGCGCGTGCCGCGCCCGCGGCCGCATCGGCCCCGGCCCGAACGATGAATCCGCCGCCGATGCTGTAGTACTCCTCGCGCGCGAGCACGCCGCCGGTTTCATCCTGCGCCGTGAACCGCATGCCGTTCGAGTGGCCGGGCAGCACCTGATCGAAGTGAAACAGCAGGTTCAAGGGTTCGTCGAACGCGATCTCGTACAGGCCCGCAAGGCGTATGCGGCCCTCCTTTCGGATGCGCTGCAGCGCGGGTTCGATGACGCCCGGATCGATCGTATCGGGGCTCATGCCCTCCAAGCCGAGCAGCACCGCCCGATCCGTGCAGTGCCCGCGTCCGGTCAGCGCGAGCGAGCCGTACAACTGCGCCGACACTTGCGTCGTCTTCTGCAGCATGCCCCGCTCCTCGAGCAGCAGGACGAAACTCCGCGCCGCATTCATGGGTCCCATCGTATGGGAACTCGACGGCCCGATGCCGATCTTGAAGATGTCGAAGACACTGAGACTCATGCCCAAACCCTTGACTGAACGGCACCGCGCGTCCGCGGGCCAATGATACGCCGACGATGCGGTAAACTCCTCGGACCGCACGTCAACAGGAGTATTTTTATGACGAAGAATCCACGGACTCTCGCGGATGATCGACGCGCCGCGCGTCTCGCGTCCTGGGCCTTGAGCGCGGCCGTCGGCCTCGGGGCGGGCTTCGCCGGCGCGGCTTCCACACCCGTCGGCATGTCGGCGGCCATCACGGCGGCCGTCGCCGATCCGGCGCGGCCCGATGCGGACAAGGTACGCGACGCCAATCGCAAGCCCGCTGAAACCATCGCGTTCTCCGGCGTCAAGACCGGCGACGTCGTCGGCGAGCTGTTCCCCGGCGGCGGATATTTCACGCGTATCCTCAGCAAGGTGGTAGGGCCGCCGGGCGCGGTCTATGCCTACGCTCCGCCCAATCCGCCGGATGCGCCGCCCGGGGCACGCGACTTTGCGGCCGCTGCGAAGGCGATCGCGGCGGATCCGGCCTACGGGAACGTGCACGTCGTCCAGACTCCGCCGACCAACATCGCGTTCCCCGTGCCGCTCGACGTCGTCTGGACCTCACAGAATTACCATGACTTTCACAACGTGCCGGGGGTCGATGTCGGCGCCTTCGACAAGCAGATCTTTGCCGCCTTGAAGCCGGGCGGTATATTTCTCGTCCTCGATCATGCCGCGGAACCCGGTTCCGCGGATCGGGACACCAAGACGCTGCATCGAATCGATCCGGAAGCGGTCAAACGGGAAGTGCTCGCCGCGGGCTTCGTTTACGATGGCAGCAGCGACCTGCTCCACCGCGGCGACGATCCGCACACGGCCAATGTCTTCGACCCCTTGATTCGCGGCAAGACGGACCAATTCATCCTGAAGTTTCGCAAGCCGGCAACGACGAAGTAGCCGCACCGCTCCGCGACGTGGTTGCAGCGAACTCGCCGCCTCGGGCGATGTCAACGATTACGCCACCGGCGCGTTTTGCGGTGTGAAGCGTGGTCGCGAGTCCGCGCAAAGATTTGTCAAGGAGTCTGTTTATGAGCGTTTCAAACGGGATTGTTTCGGAGCGGACGCGGCCGACGGGGCGTTGGATCAAGTCCGCCACGATCCTCGGCGTCGTCGCCATGCTGGCGGCCTGCGTGGAAGCGCCGGTGCGTACGTACGCGGTCCCGCCGCCGGCGCAGGCCAAACTCTACGTCTATCCGGCGAACGGCCAGAGCCCCGAGCAATTGGAGCGTGATCGCTACGAGTGCCACACCTGGGCCGTTCAACAAACCGGCGTCGATCCCAGCCGTCCGGATGCGCGACCCTATGAGCGCGTCGTCGTCGCGCCCGTGCCCGGTTCGGGTACGGTCACGGGCGCGGTCGGCGGGGCGATCATCGGATCGATACTCGCGGGTCCGCGGGCGGGCGGCTTCGGTGCACTGCTGGGCGGCGCGACCGGCGCGATCATCGGAAATTCGGCCGACCAGCAGGCACAGGCGCAGGCGGCTCAAAGCCGCGCGGATGCGAGCCAGCAAGTCGCGGCCGATCAGGCGAGTGCTCAGGCCTATCGCCGCGCGATCGGCGCCTGCCTGCAAGCACGTGGCTACACGGTGAGCTAGGAGCGCACTCCATGAGTTCTGCAATGAAGTCGATGATCGCAGTCGCCGCTGCATCCATTTGGCTGGTTCTCTCAGCCGCCGCCGCCGACGAGCACGACCATGAGCACGGCGTCGGCGGTCGGGCGGAACACGGCCCAGGGTTCGGGCACATCGACGGACACGGCCAGGTGCTCGACGGCCGCTACGACCACGGACGCTACTATCCGGCCTTCGGCACGTCGGTACGGTTTCTGCCGGGCGGCTACCGGCCGTATTATTTCCACGGCAGCCCGTTCTATTTCAGTGGCGGCATCTGGTACGCACCCGGACCCGCTGGTTTCGTCGTCGTGAGGCCTCCGCTGGGTCTCGTCGTCAGCGTGCTGCCGCCCTATTATTCGACCGTGTGGATCGGCGGACTACCCTATTACTACGCGGACAACGTCTACTACTCCTATTCGCCGGAGCAGAACGGCTACGCGGTCGTGGACCCGCCGCCGGGTGCGGATCGGCCCTCGCCGCCGCCCGCGCCGGCGGCGGCACGCGATGACCTCATGGTCTATCCCAAGAACGGACAAACGAGCGAACAGCAGGCCGCAGACCGCTACGAGTGTCATACCTGGGCCAAGGGTCAGACCGGCTTCGATCCAACCCAGCCGGGTGGGGGCGTCGCCCCGGGCGGCGGCGATCAAAGCCGCGGCAATTACAATCGAGCGATGTCGGCATGTCTGCAAGCGCGCGGCTATCAAGTCAACTGACGCGCTGCTGTCAATTAGCTGCTGTCAAATCAACTGAGTCGCTCGGCATGTGTATAGACGTTGCAATGATCGGGTCGTAGAAAACCCACGAGCGTGAGTCCGGTCGTGGCGGCGAGGCCCACCGCCAGACTCGACGGAGCCCCGATCGCGGCGAGCACGGCGACGCCCGCGCGCAGCGCCTTTTGCACCAGTTCGAAGCTCACGCGGCCGCTCAACAGCACGACGTGTTGACTGAGCGGCAACGCGCCGCTCATCAATGAGCCGCCGACCAGCTTGTCGAGCGCATTGTGTCGGCCGACGTCTTCGGCGATCGCACATAATTCGCCCGCAGCGTCGAAGGCCGCGGCGGCGTGAATTCCGCCAGTGTCGGTGAAGCGCCTCTGGGACTCGCGCATGCGGCGGGGCAAATCGAACACGAGGTGCCGTTCGATGCGGAGCTTGCTGTCGATCCGCGTTGCCGCGGCCCGCGCGATCGCGGCATCGAGCCCCGTCGTTCCGCAGACGCCGCAGCTAGAGCCGGCCGAGAAGCGTCGCGCCGGTGTGACGAGTTCGAGCGCGAGGTCCGCGCGCAGCCGCACGTTGACGACGTTCGGCCGACGGGTGCTCGTCTCGATTGCCAGTACGTCGGAGGCCGCTTCGATCATGCCCTCGCCGTAGAGCAGGCCGGCCGCAAGCGCTTCGTCGTCGCCCGGTGTCCGCATGGTCGCCCCAAACGATATGGCGTCCTCGCCAAACGCCGCATGATGCAGCAGAAATTCGAGCGGTGCTTCGACGGCCAGCCGGTCTTCGGCGCTGTCGTGCGCGCCGTCGCGCCAACGCTCGATTCGCACCGCGAGCGTTCCGCTTTGGCCGGATCCCAGCGGCTCTGCCGCAGCGCGCGCCGGCGGCGATCGATCGGGAAGTACGAACTCGGTCATATGCCCGCCAAACCGCCTGGGTTTTGCTCAAAATCGACGACAATGATACCGTTCTCCTCACCGGCGTTGCCAACTACGGGGACCACCATGTCGAAATCTACCGATCTCAAAGCCCGCCAAGCGGCGGCCGTGCCCGCGGGTGTCGGTTCCAAGGGGATCTACGTCGCCACGGCCGAGAACTCCGAACTTTGGGATGTCGACGGACGCCGCTTCATCGATTTCGCCGCCGGCATCGCGGTCCTCAACACGGGGCATCGCCATCCGCGCGTCATGGAGGCCGTCGCCAGGCAAGCCGAACTCTTCGCCCATACCTGCTTTCATGTCGCCTCCTACGAGTCCTATATCCGCCTTGCCGAGCGCCTCAACGCGGTCGCGCCCGGCGATTTTGCAAAAAAGACCATTTTCCTCAATTCGGGCGCCGAGGCCGTGGAGAATGCCATCAAGATCGCGCGCATTTACACGAAGCGCTCGGCCGTGATCGCGTTCTCGGGCGGATTTCACGGGCGCACGCTGCTCACGATGGGTTTGACCGGCAAGGTCATGCCCTATAAACGCGGTTTTGGTCCCTTTCCGGCGGAGGTCTATCACGCCGAATTCCCGCATCCTTACCACGGCGTGAGCACCGAACAGGCGCTCGCCGACATCGACCGGCTGTTCCACGGGGACGTCGATCCGAAGGCGGTTGCCGCGATCATCATCGAGCCGGTCCAGGGCGAAGGCGGCTTCAACGTGGCACCGCCTGAGTTCCTGCGCGCGCTGCGGCGTCTTTGCGATGAACACGGGATCGTGTTGATCGCCGATGAGGTCCAAGGCGGCATCGCGCGTACCGGCAAGATGTTCTCGATCGAACATGCGGGCGTCGTTCCTGATCTGATCACGGTCGCGAAGGGTCTTGGCGGCGGATTCCCGCTGTCGGGCGTCATCGGCCGCGCCGGCATCATGGATGCCGCCCATCCCGGCGGCCTGGGGGGCACTTACGGCGGCAACCCGATATCGATCGCAGCCGCCCATGCGGTGCTCGACGTCATCGAGTCCGAGGACTTGTTCGCGCGCGCGACGCGGGTCGGGAAGCTCATGCGCACTCGCCTCGAAGCGCTCGCTGCCGAACTGCCGGGCATCGGCGATGTACGCGGGCTCGGCGCGATGATCGCGTTCGAACTCGTCAAGGACCGCAAGACGAAGGAGCCGGACGCCGCGCTCACGGCCGCTGTGGTCGCGCAGGCGGAGGCGCGCGGTTTGATCCTGTTGAGCTGCGGCGTCTCGGCGAACGTCGTTCGCCTGCTCGCGCCGCTCACGATCCCGGATGCGGTGCTCGAGGAAGGTCTCGAGATTCTCGCCCAATCCCTCTACGCGGCGACAGGACGCCCGGCCGAGCGCGCCGTCGCCTGACGCCAAGCACCGTCCCGGCGGCCGTCGGCAGGCGACGACGCCGCGCCGACTCCGCCCGGCTCAATCGCGAAACGTCGCCGTTACGCCGAT
>Ga0302157_10008343_pt1 | contig 10205 bp, 4 predicted proteins | sample I_Bog_N3_3_FD_193502 | JGI IMG/M metagenome (GOLD analysis project Ga0302157, IMG submission 193502) | Peat permafrost microbial communities from Stordalen Mire near Abisko, Sweden - I_Bog_N3_3 | ecosystem: Environmental > Terrestrial > Soil > Wetlands > Peat | place: Sweden: Abisko, Stordalen...
CAGGTGACCAACCGCAAGACCTTCCTGCGCGCCTGGGGCGAGGTGCTGCAGCACGACCACTTTCCGAACGGCGCGAACGTGCTGCGCGCGCGCGACCGGGCCCGCCATCGTGCGGTGGTGCTGGTGGTCGATCACATGGTGCCGACCCCGGACCGCGACGCAGGCTCGCGCACCATGCTCGATTTCATGCGCGCGCTCCGCGACGCCGGCATGGTGGTGAAATTCTGGCCGCATAACCTGTTCTACACGCCAGGCTATACCGAGGCGCTGCAGCATATGGGGGTGGAGGTGTTCCACGGCGCCAACCATGAAACGTTCCAGAGCTGGATGCGGACCCACGGTCCGTCGCTGGATCACGTGCTGCTGTCCCGCCCGGAAGTCGCCGAATCCTGCCTGCCGGTGGTGCGCCAGCACAGCCGGGCCCGCATCAGCTATTACGGCCACGACCTGCATTTCCGCCGGCTGCGCCTGCAAGGCGAAATGCTGGGCGAGGAACGTTTGCTGCGAACCGCCGACCGGATGGAGGAGCGGGAAACCGCGGTCTGGCGCGCAGTCGATGCGGTGCTGTATCCATCGGAGGAAGAAGCCGCGATCGTTCGTTGCATGCAGCCGGCGGCCAATGTGCGCGCCATCCTGCCCTGGTGCTTCGACAGCTTCGGTCAGCCCCGCACCGCCCCGCCCCGCGGCGAAATCCTGTTCGTCGCCGGCTTCGGCCATGCGCCGAACGAGGACGCGGTATGCTGGTTCGTGCAAGCCATTCTGCCGCTGATCCTCGCCTGCGTGCCGGATGCCAGCCTGGCCGTGGTCGGCTCCAACCCGACCCCCCTGGTGCGCGCGCTGGCAGGCGGCGCGGTGCAGGTCTGCGCCGACGTCTCGGATGCGGAACTGGCGGCGTGGTACCGGCGCGCGCGGGTCGCGGTCGTGCCGTTGCGCTGTGGCGCCGGGGTGAAGCTGAAGACGGTGGAGGCGCTGCGGGAAGGCGTGCCGCTGGTCGTGACCCCGATCGGCGCGCAGGGCCTGCCCGGGCTGGAGGCGATCGTTCCCGTGGTCGGCGAACCGAGTCGTTTCGCCGCCTCGGTCTGCGATCTGCTGCTGAAGGATACGCTGTGGGAACAGCGTTGCGCGGACCAGATCGCCTATGCGCGCGAACGGTTCATGCCGGCGGCGCTGCACGACTCGCTGCTGCGTGCGATGCACCCCGAACCGGCCGCGCATCTGGTTGCCGCGGCCTAGAAAACCGTGACCGTGACGGGGGAATAGTCCTCCATTCGACCCGGCCGCCTTCGACCGCACCAGCACCCTGGCCCGGGAACCCAGCGACAAATCCTGGCAGACTGGCGCGGTCATGCCCCGCCGGCGGCAACCGCGCGACATCGCGGAACCGCCGGTGGCCATGCGCGATGGTGGCGGTGTCATCGATTTCAGGTGTGATGACCGCCGGAGCATGCCGGTCGCGCCGGCACCACCGGTCCACCAGTGCTCGGTTCGACCCAATCAGGCTTGCGACCGCGAGAGAATCGTGGCCGCAGGTTTGTCGCCTGGTCTGACTCGGCGGGCCGAGCGGGATTGGTGTCTCGATATAAGCCGGCGGCGTGGCCCGGCATGTCGTTCCGGGGGACTTCCGGGTCAGTCTGTAACGAGCGAAGGTCCGGGTCTGTTTCTATCCCGGCCATTATCCGGCGGAAATGCGCCAAATCACCGGCGCATTAATTCTCATACGGAATTAATCCGGCCAAGACCAGACCAAGGCTCGCGCTGCCTGGCCTCTGGTCAGCCGTCATATTTCAGCTATACTGCACGCCGCGCGAGTGCCCGCCGCCTTCAGATAGCGGCATTGGTGCAAAATTCGACCGGCTGCCATCGGAAAATCATGCGGAAACGCCATCAATGGCCAAACGTTCAGCAAGACTGAAAGCCCCCGTCGCGCCATCGCAAGCCGCCGGCCATGACCCGAGACCCAAGGCCGATCCGGTCCTGACAGTCGGCATCGGCGCCTCGGCGGGCGGTTTGCAGGCTTTCACGTCGTTTCTGGAAGCCTTGCCATCCGACACCGGCATGGCCTTCGTGCTGGTCCAGCATCTCGACCCCGCACACCGGAGCCTGCTGGTCGAGCTGCTCGCCAAACAGACCGCCATGCCGGTCGTCGAAGCGACCGACGGCATGATGCTGGCGCCCGACACCGTTTTCGTGATTCCGCCCGACGCGACCATGACCCTCCTGGATGGCGCGCTGGTCGTGTCCCGCCCCGCCCCGCCGCGGGCGGCCCGCCATCCCATCGATAGCTGCTTCATCTCGCTCGCTCGCGACCGGCGCCGGTACGCCGTCGCCATCGTTCTGGCCGGCCTGGGCGGCGACGGCTCCCTCGGCTTGGCCGAGATCAAACAGCATGGCGGCCTGGTCCTCGCCCAGGCCGGGGAGGATGGGCGGGCACTGGCCGGCATGCCCCACAGCGCGGTCGCCACCGGCCTGGTCGACCAGTTGCTGGCGGTTGACGCCATGCCGGCGCGCCTTTTGGCGTATCAGGCGGCGTTGCGCCGGGGACCGGCCGAGGCCGGCGAAGGCGGCGACGCCATGCCGGCGTCCGGGCAGTTCGCCGAACTGTGCACCCTGCTGCGCAACCGCACCGGTCACGATTTCAGCCAGTACAAGCAGGCGACCCTCCAGCGCCGGATCCAACGCCGCATGCAGGCCCTCGGCGTCACCTCGGTTGCCGGCCTGCTCGATCTGTTGCGGCGCGATCCACGCCAACTCGACCGGCTGTTCCACGACATGCTGATCCGGGTCACCCAGTTCCTGCGTGACCCCGCCGCGTTCCAGGTGCTGCGGGAAACGGTGTTGCCGAAACTTCTGGCCGGCAAGGGGGCGGCCGATTCGGTGCGCATCTGGGTCCCCGGCTGCGCCAGCGGCGAGGAGGCCTATTCCCTGGCGATCCTGCTGCGGGAACTGTTGGACCACCAGTCCTATGCGCCCAAGGTGCAGATCTTCGCCACCGATGTGGACGAGGACGCGATCGCGATCGCGCGCGGCGGGCGCTACCCGAACCAGGCGCTGGCGCGTCTGACACTGGAACAACGCGCCCGATGGTTCATCGACGACGGTTCGGACGCCAGGACCGCGCGTGTGATCCCGCGCATCCGGGAGATGTGCGTGTTCTCGGTGCACAACCTCGCCAGGGATCCGCCGTTTTCCCACATGGACCTGATATCGTGCCGCAACCTGCTGATTTATCTGGGGCCGGAGCTGCAGGACCGGATCCTGCGCGGCTTCCATTATGCGCTCAATCCGGATGGCGTGCTGTTCCTTGGCCCGTCGGAGAGTGTGACCCGCGGTGGCGGTCTGTTCGTCGATCTTGACAAGCGGCGCCGGATTTTCAGGCGGTCCGCGCAACCGCCCGTTTCGGCCGCCCTGCGGTTCGCCGATCCGGCGTCGGTGCCCCCTTCGCCCTTGGCCGATCTCGCGCGGCCAGCCGGTTCGGTGGAGGACGCGATCGACCGGCGGGCGCGCCGCGCGCTGGAGCCTTTCTCGCCCGCCTATGTCGTGATCAACCGCGCGCATGACATAATCCGGTTCTCCGGCGGTTCGACCGCGCGCTTCCTGGAACCGTCGCCGGGTGTCGCCAGCCTCAATCTGTTCGGCTTCCTGCGCAAACCCTTGCGTCCGGCGGTGCGGAACGCCGTCCAGCGTGTGACCGAAGGCCGCGAGGCCATGGTCGCGGAACGGCTGGTGCTGCCGGTTGACGGGCACAGCCGTGTCATCGCGATGAACGTGATCCCTTTTGCCGACAACCGCAACGGCCGGGATCTTTATGTGGTTGCCTTCCAGGACACCGGACTGGACCGCGTTCGGGGCGGCGGTGCCAGACCAGCGCCCATGGCCTTCCCCGCCGGCGTAGCCGAGCCCGGCACTGGCGCGCCGCATGAGCTGATGGACGAACTGAAGGCGACCCGCAACCAACTGATCACGACGGTGACCGAACTGGAAACCGCGAATGAGGAGCTGCGGTCCTCCAACGAGGAATACCAGGCCACCAACGAAGAGTTGCAGGCAACAAACGAGGAGCTGGAGACCGCCAAGGAGGAAATGCAGTCGGTCAACGAGGAGCTGCAGACGATCAATGCCGAGCTGGCGACCAAGAACGACCAGTTTGCTCGGCTGAATAACGATATCCAGAACCTGATGGACAGCACGCAGATCGCCACCTTGTTTCTGGACAGCAATTCGTGCGTCACGCGCTTCACCCCGCGGGTGACCGAACTGTTCCGGTTACGTGACGTCGATATCGGCCGCCCGATCGCCGACATCGCCAGCCCGTTGGGCTATACCACCATGGCGGCCGACGTGACCGCCGTGCTGGACGGGCAGGAAATCGTCGAGCGCGAGCTGCGGCCGGTCCGGGGTTCGGCGACCTTCCTGATGCAGATCCGGCCGTACCGCACGCTGAACAAAGTCGCCGAGGGTGTCGCCGTCACCTTCGTTGACATCTCGGCGTCAAAGCGGCTGGAGGCGGAACTGTCCGCCCTCAACCAGATCTTGCAGCGCCGGGTGACGGAGCTGGAGGCGACCGGACGGGCGCTGGCGGAGCAGACCGACGAACGCATGCTGGCCGAGGCCATGCTGCGCCAGGCGCAGAAGCTGGAGGCGCTGGGCAAGCTCACCGGCGGCATCGCCCACGACTTCAACAATCTGCTGGGCGTGATCATCCTGAATGCCGAGATCCTGACCGACGCCATGCACGACCGCCCGCGGGAGGCCGACCAGGTGCGGGAAATCCTCGGCAGCGCCGAACGCGGGGCGGAGCTGACCCGCCGCCTGCTGGCCTTCGCCCGCCAGCAGCCGTTACAGCCGCGGCACGTCGATCTGAACGCGCTGGTGCGGGTCCAGGTCGCCACCCTGGACCGCGTGCTTGGCGAAACGATCGAGGTCTCGACCGGGTTGGCACCCGATCTCTGGCCGACCAGTGCCGATCCGTCGCAGATCGGCGATGCCTTGCTCAACCTGGCGATCAACGCGCGCGACGCGATGCCGGGTGGCGGCAGCCTGCGCATCGATACGTCCAACGTCTATATGAACCAACCGGACGCGGCGTGGCATGGTGGCATCACGGCCGGCGACTATGTCGTGCTGACGGTGAGCGATACCGGGGTTGGCATGCCGCCGGCGGTGGTGGAACGGGCGACCGAACCGTTCTTTTCGACCAAGCCGCCGAGTGCCGGGTCCGGCCTGGGCCTGAGCATGATCTATGGCTTCGCCCGCCAGTCCGGCGGGCAGCTCGAGATCGAGAGCCAGGAGGGCTTCGGCACCACGGTCCGGCTGTTTCTGCCGCGGGTGCAGGCCACCGGCGCGGCGGTGCGGGACCTGGGCGTGGCGACGGCTCCAGACCCCGGCGGCGATGCGGCCGTCCTGGTCGTCGATGACAACCCGGCGCTGTGCGAGGCGGCCCGGCAAACCCTGAGCGCGCTGGGCTACCGGGTGCGGACCGCCGCGGACGGGCCGGCGGCCTTGGCGCTGTTCCGCATGGGCGAGCGATTCGATCTGCTGTTCACCGATATCGTCATGCCGCACGGGATGACCGGCTATGAACTGGCGACCGCGGCGCGGGCGCTGCAGCCGAACCTCAACGTGCTGTTCGCCACCGGGTATGCCGGGGCAGACCGCGATCCGGGCCAGCCGACGCTGCTGAAGCCCTACCGGAAGGAAGAGCTGGCGACGCGGGTGCGGGCGGTGCTGGACGCAGCGCCACGGGTTTCCGTGGGCGCGGGGTGAGTTGTGGGGGGTGGCAGATTTGCGCCATGACTGGAAACGGCCGTTGTTTTATCGTCATGGCCGGGCTTTTCCCACAGGCGCTAACACGAGGCGGATCATCAGGACACCGACGTTCCCGCGCGTCATGGCCGGCACAGGGCATGACGGAAAAGCGTGTGATGGCGCCTTATGTTAGCGGCTATGGGGCTTGTCCCGGCCATCCCCACCGGCAGAGTGTTGCAGGTCGAGCAGGAACCTCACAGATCAATCTGACGTGCCGGTTGCTTCGGGTGGTCGATCGACACCCCGGCCTAGGGCAACGGTGCGGCGGCGAAGAAGTCGGCCAGCGTGCCGGCGCGTCCGTTGCGGGTAATGGTCTGTGGTTCAGAATGGGCCTGGTCGATCACATGGCTGAAACGGGCCTTGGCTTCGGCAATGGTCCAGGTTGGTAAGTGAGACATGATGTCCCCAGATGGCCACTCTGACGATAATGGTCATAAAGCCTTCGGATCGCAAGTCATCTCCGGGGACTTCGGCCGCAAAGGCCGCGATGTGGCGGCACGTACGGAATGCCGCGGAACCGGCATGGCCCACGAACCCCGGGGGCCACCGCGATCGGTCACGCCGCAGGTGACTGTGGGCTGCGCTATGCTATACCCTGTCTGCAGCCCTGCGGCGCTCGGCCCCCGCAGACGAGGTGGTATGATGGATCAAGGATACGACACCGACCTGGCGCTCTGGGCCGAGGCCCAGGCGCGCGCGCTCCGCGATGCTGGCCAGGCCGGCACGAACCTGCCGGTTGACTGGGAGAACGTTGCCGAGGAGATCGAGGCATTGGGCAAGTCGCAGGCGCGCGAACTGGCTAGCCGCATTCGGATCATCCTGGTCCATCTGCTGAAGTTGCAGTGTTCCCCGGCGATTGGCCCCCGCGCTGGATGGCGGGAAACCATTCACGAACAAAGAAGTGAGATCGCGGCCTTGCTGGCGGACTCGCCGAGCCTGCGGCCGAACATTCCCGGTGTGATCGATAGCGCGTTGGTCAAGGCCAGGCGGGCCGCTGTGCTGGCCCTTGCGGGTTATGGCGAGCCGATGCTGGGGGAGCCGGGCGGTCTCAGCTATACGGCTGAGCAGGTGCTGGGGGACTGGTTCCCAGACGAGCCGGGGTCAGCCCGACCAGCGCTGGCGTAACATATGCGCAACCATCTTCGGCCGCCGGTCCCGCGTGAACGCGCCTTTCATGTTCAGCCCCCCCGCGCGTCCCACCGCCTGAGCCGTCTTGAAATCGCACAGCACCCAAAACTGGGTGCCGGCGACGAAGGGACGTTGCGCGCAGGCATCCAGCAGGTGGCGGAACAATTCGACCTGGTACTCCTCGCTCCACATCTCCGGCGGTTCGGCGTGAACCCCGGCGATCGTGTCGGCGCCGAATTCCGTGAGCATGATCGGCTTTCCGAGCCGAGAATGCAACGAATCGAGTTCCGGCCCGAGCAGGGCGCCGGCGGCGGCGGGCTCGCCGGGATGACCATACCAGCCGCTGTAGCGGTTGAGGCACAACACGTCGGATTGCTCGTACCACGATGGATCGGTGGCTGACATCGCCGTGATGGTCAGCGGCCGCGTGGGATCCAACCCGCGCGTATAGCCGAACAACGTTTCGAAGAACGCTCGGCCCTTCGCCTTGTAGGCGTCGTCCAGCGGCAGGTCGGCGCCACCCGCATTGACGAAACGATTATTCGTCGGTTCGTTCGCCAGCGACCACATGATGACGCTGGGATGGTTCTTGTCGCGCGCGACCAGCTCCCGGATATCCTGCCGGCACTGGTCGAGACGGGCCTGAATGTTGGCGTCGCTGTCGCCGAAATACAGCTTCACGGCGGGGATTTCGTCGATCACCAGCATGCCCTCGCGGTCGGCGAGCTGCATGGTTTCCTCGGCATAGGGATAGTGACTTGTCCGGAAAGAATTCCCGCCGATCCATTTCAGCAACTGCATGTCGCGCACCGCGACCGGCAGATTGAGACCGCGCCCGTTGATCGGGAAATCCTCGTGCCGCGCCGCACCGCGCAGCAGGATCGGCTGGCCGTTCAGCAACAGCTTGTCACCCTGCACCGCGATCGTGCGCACGCCCACATCCAGCGTGTAGGTGTCGGCCGGCGCCGCCGGATCGCCGAGGCTGACGGTCAGGGGATAAAGCCGCGGCGTGGCCGGACTCCAGGCCTGCACCGCCGGAATGCGCAGGCTCGCCACCGCCTCGCCCGCATCGAACGACAGCGAAACGGTTCCGCCGCCGGCCGCTGCCGTTCCGCCGCCGTGATAGCCGTCCGAGGTGGTCACGCGGAGTTGCAACAGCCCGTCGGCGCCGTCGAACGTGGTGGTCACGGCGATGTCGCTGATGTGCGTGACCGGGACGGCATTCAGCGTGACGGCTCGGTGAATGCCACTATAAGGGAAAAAATCGTAGTTGACATCAGGAAAGTTCGCTGCTCGGCCTGGCACGCTGTTGCCCGCGGGCGGCACCCGCGTGGGCAGGGCAATGTTCTCGACCCGGATCGAAATCGTCATCGGCTGGTCCCACCGCGCCGCGCCGGTGATGTCGAACGCGAAAGGCAGATGGCCGCCGGCGTGCTGACCGATGAACTGGCCGTCCACCCATAGGCGGGCATGATAGACCGCGGATCCCACCCGCAGAATGATCCGCTGCCCGCGCCAGGGCCGGGGCAGCGTGGTGCGGATCTGGTACCAGGCGACACCCGTATAGTCGCGCGTATCCTGAAACTGCTCGTTCCAGCTTCCGGGCACGCCGATCAGGGTGGGCGACGGCAAACGGCTCGCCCATCCCTTCGCCGCCCCGCTGTCATCGGGATCCAGTTGGAAGTCCCAAAGCCCCGTCAGGTCCAGCACCATGCGCGTCGCGTTCTGTTGCGGCAACAGCGCGCACAGCACCGGCAGGACCGGCGGTTCGGATGCCGGAGCGGTCGGCGGTTGCGCATCCGCGGCAGTGCTCGCGCTGGCAGCCAAGGCCGCTGTGGCGGTCAGAAACAAGACGTCGCGGCGTGACGGGCCTTCGATGATCATGGGCAGTGCTTCCTTTCCCCGGGTATTTTGTTGCCGCTCGTCCTGGATCGGGCGGGCCGGAAACGGGATAGCCCGAGTGCGCGTCCGGGTCCAAGCGGTTCTTTGTCCGCATGGACACCGGTCGCACGGTCTGTCCATAATTCGCCCGGAGCCGTCGCTCGGAGCACATGAAAGATGAACGATTTCGATCAATCCTTCCTGGCATTTCAGGCCGCCGAACAGGCCCGGCGTGCGGCGGAAGACTGGCTCGTGGCCTTCGAGGCGGCGCTGGTTGCCCGCGATGTGGCGCGCATCGGCACGCTGTTCCATCAGGACTGCCATTGGCACGACATCCTGGCCTTTACCTGGCACCTGACACCGCTCGCGGGCCGCGACACCGTCGCGGCGCGGCTTGCGGCGGAACAGGCGCGCACCGGCGCACACGGGTTTCACCTGCCCCCCGGCCGCAAGCCGCCGCGCCAGGTGAAGCGCCTGGGGATCGACAGCATCGAGGCGATCTTCGAATTCAAGACCGCCGACGGAAGCGCAGCCGGGATCCTCCGTCTGTCGCCGGCGGCACATCAGGGCGGGGCGATGCGGGCGTGGCTGCTGTCGACGACCTTGGAATCGTTGGACGGGCACGAGGAGAAAATCGGCGCCAACCGCCCGACCGGCGCGGCCTATTCGCGGAATTTCGGCGGCGACAACTGGGCGGATGTGCGCCGCAAGGCCAGCGCCTATGCCGACCGGGAACCCACGGTTCTGGTGGTCGGCGGCGCCCAGGCGGGTCTTTCGATCGCCGCGCGGCTCAACCAGGTGGGCGTCGATACGCTGGTGGTGGAGCAATGGCCGCGCATCGGCGACAGTTGGCGCAAGCGCTACCATTCACTGGCGTTGCACAATTCGATCCACCTGAACCATCTGCCGTATATGGAATTTCCGCCGACCTGGCCGAAGTACATTCCGAAGGACATGCTGGGACTCTGGTTCGAGTTCTATGCCGAGGTCATGGAAATAAATTGCTGGACCGATACGGAATTCGTCGAGGGCACCTGGAATGAAACCGCGCAACGCTGGACGGCTCGGCTGAAACGAGGGGACGGGACGGAACGGGTGGTGCGGCCGCGGCATCTGGTGTTCGCCAATGGCGTGAGCAGTTATCCGATGATCCCGGACGCGCCGGGCTTGCAGGATTTCAAGGGCGAGGTCATCCACTCGGAAGGTTTCGACAGCGGTGCGGACTGGACGGGGAAACGGGCGTTCATCCTGGGCACCGGCAGCAGCGCCAACGATATCGCTTTGGATCTGCATAGCCACGGCGTGAACACGACGTTGATTCAGCGCGGCTCCACCACGGTGGTTTCGATCGACCCCAGCGCGCGGCTGAACGAGGCGATCTGGGATGAAGG
>Ga0302157_10008349_pt1 | contig 10199 bp, 12 predicted proteins | sample I_Bog_N3_3_FD_193502 | JGI IMG/M metagenome (GOLD analysis project Ga0302157, IMG submission 193502) | Peat permafrost microbial communities from Stordalen Mire near Abisko, Sweden - I_Bog_N3_3 | ecosystem: Environmental > Terrestrial > Soil > Wetlands > Peat | place: Sweden: Abisko, Stordalen...
CGACCGTCACGACTCGGGCCGCCAGGGTCCGAGGTCGGCGCCACCGGCGTCGTCCAGCAGGTACCGGGCCACGGCCCGGCCGAGGGTGGGGCCGTCGGTGCCGGTGGCCACGTGGCGGAGGACGACATGGCCGTCGGCGCCGGCCAGCATCCCCGTGAGCTCGAGTGCGTCCCCCGTCGTCGGCACGGCATGGGCGCCGACCGGCAGGGTGCAGCCACCGCCGAGTTCGGCGAGGAAGGCCCGCTCGCTCTCGACCCCCCGGCGCACGGCCGGATCGTCGATGGCTCCGAGGGCGGCCAGGGTGTCGGTGTCGTCGGCCCGACACTCGATGGCCAGTGCCCCCTGGGCCACCTGCGGGAGCATGGTCCGCGGGTCCAGCGTGTCGACGGGCGTGCCGTCCGGTGCCCGCCATCCGAGACGGTCGAGGGCGACCCGGGCCGCGATCACGGCGGTCACCCCGTCCGCGCCCACCCGGGCCAGGCGGGTGGCCAGGTTCCCCCGCAGGTCGGCGAAGGTGAGGTCCGGTCGGAGGTTGGCCAGCTGCGCCCGGCGACGGGCCGAACCCGTCGCCACCGTGGCCCCGGTTCCCAGCGCCTCGAGTGTGGCCCCGACGAGTACGTCGCGGGGATCACCGCGCTCGGGAAAGGCGGCCAGCACCAGGCCGGGGACGGCCAGGTCGGTCGAGGCGGGGAGGTCCTTGGCCGAGTGCACGGCGGCGTCGGCGTCGCCCCGGGCCACGGCGGCCTGGACCTCCTTGACGAACACCCCCTGGCCGCCGAGCTGTCCGAGCGGCACATCGGTGCGGCGGTCTCCCTCGGTCTCGACGACGACGAGACACGTGTCGATGCCGACGGCCCCGAGGAGCTCGGTGACGCGCTCGGCCTGCCAACGGGCCAGCGGCGAACCGCGGGTGGCCAGCCGGAGCAGACCGGTGGACGGGGTCATACCGGTGGCCCGGGCACGGGTCAGAGGTCGAACAGGGCGCGCAACGACTCGACGAGCCGCTCGCCGCGGGGGGTGCCGGCGGCCTCTTTCAGCACGACCGTCGGCTGGTGCAGGAGCTTGGCGACCATGGCCCGGGTGACGGCGTCGACCTGCTCCCACTGCGTGTCGTCGAGATCGGAGCGCTTGGCCCGCTGACGGTCCAGTTCGACGGCGCGTGCCTCTTCGACCCTGGCCCGCAGGGCGGACACGATGGGAGCGGCGTCACGCGCCCGTGAGGCGGCCCGGTAGCGCTCGACCTCGTCGGACACGATCTCGTTGGCCGACTCGACCTCCTCCTGGCGCCCCGACAGGGCGTCGGCCACCGCGGTCCGCAGGTCGTCCATGTCGAGCAGGACCAGCCCGTCGAGCGAGGCGCTCTCGGGCTCGACGTTGCGGGGGACGCCCAGGTCGACGACGACCAGGTCGGGACGACCGGTGCGGCGGGTCAGCGCCGCTTCGAGATCGGAGCGGACGACGATGGGGTGCGCGGTGCCGACGGTGGTGAAGGCCACATCGACCTCCCCCAGCAGGGTCACGAGGTCGTCCAGGTCCCGGGTCTCCACGATGTCGGCCGCCGCGGCCGGCAGCCCGGCCACCAGGGTCTCGACCCGCTCGGCGCTGCGGTTGGCCATGATCAGGTGCTCGACCTTGCGGCCGTCGAGGGCCTGGGCCACGCCCTCGCCCATCTCCCCCGCACCGATGACGGCCACACGGGCCCCGGCCAGGCCCTCGGCACGCCGGTCGCCGGCGAGGGCCACGGCGCCGTGCGACAGCGAGGTGATCCCCCGGGCGATGGCCGTCTCGGAGCGGACGCGCTTACCGGTCTCGACGGCGTGCCGGAAGAGGGTGCCGAGCACCGGGCCCGACGAGTGCTCGACCTGGGCCCGCTCCCACGCCCGGCGGACCTGGCCCAGCACCTCGGACTCGCCGAGCACGGCGGACTCGAGTCCGGAGGCCACCGAGAAGAGGTGTCCGGTGACGTCGTCGTCGAAGCGGATCGTGCAGAACTCGGTCAGCGCCTCGACCGACATCCCACTGGTGTCGGCGAGGAACTCCTGGATCTCGGCCACCCCGTCGTGGAACCGCTCGACCACGGCGTACACCTCGGTGCGGAGGCATGTCGACAGGAGCACGGCTTCGGACAGGTTGGGCTGGTCCCGCAGGCGACCGAGCGCCTTCGGGGCGTCGGTCTCGGTGATCGACACGCGGTCGAGCAGATCGAGGGGAGCCAACTTCTGCTCCAGTCCGACGACGATCACCGACACGCGACGACCGCCTCGGTAGGTGCCTGATTCGCTCGGTCGGTCACGTGGTCACAGCCTCGGTGTCATGGCGTCGATCGGGTCGGCGACGCACCCATGTCCCGCGGGAGCAGCCTACCGACAGGGACGAATCCCCCGGTCCACTGCGTGCATCTCCCCCTCCAGCATCGCCGCACCCCGCATGCGGCGCCAGTCGGTCCCACCGGAACGGTCAGGCGCGGGTCCCGGGACTGAGTCCGATCGACCGGATCCTCGGCATCCGCTCGTCGGCCTCGTCGTCGATCCGACGGGCCTGGTAGAAGCTCATCACCTGGAGTTCCATGCTCAGGTCGACGTAGCGCAGCAGCACGTCGTCGGGCACGTCGAGCACCCGGGGGGCGAAGTTCAGGATCGAGCGCACGCCGGCATCCACCAACAGGTCGGCCACCCGCTGGGCCACCGGCGCCGGGGTCGTGATGACACCGATGGCCAGCGGGGTCGTCGCCACGATGGTCGGTAGGTCGTCGGGGTGGCACACCTCGACGTCGTCGATCCGCTCGCCGATGATGGCCGGGTCGGTGTCGACGAGGGCCACCACCTCGAAGTTGCGGGCGGCGAACCCCTGACTGCGGGCCAGGGCACGACCCAGGTTGCCGATGCCGGCGATCACCACCGCCCAGTCGCGGTCGAGGCCCAGCTGCCGGTCGATCTGCTCGACCAGGAAGGCCACGTCGTACCCGCTGCCGCGGGTCCCGAACGAACCGAGGAGTGAGAGGTCCTTCCTGACCTTCGCCGCGTTGACCTGGGCGGCCGCTCCGAGCAGTTCGGACGAGACGGTCGGGGTCCCGGACCGCAGCAGCTCCTCGAGGATGCGCTGGTAGACGGGCAGTCGGGCCACCGTCGCCTCGGGAATCCGTCGCCCGTGGGCCCCGGTGGACCGGAGCTCGTTGGGTGTGGAGGGCGTGTCCGTCGGCACGGCCAGGATCGTAGGGCGAACGCGCCCTGCGCGTCCTGTTGACCGGTGGGGCCTGCCCGGGGACCGGTCGGGTCAGCGACCGAGCTGGCGGGACCGCTCGGTGGCGGCGGCCACCGCCTCGATGAAGGCCGACCGCACCGCCTTGAACTCGAGTGTGCGCACGGCGGCGGCCGTCGTGCCCCCGGGGGACGTCACCGCGGCCCGGAGGTCGGCGGGCTCCTCGCCCGTCCGGTCGAGCATCAGCGACGCGCCGAGCAGGGTCCCCACCACCAGCTGCCTGCTGACGTCCCGGGTGAGCCCGGCCGTCACCCCGGCCTCGATGAGCGACTCGGCCACCAGGAAGAGGTAGGCCGGACCGGAACCCGAGATACCGGTCACGGCGTCGAGGTGGCGCTCGGGCAGGCGGACCACCGTGCCCACCGCCGACAGGATCCCCTCGGCCCAGTCGAGATCGGCCGAGGTCGCCGCCATGCCGCCCGACAGACCGGCCACGCCCGCCCCGATGAGGGCCGGCGTGTTGGGCATGGCCCGGACCACCACCGAGCCGGCCGGCAGCGTCGCCTCCAGGCGGTCCGTCGAGATGCCGGCGACGATGGACAGCACCCGGCGGGGCCCCGACACCCCGAGCGTGCGCAGCACGGCCTCGGCCACGTCGGGCTTCACGGCCAGCAGGACGTCGTCGGCCTCCACGGGACCGGCCACGACGGTCAGCCCCGGATGGGTCGCTTCCAGGCGTTCCCGCTGGGCGGGGTCCGTCTCGCTCACGGCCAGGTCGCCCACGGGGGCCCAGCCGGCGGACACGAGGCCGCTGAGCAGGGCGGAGCCCATCTTCCCACCGCCGACCAGGAGGAGTTTGGGTGCCATACCGGAACGCTACCAGCGGGTATCCGGACCCTCGGGCGGGGTCAGCGGGCCGGCGGGGTCAGCGGGCCGATTGGGTCAGCGGGCCGATTGGGGCCGGCGACGGTAGCGACCCTCGTACCCGATGGACATGGCCGTCGGGAAGCACTCGTCGGTGTAGGCCAGCGACGAGCCGATGATGCGGTCGAGCTCGTCGTCGTCCACCCGCGCGACGGGCACGCGGCCCACCAGGTAGATGGCGTCCTCGAACCCCAGTGCGAACGACACGCCGATGAGATCGGCGTTCCGCTTGAGGAGGTACTCCCACGTGGCCTCGACGTTGGTCTCGGGCGCGGGCATGAACTGGGTCTCGTGGCGGAGGGTGCGCTGGCGGAGGGTCAGCCACACCGTGACGAACTCCTTCTCGTCGCCGCGCAGCCGCAGATACCACCGGGGTGCCCCCGTGATCGGATCGCCCCCCGCCTGCCGGTCCACGGCGACCAGGGCGCCGCCCTCGGCCAACTGACGGGCCGCCCAGCTGTCGATCCGTTCGCACACGGCGTCCCGTTCGGCAACGTCGAGGATGCCGGACCAGTCGTCGGTCACGTGCAGTCGACCAGTCGACCGGCGGTCAGGTCGGAGTAGATGTCGACCAGCAGGTGGGCCGCTCTCGCCCAGGTGTAGCGCCGCGCCCGCAGCACCGAACCGGTGCTCAGGCGCTCGGCCAGCAGGGGCTCGGCCAGGATCTGGCGGATCCAGCCGGCGTAGGCCTCGGGGTCGGGTTCCTCCACGAGGTACCCGGTGCGGCCGTGGTCGACCAGGCTGCGCAGGCCGCCCACGTCGGAGGCCACCACCGGGGTCCCGCAGGCGGCCGCCTCGAGGGCGACGAGGCCGAACGACTCCGACCGGCTGGGCACCAGGCAGACGTCGGCCGCCCGGTAGTAGGTGGAGAGCAGTTCGTGGGGTCGGGGCGGCACGAAGACCACGCGCTCGGACAGGCCGAGCGCCTCGACCAGTTCGGTGATGCGGGCGACCTCTTCCTCCCCCTGGGGACCGCTCGGGCCGCCGACGATGACCAGGGTCGCCCCGGGTTCGTCCTTGACCACCGAGGCGAGTGCGCCCACCGCCACCGCCGCCCCCTTCAGCGGCTGGATCCGTCCGACGAAGAGCAGGAGCGGTCCGGCCGCCGGCAGCTCGAGGGCCCGGCGGGCCTGGGCCCGGTCACCGGGACCGAAGAAGGCGTGGTCGACCCCGGGGGCGACGATGCGGATGCGCGCGGGATCCGCACCGTAGAGATCGGAGATCTGCGCCGCCTCCACCGAGCACGAGGCGAGGACGGTGTCCGAGCAGCGGATGATGGCGGCCTCGGCCTCGGCCCGCAGGTGCGACGAGTCGGCCTCGACCTCCTCGGGGCTGGCTTCGGCCTTGACCCGGTCGAGGGTGTGGAACGTGGAGACCAGCGGGAGGTTGAGCTGGTGCTTGATGGTGTGACCGGCGATCCCGCTCAACCAGTAGTTGGCGTGCACGGCGTCGAAGGTCGGGTCGTCGTCGCCACCGAGCGTCCCGGCGGTCGTCATCGACTTGAGCACACCGTCGGCGAACTCGTCGACCACGCCGATCAGGGCCTCCTTGGCCATCGGGGCGGGTGGCCCGGCGGGCACGTGGTGCACCCGGAAGCCCGGCTCGATGTCGAGGCTGGCGGGCAGGTCGTCGGACCAGGCCCGCGTGTACACGTCGCAGAGGACGCCGGCCCGGGCGAGCGCCGAGGACAGCTCGCGCACGTAGACGTTCATGCCGCCGCCGTCCCCGGTGCCGGGTTGGGCCAGGGGCGAGGTGTGGAGGGATAGGACGGCCAGACGCCTCATGCCCCGACGATCCTAACGGGAGGGGACCCTCAGCCTGCTGCGGTGGCCGGGTCGGGGTCCGCGGCGGGCTCGGTCCCCCCGTCGCCGGGTGCGGACGCCTCGGGCGCGGCGGACGGACGTGTTGCCGCGGACGGACCCGCTGCCGCGGACGGACCGGGCCCCACGTCGCCCAGGTCCTCGTTCTCGTGGCGGAACGAGAGGTAGATCCGCATCAGTGCCTGACGTTGCTCCTCGGTGAGGTGCTGGTCGGCGAAGATGTGCCGGGAGAGGTCGGTGTCGCCGTCGGGGCGTTCCAGGATGCCGGCCTGCACGTAGAGGGTCTCGGCCGAGATCCGTAGGGCCTTGGCGATCTGCTGCAGGATCTCCGCCGAGGGCCGGCGCAGCCCCCGTTCGATCTGGCTCAGGTAGGGGTTGGAGATCCCGGCGAGCTCGGACAGGCGCCGCAGCGACAGACGGGCTGAGCTGCGCTGCTCTCGGATGAAGGATCCGAGCTCGTTGAACCGCTCCGGGAGCTCCTTGACGAACCGGTCGCCCTCGTGGCCGACCGGATCGGTCATGACAGGAGACCGTCCACCGAGGCGCGGCCGGACTTGTGGCGCTCCACCAGCTCGGCCTGGAGGGTGTCGATCCGCTCGTGGAGGCCACGGCGCTCGGCCGACACCCGGTTCTCGAGGTCGCGCAGGCGACCGGCCAGGTCGGCGAGGTCGCCGTCGTCGAGCTGGGTCAGGCGGCCGATGTCGTCGGCGCCCAGGATCTCGTCGAGCTCGACGGTCAGCCCCGCCATCTCGTCGGTGTCCGGTGTGAACAGCACGGGGTTCCGCCCGGGGCCACCCGCCCGTCCGGGGCCGGCCAGGATGCCGGCGAGGTTGTCCACCACACTGGACAGGTCGGGGGCGTCCGATCCCTCGGGACGTTCGATGTAGGCGTGGACGATGTCCATCCGGCCCTGGATCAGTCGGCGCAGGTACGAGAGTGCGGCCTCGGCTTCCTGGCACTCGGCACGCATCCGCCGGATGTCGTCGACCGACAGGGCGTCGACTCCGTCGAGGTACGTCGGGTCGAGGAGCCGGGTGAGGTTGTCCTGGGTGCTGGGCATCACGCCCGATGGTACTCCGTGGACCGGCCCAGAGGGCCCGTGCGACCCGGCGGGCCGTACCGGTGGACGACCCGCCCGACCACCGACGCCACCGGCACCGGACCGAAGACGCGACTGTCGGTGCTGGCCCCCGGGGCGTCCCCGAGCAGCTCGACGGTGCCCGCCGCCCGGTCCACCCGACCCACCCGCTTCACCAGCACCCGGTCCGGTCGGCGGGGGTCCGGTGCGGCCACGATGTCGCCCACGAGGGGGACTCTGGGCGGTCCCCACGGACGGGCGAGCACGACGAGCCGGTCGCCGTCGAGCAGGGTCGGGGCCATCGACCCACCCTCGACGACCACCCGCCGCAGCGTGCGCCCGAGCACCACTGCCGCCCCCACGAGGACCGCGCCGGCGACCACCGTGCCGTCCCACCTGGACCGGGACCGCCGATCACCGGAATCACCCGGTGCGAACCTGGGTAAGGTGGCCACGTTGGGGTCCATGCCCCACTCTGTACCAGACGGGTGCGGTGTGAGCCGTGCCCGGGTCTCACTGCTCCTCGGTCGTTCCGGCCGCCTCGCAGCGACCATCCAGGAAACCAGCCCACTCCACGAAAGAGGATCCCCCATGCGCATCGCAGACCACCTGCTCGCACTTGTCGACCGGGTCTCCCCCCCGGTCGCCGTCCACGCCCACTGCGACCTGCCGTGCGGGGTCTACGACCCGGCCCAGGCCCGCATCGAGGCCGAGTCGGTCAAGGCGACCATCGAGAAGTCCAACGCCTCGGACGACGAGTCGTTCAAGATCCGGGCCGCCATCATCAAGGAGGAGCGGGCCGAACTGGTCAAGCACCACCTGTGGGTGCTGTGGACCGACTACTTCAAGCCCGAGCACCTGGAGAAGTTCCCGAACATCCACGATCTGTTCTGGAAGGCCACCAAGACGGCCGGCGAGACCAAGAAGACCAGCGACGTGGCCGTGGCCGACCGCCTGTTGAGTGAGATCGCCGAGATCGACACGATCTTCTGGGAGACCAAGAAGTAGCCAGACGACGGGACTCCCGTCCGCAGTACCGAAGAGCCGGTCCTCGGGCCGGCTCTTCGTCGAACGGGGGGATGTGGGTGCCCGATGGGCGGGCGGGCCCGGACGGACCCGGACGGACCCGGGCTGCTCAGACGACCCCGGACCGGAGGTCCGCCGGGCCGCATGCCCGACACACGAGCACCAGCGGGTCCTCGGCCAGATCGCCGTCGGCGATGGCCGCACCGCAGGACTCGCACCGGCCGTAGGTTCCGTCGTCGAGTCGGGCGAGTGCCCGCTCGACCTGGTCGAGCAGTCCGTCCACGGCGTCGACGGCGGCCCGGTGGGCGTCGACCTCCTCATCGGACGTCCCGTCCGTCACGTCCTGTGGCTCGACCGGTTCCGCGGCCGCCTCGGCGTCGAGCGACCCGATCGTCCGGACCGTGGGCTCGACACCTGCGACCGGCGCCACGGGGAAGGTGGCGGGCGCCTCGCCCGGGGGGATCGCTCCCTCCGGCCGCTGTCCGTCATCGCGTCCGGAGGACCACTCGGTCTGCATACGGGTGAGCGTACCCCTGCCGTCCGGGCCATCTCGTAGGGTTGCCCCGTGGAGCCCGACGCGACAGCCGGCGCCGGCAGCGGCGCCCACGATCCCTCCGCCCCCCTCGCCCGGCTCGTCGGAGCCGGCCAATTCGTCCCCTGCCTGGACGGCGTCGAGCGCGTGGCCGTCGAGCTGGACCAGGCCGCCTCCACCCAGGCCCATCCCCTGGTGGCCGAACGCGTGTCGGACTTCCTCCCCTGGTATTCGAGTGTCCACCGCGGAGCCGGCTTCCGGTCCCGTCGGGCCACCGCGGCCTACGAGGAGGCCCGCCGGGCCGTCCTGGCGTTCGCCGGCCGCGACCCGGACGGGACCGACGTGGCCATCCTGTGCCGCAACACCACGGAGGCCATCAATCAGCTCGCCTACCGGCTGCGCCTCGACCCCACCGACGTGGTGGTGACCACGGTCGTCGAGCACCACGCCAATCTCCTGCCCTGGGGCCGGGTGGCCGAGCGTCGCTACGTCGAGTGCGGCCTCGGGGGGACGTTCACCACGGCCGACGTCATCGACGCCCTCGACGCCGGCGGGCGACCCCCCGCACTGCTGGCGGTCACCGGCGCGTCCAACGTGACCGGATGGCTGCCACCGCTCGACGAGATCATCGCCGCGGCCCACGCCCGGGGGGTGCCGGTGCTGGTGGACGGTGCCCAGTTGGCCCCGCACCGCCCGCTGCCGGCCGCCGCGGACTTCCTGGCCCTCAGCGGCCACAAGCTCTACGCCCCCTTCGGCACCGGGGCGCTCATCGGACCCCGGGCCCTGTTCGAGACCGGCGATCCGTTCCTCGCCGGCGGAGGAGCCGTCGACCTCGTCGGCCTGGACGAGGTGATCTGGAGCCCGCCGCCCGATCGCGAGGAGGCCGGATCGCCCAACGTCGTCGGGGCCATCGCCCTGCACGCCTCCATCGATGCCCTCTCGGCGATCGGCTGGGACGCGGTCGTGGCCCACGAAGCGGCCCTGGCGACCCGTCTCCACTCGGGACTCCGATCGATCGAGGGTGTCCGGCTGCTGGGTCCGGTCGGCACGGACGCGGGAGCGGCGACCCTGCCGGTGGCCGCCTTCACCGTCGAGGGCATCCACCACGCGTTGGTGGCCGCCCGGCTCAGCGCGGAGTACGGGATCGCCGTCCGGCACGGGTGCTTCTGCGCCCATCCCTACGTCATCCGCCTCCTCGGCATGGACGAGTCCGACGTGGACACCTATCGACAGGAGGTGCTGGAGGGGGACTTCCGGCGCATTCCGGGGGCGGTCCGGGCCAGTGCCGGGCTCGGCACCTCCGGCGACGACATCGAGGCGCTGTTGACCGCGGTCGCCGACCTCGCCGGCGGCGCACCTCCCCCGGTCCCCTACGACCAGGACCGGGCCACGGGTGACTACTTCCCGGTGACCGACGAACCCGGGTGGCGTCACGCCGCGCGCGAGCTCGGCACCGCCTGTGCGCGCGGATGACCCGCACGCGGAGCCAGGACACGCCGATCCTCTCCACCTACGATCGCCCGGTGCCCCGGGACCGGACCGCATCGACCAGGAGCCGGACATGACGTCCACGCGCCGACGCACGCTGGCGCTCGTCGGGCCGATGGGGATGGCCGTGGCC
>Ga0302157_10008362_pt1 | contig 10191 bp, 7 predicted proteins | sample I_Bog_N3_3_FD_193502 | JGI IMG/M metagenome (GOLD analysis project Ga0302157, IMG submission 193502) | Peat permafrost microbial communities from Stordalen Mire near Abisko, Sweden - I_Bog_N3_3 | ecosystem: Environmental > Terrestrial > Soil > Wetlands > Peat | place: Sweden: Abisko, Stordalen...
CGAAGAAGGCCTGGGAAAGCGTCGTCGACCAGTTCAAGAAGGCCAATCCCGACATCAATGTCAAATTCAACGTCTACGATCACGAGAGCTACAAGAAGTCGATCCGCAACTGGCTGACCTCAGCCTCGCCCGACGTCGTGTTCTGGTATGTCGCGACGCGCATGCGGCAGTTCTCCGATGCCGGCTTGCTCGAGGACGTTTCGTCTATCTACACCGACGACGTGAAGAAGGCGCTCGGCCCCGTGCCCGTCGACCTCGTCTCGACCGGGGCCAAGCAATATGGCGTGCCCTACACCTATTATCAGTGGGGTCTGTATTCGCGCGCCGATCTGCTGGAGAAGGCGGGCGTCAAGGCGCCCATCGCCACCTGGGACGATCTTCTGGGCGCCTGCGACAAGCTGAAAGCGGCGGGAATCGAGCCGATCGTCATCGGCTCCAAAGACCTGTGGCCGACCGCCGGCTGGTTCGACTACATCGACATGCGCCTCAACGGTTATGACTTCCACATGCAGTTGATGAGCGGCAAGGTTTCCTACACCGATCCGAAGGTGAAGGCAGTGTTCGGCAAATGGAAGGAGCTGCTCGACAAGGGTTGTTTCGTCAAGAACCACGCTTCCGTCTCCTGGCAGGAGAGCCAGTCGCTGCTGTTCCAGGGCAAAGGCGCGATGATGCTGATCGGCAATTTCATCACGCCGAACTTCCCGAAGGACATCGCGCCGAGCATGCAATTCAGCGCCTTCCCGACGATCGATCCGGCGATCCCCGGCGCCGAGGATGCGCCGATGGATTCGATCCACATTCCCGCCAAGGCGAAGAACAAGGCCGACGCCAAGAAGTTCCTGGCCTTCGTGCTGACCGCGCCGGTGCAAACCGAGATAAACGCGGCCCTGCTACAGGTGCCGGTCAACAGCCAGGCCTCCGTCGCCGACGATCGCTTCCTCAGGCAGGGCAAGGAATTGCTGGGCGACGCCAAGGGCATCGCGCAATTCTTCGATCGCGATACGTCGGAAGATCTGGCCACCATCGGCATGAAGGGCTTCCAGGAATTCATGATCGCCCCCGATCATCTCGACAGCGTGCTGGCTGACTTGGAAACCGCCCGGAAGCGCATCTACGGCGGCAATTGATCGCACGTCGCTTCTCCCTCTCCCGCTTGCGGGAGAGGGCAACGCGCGCGGACCTCGCCGTCATGGCCGGGCTCGTCCCGGCCATCCACGTCGGGCCGTGACGGCCAGTTTGGAAACCTATTTGTGACGTCCCGACGTCAGTGATTTGTGTGCAAATCACGGGGATGCCCGTGACGAGCACGGGGCATCACGGAGAGCGATCATCCGAACCTGCCCGCGACACGCCCACGAACAAGGTCGAACAGTGAGCGCCTCATGACTTCGGCTTCCCCCGCTTCCCCTTGGCGTCCTCGGATTCGCGACACCTGGTGGCGGCGCAACCAGATGGCGCTGACGCCCGCGCTGTTGCTGGCGCCCGCGCTCGTCGTGTTCGCCATATTCGTCATCTGGCCGATCTTCTCCTCGATCTGGCTGTCGCTGCATGATTGGGACGGCATCAAGCCGCAGCGTTTCGTCGGCCTCGGCAATTACCGGGAACTGATCGGCGACCACGTGTTCTGGACGGCGATTCGCAACAATGTCGCCTGGCTCATTTGTTTCATGCTGGCGCCGGTGTTCGGCCTCGCCGTCGCGCTGTTCCTCAATCAGAACGTGTTCGGCATCCGTTTCGTCAAATCGATGTTCTTCTTCCCGTTCGTCATCTCGCAAGTGGTGGTCGGGTTGGTGTTTTCCTGGTTCCTCAACGCGCAATTCGGGCTGCTGACGGAGATCCTGTCCCGCTTCGGCCTGCCGCCGCTGGCGCTGCTCGAGGACCCGCGTTGGGCGACTTTCGCGGTCATCGCCGCGGGCCTCTGGCCGCAGACCGCCTATTGCATGATCCTGTATCTGACCGGCCTCACGGCGATGAACCCTGAAGTGATCGAGGCCGCGCGCATGGACGGCGCAAAAGGCGCGCGCCTGCTGTGGCATATCGTTCTGCCGCAGCTCAGGCCCGCGACCTTCATCGCCGTCGTCGTCTCGGTGGTCGGCGCGTTGCGCTCGTTCGATCTGGTGGCGATCATGACGCTGGGCGGACCCTACAATACCTCGACGGTGCTCGCTTATTACATGTACGAGCAGACGTTCCTTTCGTTCCGCTACGGCTATGGGGCGGCGATCGCGACGGTGTTGTTCTTCCTGATGGATATCTACATCGCCTTCTTTCTGTGGCGCATGCTCAGGGCGGAGCGAGCCTGATGTTCCCGACCCCGATCCGAAAAACCTCGGCGCCGACCCGCGCGTTCTACTATGTCGCGCTCCCGATCTCGGTGATCGTCTGGCTGTTGCCGCTGTTCGCGGTGGCGCTGACTTCGCTGCGCTCGATCGAAGATCTGAACCGCGGCAATTTCTGGGGCTGGCCAACGCAAACTCGATTCGTCGAGAACTATACGGCGGTGTTCACCCAGTCGCCGATGGGCCAGTTCATTCTGAATTCCATCATCATCACATTGCCGGCCGTCGCGGGCGCGCTCACGCTCTCGGCGATGGCGGGTTACGCGCTGGCCAAATACGCGTTCCGCGGCAATCTGGCGCTGTTCTCGATCTTCATCGCCGGCAATTTCGTGCCGTTCCAGATTCTGATGATCCCGGTGCGTTCGCTGATGATCGACGTATTCCCGATCTACGACACCTATTGGGCGCTGATCATCTTCCACATCGCCTTCCAGACCGGGTTCTGCACCTTGTTCATGCGTAACTTCATCAAACAACTGCCCGACGCGCTGATCGAGTCCGGACGACTGGAGGGGCTCACAGAATTGCAGATCTTCTGGCACATCGTTCTGCCGCTGGTCAGGCCGGCGATAGCGGCGCTCGCGGTGCTGGAGTTCACCTTCATCTGGAACGATTATTTCTGGTCGCTGGTGCTGGTGCAGTCCGACGACGTGCGGCCGGTCACGGCGGGCCTGCAATCGTTGAAGGGCATGTGGCTCGCCTCCTGGCAGTTGATCTCGGCGGGGTCGATCGTGGCGGCGCTGCCTCCGGTGGCGATGTTCTTCCTCATGCAACGACATTTCATTTCCGGGCTGACGCTCGGCGCGACGAAGGGCTGATCCGATGGCTGACGTCAGATTGAAGGGCGTGACGAAGCGCTTCGGCGCCGTCGAGATCATCAAGGGCGTCGATCTCGAAATCGCCGACGGCGAGTTCTGCGTGTTCGTCGGTCCCTCCGGCTGCGGCAAGTCGACGTTGCTGCGTCTGATCGCCGGCCTCGAGGAAATGTCGGGCGGCGTGATCGCGATCGGCGGCAAGGACGTCACGCGGGTCGCGCCGGCAAACAGGGGCGTGGCGATGGTGTTCCAGTCCTACGCGCTCTATCCGCACATGACGGTGCAGGAGAACATTTCCTTCGGCCTGCGCATGGCCAAGGCGCCCAGGGAGGAGGTCGAGCGCCGGGTGAAAAAAGCCACCGACATGCTGCAACTCGCGCCCTATCTCGACCGAAAGCCGTCGCAGCTCTCCGGCGGTCAGCGCCAGCGCGTCGCCATCGGCCGCGCCGTCGTGCACGAGCCCGACGTCTTTCTGTTCGACGAGCCGCTCTCCAATCTCGACGCCGCGCTGCGCGTGCAGACGCGCATCGAAATCGGCAAGCTGCATCAGGATCTCGGGGCGACGATGATCTACGTCACCCACGATCAGGTCGAGGCGATGACGATGGCCGACAAGATCGTCGTCCTCAACGCCGGACGCATCGAACAGGTCGGCTCGCCGCTCGAACTCTATCACCGGCCAAACAACCAGTTCGTCGCCGGGTTCATCGGCTCGCCGAAGATGAATTTCCTCACTGTTTCCGCGAAACCGGCCGAGGGCGGGCTGTCGGTGACCTTGCCCGGCGGCGCGATTTTGCGGCTGCCCGGCGCCACACGTCCCGGCGCGCCCACGGTGCTCGGCGTGCGGCCGGAACATCTGACCGCCGGCGGCGAGGGCGACGCGAAGCTTTGCGGAACTCTGAAACTTTGCGAGCGCCTCGGCGCCGAGACCATGCTTTACATAGCCTTGGACCAAGGCGAAGAGTTGACCGTCGGCGCCGGCGGCTTGTTCGCGGGGGAGCCGGGCGAGAGGATCGAAATCGGCGTCAACGCGGCGAGCTGTCATCTGTTCGACAATCAAGGCGCCGCGCTCGTCAACGGTTCGCTGCTCCGGGATCGGGAGGGTTGAATGCTCGGCGTCTGCTACTACCCCGAACATTGGCCGGAATCCTGGTGGGCCGACGACGCGCGGCGCATGCGCGAAATGGGGATCCAATTCGTGCGGATCGGCGAATTCGCCTGGAGCCGGCTGGAGCCGGAGCCCGGACGGTTCGAGTCCGACTGGCTGCGGCGTTCGATCGACATTCTCGGCGCGGCCGGCCTGAAGGTGGTGCTCGGCACGCCGACCGCGACGCCGCCGAAATGGCTCGTCGATCTCCACCCCGAAATCCTTCCCCATGATATCGAGGGCCGTCCCCGCGGCTTCGGCTCGCGGCGCCATTACACGTTTTCCTCCGAAGTCTACGCCCGGGAGAGCGCCCGCATCGTCGAACGTCTGGCGCGCCAATTCGGCGCGCATGACGCGGTCGCCGGTTGGCAGACCGACAACGAATACGGTTGTCACGGCACGGTCCTGTCCTGGGGCGCCGTCGATCTGAAGGCGTTCCAGAACTGGCTGCGGCGTCGCTATCAGACGCCCGACGCGCTCAACGAGGCCTGGGGGAACGTGTTCTGGTCTTTGGAGGTCCACGCCTTCGACGAGATCACTTTGCCCCATCTGGCGGTCACCGAGACCAATCCGGCGGCGCGGCTCGATTATTGGCGCTTCGCCTCCGAGGCGGTCGCTGCTTACGATCGGATGCAGGCCGAGATCATCCGCGCCCATTCGCCGGGGCGGTTCGTCACCCACAATTTCATGGGCTTCTGCCACGATTTCGATCACTTCGCCTGCGCCGAACATCTCGACCTCGCCAGCTGGGATTCCTACCCGCTGGGCTTCGTCGAGCGGGCGAGTTTCTCGGAAGCCGAGCGGGTGAAATGGGCGCGCACGTCGCATCCCGACGTCGCGCCGTTCCACCACGATCTCTATCGCAGCGTCGGGCGCGGCCGTTGGTGGGTGATGGAGCAGCAACCGGGCCCCGTGAACTGGGCGCCCTGGAACGCCATTCCACGCCCCGGCCAGATCCGGCTGTTCACCTGGGAGGCGCTCGCCCACGGTGCGGAGGTCGTCTCGTACTTTCGCTGGCGTCAGGCGCCCTTCGCGCAGGAGCAGATGCACGCGGGCCTCAATCTGCCCAACAATTCCGGGCTCAGCCCCGGAGGGCGCGAGGCGACCATCGTTGGCGAAGAACTGGCGAAAATCGGCGCTTTGCCGGCGACGACCCGCGCGGACGTGGCCTTGGTGTTCGACTACGAAGCTTCATGGTTCACCCGCATTCAACCGCAGGGCGCGGATTTCAACTATTCCGACCTGACGTTCCGCTGGTACGAGGCGGTGCGCCGTCTGGCGCTGGACGTCGACATCGCGCCCCCGGGCGCCGATCTCACAGGCTACAAGCTGATCCTCGCGCCCACTTTGCCGCATGTCGGCGATTCCGCGCTCGCCGCGTTTTCCCGCGCGACGGGCGAGATCCTGTTCGGTCCCCGCTCCGGCTCGAAGACCCGCAATTTCGCGATTCCAGAGAACCTGCCGCCGGGCCCGCTCAGCGCCCTGCTGCCGATGCGCGTCATCGAAGTGGCGTCGTTGCGCCCGGGCCTGGTCGAGCGCGTCAGCGGCGAGGTTTTTGGGCGGGTGACGCGCTGGCGGGAACGCGTCGAGGCCGGCGCGGGCGTCGAAATCGGCGCGCGCTTCAACGACGGCGACCCGGCCTGGCTCAGCCACGGAGCGCGCCATTATCTCGCCGGCTGGCCCGATTCCGCGTTGCTCGACGCCGTCGTCGCCAAACTCGCCGCACGCGCCGGTCTGGCGACGACGCTATTGCCCGACGGCGTGCGCTGGCGCCGCCGCGGCGACGTCACTTTCGCCTTCAACTACGGCGACGAAGTTTTTCGCGCACCGGCGTCGGCGAGGCAGTTCCTGTTGGGCAGTCCGGAGATCGGGCCGAGCGAAGTTGCGGCCTGGCGAGAGTGATACGAAGTCTTGCCGTCGAAGCTGCCCGGCGGCGCCCCCCTCTCCCGCGAGCGGGAGAAGGTCCAATCAGCGTGCGCTCTGTTTGAACGCCATCAAATCTTCGACAACACATAGGCGTTGGCGCGATACAGCGCCGTCGCCAGATTGAGGAACAGCGCCAGAAAATTCAGCAAAGCCACGCGCGCGCCGCGACTCGTCAACGCGTCCTGCCATTGGTCAGCCGAAAAGGGATGCGCCTTGTTGTCTGCTAGCAGGCTCATGTCGGGCGCGATCCCTATTACGACGACGGCCACAACGATCCCCATCTTCAGATATGGATTGTTGGGGATGAGCAGGCACAAATAAATTTGCACGCCGAGCGCCAAAGTCAGCAGCGCCGCATTCGGCTCGAGGCGGAAGGAAAGCAGATCGAAGAACCAGGGAGAGTCGCCGCCGCAGCGGCAGGCGGCGTCAATCTTCATATTGGCGTAGAGGATCAACCCGAGTCCCGCGAGCGGCAGTATCCACGCGCGCATGCGCCTTGAAAGGACTTGGGGTTTCTGGGTCAAATCACATTGCGCTCCAGCAGCGGCCGGTTGGCGGCGATGCGCTCGTAAGCGAAGTCGGAAAGGTCGAGGGCGCGGAATCCGCCGTGGACGATGAGTTCGGCGAGGCCGCGCCCGACGGCGGGCGATTGCTGCACGCCGTGCCCGGAAAAACCCGCGGCGAGATAGGCGTTGTCGTATCCCGGCAGGCGGCCGACGATCGCGTTGTGGTCGAACAGGTTGAGGTCGTAATGGCCCGCCCAGGCGCGCGAAAGTTTGAGGGTCTCGAACGCCGGGACGCGATTGGCGAGGATCGGCCACAGATAATCCTCAAACTGCGGCCAGATCACCTCGAAATCGTCGCAATCGGGATCTTCGGCCTCGGGGGGCGAAAAACCGACCAGATAGGTGCGGCCCTCGGGGCGGAAATAGACACCCGTCGGGTCGATGACCAGCGGGCAATCGGGGTATTGCGCCTTCGACTCGAAGACGAACACGCAGCGCTTGCGCGACCGCACGGGGATTTCTACGCCGAGGTTGGCCGCGAGCCAGGTCGCGCCCGAGGCGCCCGCCGCGTTGAGGAAGGCTCCGCAGGCGATCTCGTCGCCGCTGGCCAGCCTGACCCCCGTCACCCGCGCGCCGTCGCGCAAAACCTCGACGACCCTGTCCTCGCGATAGACGACGCCGAGGCTGCGCGCCTTGCGGCGAAACGCCTGCAACAACTGGTAGCTGTCGAACCAGCCCTCGCCCTCCAGGCCGAGCGCGCCCAGCGAGACCCCGTCGAGGTTGATATAGGGGAACCGCTCGGCGATCCCGGCGGGGCTCAGCAGCGCAATCCTGGCGCCTTCCTCCGTCTGTATCACATTGTTTTCACGAAGAATTCCCGCGCCCGCGTCGGAGGCGAGGTAGAGATAGCCGTTCTCGACCAGCGGCAGGTCCGGCGCGTCGCCGTCGACCGCGAGCGTCTCCCGGGCCGCTTTCAGGAATGCGACGCCGGCGAGCCCGACGCGGATGTTTACGCGCGTCGAGAACTGCTGTCGCACCGAACTCAACGACAGCGCCGTCGCCGATTTGGCGTAGCTGAAATCCTTCTCGACGACGAGGACGCGACCGCGAAAGCCGGAATCGGCGGCGAGGTGATAGGCGGTCGAGGAACCCATGACCGCGCCGCCGGCGATCACCACATCGTAACGCTCGCCCATTTCGGCTCTCCTCGCATCGGTCTGTGGCGTTTTGCGTTTTGTGCTAGAGCGCTGTCAAGAATCAGCGGCCCAGGCCGGAATGAGAGGATTGGACGATGCGTCCTTCGCAACGCGCGCACGACCAGATGCGCAAAGTCACTCTCGAGCGCGGCGTCGCGCGTTACGCGGAAGGCTCGTGCCTGGTAAAATTCGGCGATACGCACGTGCTTTGCGCTGCTTCGCTGGAAGACAAGCCACCGCCGTGGCTGCGCGGCCAGGGGCGCGGCTGGATCACCGCCGAATATGCGATGCTGCCGCGAGCCACCCTCTCTCGCACCCGGCGCGAATCGTCGACGGGAAAAGTCTCCGGCCGCACGCAGGAAATCCAGCGCCTGATTGGCCGCTCGCTGCGCGCAGTCGTCGATCTGCCCAGGCTCGGCGAGCGCCAGATCACAGTCGATTGCGATGTGCTTCAGGCCGACGGCGGCACCCGCACGGCTTCGATCACCGGCGCCTGGGTCGCGATGCACGATTGCATCAAGTGGATGATGCAACGTTCCATCCTCAAGGACAGCCCGATCCGCGACCACGTCGCCGCCGTCTCCTGCGGCATCGTCAAGGGCGAGGCGGTGATCGACCTCGATTACGCCGAGGATTCGACCGCCGAGACCGACGCCAATTTCGTCATGACCGGCGCCGGCGGGCTCGTCGAAGTGCAGGGCTCGGCGGAGGGCGCGCCGTTCAGCGAGGCGGAACTGCTAAGCCTGCTCGCGCTGGCGCGCAGCGGGATCAAGGACCTCATCGCCCTGCAGAAAGCGGCGATCGGATAGGGCTGGGATGCGTTGAAACGGATTTCCCCGGCTCCGAGCGCGGCGGCGCGCGACGCCGCCCGGTCATGGCCCTCGCCATTTAAGCCGTCGCTCGAGGCGCACATTCGCGGGAGGCCTCGATCGCGGCCAAATATTCCATCGCCTCGCCAATCTCCGCAAATTCCGGCGTCGGCGAAAAGCCTTCCAGAGCCGGGCCGAGGATGTCTAGCGCCTCGGCCGGGCGGCCCGTGGACTGGTACAGCTTGGCGAGCGACAACGCTGCGCGCAGTTCGAAGCTTTGGGCCTTTTGCTGTCGGGCGACGGCGATGGCGGCGAGGAAGGCGGCTTCGGCGGGGGCGGCATCGGCGCGGTTGTGTTTGAAGAGGATTTCGCCGCGGATGCGATGGAGTCCGGCGTCGAACCAATGGTCTCCGGTCTCGCCCGCGAGCGCCAGCGCTCCGTCGATCCCGGCCCGGGCGGCTTCCACGTCTCCCCCCTCGGCGTCGATTTCCGCGAGTAGCCCTCGGTAGAACGGCAGTCTCAACTTGTTGCCTTGACTGGCGTATCCCTCCAGCGCCTGTCGAAAGTCGACCGAGCCGGCGTCCCGATCGCCGAGCTTCGCGCGAGCCCAAGCTAACGGCAGCGCTCCCCAGGTCAGATAGAGCGCAAGACCGTGCTCTCGGCCGAGCGCAACCATCACTTCCGCGGCGCCCCGGGCCGCCTCAGCGTCGTCACGGAGGATTTCGAGCGCGCCCTTGTTGTAATACGCGTTGGCAAGAGTCGGCGCGTGAGCGGATTCGACGGCGCGCGCGACCGCCTCGTCCATGAGCGCTCGCGCGCGCGCGAAGTCGCCCACGCACCAACTCACGATAGCAAGACAAGCCTTCGCCACGACCGCGGAGTCGAGACTGTAGCGAAACCTGGCCTCTCGATCTCGGTCGGGATCGTAGATTCGCAGCGCCTGTTCGAAATGCGCGCCCGCCTGCTCGAAATCGCCTTCGTTGAGAAGAGTCACTCCCAACATGCGATGCCCGACCCCCGCCTCCGTCAGCCGCTTCTCGCGTTCCGCTTCGGACAGGAAGCTCTCGACCGCCTCCCGGGCCGACCCAAATTCGCCTCGCCACAGATTTTGCACCCACCGACCGAAATAAGTGTCGAGCGGCGCCTCGGCAATTCTGATCTTCGTGGCAAGCTCTTCGGCGCGCGCGATGGCGGCTTTGGTTTCCTCGGCGGCGTAGCCCTTGGACCACATGAGGGCCTGTCCGTACGTGGTCTGCAATTTCAGCCGTTGCGCGCGGCGGGCCGCTTCGGATTTCACCGCCTCGTCCGCCGCGAGCGCCTCGAACAGCGCCTTCGCCTCCGCGATCGCGGCAAACTCCGGCGTCGGCGAAAAGCCTTGCAGCGCCGGCCCGAGAACGTCGTCGGCGTCGACCGGGCGGCCTGTGGACTGGTAGAGCTTGGCTAGCGACAGCGC
>Ga0302157_10008366_pt1 | contig 10189 bp, 9 predicted proteins | sample I_Bog_N3_3_FD_193502 | JGI IMG/M metagenome (GOLD analysis project Ga0302157, IMG submission 193502) | Peat permafrost microbial communities from Stordalen Mire near Abisko, Sweden - I_Bog_N3_3 | ecosystem: Environmental > Terrestrial > Soil > Wetlands > Peat | place: Sweden: Abisko, Stordalen...
GGCCTGGCCGCCCTCCGGCGTGGTTCCCCACAGGACGCAGGTCGCTATGGCCGACTTTCCGGCGATCTTGATCGGCACCGCCGTGAGCGGGCCTTCGCCCTGGTCGTAGCAGCAGGCAACGTGGGTGTTGCTGGTACCGAAATCGATGCCGAGGTAGGTGGGCATTTCGCGCTCCGAACGGTGTGGCCTATGGCATCGCTTTTTTCAGGCGCGGCGGAGTTCGCCTTTGTTCACCACCTGTCCGTGCCGGGTTATGGCGGCACGCTGTGTACGGACGGCCTGGCCAGGCTGGATGGTACCGAACACGTCGAACAATGCCGCCATCTCCAGGTCATAGGCCGTTCCCGTCGCCACCGATCTCCATTCGAAGCCTCCCTCCTGCAAGCGCTGCAACAGGTCCTCGCACGACTCCCGCACATCCTGGTCGGACCCGCCCCGGGTCAACTCCGTCTGCATCTGCGACAGCGCCAAAAGAACCGGACCCGGGAGGTGGCCCGGATCCGCCGGGCGCTTGTCCTCCGGCGGCGCGAGACGGTCCGGATGGCACCACGATACCGCGAGCGCAAGGTCGGCGGCCTGGGCGAGATCCGAACTCCTGCGGGCAGGGTCGCCGCGCGCAGGGTCGGCGACGAGGGCAGCCCGTCGGGGCTGTAGGACGCTCATCAGCACGGGGGTAGCCAGCAGCCACAGGACGGAGCGGACCCAACCGAGCGACTCGCCGCGAATGGCCCGCCATATGCCTCTCGTGACCAGGCCGCCGGCGGACAATACCGCCGCCGACCGCACGACCGAAACCAACCGTGGGCGCTCAAGGAGGGCCGAGACGCCCTTCACGGCCAGGAACGCCCCAAGCGCTCCGCCGGCGAACAGCCCGATCAGTCTGTTGTCGAACCACAGGAAGGTCAGCGGGGATAGGAGTAGGGCACCGAGACCGGAGCCCGCCGCAGCCGGGATCGCCCAAGCGGATCCCGGAACATCTCCGTCAGGGCCTGGTTCCGGGGTTGGCGTGATCAGATCGCGCAGGGCGGCCGCCACCTCGTTCTCGACCCGCTCCATATCGGCGGCCTGATTCGGCCAGCACCCATGTTCTGTCATCCACGCAAGGCAAGCCGAGGCTATGCGATGAACAGGAAGCCTTTCGAGATCCGGGGCGAATCGGCCTTGCTCGGTGCCCAGGTCCCGAGCGGGCGGCACCGCGCCTGCTTCAGCCTCGGCAATGCGCCGTGCCCGAGCGCGCCAGTCAGGCAAGGCGTCCTCCAGGCGGTGAAACTGTTCCATTTGCTGATCCCACGATGGCCTGTTGGCTGGTGAATTTTCCGTTTCGCTGATCCCAGCGGGTGCGCTAGCTAGGCCGAGTTGGTGTCGGGTCGCGGGCACGTCGATGACGGTGGCACGACCGCGCGTCGCCTGCCCGGGCGAGGATTAGCCATCTCAAGAAGCACGGCGGCACGGACCGCGCGTGACTTCGTCACGAAGCCACGCATGCAGCGGCGCTCATCCGCGTCCAACGTGCTGGAACCACGCTCCAGTTAGGGCATTGATTATTATGAGATACCAGTCGCATCATCGAGTGACATTAAGCGAATCTGCCCGGCATGACCGACTCTGGACCGTTGCCCGCTGAGCCTCTGCCGGCCACTCCGTCCGTCGGCCATGGGCCGGCGCTGAGCGGCGAGGTGATCTCGGAACCGGCCGACAGTGGCGCCGCGACGGCGCCGACTTCGGCTGGCCAGGCCGGGATGGCGGGCGCGCAGGCGCTGGCCTGCAAGGCTGCGGTCGCGGCGATGCCGCCCGCCTATAAGGCGGACTGGGCACACTACGCCGCTTGGTGCGCGCAGGCCGGGTTCACCCCGGCCCCGGCCGATCCGGTGGCGGTGGGCGCCTACCTCGCCAGCCTCGCCGAAACCCACGCGCCGAGCACCATCCGCCGGCGGCTGTCGGCGATCGGCAAGATGCATCGCGTCAACGACCTGCCGTGGAACCCATCGCACCGCGCCATCCAGGAACCGCTGCAGGAGGTGCGGCGCGCACGCGGACGTCCGGTGCAGAAGGCGGTGGCCGTGTCGCCAGGTCGAGTCAGCGCTTTCGGCTTTTCCTTCGAAGTCCGTGCTGTCCTCATGGGAATCGCCTGCTTTTGCTTGCTGCTGTTGCTCAGCACTTTATTCTGGATGCTGCTGAAGGGAGCGATGGTGCTGGCGGCGTTTCTTTATTTGGTCGCCAGGTTCTCCGCTCGCGGCATCGGGCCGTCGACGCTCAATTCGGCTCGCATCGAAGCTGCTGCGTGGGCAGCACGAGCCTTCGGCGGCCCCGTACAAACGCCAGCTTTCCGGTTGGTCGCTGTGGGAACGCTGGCGGCGGCCGTCTACGTCGGCGCGGGCCTCGCGGGTTTGCTGCTGGGGCTGGGCGTATGCCTTGGCGTATTCCTGGCGCTCCTCTTCCGTACACGGCGGCTTCCGAGGCCATGAGGGCGCGGCCGAATTCCGTTCCGCCTATCCGCTTCAGCGGAGGTCGGCGCGCGCAAGTACAGGGGCCTGGCAGCCTGGACGGCCAAGGTCGGCGACGATCGGCACAGACGGCTGAAGCAATCGCCGGATTCAGGCCGTTCCGAGCCGCTCGGCGATGAGCAGTTCCCCAAGAAACTCGAAGCGCCTCCGCCTCGCCGCAAGTGCCTGTACCCGCCGGGCGAGCGTTTCGCTGTCCTCGAAATCGTCCTCGTCCTCGTCGCTCTCAGTGCCATTGCCGGCGGTTTCGGATGGCGGGGTTCCCTGCCTCGCGCGAGCCGCTTCGGCGGCGTAGAGCTCTTCCACTTGAAGGTAACGGGCAAGGCGCTGCAGTCCGTAGCGCATCGTGTCGGAGGAAAAGGCGTCGCGAATAGCCGCCACAAAGCGCGGGAGTTCTTGCGCGAACTCGGGACGGTCTTCAGCTGCCTCCGCGTAGTTCATCAGCTTCTCGTCAACGATGTAATCGAAAGCGGCTTCCTCGCCGTGGTGGCTTCGGATCGCGGCCACTGCCCCGATCTGCTCCCGCCAGATCATGTGAAACTGGATGGCCATTCGCCCTCTCCCTCGTCATGACGAGTAACTGCCACTGCTGTTCCCCAAAATCCAGCCGCCGATGTTGCACTCACCAGGGTGGCCGGTGAAGCCGGCGTTCTGGCAGACATCCCTTAGCCACGGGGGCGCTAACGCGCCGTCAGGAGGCAGGTGTTTCCCCGGAAGCCCGCAACGCCACAGCGACGGCGACGCTGCGTGCCTACAAAGCCGATTGCACGCACCGCGACCTTCGCACCATGCGGCTACGTCCAGCGCGCCGGATTGGAGAGCGAAAGCCCTGCCGGGATGATCGACCTCTGATGGAACTTCGCTTCCCATGGGAGGCGGACTCGCCGGCGCCCGCTGCGCCACCCGCGCCGGAGCCGTCACCAGAGTCCGCGCTAACCCCGACTATACTCCGCGGCCGTCGCCGCGCCTCCTCAGTGCCGATCCTGACGACCTACGCGCGATAAGCCCCCGGTTATCGCGCCTAGCTCGGCAGGCAGAGACCGACACCAACCTCCCGAGCAGCCGCTGGCGGAGCTGAAGCAGGCGCTGGCGCAGCCGCGGACACGTTTCACCGGGCGTGACCTGGCGCGGCTGATCAGTCGGCAGAGCGGCGGCGCAGCAGTTCGCGGCGGTCATGGCGATGCTTCACCGGAAGCGGGTACAAGGACCTGAGGTTACTGGCGCCGGCCTACCCGGTGGCGCCGCCGGACAGGAATTGCTGCGCCCTCTGGAGGCCGGTCTCACGGAAATCGATGGGAATTGTGGTCGCGCAGCCAGTTGCATGTGCTCACGGCTTGGCGGCACCGTTGTTTCGGCCTGGCGGTCAAAATCGAGGAAACGCAGACGATTACGACGCGACGCGGTAACCGGGGCAAAACCCCGGGCGACGGTGATTTTCGGGCTTGCCCCGGCGCGGAGCGGTACGATTCGTTGGCGACATGCCACCGCCCACCGATCTGCCCGGTCTATCGCGTGCCGAACTGGAAGCCCAGTTGGTGGCGCTGTTGGGCGAGATGGCGGAGCTGAACCTCAGCGCTCACGAGGATTGACCCGGGTCTGCTCGGGGAAATTGACTCGCTGACTTCATTCCTATCGGCGCTTCGTGCTGGCTGGTGCGCGAAGTCCCATCCATAGACCGGCGGTTGTGCGCAGCCTGTAGTCAGTATCGGCGGTTGTTACGAGCCGCGGGTTAGCGCGCGAAGCCCGGTCCAGGGAGAGGCGCCGGCCGCAGGGGTGCCCGGCGGCATGTGAGCCCGCGTAACATCCCGCTTCGGGTCTTGGCGTGGGCGCCGTGCGGGAGGCACGGAGCGCCTCGGCAACGTATCGGAAGCGTGCCAGAATTGAGGGGCAAGCACGGCGCCGACCATTACCTGGAAGTTCTGTCTCGACGCCGTGCCCCACACCGTGCCGGGCACGAATGCGAGGCGAGTATCCTACCAAGGGTGGCTTTCGTCTACGCCGAGTCTGCGAGGACGGGCAGACCGGGCCCGGGGCTGGCCGTTTGTTCCTCTGCGCACGGTGTCACTGTCAGGTGGTCGTGTGCAGCGGCTGCGACCGCGGGCAGATGTACTGCGGCAGCGGCTGCGCCGGAGAGGCGCGTCGCCAGACACTCCGGGATGCAGGCAAACGCTACCAGCAGACCCATCGCGGCCGGAGGAAGCATGCCGCCCGGATGGGCCGCTTTCGGTCGCGCAGAAAAATAGTGACGCATCATGGTTCACCCCCGCCGCCGGCGGGTGATCTGCTGCCGGTCGGCGCGAAGGTGATCTCGCGCGGCGACGCTTCTCCGGCCGAGCTGCCCCGGCAAGCAATGACGTACTGCCATTTGTGCGGTCGTCCCTGCCAGCCGCCGCATCGGCGGGAGTTCCTGCGCCGTCGCGAGCACCGTTGCGGCCGTGTTGAGCACGCCCGGACGGAGCGCAAGCCGCCATGGTGAACCGGACTGACATCGCAGCGAAGCTTCTACGGAATGTGACGGGCGCGAGCCGACCGCCCTGTCAGCGATGACGCCCATGGACAGCCATCGTCTGGAGCTTGATCTGCACCGCCTGGACCTGCGCTTTGCCGGCAGCCGCCTGGTGGAACCACAGGCGGTGGCACGGATCGCCCAGTCCATCGAGCGGTGCGGCCAGGTCGTCCCCTGTATCGTGGTGGCGGTTCCCGGTGGCGCCGGCACGGGCGCTGACCCATGGGTGCTGGTCGACGGCTATCGGCGCGTCGCCGCGCTGCGCCGGCTCGGCCGCGACACCGCCAGCGTCGACCAATGGACGTGCGACCTGACCGAGGCGCTGCTGAGCGTGCTGGCGCGCACGCAGGATCGTCGGTTCGCCGCCATCGAGGAAGCGCTGCTGCTGCGTGAGCTGGTCCAGGGACAGGGCCTGTCGCAACACGAACTGGCACGCCGGTGCGGACGCGACGTGAGCTGGGTTAGCCGGCGCCTGGCTCTGCTGTCGGCATTGCCCGATGCAGCGCTGGCGGCGGTGCGCGCCGGCATGCTGTCAAGCTGGGCGGCCAACCGGGTCGTGGTGCCGTTGGCGCGCGCCAACACCGAGCATGCCGATCGCCTGCTGACGGCTCTGGCCGTGGCGTCGCTGTCCACCCGCGAGCTGGAGAGCTGGTTCGAACACTACCAGCAGGCTTCGCGAACGGTGCGAGAGCGGATGGTCAGCGATCCCCGTCTGTTTCTCGACGCCCGGCGGGCGATCGACCTACGGCGCGCCGGCGAACGACTGCGCGCCGGTCCCGAGGGCGAGTGCGCCGCCGATCTGCGCTGCCTCGAGGCGGTGCTCGCACGCCTGAACAATCGCGTGGCGGCGCTGCACCCGACGCCGCCGGTGCTGATCGCGGCGGTGCCGCGTCTGCGGGCAGCGATCGACGCCCTGACAATTGCGATCGAGCGGGAGGACACGCATGACGCCGACCGAGATCCGAAGTGCGGCGCGCACTTTGCATGCGCAGGGCCACAGCCTGCGCGAGATCAGCCGCCTGCTGGCACTTTCGCGCAACACAGTGCGGCGTATCCTGCGCCAGCCGGACCGCAACACTGTCCAGGCGGCGCCGTGTGACGAAGCGACGTTGTTGCGGGTGAAGGCGGCCTTTGGGCGTGCCCGGGGCAACGTGGTGCGCGCCCGGGAACTGCTGGCTGACGACGGTCTCGACGTGCACTACAGCACGTTGACCCGTTGGGTAAGGGAGGCCGGCCTGCGCAGTCCGCCGCGACGCGCCGGCGAGTACGACTTCGTGCCGGGCCAGGAGATGCAGCACGACACCTCGCCGCATCGGGTGACGTTCGCGACAGCCGACAAGCCCGTCACCGCGCAGTGCGCCGGCCTGGTGCTGGCATACTCGCGCCGGCTGTTCATTCAGTACTACCCGCGATTCACCCGGTTCGAAGCCAAGGCATTCCTGCTCGAAGCGGCGCGCTTCATGGCGGGTGTCTGTCCGGTGTGCGTCATCGACAACACCAGCGTCCTGCTCGCCGCCGGCGCCGGCGCCGATGCCGTCATTGCCCCGGAGATGCGGGCGTTTGCCCGCACCCTTGGCTTCGGGTTCCGTGCCCACCAGGTCGGGCATGCCGACCGCAAAGGCCGGATCGAGCGCCCGTTCTACTATGTGGAAACGAATTTCCTGGTCGGCCGCAGTTTCGCCGATTTCGACGACCTCAACCGCCAAGCGCTCGCCTGGTGCCGCGACGTCGCGAACCGCAAGCCCAAGGCCGCACTCGGCATGTCGCCTGATGCTGCCTACATTATCGAGCAGCCACACCTCGTGCCGCTGCCCGATGTGTTGCCGCCGGTCTACGAGTTGCTTCAGCGCATGGTCGACCTGTACGGCTATGTCAGCGTCGACACCAACCGCTATTCCGTGCCCGAGGCGTTCGTCGGCAAGGAGGTCTCCGTCTTCAAGCTGCCGGCCGAGATCCAAGTTTGCCGCAAGGAGACCACGATCGCCGTCCATCCGCGGCTGATCGCCGAGCGCGAGGCCAAGAGCACCTTGCCCGGTCATCATACCATCCCGCTGCGGCAGGGCCGCGGCACAGCAACTGAAGAAAATCTTCTGCGCGGGCACCACCCCATTCTCGACCGTTACGCGGCTGCCATTAGGCAGCGCGGTAACGCAGGCGGCCGAAGGGCACTCCGCAGGCTGATCGAGATGAAGCGGACCTACCCGGCCGGTCCATTCATCGCCGCCATCGAACAGGCCCTGCTGTACGGCCTGTTCGACCTCGGCCGGCTGGAAGACCTGATCCTCAAACAGGTCGCCGGCGACTTCTTCGCGCTGGAAACAAGGAAGGACGACGATGCGTGACAAGCTGCGCGCGCTGATCCAACAGCTACGCCTGCATGGCATGGAGGACGCACTCGACGCCGAGATCGAACGCGCCGAACGCGAAGCCATCGCCGCGCCAGAGCTGCTGTACCGACTGCTCAGCCAGGAAGCCTCATCCCGGCGCGAACGCAGCCTTGCCTATCGAATCACCAAGGCGCGCCTGCCGTGGCAGTGGTCGCTCGACACCTTCCCGTTCGATCGCCAGCCAGGCGTGAGCAAGGCGCAGATCCAGACGCTCGCCGGACTGGACTTTCTGCGCCGCGCCGACAATGTGCTGCTCATAGGCAAACCCGGAACCGGCAAAACCGGGCTGGCGATCGGGCTGTTGCGCGAGGCCTGCATTAATGGCTATCGTAGCCGCTTCGCCAACGCTCAAGTCCTGCTCGACGAACTCTACGCCTCACTGGCCGACCGAACAACAACACGGCTGCTGGCACAACTGAGCCGCATGAAACCTTTGCTAATCGACGAGCTCGGATACTTAACGATCAAGCCGGAACAAGCCAATGCGTTCTTTCGCCTGATGGATCAACGCTACGCCCGGGTTTCGACGATCATCACCACCAACCTGGATCTGTCAGACTGGTACGGCCTGTTCGACAACAAACCGCTGGTCGACGCGCTGCTCGATCGCCTGCAGCACCACTGCATAACTATCCGTATCGACGGCCCGTCCCTGCGCAACCCAGAACTGGGGGCAACGCCATCTGAAAAGCCCGCGCGCCGCAGGACCAAAGCCTGATCCCGTTGCGTTCGCTCGCCCTCGGCGCCATCCGCTACGGCCATAGTCGCTGTTCGTCTCAGCCGGCAACGGGAGCCAACCTCAGCTCGTGCGATGCGAGGGGCTCTGCCCCTCGCGCTCCCCGAGATATTTATTCCAAAATGATGTTGGCTTGGTAGAGTGGGCTCACGGTGCAGCCTGAGAAGGCGATGACCGTCCAAAGTGATGGGGCCTGCCGTGGTGACACGGCAGGCCTTTATCGTAAGAGCCGGTTCGGGACTTCTGAAGAAGGTTTGGGAAGCCGAAGCGGAGGCAGTGCCTGGGTGTTCGCGACACTGCAGATGGCTCTGTCCGCCATTGTCCGCCGGGCGACAAAAAGCGACTCGTTGGTTCGTCCGCCCCCCCCTCGGTCGTGTCCTGCACCGACACCTCAATCAAGCAATCCGCAGGCACGAAGGACTGCCTTCCTCGCGCGCGGCAGGCCCACCTGACCACCAACCAATGCGCACCCGCTGGGTCAGCTTTCTGACGTCGCAAGCGGATCCGCTCTCATGAGCGCTGAGGGGCGGGGCCTGACGAAGGCGCGTATGGCACCATCGAGCTCCACCGCACCGTCGGCGGCGAGCCTGCGCCGTATGACGGCGCGGGGGTGTTTGGCGTCGTCCGCGAAAATGAACCGCTGAACCTGAGGATTGTCCGGCCGGCGCCGGAAGACGTGGCAGCGGCAGGCGCCGCGTTCGCGGTTTGACCTGCACGGCGCAGTCCGGCCCGGGGAGGTTGCCCAGGACCGGACGGTGTCAGGCGGTGAGGAAGGCCAGGTGGGCGAACCGCCCTTCCGCCGCGAGGACCGGGATCGTGTCCGCGGTCTCGGCCTGCCAGTCATCCTCAGCCACGCTGTCAGCCACCCGCCCGCGGGCTGCCGACAGCGTGGCCCAGTCGACGATCTCGATGCGGCCGTCGTGGTGCTCAACGAGTGCCGTGCAGCTTTCCACCCAGTCACCGCAGTTGTAGTAGTTCATGCCGTTGATGACGCGGCTGCAGGCATTGTGGATGTGACCGCAAACGGCACCGTCGAGGCACTGCCGCCTGGCTTCGTCAGCGACCGCGGTTTCGAAGCTGTCGATGAACTTGACGGCTTCCTTGACCTGGTGCTTCAGCCACTGGCTGAGCGACCAGTAAGGGTAGCCAAGCCGCCTCATGGCCACGTTGAACCACCTGTTCAGCCAGAGCGCGCGGTCGTACGCCCAGTCCCCAAGGTGCGCCAGCCACTTCGCGTAGCGGATCACGCCGTCGAACTCGTCGCCGTGGGTGACCAGCAGGCGCTCGCCGTCGGCTGTGACATGGATGGCTTTCCGCTTGATCCGGATACCGGCGACATCCATGGCGAAGTGCTTCGCCCACGGGCGCAGCGCCTCATCGTGGTTGCCGGGAATCCACGTGACCTCCGTGCCGTTCTTGGCCATCTTGATGACCCGGCGGACCACCCGGTCATGGTCATGATCCCAGAACCATGCCTTGCGGAGCGACCAGCCGTCCACGATGTCCCCGACGAGATACATGTGCTGGCATGCAACCGACTTCAGGAAATCGGCGAGAAGCCCGGGGTTGCCGCCCTTCTTGCCGAGATGCGTGTCGGAGATGAACACCGACCGGTAGCTGGTCCGGTCCGCGCGCTTCGGCGCGCTCTCTGAACAATCGTCGTTCGCCACGAAGCAGGCCTCCTCTTGCATGGCGGTGCCGCTGCCGGCATGCAAGTTGACTTGCCGCCTGGCGCCATCGCATGAAGCAACTTCAAACCTGGCGTAATCCTTAGAGTTATTGAACAAATCTGTCAACATTCTATTCGCCGCGACCGCACCGTTTCGTGCCTGTCCCCAAAGTTTCACATTGCGAAGTGGCGGCTGGCCTCCGTGTCCGGGGGCGCCAGCCGGGCTGTGCCCGGCGGCGCGCCGTCCGCGCTGCTGCCGGCGCCGGATTCCGGCGCACCCGCAAGAAGCTCATGCAGCCGCCGGACGCCTTCCGGTGCCGGCTGCCAGGGACGGACGCCCGGCCCAGCCTCCGCCGCCTGCGGGCTGTCCAGGCATGCCTCGGCCATGAG
>Ga0302157_10008368_pt1 | contig 10188 bp, 8 predicted proteins | sample I_Bog_N3_3_FD_193502 | JGI IMG/M metagenome (GOLD analysis project Ga0302157, IMG submission 193502) | Peat permafrost microbial communities from Stordalen Mire near Abisko, Sweden - I_Bog_N3_3 | ecosystem: Environmental > Terrestrial > Soil > Wetlands > Peat | place: Sweden: Abisko, Stordalen...
GCTTCCATGGTGACGGCACCATATGAATGCAGTGTGAACAGCTTGATCGCCGCATCAAGGATGGCACGCCGCTTGGCGGGGTCCCTCGGACGCCCGGCGCGCGACTTCAAGAACGAACAAGGCTCCCGCAGAATTCTCACGGCAGTTACTAGACTCCTGGGTCTACTATATCATATACGATACCGGACAGTCCAGGAAGCCATTGGTGTGCCCAAGATTTCGTTCCCTTTCGCGCCGGCACTGCTGCCGATTGTCCTGCTCGGCTGCACGCTCGGGCCTGACTACAAGCCAGCCCCCGCACCCGAGACGCCAAGTTTCACCGAAACCGCGTTGCCCGGGCAGACCGCCGCGTCGGCAACGCCTGGCGGCACCGCGCAGCGCTTTGCCGAAGGCCGCGATATCCCAGGGGACTGGTGGACCGCTTTCCACTCGCCCGAGATCAACGCCCTCGTCACCCAGGCGCTGAAGGCAAACCCGGACGTCGCCGCCGCACAGGCCACCTTGCGCGAGGCGCACCAGACCCTGCGCGCCGAACAAGGGGCACAGCTGCCCCAGCTCAGCGGCAGCCTCTCCAGCGAACGCCAACAGGAATCGCTGTCCGCCGTCGGCTTCGGCAAAGGGTCGGAAACCTTTTCCACCACCAGCGCCTCGCTCAGCGTGTCCTACACGCTCGACGCCTTCGGCAGCATTCGCCGCCAGGTCGAACAACTCGGCGCCCAGGTCGACTACCAACGCTACGAGCTCGAAGCCACCGACCTGACCCTGACCGCCAACGTCGTCACCACCGCCATCAACGTCGCCTCGCTGCAGGCCCAAGTCGACACCACGCGCGACATCATCCGCGCATATTCGGACGCCCTCGCTGTCACCCAGCAACGCTTCGCCCTCGGCGGCGTCAGCCGGGTCGACGTGCTGCAGCAACAGTCACAACGCGATGCCGAAGTCGCCACGTTGCCGGCCCTGCAGAAGCAACTCGCCCAAGCCCGCAACCAACTCGCTGTCTATCTCGGCAGCCGGCCAGCCGACGCCAAGCTGCCCGACCTCGACCTCAACAAGCTGAACCTGCCGAACGACGTGCCGGTGTCACTGCCGTCAAAGCTCGTGGAGCAACGGCCGGACATCCAGGCCTATGCCGCCCTGGTGCACTCGGCCACCGCCTCGCTCGGCGTCGCCACCGCCAACCTGCTGCCGCAGATCTCGCTCACCGGCAGCTACGGCCGCGACGCCGGCAGCGTCTCCAACCTGTTCACCCCCGCCGGCATCGTCTGGAGCCTCGCCGGCAGTCTGACCCAGCCGATCTTCGATGGCGGCACCCTGCACGCCAAGAAAGACTCAGCCCAGGCAGCGCTCGACGTCGCCGCCGCGCAATACAGCAGCACCGTCAACACCGCGTTCCAGAACGTCGCCGACGCGCTGGTGGCGATCGAGCACGACGCCGATACCTTGCAGGCCACATTGCAGTCCGAACAGACTGCCGCCGCCAGCCTCGACGTGGCAAAAGCCCAGTACAGTGCGGGTGGCGGCACCTACCTGAACGTGTTGACCGCCCAACAAGCCGAGCAATCTGCCCGTCTTAACCTCGTCAACGCCCGTGCCGCCCGCTTCACCGATACCGTGGCGCTGTTCCAGGCGCTCGGCGGCGGCTGGTGGAACCGAAAAGACGTTGAACAAACAGCCCAATGCTGCGGAGTTGCCCCATGAGCACGCCCATCGTCGAGACCGCTGACCGCACGGCCGACCGTGCGGCCACGCCGCCGCCGGCCAAGGTTCAACGCAAGCCGCGCATGTGGCTGCGCCTGCTGCTGATGCTGATCTTCGTCGGCCTCATCGGTGGCGGCCTCGTATTCTTCCACCAGTTCAAGGCCGGCATCCTCAAGACCGTGACCGCCAGCATCCAGGCCCAGGTACCAACGGTCGCCACCGCCCCGGTCAGCGTGCAGCCCTGGCAGACCACGCTCACCGCCGTCGGATCGCTGCGCGCGTCCAGCGGTGCCGACCTCGCTGCCGAAATCGGCGGCGTTGTCGACGAAATCCACTTCGAATCCGGCCAGACCGTTCAGGCCGGCACCGTGCTGCTGCGCCTGCGCCCGAACGACGACGACGCCAAGCTGAAGCAGCTGCAGGCCACCGCCGACCTCGACCAGATCACCTACGAGCGCGACCTGCGCCAGCTCCACGTGCAGGGTGTGGCCCAGTCCACCGTCGACACCGATCTCGGCACGCTGAAGGCGGCCCGCGCCCAGGTTGCCGCCCAGCAGGCGGTCATCGAGGAGAAGATCATCCGCGCGCCGTTTACCGGCAAACTCGGTGTGCGCCAGGTCGATCTTGGGCAATACATCGCCGCCGGCACCGCCATCGTCACACTGCAGGCGCTCGATCCGATGTTCATCGACTTCTACCTTCCGCAGCAGGCGCTGGGCCAGATTGCCCCCGGCCAGACTGTCGAGGTCAACGTCGATGCCTATCCCGGGCGGAATTTCGCCGGCAAGATCCTGGCACTGAATTCCAAGGTCGACGCCAGCAGCCGCATGCTGCAGGTCCGCGCCAGCGTCGCCAACCCGGATGGCGCGCTGTTGCCGGGCATGTTCGCCACCGCATCCGCCATCGTCGGCACGCCGCAGCAGCTCGTCACCATTCCGGCCGCCGCGATCAGCTACAATCCGTACGGCAGCCTCGTCTACGTCGTGCAAAGCGGCAAGGACAGCGCCGGCCACGCCCAGCTCGCGGTGCGCCAGCAATTCATCACCACCGGTGCCGCCAGGGGCGATCAAGTCAGCGTGCTGAAGGGTCTCGCCGCCGGCGACATCGTCGTCACCGCCGGGCAGATGAAGTTGCACAACGGCTCGGCCATCAAGGTCGACAACAGCGTGCAGGTCACCAACGACGCCGCCCCGAAACCCCAGGACCACTGAGCGGAGCCGCCAGGATGACATTCACAGACATCTTCATCCGCCGCCCCGTTCTTGCCAGCGTCATCAGCCTGATGATCCTGGTGGTCGGCGGCAAAGCGTTCACCTCGCTGCCAATCCTGGAATATCCCAAGACCGAGAACGCCGTCGTCACCATCACCACCACGTATTACGGCGCCGATCCGCAGACCATCGCCGGATTCGTCACCACGCCGCTGGAGAACGCGATCGCCCAGGCCAACGGGATCGACACACTCACCTCCGCCAGCACCTCCGGTACAAGCACGATCACCGCCAACCTCGTGCTGAACTACGATCCCGACAAGGCGATGACCGAGATCAACGCCAAGATCAACTCGGTGCTGAACCAGTTGCCAACCGGCGTGCAGCAGCCAGCGCTGACGGTGAAGATCGGACAGTCGCTCGACGCCCTCATCATCGGCTTCGCCAGCGACGAGCTGACGCCGAACCAGATCACAGACTATCTCGTGCGCAACGTCCAGCCGCAGTTGCAGTCCGTCCCCGGTGTGCAGACAGCCGAGTTGCTCGGCGGCCAGAACCTCGCCTTGCGCGCCTGGCTCGATCCGGAAAAGCTGGCGGCCTATGGGCTGACCGCAACCGACGTCACCACCGCACTCGCCAGCAACAGCACCATCGCCGGCCTTGGCACCACCAAAGGGCAGATGGTGCAGTTCAACCTGACCGCATCGACGGACCTGCATTCAGTGGATGAGTTCCGCCAGCTCATCATCAAGCAGGTCAACGGCGGGGTCATCCGCCTCGGTGACGTCGCCCACGTCACCCTGGGTGCCGATGACTACGAATCCGGCGTTTCGTTCAACGGCAACCGCGGCGTCTATGTCGGCATCCAGATCGTGCCGTCGGCCAGCCTGCTGACGGTGATCGACGCCGTGAAAGCCGCCTTCCCAGCCATCCAGCAACAGCTTCCCGGCGGCATCCACTCGGCCATCGTCTACGATTCGACGGTGTTCGTGCAGAGCTCGATCAACGAAGTCGCGCGCTCGCTCGGCGAGACCGTGCTGATCGTCACCCTCGTGGTGTTCCTGTTCCTCGGCTCGCCGCGCTCGGTGGTAATCCCCGTCATCGCCATACCACTGTCGCTGATCGGCACCTTCGCGGCCATGCTGGTGTTCGGCTTCTCGATTAACCTCCTCACCCTGCTGGCTCTGGTGCTGGCCATCGGCCTGGTCGTTGATGACGCCATCATCGTCGTGGAAAGCGTCAGCCGGCACCTCGAAGAAGGCATGACGCCGCGCGATGCCGCCCTCAAGGCGGCGCGCGACCTCGCCAGCCCGATCATCGCGATGACCGTCGTGCTGGTCGCCGTCTATGTGCCGATCGGCTTCCAGGGCGGGCTGACCGGGGCCTTGTTCACCGAGTTCGCCTTCACCCTGGTGGGCGCGGTGACCGTCTCCGCGGTGGTATCGCTGACGCTGTCGCCGATGATGTGCAGCAAACTGTTGAAGCCGCACGCCCAGACATCCGGCTTCTTCCGCAAAGTGGTCGATCTCATCGACGGCGGACTCGCCCGCCTGCAGCGCGGCTACGAACGTATGCTGCGCTCCAGCCTGCGCACCGCGCCGGTGACCTTGCTGTTCACCATCATCGTCATCGGCAGCGTCTATTTCCTGTACACCAGTGCTGACAGCGAGTTGGCGCCGCAGGAAGACCAGGGCGTGGTGATCCTGCTGCCAACCTCCGCCCCGGATGCGACGTTGCAGCAGAAGGAACTCTTTGCGCAGCAGGTCGAGGACATCATGGCCAAGCTGCCCGAGGCCGAGGACACCTTCCAGATCGAAAGCCCGCAGCAATCCATCGGCGGCGCCACGCTGAAGCCGTGGGACCAGCGCACCCGCGATGCCACCACCATCCAGCGCGCGCTGCAAAACGAGTTGGCCAAGGTGGCCGGCCAGAACATCGTGGCGTTCCAGCCGCCGGCGCTGCCCGGCGCCCAGGGCCTGCCGATCCAATACGTGCTGAAATCAACCGAGCCGTTGAACCTGCTATTTCCGCAGGCGCAGAAATTCCTGGCCGACGCCAAGGCCTCCGGCATGTTCCTGTTCGTCGACAGCGACCTGAAATACGACGCGCCGCAGCAGCTGATCGTCATTGACCGCAACAAGGCGGCCCAACTCGGCGTCACCATGAGCCAGATCGCCACCGCCATGAGCGGCCTGCTCGGCGGAGGCTACACCAACTACTTCAGCCTCGGCTCGCGCTCCTACAAGGTCATCGCCCAGGTCCAGCAACGCTCGCGGCTGACGATGGACCAGGTGATGGACTACCAGGTGGCGACGGTAAACGGCATTCCAGTGCCGCTACGAGCCGTCGCGACGGTCCAGCAGGAGACCGTGCCTGAGAGCATCAACCACTTCCAGCAGCTCAACTCGGCGACCATCCAGGGCGTGCCGGCCTTGGGCGTGTCGCAGGCGAGCGCACTCGCGGCATTGCAGGCGATCGCCAAGGAGGATCTGCCGGGTGACGTACTGATCGACTACGCCGGGCCGTTGCGCCAGTTCGTGCAGGAATCCAGCGGCTTCATCGCCACCTTCGCCTTGGCGATGGTAATCATCTTCCTGGCCCTGGCAGCGTTGTTCGAAAGCTTCCGGGACCCACTGGTGATCATGGTGTCGATCCCGATGTCGATCGCGGGCGCCCTGGTGTTCATCAGCCTCGGCGTCGGCGGCGCCACGCTGAACATCTACACCGAGGTCGGCCTGGTCACGCTGATGGGCCTGATCAGCAAGCACGGCATCCTCATCGTCGAGGTCGCCAACGAAGCCCAGATCGAAGGCAAATCCAAGCTCGAAGCGGTGATCTACGCCGCCGGCGTGCGGTTGCGGCCAATCCTGATGACCACAGCCGCAATGGTCCTCGGCGTGGTGCCGCTGATCATGGCGGCCGGCGCCGGTGCGGCGTCCCGCTTCAGCATGGGCCTGGTGATCGCCAGCGGACTGTCGATCGGCACGCTGTTCACCCTGTTCGTGCTGCCCGCCGTCTACGTCGCCCTCGCCGCCCGTCACGTGGCGGAGGAACCGGTCGAGGAAGCCAGGCTGAGCGCGGTCGGGAGTGATTAAGGTTCAGGGCAGAAGAAACGTTCTTTCTGAAAAGAAAGAACCAAAGAATTTTTATTCTTGCTGCCGCCCTTTGCCGCAGACACGCTGTGCGGCAAGGGGCGGCAGCAAGAATAAAGTCTTTTTGCTTCTTTTTCTCCAGAAAAAGAAGATTCTTGCCGTTACGGCTTTAACCCGGGCTAGAGGCGAGAACCATCTCCTGGATCTGCCCAGGGTCGGACAACTCCATGACCTTGCGGGCAAACCGCACGCAATCGTCCATATTGGCCGAGCGCACCGCCTGTTTCACCCGCGGCACGGCGGCGGCGTTCATGCTGAAGCTGCGTACGCCCAGGCCGAGCAGCAGCGTGGTGAGCTTGGGGTTGGCCGCCATCTCGCCGCAGACCGAGACCGGCATGCGCATGCGCAAGGCGGCTTCGGTGGCAAACTGCACCAGCCGCAGCACGGCCGGGTGCAGAGGATCATAGAGGGCGGCGACATCGCTTTCGCCACGGTCGACGGCGAGGGTGTACATCGTCAGGTCGTTGGTGCCGATCGAGAAAAAATCGGCTTCCAGCGCCAGCGCGTCGGCCGACAGCGCCGCACCGGGGGTTTCGATCATGATGCCCAAGGGCGGCAGGCGCTCGGGCAACCGCTCGCCACGCCGGCGCAAACGGCGGGCGACCCGCTCGTAGATCTCGCGGGCCTGGCGCACTTCGCCGACGGTGGTGACCATCGGCAGCAGCACGCGCGTCGGCCCTGCCACCGCGGCGCGCAGAATCGCGGCGAGTTGCGTCTCAAACAATTCGGTCTCGCGCAGCAGCAGACGGATGCCGCGCAGGCCGAGCGCCGGATTGTCGTCGGTGACTTCCGGCACCACGCCTTCGCTTTGCAGCGCCTCGATATCCTTTTCGCCGCCCCAGTCGAGCACGCGGATCGTGACGGGATCGCCGCCCATGGCATCGATGACGGTGCGGTAGGTCTCGGTCTGTTCATCCTCGTTGGGCAGCGTTTCGCGGTTCATGAACAGGAACTCGCTGCGCAACAGCCCGATCCCGGCCGCCCCGCTTTGCGCGATCAGCGGCAGCTCGGCGGGAATTTCGAGGTTGGCCTGCAGTTCGATGGCCTCATGATCCACGGTGATCGCGGGCAGCCGGCGCAACAGCGCCAGCTTCTGCTGGGCGCGGGCGAACGCGGTCACCGCGCGCCGTGCCGCGGCCAGGGTTTCCTCGGTCGGATTGACCACGACGGTGCCGGCGGCACCATCGACCACCACGGTCTCGCCCTGGCGCGCCGCCTGGCCGAGGCCGGCGACGCCGAGCACGGCGGGCACGCCGAGGGCGCGCAGCATGATCGCGGTGTGACCGTCCGATCCACCTTCGTCGGTGGCAACACCGGCAAGCCGGGAGGGATCGAGCAGTGCCGCATCGGCCGGCCGCAGACTTTCGCATACCAGAACAGCCCCCGGCGGCAAACCGGCAAAGCTGCGAAACGGCGCGTTGGTGAGGTTGCGCACCAGGCGCCGGGCGACCTCGCGAACTTCCTCGGCTCGGCGCTTGAGACCGGCACTGTCATCATCGGCCGGCAATGCCAGGATGGCGGTGCAGATCGCATCCGTCTCGTCGGTCACCGAGGTTTCGGCGGACACCAGTGTCTCGCTGATCCGTCGCCGGGCCCCACGTACCAGCCGGGAGGGGCCGATCATCTGCAGATAGGCATCGATCAGCGGCGCGATTTCCGCCTGGCTGTCCTCCGGCAGGTTGCCAAGCCGGGCCCGCAGCTTCAGCAACTGCTTGCGCGACTGGGCGATGGCGGCATCAAGCCGAGCCGCTTCGGCCTGGGCGTCGGCGGCCTGGATCTTCTGCCGCACCACGGCGGCGGGCGCTTCGTGAGAGCCGAACACCGGGCCGATCGCGATGCCCGGTGACACTGGAATGCCCAACAGCCGGCGTTCCGGCCGCGGCGCGCGCGGGGCTCGCCTGGGTGACTTCGGTGTTTCAGTCGCGTTCATCGAAGCCTGCCTCGACGAGGGCGGCCAACGCATCCAGCGCTTCTTTGGCGTCCCACCCCTCGGCACGCAGTTCGACGGTGCTGCCGAGCCCGGCCCCCAGCATCATCAATCCCATGATCGAACGCGCCGAAACATCCTGGCCGTCCTTGATGACGTCCACCGACGCGCCGAAGCGCTCCGCCAGTGTGACGAACTTGGCGGCAGCGCGGGCGTGCAGCCCACGCCGGTTGCAGATCACAACCTTGCGCGACACCACCGTGGCGCCGCGGTCGGAGGCGGATGGTGGTTGTTCGGCGTCGCTGCCGCTCACCCACACGTCCCGTTGATCTTACAATGCGGCAGCACATGCGACGCGGCGGCGATGTATTTGCGGCCGGCGCTCTGTGCACAATCAACCACTTCGGCGAGCGGCTGGGCCGAACGCACCTTGGCGAGCTTGACGAGCATCGGCAGGTTGACACCGGCGATCACCTCGACACCGGCGCGGTCCATCTGGGAAATCGCGAGATTGCTGGGGGTGCCGCCGAACATATCGGTCAACAGCACCACGCCGTCGCCGGTGTCGACCTCGCCGATGCAGCGGCTGATTTCGGCGCGCCTGCCTTCGATATCGTCGTCAGGCCCGATGCACACCGTGCATACATGGCGTTGGACGCCGACCACATGCTCCATCGCGGAGCGGAGTTCCTCGGCCAGACGGCCGTGGGTGACGAGCACAAGCCCGATCATGACGTCGCTTTCGAAGCAAGGCCGGCGTCTGCGCCGCCTGGGGTGATAGTATCTGACGCACGCCGGCCGATAACGCCCTGACGGGCGAGTTCGCGATGGTTTGTTGTCACGCGCCAGCCTGTCTGGGTGAGGGTCGCAGCCAATTTTTCGACTATATGAACGGATCTGTGACGCCCGCCGGTGCATCCCACCGCGATCGTCGCATACTTCTTGCCCTCTTGCAGGAAGCGCGGCAAGAGCATGTCAATCAATCCCGACAGTCGGACGAAAAATTCCTGAAAATCCGGGTCGGCCTCGACATAGGCGCCAACCTCTGGATTGAGGCCGGTCAACGGCCGCAACACCGGATCATAGTGCGGATTGCGCAAGAATCTTGCGTCCATCACGACATCAGCCTCTCGCGGCAGGCCATTGGGAAAGCCGAAGGATACCAGCGTCACAGCCAAACCCTGCTGTGAGCCCTCGTCGCCGTCAACACAGCCATACCGGCGATCGATGATCTGGCGCAGTGCCGCGAGCGGCAATTCGGAGGTATCGATGACCAGATCGGCCGCTTCATGCAGCCGCGCCGTCAGCGCCTGCTCGGCGGCGATGCCCTCCACAACGCGTCCGGCCGGCGACAACGGGTGGCGCCTACGGGTTTCTGTGTAGCGACGGATCAGTACGTGCTCGTCCGCCACCGCGTAGAGCAGCTCGGTGCGAAGGTCCGGATTGTCACGCAGCCGCTGCACCGTGGCCAGCACCACCTCGGCATTGAAGCCGCGCGAACGGGCGTCCACACCGACCGCAATCTTCTTCAGCCCCACCGGCCCGGCGCCGGATTTCGGCTCGGCGCGGGCCACGAGCTCCTCGATGATATGCAAGGGCGGGTTGTCGATCGCCTCAAACCCGAGATCTTCCAGCGCGCGCAGAACCGAGGCCTTGCCGGCGCCGGACAACCCGGTCACCAGAACCACCGGCTGGCGCGCCACCATCAGCGCGCCGCTCCCGGTTTAAATGCACCGGCGTGCATGCGGGTCTGGCCGACCGCACACGACAATGCGTGCGACACGCGCGCGGTGGCTGAGGGCACCGCAGGGTCGATGAACACCAGCGGCAGCCCGGTTGCGGCATGTACCAAGGGTTCCGGCAGCCGATCCGGCATACCGGTCAATTCGACCGCAAGTGCCAGCGTCGCCGCATCGGCATGCGCCAGGTGCAGGATGCCGAGGCCACGCACTTCCAGCAGCCCGGCGAGTGCTGTGGGCGCCGACGCAATACCGTCAGTAATGTTCACTCTGTCATCCGCCACAAGCACGAAGCCGCACTCCAGGAGCCGCAGGACGAGATCAGATTTTCCGCAACCAGAAGGCCCCAGCAACAGCACGCCGGCGCCATCACGGGACACGCAGCTCGCATGTATCTGCATAGGCGGGGAACATGACGTTTTGTGAAGCAATAGGAAAGAGGCTTGTTGAGGCCTTTA
>Ga0302157_10008375_pt1 | contig 10184 bp, 5 predicted proteins | sample I_Bog_N3_3_FD_193502 | JGI IMG/M metagenome (GOLD analysis project Ga0302157, IMG submission 193502) | Peat permafrost microbial communities from Stordalen Mire near Abisko, Sweden - I_Bog_N3_3 | ecosystem: Environmental > Terrestrial > Soil > Wetlands > Peat | place: Sweden: Abisko, Stordalen...
CTTGCTGCAGAGCGCCGTGGCAGTGCTTGTACTTCTTGCCCGAGCCGCAGGGGCAAGGCGAATTGCGGGGCGTGCTGGTCCAGGTCGAGGCATCGCCCGGATCGACGGCCTGGGTCCGCACCGGCACCAGACCGGCGGCGACGGCGTCGGCGTCATGCTCGGCCTGAGCATTGGCGAAAGCCGGGTCTTCGCGGGTTTCAATGGTGCGGGTCGGGCGGCGCGGGGCCAGGGCTTCCTCGGGCGGAGCCTCGTCCACCCGCAGTTCGATATGCGACAGGATGCCGGTGATCTTTTCACGCAGCTGGGTCAGCATTTCCTCGAACAGATTAAAGGCTTCGCGCTTGTATTCGTTCAGCGGGTCCCGCTGGGCATAGGCCCGCAGGCCGATGCCCTGGCGCAGATGATCCAGGGTCAGCAGGTGATCCTTCCAGGCCTGGTCGAGAATCTGCAGCAACAGGCTTTTCTCGACCATGCGCATCACTTCGGGGCCGTAATTGGCGGCCTTTTCGGCGGCGCGGCGGTCGGTGACATCCAGGATGCGGTGATGGATTTCCGGCCCGGCGATGCCTTCTTCCTTGGCCCAGTCGGCGATCGGCAAGTCCAGATTGAAGACGCGCAGCATTTCTTCGTGCAGACCGGCGGTGTCCCACTGCTCGGGGTAGGCTTTCTCGGGGATGCAGCGGGTGACCAGATCTTCGGCCACCTCGTGGCGCATCTCGACGATTTCCTCGGCCACTTCCGTGGCGGCCATGAGTTCCTTGCGCTGCTCGTAGATGACCTTGCGCTGGTCGTTCATGACGTCGTCGAACTTCAGCAGGTTCTTACGAATGTCGAAGTTACGGCCTTCGACCTTCTGCTGGGCCTTTTCCAAGGCCTTGTTGATCCAGGGATGGATGATGGCCTCGCCGTCCTTCAGCCCCAGCTTCTGCAGCATGCCGTCCATGCGCTGGCTGCCGAAGATGCGCATCAGGTCGTCTTCCAGCGACAGGAAGAACTTCGAGCCGCCCGGATCGCCCTGACGGCCGGTACGGCCGCGCAGCTGGTTGTCGATACGCCGGCTTTCGTGGCGTTCGGTGCCGATCACATAAAGACCGCCGGCGGCCAGGGCCACCTTCTTGCGCTCGGCGACTTCGGCCTTGATCTCTTCGGCGCGCTTGGCAGCGGCGGCTTCGTCCAAACCCTCCAGCTCGGCCTTCAGGCGCATGTCCAGATTGCCGCCCAGCTGAATGTCGGTACCGCGACCGGCCATGTTGGTGGCGATGGTCACCGCGCCCGGACGCCCGGCCTGGGACACGATGAAGGCTTCACGCTCGTGATGACGGGCGTTCAGAACCTCATGGGGGATCTTTTTCCTCTTCAGAAGCTCCGAGATCATCTCGGATTTCTCGATGGAGACGGTGCCCACCAGAACCGGCTGGTTGCGCTGCTGGCATTCACCGATCAGCTCGACGATGGACACATACTTCTCGGCGGCGGTGCGATAGACCTCGTCGTCGGCGTCCTTGCGCTGAACCGGCAGGTTGGTGGGGATATCCACCACTTCCAGATTATAGATCTCGCCGAATTCGGCGGCTTCGGTCATGGCCGTGCCGGTCATGCCGGCCAGCTTCGGATAGAGACGGAAATAATTCTGGAAGGTGATCGAGGCCAGGGTCTGGTTCTCGTTCTGAATGGTCACCCGCTCCTTGGCTTCCAGGGCCTGATGCAGGCCTTCGGAATAGCGGCGGCCATCCATCATGCGGCCGGTGAATTCGTCGATGATGATGACCTTGTCGTCCTTGACGATATAGTCGATATCACGGGAAAACAGCTTATGGGCGCGCAGGGCCTGGTTCACATGATGGACCAGGCTGATGTTCTGGATGTCGTACATGGAGCCGCTACGCAGCAGACCGGCCTCGGTCAGCATGGCTTCCACATGCTCGACGCCCTGCTCGGTCATCGTGACGGCGCGGGATTTCTCGTCTTTCTCATAGTCGGCCTCGGTCATGCTGGGGATCAGCAGATCGACCTGACGATAAAGCTCCGAGTTATCCTCGGTGGGGCCCGAGATGATCAGCGGCGTACGAGCCTCGTCGATGAGGATCGAGTCCACTTCGTCGACGATGGCGTAATTGAAGGTACGCTGGACCATTTCTTCCAGGCGGAACTTCATATTGTCGCGCAGATAATCGAAACCGAATTCGTTGTTGGTGCCATAGGTGATGTCGGAGCGATAAGCGGCCTGACGCTCGGAATCCCCCAGCTCGTGGGTGATGACGCCGACGCTAAGGCCGAGGAAGCGATAGACCTGCCCCATCCATTCGGAGTCGCGTCTGGCCAGATAGTCGTTGACCGTGACCACGTGCACGCCCTTGCCGGAAATGGCATTGAGGTACACCGCCAGGGTGCCCACCAGGGTCTTGCCTTCACCGGTCCGCATCTCGGCGATCATGCCCTTATGCAGGACGATACCGCCCAGAAGCTGCACGTCGAAGGGCCGCTGGCCCAAGGTGCGCTTGGCACTTTCACGGACGGTGGCGAAGGCGTCCACCAGGATGTCGTCCTCGGTCTCGCCTTTGTCCAGACGGTCGCGCAGCCACTGGGTGCGGGCGCGCAACTGCTCGTCGGTCAGAGCCACCAAAGAGGGCTCGAGGGCATTGATGGCATCGACCTGCTTGGCGAAGGTCTTGAGGAGACGGTCGTTGGCAGTGCCGAACAAGCGTCGGGCGATGGCGCCGAACATAGGGGTAACCTCAGCTGAGTGGAGGGCTGGTGACAGCCTTTTCCGGGACGGTGACAGACATAGAGCTAGGGCACACGTCTGTCAACGCTAGTGGCGGGGGTGGGCTTTCAACAATTGACCAAACTCAATTGTCTAAAAAGCTTTCCAGCGGCAAAGGATGGGCTAGGCCGGGGGCGTTGCCTTCTTCGGGAATGGTCAGGGACAGATGCAATCCCTGGCCCTGGTCCGAGCGGACCTGGAAGCTTTGGGCATTGGGAATGATGAAGGTCTGCATATTGTCCAGATAGATGCCGCAGGCCCGGCTGTAGTTGTCTCCATTGGCGAAGACGACGCGGAAAGTACCGTCGGGGATGCCGTCGATGGTGGTCGTGGAATCGGCGCCGACAAAGAAAGACACCACAGTGCGGCCGTTGGGGGTCTTCAGGCGCACCACCACATCGTCGCTGCTGTCGTTGGTGACATCCAGCCGATGCTCGCCGCCGGAGCGGCGCATCAGGACGTCGCCGTTCTCGGGCGGTTCGCCGCGCTGTTCCGAGCACCAGCGGTCCTTCTGAACGCTGCCGGGGCCGCCAAACAAAAAACGCGAGGGCACATAGCCGGTCATGCCGTTGGGGGTCAGAATGCGGGCCCATTCGCCGGCTCCCACCGAATCCACCACCTGCACGGTGGCGAAGCGGTCCAGCAGAGCCACCACCGGCTGATTCGCCGCAGGGCCTTGGCGGACTTTCAACATTTCCACCGCCACATGGCGGGTCTCGCCGGCCTGGGCCGGATGGACGAAGATGTCGGCGCCGACCTGATCCGTATAGGGATGCATCACCACCACCGAAGCCGCCACCCCCAGCGCCGCGATGACGGCGAACATGGGCAGAGCCTGGGCCATGGCGGCATAGCCGCCTTTATCCCAGCGGCTTTTCAGCTTGCGATTCGCCGTCCCGGCCTGACGCTCGATCTCCTTGATGCGGGCGCGGTCCTGGTCGGTGCGGGCGAAAGCCGCCGCCTGCTGGGCCAGAGCGCGGGCGATCTCCATCTCGTCGCGGGCCAGGAAGGCTCGGGCCTGATGCAGCAGAACCCGCAGATTATCTTCCCGCGGGCGGTCGCCGCCGCGCAGGTTGGTCAGCAGCGCCTGCAGGCTGGCCAACGGCCCCTTGAAGCCCCACCAACCCAGCAGCCAGGTCATGGTGCTGGCGCGAATTGCCGTGCGATCGGCGCAGTCCCGGCAAAAAATGCCGTGCACAATCGACCGCTTCGTCGTCATCAGGAAGGATTTGACCCGATGAAAAACAATATAGCGGGGCTGGGCCGTGACCTTGCCGCAGCGCGAGCAACTGAGGGCATTGGGATCGGGATCATTCAGGTCGATGACCTTGACCGGCACCGGCAGGCGGGCCTGGGAATCATAGGCGGCGCGCTTTTTAGGATCGCGCAGGACGAACCAAGCCTCTGAAAGCCTTAGGAAATCATCCGCAGCATCTTCGGACGGATTGTAATCAGGATGGAGCAGCTTGACCCGATAGCGATAGGCCGCCTTGATCTCGGCGGCATCGGCCAAAGGTCCAACACCCAGCGCGGCATAATGGCCCTGGGGGTCGGATATGGAATAGGGCGGCTTCGCTGTCATGGTTTCGACAAGCTAAAAAAACTCCAGACGTTCCCTGCTTTAAAGCAAATCTTATGCCGGAGGCAAGATTTGCGAGGCCTGGACCGGCTGCGGCACGATAAAAGCCGGCACCGCCTGGAAACTGGTCCGCCCGGTCATGCCGAAGCCGTCCAGGGTATTGATGAAAACCTCGGCGATGCCCAGACGCAGCGTCTCGGGCATAGGCTGGTGGGTGCGGATGATCAAATCAAAGCGTTTGGCCCGACCCTTGACCAGCCCGTCCAACTGCACCGGCCCCAGGGCCTTCATATCCAGATCGATGACGAAGCGGGTGCCTTCCTCCTCGCGGCGTTCGGCCTCGGGCCCGCCTTCGGGCTTGTCGCGCACCACCAGACGCAGGCGTTGTTCGCGGCCCTCGACCATGAAGGGCAGGACATAGGCCTGCCATTGATCGACGCCCGAGCCCGGCAGGGTCACCGTTTGGCGCAGGGACGACAACCCCTCCTCCAGACCATGCAGCAGCTCCGGCTTGCTGGCCAACAGGGCGAGCGCCGCCGGTTCATTCTCCAGCATTCCCGCCGCATTGCCCTGGCGCGCCGCCGTAGTCACGGCCTGCAGCTGAAAGGCCAGCCGGGGATGGCCCAAGCTTGGCAACTGCTGTTCCACCTGCTCGGCCAGTTGCGGCAAGACGGTACGAAGGGTCTCGATGCCTTTGCGCAAGGGCGGCGGCGGCACTTCCGTGCGGGGGGCTGCCTCGGGCGGCTTGGGATCGCTGACGACCTGCAGGGTCACCTTGGTCCCCGGCGACAAATCCAGATTGGCCTGAAGCGACAACAGCCCAGCGGGGGTCTGTACCATGGGACTGCCTGGGCGGCTGAGGTCGGGGACCGTGCCCTCCAATATCTGCCCGGCGATGGGTGTTGTCGGCTGGGCTTGGGGTTGAGCCACAGGGGCTTGGGGGGCGGTTTGCAGAACGACGGCAACCGGCGCAGCGGGGGCTTGTGGGACAGCGGCTTGCGGTGGCGGCGCCGTCACCTCTGATTGCGGCTGGGCCTGCGCGGCGGGCTGTGGCAAGGCTTGCGGAGCAGGAACCGGCTGCTCGGGCGGGCTTTGCTGAAGAACCGGCTGCGGAGCGGGGCCTTGTGAGTTTGCTTGAGGCAATGGCTCAGGCGTCTGCGGCAAAGCCGAGGGCGTCTGCGGCAAAGCCGGGGGCGTCTGCGTCTGAGCTGACGGAGCCTCCTGCGGCTCGGGCTCCGCCGCCTGCATGGCCCCATAGGCCTGGGTAACCTGTTGCGGCGGCGTCTGCGTCGGGGCGGACGGCATGGGCTGAGGCGGCGTCTCCACCGACAGCAGACGCACGGTAACGCTGCTGCCCGGCGGCAGGGCGGGCGTATTTCCAGACGGCGGCGATGGCGACGGCAACACCAGCGCCGTGATCCCCGCCTGGGCAGGCGGTTGAGCCGCTAAGACCGGCATCGGGACTGCGACGGACGGGGTTGCTGCCTGCGGCATGATTTGCCCGAAGGCCGTCAGCGGTTGGCCATTGACGGTGGCGACGCGAAATTGCGGCTGCGCCCCTTGGGCCGTCATCAGCAGGGTCAGGCTGGCCCCTGGGGGCAGCGGCAATGGCTGAGGCGTTTGCAGGGTCAGCGCCCCTTGGGGCGTCTGTAATTGGATGGTCTGACCGATGACGGCCAGCACCTGGGCCTCGACCTTGGCCCCCACGGCCAGTTGGGCCAGTGCCGGAGACAGAGCGGCGGGATCAGGGACCACGGCCTGATTAGCCGCCAGATTGGCCTGGGGAACCGCCGCCACAGGCGCGGCAGCGATTGGAACATTGGGAAGAAGCGGCGGCGCGGAGGTCATCGACTCCGGAGCAGGCGCTCCACCAGGGCTTCGACGTCGGTGGCGGCCTCGGAGTTGGGCGAGCGGGTCAGCAGCGGCGTCTGGTTGCGGATGGACTCGCGGACCTTCAGATCGCGGCGGATGACGCCAGCCAGCGGCGGCGACATCTTCAGGAAGCCTTCGCAGGCCTTCAGCAGGGTATTATAGATACGCTCACCCTCGCGGGTCGAATTGGCCATATTGACCACCACCCGCATGTCGGTGCCGGGGCGCTCCATATGGGTGACCTTGATGAAGGCATAGGCGTCGGTCAGGGACGTCGGCTCGTCGGTGGTGACCACCAGCACGGTGCCGGCATTGGCCGCCAGAGCCCGCACGGTGCGTTCCACACCGGCACCCAAATCCAGCACCACCCGGTCATAGGCACCGGCCAGCAAGTTCAGGTCGTCGGCCAGCAATTGCAGACGCGACAACGGAATATTAGCCAAAGAGCCGGAGCCGGAGCGGCCGGCAATGATGTCGAACCCGCCTTCGGGATAATTCACCATGGCCTGATTAAGGGTCAGACGACCGGCAACGACGCTGCCAAGGTCGGTCTTGGGCATCAGGCCCAGTTGAATGTCGACGTTGGCCAAGCCGAGATCGCCGTCAAACAACAGAACACGCTGGCTGGCGCGGGCCAGGGCGTGGGCCAGGGTGATGGAAAACCATGTTTTGCCGACGCCGCCCTTTCCAGACGCCACGGCGATCACGTTGCGGCCCTTTGCCCTTTGGGCGGGTCGGGCGGCAAGGGTGGGTGCGGGCGATCCGGTCATTGGCTGGCCTCTGTCCAGGGATTAAATTCAGAAGGGTCTTCGAAGGGCTGCGACTGGGGCGGCTGCGGCTGGGCGTCCGTGCCCTGCTGTGCTTCCTCGACGTCGTCGGGAATAATCATGCGGGCCATGGCGATGGCCGAAATGGAGGCGACGCCATTAACCACATGGGGGGTGGCGGAGATATCGCAGAACATCATGGGGCCAGCGTCGGCTGCGGCAATGATGCCCCCCAGACGACGGGTGGTGTCAAGGCGCGTCGCCAGCAGACGGGTGGCTCCAGCCTGGGCGAAGCTCTCGGAAACCTCGCCGGCCTCGTTGGCATCACCGCCGGCGGCCATCACCAGGATGGGCTCGCAGTTGCCGGCTTCGGTCAGGGCGGCCAGATATTCCATGTCGGTCAGCTTGAAGGGATTGAGTCCCGGGCTGTCGATGAAGACGATGTCGAAATGGCCATAGGTCTGCTCGACGGCGCGGCGCAAGGTCTCGGGCCCACGGGCCGGGATCAGATCGATTTCCAGAATGCGGGTAAAAGCGGCCAGCTGCTCGGTCGCGCCGGCGCGGATATTGTCGGTGGTAATGACGCCGACCCGACGATTGCGCAGGGCCGAACGGGCGGCCAGTTTGGCCACCACCATGGATTTTCCGGTGCCGGGCGGTCCCACCAGCATGAAGGGACGCGGTGCTCCATGATCCGGCAGAGGCGCGAAGGCGAAGCCGGATTCCAGGGCATGGGCGCAGGCCTGCTGGGGGTCGGCGATACCGCTGGTCTGCACGGCATTGACCAGACGGTCCACCAGCTTTGACGGCACCCCATGTTCGTTCAGATGATCGCGGACCACCTCGGCGGCGGGAGTGCGCAAGGCCTCGGCCAACATCTCGCCCAGGGCTTCTTCAACGTCGGTGGGCTCCAGGGCGGCGGTGATGCGCACGCCCTTGCCGCCGGCAGCCCGTTGGGTCGAGACGATGATGGCGTCATCGCCCAGCTCCTCTCGGACCATGTGCATGGCCTCGGCCATACTGGGAGCGATGTAGGATTTGAGCCGCATGACTTACAGCTGCCCCACGGTCTTGATCTTGGCCTTCGGATGAACCTCCGACTGGGCCATGACCACGGTTGAGGGGCGGAACCGTTCGATGATCGAGCGCACATAGGGGCGGATGGCCGGGCTGCAGAGCAGGACCGGCGATTCGCCTTGCATGGCGAAACGCTCGAAGGTCTGGCGGGTCTTGTTGATGAACTCCTGCAGCTTGGACGGGGCCATGACCAATTGGCGTTCCTCGCCCTGGCCTTGCAGGGAATCGATAAAGGCCTGTTCCCATTCCGGGGCCAGAGTGACCAGCGGGATATAGCCCTGGAAGCCGGTATTGGCGTCGGATATCTGACGGGCAAGGCGGGTGCGCACATGCTCGGTGATGATCATGACGTTGCGGGTATGGCTGCAAGCCTCGGAAATGCCTTCGAGGATGGAGTTGAGGTCGCGGATACAGACGCGCTCCTGCAACAGATTCTGCAGCACCCGCTGCACGCCGCCCAGCGAGATCGAGCTGGGGATCAGATCGCCGATCAGCTTCTGGCTCGGCTTGTCCATCTCGTCCAGCAGTTTCTGGGTTTCCGAGTAGGTGAGCAGCTCGGACATATGATCCTTGATCACCTCGGTCAGATGGGTGGTGATGATGGTCGCCGGGTCCACCACGGTATAGCCGCGGAACAGGGCTTCCTCGCGGTTGGTGGCTTCGATCCAGACCGCCGGCAGGCCGAAGGTCGGCTCCTTGGTCTTTTCGCCGGGCAGGGTGATGTCCTCGCCGCGCGGGTCCATCACCAGCAGCATGTTGGGCCGCAGATCGCCGCGCCCGGCTTCCACTTCCTTGATGAACACCACATAAGTATTGGCGGGAAGCTGCATATTGTCCTGAATGCGCACCGAGGGCATGACGAAGCCCATCTCGGCGGCCAGGGCCCGGCGCAGGGCCTTGATCTGATCGGTCAGACGCTGGCCGCGCGGGCTGTTGATCATGGACAGCAGGCCGTAGCCCAGCTCCAGGCGGACATTGTCGATCTTGAGAGCGGTGGAAATCGGCTCCTCGACCGGCGGCACATCGGGCATGGCGGCGGCGGCGGCAGTGGCGGCATCGGCGATGCGGACCCGCTCGTTCTTGGACAGGAAATAGGCCATGGAGCCGGTGATCATAGCCAGGATCAGGAACGGCGCCATGGGCATGTCGGGCAGCAGCGACAGAGCGATCAACAGGCCCGAGGTCAGGCCCAAGGCCTTAGGATAGCTGGTCAGCTGGCCGAACAGGGCCTTGTCCGTGGCTTGCTGCAGACCGGCCTTGGTCACCAGCATACCGGCGGCGGTCGAGACGATCAGGGCCGGAATCTGGGTCACCAGACCGTCGCCCACCGTCAGCTTGGTATAAAAATCGGCGGCCTGGGTAAAGGTCAGGCCATTCTGGGCCATGCCGATGATCATGCCGCCGATCATGTTGATAAAGGTGATCATGATGCCGGCGACGGCATCGCCACGCACGAACTTCGAGGCACCGTCCATGGCGCCGAAGAAGGAGCTTTCGCCCTCAAGTTCTTTACGCCGGGCCCGGGCCGTCGGCTCGTCGATCAGGCCAGAGGACAGATCGGCGTCGATGGCCATCTGCTTGCCGGGCATGGCGTCCAGGGTGAAGCGGGCGGCCACTTCGGCGATACGGGTCGAACCCTTGGTGATCACCACGAAGTTGACGATGATCAGAATGGCGAAGACGATCATGCCGATAACGAAATTGCCGCTCATCACAAAGCCGGCAAAGGCCTGGATGACGTGGCCCGCACCCTGGGTGCCCTCGTGTCCATGGGCCAGGATCAGGCGGGTCGAGGCCATGTTCAAGGCCAGACGGATCAGGGTGGCGATCAGCAAAACCGTGGGGAACGAGCTGAATTCCGTCGGCTTCTCGATGAAGATGGCCGTCATCAGGATCATCACGGCGAAGGTCAGCGAGAAAGCCAGCGAGACGTCGAGCAGCCAGGTCGGCATCGGCAAAATGAGAACGACCAACAGCATCACCACGCCCAGAGCCAGGGCTAGATCGCCCCGCCTCATGGCCTGGATCAGGCGGTTGAGCATGGCTGCGAACGGATCGCCACCCTCACCTGCCGTCGCTGTGACGTCCACGTTCTCGGACACGGTTTACTGACCTTTATGCAATG
>Ga0302157_10008376_pt1 | contig 10184 bp, 8 predicted proteins | sample I_Bog_N3_3_FD_193502 | JGI IMG/M metagenome (GOLD analysis project Ga0302157, IMG submission 193502) | Peat permafrost microbial communities from Stordalen Mire near Abisko, Sweden - I_Bog_N3_3 | ecosystem: Environmental > Terrestrial > Soil > Wetlands > Peat | place: Sweden: Abisko, Stordalen...
AAGCCCTTGGTGACCGCCACCACGGTCACCGAAGCGGGATCGGGAGACCAACGGTCGATCACCTGGCGGAGGGCAGCCACCCGCTCGGCGACCACCAGCGGATCCACGGACGCTGGGTCAGACATCGACTGACCAGACCACCAGCGCTTGGCGACCAATGTCGCCCCGGGCCCGGTGGGAAAAGTGACGGCCTGAGCATGAAGTGCAGGCATCGTCCCCTTCGACCGGTCGGACGCCGGCCCGATCGAAGACCTCTCCCACCGCCGCCGGTAGATCCAGGGCCGGTCGTCCTTCGGAGGTGCGACCCCGGACCCGGTCACCAAGTCGACCGGCCACGGAGTCGAGATCGGCCGCCGCGAACTCGTAACACTCCGGATGGATGACGGGGCCGACGGCACCGTGCACCTGCGTGGCCCCCTGTGACCGCATGGCGTCGGCGGCCGCCTCCACCACCCCGGCCACCAGGCCGCGCCACCCGGCATGAACGGCGGCGTAGACGCCCTCGGGGCTGCCCAGGGCGATTGAAGCGCAGTCGGCGGTGAAGATGACCAGCCGATCGTCCGGTCCCACGGCCACCAGCCCGTCGCCTTCCGGTGGTGGCTGGCCGACAACGCGGTCGGCCTCCACCACCGTGGCACCGTGGACCTGGCGGAGCCACCGCAGATACAGGGGGTCAACCGGGTGGCCGGTCACCCCGGCCACGAAGTCGGTGAGCGGTCGGTCGCCATCCGGACGCGGTCGGAGATCGCCGTGGCGGCGGTCCGACCACGCCGCCCTGACACTGCCCACCACCACGGCGGTGGTTGGCGTGGTCGATCCGGTCAGCGAAGGAAAGAGGGGACGTCGAAGTCGTCGTCACCAAGGTCGAGATCGTCGTCCCCCGGGGTGGCGAAGATGTCCTCGTGCGCAGTCTCGAGGCCGAGCACCTTGGAGCGGCCCTCCTCCCGGCCGGCAGTGGCCGGAGCCTTGTCGGTGCCGGATCGGCCCTGGCTCTCCCACCGTTCGAAGCCGGCGGCGATGACCGTGACCCGGACCTCGTCGCCCATCTCCTCGTCGATGACGCTGCCGAAGATGATGTTGGCGTCAGGGTGGGCCACCCCGTGGATGATCTCCGCCGCCTCGTTGACCTCGAACAGTCCGAGGTCGGGCCCGCCGGCGATGTTCAGCAGTATGCCCCGGGCTCCCTCGATGGAAGCCTCCAGCAGCGGGCTGGTGATGGCGGCCCGGGCGGCGTTGACCGAGCGACCCTCGCCGGTCGACGAACCGATCCCCATGATGGCGGTACCGGCGTTGCTCATGATCATCTTGACGTCGGCGAAGTCGGTGTTGATGAGACCCGGCACCGTGATCAGGCTGGTGATCCCCTGGACACCTTGCATCAGGACCTCGTCGGCCATCTTGAAGGCATTGACCATCGAGGTCTTCTCACTGGAGACGGTCAGCAGCCGATCGTTGGGGATGATGATGAGGGTGTCGACCTTCTCCTTCAGGTTCTGGATGCCCTGCTCGGCCTGGACCGACCGGCGGCGTCCCTCGAACGTGAACGGGCGGGTGACCACACCTATGGTGAGCGCCCCCAAGCTCTTGGCGATCTCCGCCACCACCGGAGCGGCACCGGTGCCAGTACCGCCACCCTTGCCGGCGGTGATGAACACCATGTCGGCGCCCTTCAGCGCCTCCTCGATCTCAGAACGGTGCTCCTCGGCGGCCAGTCGGCCGACCTCGGGGTCGCTGCCGGCACCGAGGCCCCGGGTCAGCTGCCGCCCGATGTCGAGCTTGAGATCGGCGTCACTCATCAGCAACGCCTGGGCATCGGTGTTGGTGGCAATGAACTCGACGCCCCGGAGGCCCGCCTCGATCATCCGGTTGACGGCGTTCACGCCGCCACCGCCCACACCGACCACCTTGATCACGGCGAAGTAGTTGTTCTGAGCTGGAACGGTCATAAATTCCCTTACCCTCGACCACAGGTTGAAACCGTTCCAACCAGCGAGTTAACCAACGATACGGTCAGCGGGGTACACGGTCAAGGATCCTCGGACCTCCCCGACCCCGTCGACGGTGAACCTGAGTTCCCCCCACTGTCCCGAACCGCCGACGTTAGCCGACGGCCGGTGCGTCAGGAACGGTGACATCGATGACCTTCTTCCCGCGCAAGGAGGCGTGGGCGATGATGGCGGCGACGTCCTCGTACTTGGCCGCCAGGTCGGTGGCGGTGCCCAGTTCGACGGTGAGACCCGAGTTGAGGGCCAGGTCGACGGTGGCGTCGGGCGCCACCGTCACGGTGGTCACCTGGTCGGCGAAAGCCGCCGGCAGCGAGGCGGCCACCGTCAGCCCGGGGTCGGCCGACGGCGGCAGCGTCCGGCCCACCGGTGGTGGAACCAGCGGTCCGGTGGCGGTGTCGACCACCAGCTGCACCGTCGCCGGCGGGCGGGTCGGCTGGGCGGCCAGCGTCCGGCCGGTCTCGTCCACCAACGACCACGCCGTAGCCGGGCCGGACATGGTTGCCACCACCGTCCGCTCCGTCACCGCGATGGACACTCCGTCGGGCCAGTGGCGTGACACCTGGGCGGTGGCGATGTACGGCAGCGTCTCCACCGACTGTCCGGCGGCACCAGTGTTGAGGTCGATGAGGGGCACTGGCCTGACCAGTCCGGCGGCCGCCACGATGGCGGCGGTGGCGGTGTGCGGATGGGGGCCGGTGACCACTACCACCTTGGAGCGGAAGATCGACGTGTGCAGGAGGGCCACGCCGCCGATCACCAGGGCGATGACGGTCACCGCTACCAGCAGCCAGCGCAGTCGGCGGCGTCCCGCCCCCCGGCGAACCGCCACCCGCCGTTGGCGGATCCGGGGGTCGATGGGTGGGTTCACCTCGACCCCTCGGACGGATCGTCGAAGCCGATCATCCGGACTTCGGTACGTAGCTCCACCCCGGTGGCGGCCAGGACGGCGGTTCGCACGTGGTCGATGACCGCCAGTACGTCATCGGCTGAGCCGCCCTCATCGGCCTGGATGAAGTTGGCGTGCTTGGGCGATACCTCGGCGGTCCCGATCCGGAAGCCCTTGAGCCCGGCGGCGTCGATCAGCCGCCCGGCCGAATCGCCTTCCGGGTTGGTGAACACCGAACCGGCGTTGGACCCGCCGGGCTGGTTCCGTCGCCGCCAGCCGACTATGTCGGCGATGGTCCGAGCCCCGGATTCGGGGTCACCGGCCTCCAACCGGTGGGTGGCGGACACCACCACGTCGGTGGCTTGCACCGAAGTGGTGCGGTAGCCGGCCGCCAAGTCCACGGCCGGGTGATCGATGACGGTGGCCGACAGGAGATCGACCACCCGAAAGGACTCCAGGGTGGCCGCGGTGTCGGAGCCGTGACCACCGGCATTCATCCGTACCGCCCCGCCGACCGAACCGGGCACCCCCACGGCCCACTCGAGACCAGCCAGCCCGGCCGAGGCGGATCGGCGGGCCAGGACCGGCAGGCTGACCGCCGCCCCGGCCGTCACCGACTGACCATCGAAGGCCAAGGCATCGAACCCCCCGTCCATCACCACCACCAGACCGTCGAACCCCCGGTCGGCCACCAGCAGGTTGGAACCCCGTCCCAGCACCAGGGTGGGGACCGGTCGTCCTCCGATGGCTCGGGCCACCGCCAGCAGGTCGTCCTGGTCGGCGGCGGCCACCAGCAGGGCTGCAGGACCGCCGACCCGATAGGTCGTGCGGGAACCGAGCGGCTGGTCCCAGCGGGCCCGTTCTCCCAGCGCCTCGCCCACCGACCGCACGAGGTCCGGGGTAGCGGTCACCTCCCGCCTACCATCCCGGATCGGCCAACAGCTCGTCGGGGAGGGAGGTCAGGTCACCGGCCCCCAGCGTGCAGCAGAGATCGCCGGGGCGGAGCAGCGAGGCGACCACCCCTCGGAGTTCGGGCCGGCCGGGCACATAGTGCACCGGTCGGTCGGGCGCCGCCTGACGGATGGCCTCGGCCACCTTCCGTCCCGACACCCCGGGGACCGGGGCCTCCCCGGCCCCGTAGACGTCGGTCACCACCACCACGTCGGCATCGGCGAACGCCCCACCGAACTCCTCCCACAGGGCCGCCGTCCGGCTGTAGCGGTGGGGCTGGAAGACGGCCACCACCCGGTCCCACCCGCCATCCTTGGCGGCAGCCAGGGCGGCCGCCACCTCGGTAGGGAGGTGGGCGTAGTCGTCCACGAAGGTGACGCCGGCGGCCGACCCACGGAACTCGAAGCGTCGGGCCACCCCGGCAAACCGGGCCAGCGCCCGGGCAGCCGCTTCGAAGGGCACCCCGGCGGCCATGCCGGCCACCGCCGCCACCGCCGCATTGCGGGCGTTGTGCAGCCCGGGTACCGGAACCGCCAGGTGACCGAGACGGGCTCCGGTGTCGTCCAGAAGGTCGAAGGCAACGGCGCTCCGGGCCGGCTCGATGGCCACCATCCGACGAGTGCAGGAGGCACCGGTCCCCACCGTGTCGGCCCCGGTCCGCCGGCCGATGGCGGCCGATTCGGGGTCGTCTCCTCCCATCACCCGGTGCAGGGTGGCCCCAGAGACGAACGATTCGAACGCCGCCCGCACCGCCTCGAACGAGCCGTAGTGGTCGAGGTGATCGGCCTCCACGTTGGTGACCACGGCGATTTCGGGGGCCAACCACAGAAAGCTGCCGTCGCTCTCATCGGCCTCCACCACCAGCCACTCACCGTCGTCCCAGACGGCGTTGGTCCCGATCTCGTTGACATCGCCTCCGATGATGAACGACGGGCGCAGCCCGGCCTCCACCAGCAACAGGGCCAACATGGAGGCGGTCGTGGTCTTGCCGTGAGTGCCGGCCACCGCCACGCACCGCCGGAGGGCGGCAATGGCGGCCAGCGTCTCTGCCCGCGCCAGCACCGGAATCCCGCGCCGACGGGCCTCCACCACCTCGGGGTTGGTGTCGTCCACCGCGCTGGAGACGGTGACGACGTCGGGGTCGCCGAGGTTGGCCGGTCGGTGGCCGACGAAGACGGCGAGTCCGGAATCCCGCAGGCGATCCAGTACCGGTGAGTCCTTCAGGTCACTGCCGGTCACCGCATGCCCCATGGCCGACAGCACGGTGGCGATGGCACTCATCCCGGCGCCGCCGATGCCGACCACATGGACCGACACCGGTGACCGGAGGTCGAGCAGGGGTCGGGTGCCGGAGGCCGTCATGACACCACCCGGGCCTTCGGCCGGTGGGCAGTGGCTTCCACCACCCGGGCAATGGCCTCGGCGGCATCCGGGTGGCCGACCGCCCGATTCGCCCGACCCAGCGCCTCGAGGGACGCCGGGTCAGCCAACAAGGCGTCGAGGAGATCGCCGAGGTGGTCACTGTCGCAGGCCGAGTCGACCAGCAGCACGCCGCCGCCGGCCCGCTCCAGCACCCGAGCATTGGCCGTCTGATGGTCACCGGGAGCTCCGGGCAGCGGCACCAGCACGGCCGGCACCCCGGCCACGGACAGCTCGGCCACCGTCATGGCGCCGGCCCGGCACACCACCAGGTCGGCGGCGGTGTAGACGGTGTCCATACGGTCTTCGAAGGGGACCCGCACCACGCCATGGTGGGTGGCATCACGGTCGGCGCCTCCCCCGTTCGCTTCCCAGTCGCGACGTCCGACGATGTGGTAGATCGAGCGGTCATCCCGGCCGTTCCACCGCTCGACCAGGCCGTCGACGGCGGTATTGATCCGCCGGGCGCCCAGCGACCCTCCGAACACCACCACGGTGGGCCGGTCAGCGGGCAGGCCCAGTTCCCGACGGGCAGCCTGGCGGGCGCCCTGGTCACGCTGGACGGCGGCAATGGCGGGACGGACCGGCGTGCCGGTCACCACCGCGCGAGGCAACGGAGTGTCGTCCCACCCCGCCGCGCAAGCTCGGGCAAAGCGGCCCAGCAGCCGGTTGGCGGCCCCGGGGACGGCATCCACGTTGACCAGCACCAGCGGCACCCCGAGGAGGACGGCAGCCGAGGAGGCGGCCAGACTGGCGTAGCCCCCCACCGACACCACCACCTGGGGCCGCCGGCGCCACACCAGGCCGACCGCCAGCACGGCGGCGGCGGCCAGCCCGGCCACCGCTCCCAGGTTCTGGAGCAGCACCGCCGGGCGGAGTGAGCGGGTGATGCCACGCCCCGGCAGCAACGTGACCGGGAATCCCCGTCCTTCCAGGGCCACGGCGTCTTGACCGCGACGGGAGCCGACGAACTCGATGGCGCCGCGCGGGTGGCCCCGGTCCACCAGCGCTTCGGCGACGGCGATGGCCGGCTGAAGATGTCCGGCGGTGCCACCCCCGGCCAACAGCGCGTATCGGCGCTCCGTCACGCCGGCGGTTTCCGGGGCGGGCGTCGACCTGGGACGCGCTCGTGCCCGGCGATGTTCAACAGAATGCCCATGGCGGCCATGGAGATGAGGAGGGACGACCCCCCGTAGGAGACGAACGGCAGGGGGATGCCGGTGACCGGCAGCACGCCGATCACCGCCCCCACGTTGATGACCGCCTGGCTGATGATCCAGATGGTGATTCCCACCGCCATCAGGCTTCCGAACCGGTCGGGAGCCCGGGTGGCCGCTCGGAGCCCGTACCAGGCCAGTAGGAAGAACAGCCCCAGTAGCAACACGGCACCGATCAGCCCGAGTTCCTCCCCCACCACCGAGAAGATGAAGTCAGTGTGGGCATTGGGCAGGCCGCCCCACTTCTGTCGGCCACCGCCCAACCCGAGTCCGGTGATGCCGCCGGAGCCGAGACCGATCAGCGACTGCCACACCTGGTAGCCGGAGCCCGACTGGTGGGCAGCCGGGCTGAGGAACGAGAGGATGCGGTCCCGCCGGTAGGGGTCGGCCAAGCCGACCACCACCGCCAACACCGTAAAGATGGCCAACACCTTGACGATCGGCTTCATGGGCACCCCGGCCATAAAGAGGATGCCGAAGGCGATGGCGCTGAGCACCAGGGCGGTCCCCATGTCGGGCTGTTTGAGGATCAGCAGCGCCGCGATGCCCAAGATGGTGAGGATGGGTACCACCACCGCACGGGTGTCCCAGGTCCGGTCCACTCGACGGGTCAGCAGATCGGCGGCGAACACGATGAGGGCCAGCTTCATCAGTTCCGAAGGCTGCAGCTGGACCTGCCCGAAGCCGATCCACCGCGACGAGCCCCCTGAGCTGACCCCCAGCCCGGGTACCAGCACCACCACCAACAACACCAGGGTGCCGATCAGCAGTGGGTTGCGTATCTTCCGCCACTTCCGGTAGTCGATGCGCGAGAAGCCCAGCAACGCCACGCCACCCAGGCCCATCCACAGGATCTGCCGCTCGAGGATCCCCCACGACGAGCCGTAGAGATGCAACGACACGATGGGTGAGGCGGAACCGACCATCACCAGACCGAAGATGCACAGCACGGCGACCAGCACGGCCAGGGCGGTGGCGGTCGGGACCCGTGCGAGGGCCGACCGGCCACCCGGGGGTCGTTGGGCGCTCCGAGCGGCAGCTCCACGCTGGGTGGCCGGGGCGGTCGGGTGTCGCTGGCGGGTCGCCACCCGCGACGCCGGACGGGGCGGGCGGCGCCGTTCGTCGGTTCGGGTGGTGGGCTGGCTCATCGGACGTACCAGCATCGCCCACCGGGGCGCCGAGGTGGTGGAGGCAGGTGCGTCGCTCGGGTCACGACAGGCGTCCCACCGACAGGAAGTCGCCATAGAAGATGCCCAGGCCGAGGGCGGCGAAGAGGCCGGCCAGAATCCAGAACCGCACGATCACCGTGGTCTCCGGCCACCCCAGCAGTTCGAAGTGGTGGTGGACGGGGGCCATCCGGAACACCCGCCGGTGGAACACCCGAAAGCTGACCACCTGGATCAGCACCGACAACGTCTCGATCACGAACAGGCCGCCGATGACGGCCAGCAGCAGGTCGAGGTCCATCAGGAGGCAGAGGGCAGCCAGTCCCGAGCCGATGGCGAGGGATCCCGTATCGCCCATGAAGATTTTGGCGGGAGCGGCGTTCCACCACAGAAACCCGAGACACGCTCCGGCCAGTGCCACCGCGGCCAGTGCCATGTCCAGAGCGTCGCCGACGTGGTAGATGGCGAAGTGCCGGTACTGCCAGTAGCCGATGATGGCCAGCACCGCGAAGCAGAAGGTGGAAGAGCCTGCGGCCAAGCCGTCCAGGCCGTCGGTGAGGTTCACGGCGTTGGCGGCGCCGGCGATGATCAGGGTGGCCCACACCACCCATAGCGCCGTCCCCATCTGGAGACCCGGTGAGTTGTAGCGGGTGAAGGAGAGGGTGGTGGAGGCATGCGCCCAGTAGACGGACAGCAGGGCGAACGCCAGGCCCAGGGCGATCTGTGACCCGAACTTGGCCCGCTTGTTGAGCCCCAAGCTCCGTCGGTGGCGCACCTTGATCCAGTCATCGGCGAAACCAATCGCCCCGGCTCCCAAGATGGCCGCCATCACCAGGATCCCCGAACGGGACAGCCGCACCCCGGGGATGACGTGGGCCACCAGAAAGCCCACGATCACCGCCAGCACGATGCCGATGCCACCCATGGTGGGGGTGCCGGCCTTGGCGATGTGGACCTGGGGACCGTCCTCTCGGATCTGTTGGCCGATGTTGTGCTTGACCAGCCAACGGATCAGCATGGGGGTGACCAGTACGGCCACCCAGAGGGCAGCCCCGCCCGAGGTCATCAGGGAGATCATCGGTTGCCCACCTCACCGGTGGCGGTCTCGGCCAAGACCTGGCGGGCCACCTGGCGGTCATCGAATGGCACCGGTCCCTCGGCGGTCACCTGGGCGGTCTCGTGTCCCTTGCCGGCCAGCACCAGCACATCACCCGGGCGGGCCAGAACTATCGCCAGTCGGATTGCCGTCCGGCGGTCGGGCTCCACCAGCAGCTCGGTTCCCCCGCCGACCCCGGCCCGGACCTGATCGATGATGGCCACCGGGTCTTCGGATCGGGGGTTGTCGGAGGTGAGGACAGTGACGTCGGCCATCCGTCCCGCCACCTCGCCCATCAACGGCCGCTTGGCGGCGTCCCGGTCACCGCCGCAACCGAACAGACAGACCACCCGACCGTCGCCGGCCAGGCGTCGGGCCGAGGCCAATGCCACCCCCAGCCCGGCCGGGGTGTGGGCGAAGTCCACCAGCACCGCAAACGGCGGACCGGCAGTCACCACTTCCATCCGCCCGGCGGGAGGAGTCGCCCGGGACAGACCTTCCACCACGGTGGATTCGTCGATGCCCAGCGAGGTGCCGATGGCGGCCGCCATCAGGCTGTTGTCGATGTTGAAGACGCCGGTCAGGGCCACGGTCACCTCGTGCCCCCTCCAGCGGAAGGAGGAGGCGCCCACCGACAGGGCGATCTGCGAGGCGTCCGATCGACGTACCGGGACCACCTCGACTCCGGCCACTTGGCCGGCCAGGCGTTCCCCCCAGGGGTCGTCCACGTTGACCACCGCCAGTCGACACCGCTCGGGGGTGAACAGGCTGGCCTTGGCGGCGAAGTAGGCCTCCATCGAGAGGTGGTGGTCGAGATGGTCATGGCTGAGATTGGTGAAGCCGGCGACATCGAAGACGATCCCGTCCACTCGGTGCTGGGTCAGCGCGTGGGACGAGACCTCCATGGCCACCGCCCGGCGTCCCTCGCTCCGGAAGCGGTCCAGGGCAGCCTGGAGCACCGGCGACTCCGGCGTCGTCCGCTCCCCGGTAAGGGTGCCGAGGAGCCCGGAGGGCACCCCAGCGGTATCGAGGACCGACCGTACCAGCTGGGCCACGGTGGTCTTGCCGTTGGTGCCGGTCACCCCGACCATCTGGAGGTGCCGGGCCGGGTAGTCGAAGAAGGTGGCCGCCACCTCGGCCATGGCCGGACGGACGGTTCCCGGCGCCACCCGCACCTGGGGCACGTCGACCGGCACGAACCGCTCACACAGGAGGGCCGATGCTCCGGCCGCCACCGCCTCGGCTGCATGGTCGTGCCCATCGACGGTAGCCCCGGGCAGGCAGCAGAAGAGCGAGCCCAGGCGCACCGAGCGGCTATCGAAGTCGATGGCGTGGATGACGGTGCCGTCGATGGCTCCCCGGGTCTCCACCACGTCGACCGCCCCGACCACTTCGGTCAGGTGCACGGGTCGGGAGCGTGGTGGAGGCGGGCCAGCGGCGGGC
>Ga0302157_10008383_pt1 | contig 10177 bp, 7 predicted proteins | sample I_Bog_N3_3_FD_193502 | JGI IMG/M metagenome (GOLD analysis project Ga0302157, IMG submission 193502) | Peat permafrost microbial communities from Stordalen Mire near Abisko, Sweden - I_Bog_N3_3 | ecosystem: Environmental > Terrestrial > Soil > Wetlands > Peat | place: Sweden: Abisko, Stordalen...
ATCCACCTCGGTTTTGATGACGGCCTGGACGCGGAAAGCCAGGTCGGCCATGGTGATCTTTTCCTTGACGCGATAGTTCATGCCGTAGAGCGCCCGGTAGTTGTAGCCGGAAAGATGCAGGACGGCTTCGCGCATGGTCTTGGAAGGAATAGTGCCAGTGTTGACGCAGACGCCGCCGACGACGGAACGGGCCTCGACCACGGCCACGCGCTTGTTCAACTTGGAGGCGGCCACGGCGGCCCGCTGCCCCGAGGGCCCGGAACCAATGACGATCAGGTCGTACTTGACGGCGCTCATGCGAGTGTCTCTCCAAAGGGAGTTTAACTGATTTTGGCGGCTTGTGGTCAGACCAGCGAGCGGGCATGGCCCTTGATCGGAGGCTACCATAGTACGGACGCCAAGAAGCGAGTGGCACGCGTCGATGTTGCGCGCGCCACTCTGGCGAAAGAAAGAGAACAGTGCCCCGATCCATCGACGGGTATATGGTGGGACGGTTGAGAATTAGAATGAGATTCTCAGATGGCACTGGTCGCGGTTTGCCCAATCGGATTGCGGGAGGATGCGGGGATGTGGAAACTTCGGTCGATGGATGCGATCAAAGTTCGCGCCATGAAGACGCTTCGCCCGAAGACGAAGATGGGCCGCTTGACCCTGTGGTCTGGCGGACTGACCCTGTGCGTCGTGCTTCTGCACCTGGCTGAGGGATTACCGCTCCGCTCGCTGATGAGCGGATGGGCAGATTTCTTCTTCATCGACTTTCTGTTTTGCGCTTGGTGGGTAAGCTGCCGGTGGGTGTGGCGGAAGATGATGTGGCGGCTGCGCTACAGGCTGCTGGTCACCTATGTATTTATGGGCTTCATTCCAATCGTGCTGCTGCTGCTGCTGGTGGGCGTGGCCGCCTATTTATTTGCGGGGCAGTTTGCCGGCTATGTGGCGATCTCGAATCTGCAATCGGCATCGCTGCATCTGCGGGCCGAGAACGACGTTCTGGCTTCGCATTTGAGCGCCCTCGAGCGCTCCGGGAAGCTGGACAGCAATATTGCAGGGAAACTCACTGCCGAATTGGGCGGGGAATTTTCGCAGCGCACGGTGACGGTGTGGCATGGCCTAGACGGCTTTGTGATTGCGGCGGACGGCACACCGCTGAAGACCCCGCCCGCGAAGGTGCCGGACTCAATCAAGGGAGCGTTCAGCGGGGTCGTGGTCGAGCACGACACACTTTATCTGCGCGCGGTGAGGTTTTACTACGAAAACGGCGAGCGGCTGGCAGTGGTATCGAGCGTTCCGATTACTCCGCGGTTGCTAAGGTCGGCCACCTCAAGCCTGGGCCTGGTGACGCTGTTTCCGCCCGGTCTTGGGAACAACGTTCAGATTCCGCCGCCGCCCAATGCCAGTGGGGCCGAGAACAATATCGTCAAGGCAGGTACCGTTCCAGCAGCGTCCAACCAGTTCGATCGCTCCTTCCGGTTCTATACAGTATTCAATGCGATGGACTGGGAGAATGGGGAGTCGGAGGACGGCGCACTGGGCGTAGTTACCCGGCCGTCGGCGCTCTACAACACCTTGTTTGCTTCTTTCGGCGATAAAGCGCTGATACTCGAATACGGGCTGCTGGTGATTGTGATTCTGCTGGGACTGGTCGAGCTGGTGGCGCTGTTTATCGGCATACGATTGACGCGCAGCGTGACCGGCTCCGTAGCCGAGTTGTACAACGCGACAGAGCATGTGAATCGCGGCGATCTGATGCATCGCATCCAGATCCGGGGCCACGATCAGATGGCTGTGCTGGAGCACTCGTTCAACTCGATGAGCGAATCGCTGGTCAAGCTCGTGGCCGAGCAGAAACAAAAGCAGCGGATGGAGAGCGAACTGGCCTTTGCCTACGAAGTGCAGGACTTGCTCTTCCCGCACAAGTTCGCGGAGCATACCTCGCTCGATGTTTTCGGCGTCTGCCGGCCGGCGCGCTCGGTGAGCGGCGATTACTACGACTTCATTCCCCTGGGCAGCGACAGGCTGGTGCTGGCGGTGGGCGACATCAGCGGCAAGGGAATCTCGGCGGCGCTGCTAATGGCCAGTGTGCACGCCTTCGTAAGGGCTTATTCTCTTGCACCGGATTTGGTTTCAACGTCGGCGGTATTGGGATCAGGAGTGCTGTCGAACGTGGATCATCGCATGTACTCGTGGGGAGGCGGCACGCCGCAACTGCGGCTTTCACCGGCAACGCTCATGACCACCTTGAACTATCAGCTGGTTCGGTGTACGCCGCCGGAGAAGTACGCGACCATGTTTCTGGGCTGCTATGACGCCACGACGCACGAGCTGACTTATTGCAATGCCGGCCACCTGCCTCCGATTGTGCTGAACATGGCCGGCGATGTGGCGCGCCTGGAAGCGTCGGGCACGGTGGCCGGCATGTTCGACAATGCGACCTATTCGGAATCCAAGATCCCCATGCTTCCTGGCGATCTGTTTGTGGCCTTCAGCGACGGCGTGACTGAGCCGGAGAGCGACATGGGCGAGTTCGGCGAGGACCGGCTTATCGACCTGATCCAGGCACATCGCGACGAGCCGCTATCGCACATAGGAAACGCGATCACGGAAGCGGTGGTGCAATGGATCGGGGACGCGGAACAACCGGACGATGTGACCGTGGTGCTGGCTCGCGCCCGTTGAGCCGCTGCCGCACATGCATTCGCACGGTTCAGTCAGCAGCGTGTTGACAGTCACTGGGGTTGCCGATAGTTACTCCCGGCTGCCGCCGTGTTTACAACCGGGTTGATGGGAAGAATCTCTCGCTTGCAACTTGTGGCAAGGTTGGCGCGAGCGATCTTCCCTTACTTGATGAACGTGCGAAAGTAGTCAACCGATGCCTTGATTTTAGTGCTGTTCAGCTCGTCTTTGTAGGGCTGCATCTTGCCTATGCCGTTGCGGGTGAGGTCAATCATCTCCGCCTCGGTGAACTTCCTGACTTCCGGGTCGCTCACCGGCTTCACCTTCATTACCCTGCCAACCCCAGAGTTAGCCATGCCGTCGGGGCCGTGGCAGCTCAGGCACTTCTGCTTGTAGATCGCTTCCCCGGACGACTGGGCGAAGCCCATGGCGCAGGCTAACGCGGCAACCGCGGCCAGCACAACCGTCGATCGAGTTGTGTTGTTCATTGCGAGACTCCTGAAGGCTTTCAAAATCGGTTAGAAGTGCGCGGGCCTAAGAGACTGCTGGAAGGATGGCTGGCCGCTGAGGCGGAGCGCTCCTCCGGACTGCGAGCCACCCTCAAGGCGGAACTGGCGGATCATGCCGTCGAGGTCGGCGGCTAGCGAGGCCAGGTTCTTCAGAGCCTCGACTGCTTCTTCGGCCCCCTGTGCGCTCTCGATGGAGAGTTGGGAGATTTGGCAGGCGGATTCGGAGATTTCGCCGGAGGCCGAGGTCTGCTGCGTGGCGGCTGAGGCGATGAGGTGAATCTGGTGCTCGACCTGTTTGGACGAGTCGATGATGGCCTCGAGGCTGCGGCGGGCGTGGGCGGTTTCACCCAGGCCGGATTCAACGGCGGTGCGGCTGTCGTGCATCACCTGTAGCGTCTGGCGGGTCTCTTCCTGGATGCTGCGGATGGTGCCGGCGATCTCTTCGGTGGCGCCTTTGGTGCGCTCGGCAAGGCGGCGCACCTCACTGGCGACGACGGCGAAGCCACGTCCATGCTCGCCGGCGCGAGCGGCTTCAATGGCGGCGTTCAGGGCCAGCAGGTTGGTCTGCTCGCTGATCTCCTGGATCACGTTGACGACCTTGCCAATCTCCTCGGAGCGGTGGGCCAGAGAGGTCATCTTCTCTGAGACTGAACTGGTGGCGGCGGCGATCTTCTCCATCGTTACGGCAGCGGCCTGCATGACTGCGCCGCCCTGGTCGGCGGTCTCAGCCGATACTCGGCTGGCGCCCGCAGCGCTTTCGGCGTTGTGGCTGATCTCGCCGATGGTCGCGGTCATCTCTTGTGCGGCGGCGGCAATCTGGTTGGTCTTGCTGGACTGGGTGTGGGCGTTGCCGGCGCTCTCAACCGCTCGGGCGCTGATCTCGGTGGTAGCGGCGGAGAGAGTCTCAGCGCCGCGGGCTACCGATTGCAGCACGCTGCGCATGGAGACCACGCTGGTGTTGAGGGCCGCGGCGAGGCGGCCGATCTCGTCGGTGCCGGACTCCTCGACGCAGACGGTGAGATCTTTTTCGGCCACGCGTTCGAGGGCAGCGGTGGCGGCTTGCAGCGGGGGAGCAATGAGCCGGGTGAGCTGGAAGCCGATGAGCGCGCAGAGCAGGACGATGAAGATGGTGACCCCCGTATTGACCCAAGTGGCGCTGTTGCTGGCTTGGGTGGCGGCCTTGGATTCCTCCGTGCCGTACTTTGCATTCAGGTTGAGGTCGTCGGAGATTGTTGCCAGAGCGGTGTTGAAATCTGTCATCACAGAGTCCGACGCAAGCAGGTCCAGGGCATCGCCTGTCTTGCTGGCTGCCAGCAGGACGCCGGCGCGATTGCTGGCGTCGAGATACCGCGAGAAGGTAAACGAAAACTTCTGGAAGAACTCGCGCTCGCCCGGGTAGCTGATTCTCGGTTCGTAGAGTCTGACGGAGTTCTGATAGGTCTCGATCGCCGTTTGACGCTTGGTTCCGTGATCTTTTGAGCAGCCCGGCGTTTGGCAAAGCAGCAACTCAAGATCTTCGCGCCGCACGGAGTTGATGGAGCCGCGAACATCGGCCAGGGCGGCAAGGGCGGGCAGGGCGTTGTCGCTGACATCCACGCTCTTTGCGGCAATGTCATGAAACGTGATGAAAGTGTAAGCACCCAGCAGGATGCAAAGACCGCAAACGATGCCGAACGCGTAGGTAAACTTGCGGGAGACGGGAAGATTGCGGAGCCAAGCCATGCCGGTTGCCCTTTCTCGGGTGATTCGCTCATCTCATCGGCGCAAGCCTGTTGGACTTGAGTACTTTCGATTGGAGATGGGGCCAGCCTTAACCTGAACCTTGCTGAAATTGAAGCGAATCGATATTCTTGGGTCCGCTTAGGTTTTTCCGCCCCGAAGATGTCGTGGAAGCGAGGATTCCCATGTCCGTGTTTCATCCGATTGCGCATCGCAGGCTTGCGGCGGTGGCGCTGGTTCTTTTTATTTCCCCAGCCTTGTGCCGGATGGAGGCGCAGACGGCGCCTGTTGCCGCTCAACCGCCCGCGCCGGAGACCAGGCCAGCGCCCACGCCTGAGCAGTTGGCGATCCGGGCAGCATCCGAGAAGGATCACCAGCATCTCATGGACCTGTTGGGCATCAAGGAGCTAAGGCCGGGGGCCAGCCATGACCCAAATTCGTACTATGCCGTGAACTACGACGAAGCGAAGGCAAGCGTCTACCCCAAGCTGCCCGATCCCTTGCTGCTCAACAGCGGTAAGCGCGTAACCTCTGCCAAGGTTTGGTGGACGAAGCGAAGGCCCGAGATCGCGGAGGATTTCGATCGCGAGATTCTGGGCCGCGTGCCCGTCAGTCTGCCCAAAGTGACATGGGAGGTGGCGAGCGCCACAGCAGAAAAGATCGGCGATATTCCGGTGGTGACCAAAAGGCTCAAGGGCCATGTGGACAACTCGGCGTACCCGCAGATTACTGTCAACATCGACCTCACGCTGACCACTCCGGCCCGTGCGGCCGGTCCGGTTCCGGTGATCATGGAGCTTGCTTTCAGCAACGAGTTCATGGCGGCCATCGCCCGGAGCATTCCCGAGATGATGCCGGGAGGGCCGGGAAATGGAGGGCCGACATGGCAGGAGCAGGTGCTGGCCAGAGGGTGGGGATTTGCGATTTTGAGCCCCACCAGCTTTCAGGCGGACAACGGCGCCGGGCTTACAGATGGCATCATCGGACTGGTCAACAAGGGCCAGCCGCGCAAGCCGGAAGACTGGGGCACGCTGCGCGCCTGGGCCTGGGGAGCGAGCCGGGCGCTGGACTATTTTGAGACCGACAAGGCGGTAGATGCGAAGCAGGTGGGGCTTGAGGGGCATTCGAGATTTGGCAAGACGGCGCTTGTGACCATGGCTTATGACCCGCGGTTTGCGGTTGCTTACATCAGCTCGTCCGGTACGGGCGGCGCCAAGCTCTATAGGCACATCTATGGCGAACTGACGGAGAACCTGGCGGCGGCGGGCGAGTATCACTGGATGGGCGGGAACTTCCTGAAGTACGCGGGGCCGCTGACCGCCGGCGACATGCCGGTGGATGCGCACGAGCTGATCGCGCTTTGCGCGCCGCGGCCGGTGTTTATCGGGGCCGGCGCGAGCGTTGTCAGCAAGGATGGATGGGCCGACGCACGGGGGATGTTCCTGGCCGCGGCGGCTGCTGGGCCTGTCTACCACCTGCTGGGCAAAAAGGGAATTGGAACTACCGAGTTTCCACCCATTGATAAAGGGCTGACGGATGGGGATATTGCCTTTCGCCAGCATTCGTTCGGGCATACCCCTGGGCCGAACTGGCCCGCTTTTCTGGATTTTTCGAGCCGATATTTACAAGTGCCCGGGGCCAACGCGGCATTGACTGCGGGATCGAACGGCCAGTGAGATTACGTCAGACAGCCGCTCCGTTCGAAGCGATGGAACTCTTCGCTGTGCAAGGGGTGCGGGTCATCAGCGTTGGGCTGCCCACTTCGCAATCGCTGCGCGCACGGCTGTCATCTTGTTTTGGAATCCTATCCATTGTTCAGGCTCATCTTGTATTGGAAGAGAGTTTGGATTGACGGGGCTATGCTGGGGTTGCTACACTCGTGAGCGTAGCTTGCTGCGCGGATTCCAGCAGCGAGTTGCGACCGCCCTCCAGCAAGCCGTTGCATGCCGGGTGTTTCCCAAGGAGAACAGTCGTTTTCACCTCCAGCCCAACAGGCTGGCAGGACTGTCCCTTGCGGAGGCGATCCCGTCACAGGCAGAGGTTTAGATTGCAGGGCTTTGGTCAAGAGGCCTCTTCGCCGGCGGCAATCGCCGTGCGGGAGCCACCCCCAGCGGCAGGCACTTATCCGTCGCGGGAGCAAGGAATTCCGGAGCCGCAGCGATGCCAAACGTCCTCAATCCAGAACCCGAGAGCATAACCCTGAATACCGAATTGGAAACACCCACGCTAGAACCTGCGACGGAGCTTGAGCAGCCGCCGTACGAATCCACGTCCACCCCTGAGATCGCCGAAGTTTTCGAACCGAATGCGCTGGACGCCGATGCCCCAACCGAGCCTGTGGCCGAGGCCCCGCCTTTGGCGGAAGTTGCAACGGAAGTTGCCGCGCCCACTGCGTCCATGGCCGCTCCAGTAGCCGAGGCGCCGGTTCATGAAGCGCACCCGCATGAGCCCGCCGACGATTTCTCCGCCGCTTTGGCGGCATTTGAACGCGAACAGGCCGCCGAAGCCGCAGCCGTTGAAGCCTACGGCGACAAGGTCGTCTCCGGCACCGTCATCAAGGCCACGGAAAAGCACCTGGTAATCGATGTGGGCCTGAAGTCCGAGGGGCTGGTGCCTCTGGAGCAGGTTCTCGATCATACCGGAGCGGTAAAGTTCCAGCCGGGCGACGTGATCGACGTAGTGATTGAGCGCGAGGAGCCGGAAGGCGGCTACCTGGTGAGTTTCGAGCGGGCACAGCGCCTGCGTGTATGGGAAGTGATCGAGAAGGCCGCGAACGACAAAACGCCGGTGACCGGCACCGTGGTAAGCCGCGTCAAGGGCGGGCTCACCGTGGATATTGGGCTCAAGGCATTTTTGCCCGGCTCGCAGCTTGAGATTCGTCCGGTGAGGAATCTGGATGGCTACCTGGGCCAGCAGATTGAAGTCCGCGTCATCAAGCTCAACAAGAAACGCGGCAACGTGGTAGTCAGCCGCAAGGAAATTCTGGAAGAAGAGCAGACGGCCAAACGGTCCGGGACGCTCGATCAGTTGGGCGAGGGCGCGGTGCTCACGGGCACGGTAAAGAACCTGACCGACTACGGCGCGTTTGTGGATATGGGCGGCATCGACGGCCTATTGCATATTACCGATATGAGCTGGGGCCGCCTGACGCATCCGCGCGACCTGGTCAATGTGGGCGATGAGATCCAGGTGAAGGTGCTCAAGTTCGACAAGGACAAGCAGCGGGTATCCCTGGGCTTCAAGCAGCTCACTCCCGACCCGTGGCTAGACGCAACCGAGCGTTACCCCGTCGGCGCGCACGTGCATGGGCGCGTGCTTTCCGTCACCGACTACGGCGCGTTTGTTGAGCTGGAGCAGGGCATCGAAGGCTTGGTTCACCTCTCCGAGATGACCTGGTCCAAGCGCCTCAAGCATCCCTCCAAGCTGGTCAAGCCGTCCGACGAAGTCGAGACGGTCGTCCTCAGCGTGAATCCCGCGGATCGCCGCATTTCGCTGGGCATGAAGCAGTTGCTCGACAATCCATGGGAGAACCTGACCGAGCGCTATCCGGCAGGGACCGTGGTCGAGGGCCGCGTGCGCAACCTCACCGACTTTGGCGCCTTCATCGAAATTGAAGACGGCATCGACGGCCTGGTTCACGTCTCCAACCTCTCGTGGACCAAGCGCGTCAAGCATCCTTCAGAAGTGGTGAAGAAGGGCGAAAAGGTCAAGGCTGTCGTTCTCGGCGTCGAGCCGCAGAATCGCCGCCTGAGCCTCGGCATCAAGCAGTTGCAGCCCGACGTGTGGGAGAGCTTCTTTGCCGCGCACCGTGTAGGCGATGTGGTCCACGGCAAGGTTCTGCGCACCGCGCAGTTCGGCGCGTTTGTCGAGATCGCGGAGGGCGTGGAGGGTCTGTGCCACATCTCCGAGGCCGGCGACGAAGGCGGCGGCTCCAAGCTGGAAACCGGTCTGGAGCACGAGTTCAAGATCATCAAGATCAACGTGGAAGAGAAGAAGGTGGGCTTGAGCCTGCGCGCAGTGGGCCACGAGGCCAGCCGCGCCCAGGTCGAGACCTACAAGAAAGAGGCTCACAAGGCCCCCGTCTCCAGCTCGACCACAACCCTTGGCGACCTCATCAACTGGCGCAAGAGCGAGCGGTAACTTCGGCTCAGCCAACAGCAGCAAAAACAGCGGCCGCCCTTCGGGGTGGCCGTTGTGCGTTTGGGAGACCAGAGGGAGAATTTAGATGGAATTGCCACGCAAATAGTATTGCCCGCGATGTGGTATCATGCTCATGGTGAGACTTCTGATAGACACCGACGTAATTGTAGCTGCCATGCGCAGTCCGACGGGAGCATCGGCGGAGTTATTGCGGCGCATCAGCTATGGACGAGCCACAATGCTATTGAGCGTTGCGCTTGCTTTGGAATATGAGGCCAAATGCATGTTGGCTGAGCACCGTCTGGCGGCAGGGCTTTCTGAAGCCGAGGCCAGGTTGTTTGTGGACAGCCTGATCGCCATGGCGGAGCCTGCACGGTCCTTCTATCGATGGCGGCCTCAGCTTCGCGATCCAGGAGACGAGATGGTGTTGGAAGCAGCCGTCAACGGAAGAGCGTCTGCCATTGTCACGTTTAATGAAAAGGATCTGCGGGAAGCGCGGCACAGCTTCGGGATCGAGGTCCTTCGCCCCGGCGAAGTCCTCAGGAGGATCGAACCATGACTACCAGGATTTCCACATTTCCGCTTCGTTTGCCGGTGTCTCTCAAGACGGCTTTGGAGAGCATTGCCGACCGCGACGGTACCAGTATTAATCAATTTCTGGTTGTTGCGGCTGCTGAGAAGATCGCCGTCATGCAAACCGAGGAGTTTTTCCTGTCTCGTCGCAATCGTGTCGATCTAGATGCCTTTCGCCGCATCCTCGATCGTCAGGGTGGTGAAGCCCCTCGCGCTGGGGATGAGTGGGATCGGAGCGAGACCCTCGCTCCCGCTTCATAGGAACCATGTCCGTTCCAAGGCGACGGACAACTGCCACCCCATAAACGGGAGGGTTAACCGTCGTGCGTTTGAGACACCCTGAGCGCGCCCGCCGGGAGAACGAAACTATGTGGAGAGTTCGAGCCCTTCATGCGCCTATCCGCAGGTTGGGCTCGGCGCTGGCGCGCGATCAGGGATACTTTCAAGGGAAATGCGCGAATGGCGCCCTGTTGACTATTTGTGTAATAGAAAATTCTTAAGAAATTTGCGTTACAACTTTTGCGTTATATGGTTACAATTCAAGAACAACTTGCGATGGTAGGGCT
>Ga0302157_10008384_pt1 | contig 10177 bp, 9 predicted proteins | sample I_Bog_N3_3_FD_193502 | JGI IMG/M metagenome (GOLD analysis project Ga0302157, IMG submission 193502) | Peat permafrost microbial communities from Stordalen Mire near Abisko, Sweden - I_Bog_N3_3 | ecosystem: Environmental > Terrestrial > Soil > Wetlands > Peat | place: Sweden: Abisko, Stordalen...
CGCTCCGTGATCTCCACAGCGAAAAAACAAGGCTGGGACCTCATCGAAACCCTGACCCGCCCCGCCGCCGAGCTGGTCGCAAGCCTGCGAGTCGCTTAGGCTCCGCACGGAACCTGGGCAGTTACAAGTATTGATGATCCACGACGTGGATGGCCGGGACAAGCCCGGGCATGACGGCGACATCCGAAACAATTATTTTGTGGCGTCGCCTAAGTTCGAGCCCTTCCCTCAAATCGCGCGACGGCGGCGCCGCTGGAACGACACGGCTTCGCCTCGCGATGACGGTTAGGGCCTTTCACGCCACCGCTAGAATCATGGTACGCGGAGCCCGAGCCAGGAACCCGCATGACGCCGCAGGAATTCATCCGCAAATGGAAGCCGGTCGCGCTGACCGAACGCGCCGCCGCGCAAGAGCATTTCCTCGACCTGTGCCGCGTGTTCGACCACCCGACCCCGGCCGAAGCCGACCCGACCGGCGAGACCTTCGCCTTCGAAAAGGGCGTGGGCAAGACCGGCGGCGGCGACGGCTATGCCGACGTCTGGAAGAAGGGCTTTTTCGCCTGGGAATACAAGAAGAAGAAGCACGATCTCAACAAGGCGCTGGAACAACTGACCCGTTACGCCGCCGCGCTGGAAAACCCGCCGCTGCACGTCGTCTGCGACACCCATCTGTTCCGCGTCGAAACCCGCTGGACCAACGAGGTCCCGGCCAAATACCAGTTCGACATCGACGATTTCGCCGAGCCGCAAAACCTCGAAATTTTGCGCAACGTTTTCCATAATCCGGAAAAACTGCGCTCGGGCCGTGACCGCAGGGTGTTGACGAAGGAGGCGGCCGACAAGTTCCAGGCGATCTCGGATTCGCTTCAGCACCGCTTCCCCGACCGCGAGGCGGTGGCGCATTTCGTCAACCAGCTCGTGTTCTGCTTTTTCGCCGACGGCGTCGAGCTTCTGCCGAAAGGACTATGGCGCAAGCTGATCGAATCCTGCGACCGCAGGCCGGAACGGAGCCGGGACTATCTGAAGAAGCTGTTCGACGAGATGAAGAGCGGCGGCGAGTTCGATCTCACCGACATCGCCCATTTCAACGGCGGCCTGTTCGACGGGCGCGACCCGCTCCGGCTCGAACATACCGAAATCGGCCAGCTCTACGCCGCCGCTCGGCTCGACTGGAGCCTGATCGACCCCACCATTTTCGGCACTTTGTTCGAGCGCTTTCTCGATCCCGACAAGCGCGCCCAGATCGGCGCGCATTACACCGACCCAGAAAAGATCATGATGATCGTCGATCCCGTGATCGCGCGGCCGTTGCAGCGCGAATGGGCGGAGGCGAAAGCGGCGATCGAGGCGATCATGGCGCCGGTCAGCGCCGGCGCCGTCGCGGCGAAGAAATTCGAGGCCGCCCGGGCCAAGGCCGAGGCGCGCCGCGACGCCTTCATCGACCGGCTCGGCGCGCTGCGCATCCTCGACCCCGCCTGCGGCTCCGGCAATTTTCTCTATCTCGCCTTGCAGACGGTGAAGGACATCGAGAACCGCGCCCTGCTCGATGGCGTCACGCTCGGCCTTCGCTACGCCCTGCCCCGCGTCGGCCCGGAAATCCTGCATGGTTTGGAGATCAACCCGTTCGCCGCCGAACTCGCGCGCACCACGATCTGGATCGGCGACATTCAATGGCGGGTGAAGAACGGCGTCAGCCAACACCCCCGCCCGATCCTGAAGAACCTCAACAGCATCGAATGCCGCGACGCGCTGCTGACGGCGGAGGGCAAGGAAGCGGAATGGCCGGAGGCGGATTATATCGTTGGGAACCCGCCGTTTTTGGGCGCGAAGTTGATGCGACAAGCCCTTGGACAAACCGAGACAGAGCAACTTCGCCAGACCTATGCGGGCCGTATCTCGCCCTTTTCGGATTTGGTTTGCTGGTGGTTCGATAAAGCGCGAGCCGCCCTTCTTGCCGGGCGGGCGCGAGCTGCCGGCCTTGTCGCTACGAATTCCATAAGGGGAGGCAGGAACCGCCTCGTTCTCGATTCGATCGCCCGCGATTCTCGGATTTTTGAAGCGTGGTCGGATGAACCTTGGGTGGTCGATGGCGCATCGGTGCGCGTGAGTGTCATCTGCTTTGGCTCGGTCGCCGACGCTGCGGTTCTCAACGGGAAACCGGTTGCTGAAGTTAATGCAGACCTCACGGCCGGAAATGATCTTACAGCGGCCCGCCGTCTCGATAGTAATAATTCGGTGAGCTTCGTGGGTTTGCAGAAAAGCGGCCCCTTCGACATACCCGGCGCCGTTGCACGTAGTTGGCTAACAGCTCCACTCAACCCGTCAGGTAGACCCAATAGCGATGTTCTTCAGCCTCACATCAACGGATTGGACGTAGTTCGTCATGGCCGTGATCAATGGATAATCAATTTCGAAGAACGCACTGAGGCTCAATCCGCATTGTTCGAGTTGCCGTTTGAATACGCTCTCGCGAAGGTCAAACCCTTTCGTGAAAAAAGTGCGATCAGCCATTTTGCTTGGTGGCAACTTTGGCGGATAAGGCCTGAACTCACGGCTAACTTCGGGAAGCTCTCCAGAGTGATTTCGACCCCCGAGGTCGCAAAGCACCGAGTGTTCGTCTGGGTACCGAAAAATGTAAGCATAGACAAGAACTTGACCGTAGTCGCCCGCGACGACGACACGACCTTCGGCATCCTTCATTCGCGCTTCCACGAGGCGTGGTCGTTGCGCCTTGGCACTTGGCTCGGCGTCGGCAACGATCCGCGCTACACCCCGACCACCACCTTCGAAACCTTCCCCTTCCCCGAGGGCCTGACGCCAAACCTTCCGGCGTCGTCCTACGCCGACGACCCCCGCGCGAAAAGAATCGCCGTGGCGGCGAAAAAGCTCGACGATCTGCGCCGCGGCTGGCTCAATCCGCCCGATCTGGTCGAAATCGTCCCCGAGGTCACGCCGACAGCGGCGCCCGGAGAAGCGCCGCGTAAATATCCCGACCGCATCCTGCCGAAAAACGTCGCGGCGGCGGCGAAGCTGAAGGAGCGGACGCTAACAAGCCTCTACAACCAGCGCCCGCGCTGGCTCGCCGACGCCCACGAAGCGCTCGACCGCGCCGTCGCCGCGGCTTACGGCTGGCCGGAGGACATCTCGACCGAGGAGGCGCTGAGCCGCCTGCTGGCGCTGAATTTGCAGCGGGCGAAAGAGACGCCCTCCGCCGTCATTGCCAGCCACAGCCATGGCGATCCAGGCGGGGTCTGAAGCCGCGCGCGCCGCGCTTCGCCTATCAAGAGACAAGAGGAGCGTCGGCCTCCAGGCCGGCTTGGCGGCCCCGCGACGGCGGCCTGGAGGCCGCCGCTCCTCGGGATATCGAACCCCGTTTCATTCCTCAGGGTCGGCTGAAAGCCGTTGCGGAACTCCCACTGACGGACAGGGCTCTGTGAAGCCCGCTAATTCTATCCGCCGGCCCGCCTATTCCAGCACGATCGCCGCCACCAGCCGTCCGTAATCCGGCTCGCCGCGATGCGTGGTGCGCCGGTAGCTGAAGAAGCGGGCTTCGTCGGCGTATGTGTCGAGGCCGCTGTCCTCGAAGCGGCCGATCCCGGCGCGCGCGGCGCGGGCGGCGATGTATCCATGCAGATCGAACATCGACCGGCCCGCGTTCGCGCTGGGCGCGAAGAAGCGGTCGGACGCGGGGTCCGACTCGGCGAAACGGGCGACGAATTCGGGGCCGACTTCGTAAGACTCCCGCGCGATGCAAGGCCCGAGTCCGGCCCGGAGGTTTTCGCGCGAGGCTCCCAGAGCCATCATGGCCTCGACGGTCCGCTCGATCACGCCGGTCAGGGCGCCCTTCCATCCGGCATGGGCGGCGCCGATTACGCGCGCGCGCGGGTCGGCGAACAGGATCATGCCGCAATCGGCGCCGGTGACGCCGAGCGCCAGCCCTGGGGTCGTGGTCACGATGCCATCACAGCGCGGCCGCTCCGCCGGGGCCCAGGGCGCCGTGACGGCGACGACGTCAGGCGAATGGATTTGATACGGCGCCAGCAGCCGCCCGGGCTCCACCCCTAGGGCGCCGGCCATGCGCGCCCGGTTTTCCGCAACGGCGGCCGGCGCGTCGCGCGACCCGACGCCGCCGTTGAGAGAAGTGTAAACCCCGTCGGAGACGCCGCCGTTGCGGGTGAAGAAGGCATGGCGCACTCCCGGCGCCTCGAGCGTCGGCAGGGTGAAAAAATGTTCGGTCCTCATCGTGGTTCGAAGCCCGGCGGCGTCGGCAAGGCCAGGTTGCAGATCGCCATCGCCTTGAACAGCGTCCCCATTTCGCCCTCGCCCTTGCCGGCGAGCCGGCTGCGGGCGCTGTCGAATTCCTCCGCCCTGTCGGGGGAGCGCTCGGTCAGCGCCTGGACCCGCGTATCGAGACCGAGCTGGGCGAGGAAATCGCCCTGTTCGATCGGGCCGAACACCGCGGCGCCGGCGGCGCGGGCGCTGCGCGCCATCGCGGCGAAATCGACGTGGGCGGTGATGTCAGCCTCGCCGGGCTCGCGGAGCGGATTGACGGGGCGGTGGTCCTTCAACGCCTGCAGCGTATCGGCGACGCCGCTGAACACGTGGCCGTAATCGACGAACAGCGCGGCGCCGCCCTGACGCGCCAGCCGGGCGCTGAGTTCATAGACGAGGCGATGGCTGCTCGGATTGATCTCGAGGATGTCGCCCTCCTGCCCTGCCGGCGGGATGCCCAGTTCGGCTTCGCGCGCGACGCCGAAGGCGAGTTCGCCCGCGGGGTCGACGCGCACCGTACGTTCGCGCCAGCGCCCGCCGCTCATCACATATTGGCGCACCGGCAACGCGTCGAGAAACTCGTTGGCGATGACGATCGCGGGACCCTCGGGCGCCTCGGCGAGGGTCGGCTGCCAGGCGACCGGCGCGCCGGAATGGGCGAGCGTCTCGTACTGGATTTCCGCCAGTTTGGGGCTGGTCTCGATCAACGTCACGTCGAGCGCGGCGCGGAACTCGGGAACGATTCGCGCGGCGCGCAGCGCGTCGCTCATCAGCGTGCCGCGGCCGGGGCCGAGTTCGATGAGGCGGACCGGATGCGGCGAGCCCATCGCCACCCAGATTTCCGCCGCCCAGAGCCCGATCAACTCGCCGAACATCTGCGAGATCTCCGGCGCGGTGGTGAAATCGCCGGACGCGCCGAACGGGTCGCGGTTCATGTAATAACCGAGTTCGGGATGGGCGAGCGCCAGCTCCATGTAGCGCTCGACGGTGATCGGCCCTTCCGAGCGGATGAGGTCCTTGATCTGGTCGCCGAGGGCGCTCATGCGGCGGCTCGCGGCTTGCCGAGACTATGGAAGATCAGCGCCAGACCGATCAGCAGCATCGGCGCCGACAGCAACATGCCCATCGTCAGCCCGCCGCCGAGATCCTCGCTGATCGGATCGGGATCGCGGAACAACTCGCTGAACGTGCGCGCCAGCGCATAAAGCAGGCCAAAGGCGCCGGCGAGGCGTCCGGGATGTTTCAGCCAGCCGTGGCGCGCCCCGGTGATCAGCACGGCGAAGATCGCGACGCCCTCCAGGGCGGCTTCGTAGAGCTGGCTCGGGTGGCGCGGCAAGCCGTCCGATCCGGGAAACACCATCGCCCAGGGGACGTCGGTCGGCCGTCCCCAAAGCTCCGGCTTGATGAAATTGGCGAGCCTGCCGAAGAACAGGCCGATCGGCGCGACGAGCGAGGCGAGATCGAACACGCTGAGGACGGGAACGCGGTAGCGCCGCGCGAACAGCCAGACGCCGATCGCCGCGCCGATGAGCCCGCCGTGAAACGCCATGCCGCCTTGCCACACCTTCAGGATCGCCAGCGGATGGGCGAAATAATAGCCGCGGTCATAGAACAGCACGTCGCCGAGCCGGCCGCCGATCACCACGCCGAACGCGCAATAGACCAGCAGATCGTCGATGCTGTCGACGGTCGGCCGCCTCAGGCCGCCCCAAAGCTTGTCGCAGCCGACGACCCGGCGGATCAGCGCCCACCCCGCGATCAGCCCGGCGATATAGGCGAGCGCGTACCAGCGAATCGCCAACGGACCCCATTCGACGAGAATGGGGTTAATCGCGGGAAAGGGCAGTACAAAAAAGGGCATTCCTACGTTTGATGCGACGCGCCCCGGTTTGCGTCAAGTGCGCGGGGTTGTCACCCGCGGAAATCCCGGGGTTTTTTGCCTTTGCACGCCCTCAGGCCGCCAGCTTCCACCTCGCGAGCCGCTCGTAGAGCGGGCGCGCGGCCTCGGCGATGGATTTGAGCGAATCGTCGAGGTCGTCGACACGCGCCTCCGGGCGCGGCGCGCCAAAGCCGGTGGAGCGCTCGACGGAATCGTACCATGCCGGCGCCCAGACGCCATCGCTCTTGCGCGGTCCGGGCGGCCAGGACAGCATCGCCTCGTCGAAGGCCAGTCCGCAGGCCGCGCACAAAACCGTCAGCGCGCGGCGCGGGTCGGCGAGCACCTGGGCGCCGTCGATGACAGGCGGCGCATGGCCGAGCCTGTCGGCGGCGCGCTCGAACAGCTCGACTTGCGCGGGCAGACCGATCTCGTCGAGCGTGAAATGATCCCGGCGCCTGGCGTAGGACGCGAGCACCGCCTCCGGCGCCCGGATCAGAAAGACGTTGACGCAAGCGTCGATCCAGTCGCGATCGAAACCGGGCAGCATGTGATGCGTCATGTGCTTCTGATACCAGACCGCCTTGCCCTCGGGCGGCGGGCCGACGAGGTGGGCGGCCACTTCGCGCCCATCGTTGGGCTGCGAGGCGATGATTTGCGCACGCATCGGATGATCGAGGCCGGTGGCGACGAGATAGGCGGCGTAGAAAGGCTCGTCGGAGACGGCGCAGTCGCCCCTGTTCTCGAAGGCGCGCATCATCGCGGTGGAGATGTTGCGGGGGCCCGACCAGGCGGCGATGCGGATCGGATTCATCGGCCCTGCCCTTCCTCGGCTTCCAAAGTTTTATACAGCGCCCGGAGTTTCAAGGTCATCGGACCCGAGGCGTCCGCGCGCGCATGAGCGTACTCGCCGATGGGACGGCCATCGACCTTCCGGACCGGGGTCAACCCCGCGAACGTGCCGGTGCAAAACGCCTCGTCGGCGCCGTAGACGTCGAACAGCGAAAAATCCTTCTCGAAGGTCGGAATTCCGGCGCGCCGCGCCGCGCGCAAAATCGCCTCGCGGGTGATGCCGCCGAGGGCGAAGCCGCCGGCCGAGGTCCACAGCTCGCCCTTGCGCAGGATGAAGAAATGCGTGGAATTGCAGGTGGCGACGAAGCCGCGATCGTCCAACATCAGCGCTTCGTCGGCGCCGGCCTCCATCGCCTGGATGCAGGCGAGAATGCAGTTGAGCTTGGAATGCGAGTTGAGTTTCTGGTCCTGCTCGGCGGGGCCGGTGCGGCGGATATGCACGGTGAACAGGTCGAGCCCCTTGGCGAGCATTTCCGGCTTGGGGACTTTCCACTCGGGGATGATGACGATGGTCGCCGCGCCAATGGTGAGGCGCGGGTCCTGATAGGGCGAGCGCTTTACGCCCCGCGTCACCATCAGGCGAATGTGGACGCCGTCCACCATGCCATTGGCGTCGATGACGTCGAACAGCCGGGCCTTCAACGCCTCGCGCGAAAGCCCGATGTCGATGCGCAGCATCTTCGCGCCGTCCCAGAGCCGGTCGAAATGCCGGTCGAGAAAGGCGATCCGGCCGCCATGCAGGCGCAGGCCCTCCCAAATGCCGTCGCCGAGCACGAAGCCGGAATCGAACACGGAGACTTTCGCCTCGGGACGGCGAACGAGTTCGCCATTGACGGAGATGAATGCGTCGTCGTTGCCGTCGTCGCCGACATATTCCTGGGAGCCAGCGGTTGGATTGGGCACGGCGGTCTTTCCTGATATTGTATAAACTCAACTGCCTTTTATCGCGCCGGAGAGCGGAAGGGAACGCGCGGCCGAAATCGTTTTGTGGCAGAATGCTTGCCGCGGGTGCGCCGAGCGGCGCGAAGGGGCGCAGGGACGATGGAACATAGCGAACAGCGACGACAACTGGCCGCGGCCCTGCGCTGGACCGCGCGGCTCGGCATGAACGAGGGCATTGCGAACCATTACAGCCTCGCCGTCTCGCCCGACGGCAAGAAATTCCTGCTCAATCCCTACGGCACGCATTGGCTGATGATGAAGGCGAGCGATCTCGTCGAGATCGACGCCGACGCGCCGGAAAACGACATCGGCGCGGACATCGACCCGACCGCCGTCGCCATTCACGGCGCGCTGCACCGCCACCTGCCGCAGGCGCGCTGCGTGATGCACCTGCATAGCAAATACGCGACCGCGCTGGCCGCTCTCAAAGATCCCACCATGCCGCCGATCGACCAGAACACCATGCGCTTCTTCAACCGCGTCGCCATCGACGACGGTTTCGACGGCATGGGCCTCGGCGACGAGGCGGAACGACTGGCGACCCGGCTGGGCAACCGCTCGGTGATGCTGATGGGCCAGCATGGCGTGCTGGTCGCCGGCAAGAACGTCGCCGATTGCTTCGACACGATCTATTATTTCGAGCGCGCGGCGGAGACCTACATCACCGCGCTGTCGACGGGGCGCGAACTTAATATCGCCTCGGACGCCGTGGCGGAGAAGACCGCGCGGCAATGGGAGGACTATCCCGATTTCGCCGACAAGCACCTGAGCGCGATCCGGGCGGTGTTGGACAAGGAAGGGGCGGATTACGCGCAGTGACGAGGGGCGCTGGCCCACCAGCGCCGCCGTGGTAAAGGCTCTTGGGGACCCTGTATGTTCTGGCGGGCCTGACTCGCGAAACCGAAGATCGTCATGGAAAGCAAAGCAGTCACCAAGGTCGTTTCGAACCGACGTATTCTCGGAGGCACGCCGGTCGTGGAAGGCACGAGGGTGCCCGCCGACAATGTGCTAGCCGAGGTGCGCGATGGCACGGACAAGTTCGAGATCTTCCGGACCTACCCGTCGCTGCCGTTGGATGGCGTCGAGGCGTGCCTTGCGTGGGAGAGGTCGGGACGGACTCTGTGAAGGAACCGTTCCTGTTCGACGAATGTCTATCTCCCGACCTCGCGGCGTTGGCGAACGCAAGACATCATCATGCGACCCATGTCGTCTTTCGCGGCCTGCAAGGGACGCTCGACGCCGATCTCATGCCGGTGATCCGCGAGGGCAACTTCATCTTCATCACCAATAGCGGCAAAGACTTCCTGGCGCTGTATGCGGAAGAGGAGATTCATCCGGGTTTGGTGATCATCATTCCCTGCAGTCATTCCCTGCAGTCTTGCGCGGGAAAAGCAGTTGGAATACTTTGGCCGCGTCCTCGACGTCATCGAGCCAATGGCGGATATAGTCAACAAGGTCGTCGAAGTGTTCTCCGATGGAAGTGTGGAGATCAGAGATTGGCCGAACCCGGGATGAAGCCCGCGATTTGCGGCGGGCGCTGACGGAGGCGTCGGCGTAAAAAAAGCCGAACTCATCCGGCGCCCAATCGCGATTGCCGTAAATGTCGCGGCGGGAATTCTGTATGGCTTTCGCGCGCCGGCGCTTGCTGGATTGGGGACGGGAACCTTCATGACTTCGCAGGAACCAGAGGCGTTGCTCCGCCAATACGCCGCCGGCGACATCGCCTGGACGTCTCTGCGCGGGCGCGGGTTTGAAAATTACCGCGACGTACTGGCTGGCCTGGGAGAACCTGGTTTGCGTCCCCCCCGGTGCGCCCATGGAAGGCCCCAACGTCGAGGCGCGGCTTCGCGGGCGCGCGATCATTCGTGAAACCTCGAAGGGAAAGCAGAATTGACCGGGGCTGCGATCCGCGGCAAGCCCGTTGCCTGGGTACGGATCCTGATACCCAAATTCGGCGCCGTCATCGCGAGTTAAGACCAACCTTCGGTCGACCGTCGGAAATGAAACGCCGCCCCATCCGTCATCGCGAGGAACGAAGCGATCCAGGGGCCGCGTAGAGGCGGTTTCAGGATAAGCCGGTTGGCCGCAGCGCGGCGGCTCTGGATTGCTTCGTTCCTCGCAATGATGGCAGAGAGCGCCGCCTCCGCACACCCGCTTCGCCGGCGGCCCGCCCCCATTTGCCTCACCCCCGCCCCTCATGGTCAAGGTCGCCCCCATGACCTTCAGACCTCCTGA